>VOFC01003000.1_pt1 | contig 44155 bp, 59 predicted proteins | sample 5384161 | NCBI WGS metagenome assembly VOFC01 (sample SAMN12384722, study PRJNA508395) | human gut metagenome | isolation source: healthy gut B | host: Homo sapiens | reverse complement strand
TGATACGGCATCCTGATGAATGGACACTTTACCCTGCCCCGGCACATTACGTTCCAGACTCTTTACGATGTTATTCTGCGCCACAGATATAGCGGCAAAGGCAAAACATGCAATTAAAAGCAAACCGAGTTTCTTCATAAAAAGAGTGTTTTATACAGTTTTAAAAACAAGCTTTAAACATGAAGAGTCGGAAGTTGGCCTTCCTTTGAATACGGCAACTTCCGGCTCTCTGTTATTAATTAAAAGCGTCGATGATACCCTTGAAGTCAGCAACCTTCAAAGCAGCACCACCAATCAGGCCACCGTCTACATCAGGATTTGCAAACAGTTCCTTTGCATTGGAAGGCTTGCAGCTACCACCGTAGAGGATAGAGCAGTTTTCAGCGATTTCCTTGCCATACTTTCGGCAACGGCAGAACGGATGAAAGCATGGATTTCCTGTGCCTGTGCCGGAGTGGCAGTCTTGCCCGTACCAATGGCCCAAACCGGTTCGTAAGCCAGGATAATTTTGGAGAAATCTTCGGCAGACAGAGAGAATACAGATGCCAACTGAGCGGCAACCACTTCATTCTGTTTGTTAGCTTCACGTTCTTCCAGCACTTCACCGATACAGAAGATCGGAGTCAGTCCGTTAGCCAAAGCCAATTTTACTTTTTCTTCCAGGATTTCCACTGTTTCACCGTAGTAAGCACGACGTTCCGAGTGACCGAGGATTACATACTTGGTACACCGGTAGAAGCAACCATAGCGGCTGATACCTCACCTGTATATGCACCAGATTCCTTATCTGCACAGTTTTCTGCACCTACACCGATTTTGGCAGCATCTACCAGCGGAGTAACAGATGCCAGGTGAATAAACGGAGTACAGATGATTACATCACAATTAGGCTTTTCGTTAGCCAGCGCTTCATTCAGTTCTTTTGCAAGAGCAATACCCTCCTGAAGGGTTTTGTTCATTTTCCAGTTTCCTGCAACAATGTTTTTTCTCATTTTGTTTTAATTATTAAAAGGGTTAATATATCTGCTATTCAAAGATTTACAATTTGTCATTCTCCCGATTGTCCGAGGATTGGGCGGCTTGCCGCTCCCTGCTTTTTCTTTCTCTCCGCTTGATTATCAGAATATCAATGCCGACAACCAGCGTCAAAGGTACGATAAACCACAATAATACGTAGCCAATGGTATGCAATTTATTTTCCTGTTTCTGCTGTCCCAACTCTAATTTATCCAGACTATCGTTCAGTACATATTCATCGGGAAGTTGGTTATCGCTCCATTTATTCAGGATTGTACCGTCTTTTATCAGCAGCAGGCCGGGATTGGAACGGATAATCGTTTTCAGGGTAATATCATCCATCTGGCAGAACGGGTATTCCGCACCGGTTCTTTCACGCCACATCTCAATTTCTTCATCCGGTGAGGAAGTCAGCGCATAAAAACCGTAGCCGTGCTCCACACTGTAATCATAGATTTCATTGATAAGGTCGATATTGCTATCGTCCGCTTCCTCTATCCGGTGGGCTACCAATAAAAAGGTATATCCTTTGTCGGTCAGTACACTGTCCGTTATATCCTCACCCGTACCCAGGCTTATCATGGAGAAGTCATGAATGGGTGGTTCATAGCCTTTTTTCTTTCAAGACGGTACGCGTTTCGACAAAAGTCCATGTGCTGTCCGGATAATTATCCAATGTAAACTCCTGTTGCCTGCCGTCTTTCTTCCAATACAGAGCGGCTCGAATACACTCGGTTTCGCCCTTTCGGGAATCTCCATACCCGCCTTTATATCCGCTCCAATCTTATAAGGGCGGAAGTCCAGTACCGGCAGATATTCCAAACAATAAAAAGAAAGTGCAAAGACAAACAAAAGCGTGTATAAGGACACCATCCATTCTATCTTCAGCGTAACGAAGCGGAACATGAGTTTCCGCTCCCGGAATACCGCTATCGCCGCAATCAGCAATACGATATTCTTCCCGAATGTCTGCCAGTTCGTCAACACCCACGCATCGCCAAAGCATCCGCAGTCGGATACGGGATTTGCCAAAGCAAGATACAAGGTCAATGGAGTCATTACGCTCATCAGGAGAAGCGCCAAGGTCGACGCAATCTTCCGGCGTACACCGAAAAAGAGGAAAACTCCTACACAGAACTCTGCAGATGACAGAATGATGGCAAAAAGTAACGGCAGGTATGTAGGAAACCATGAAATTATGCCGAATGCCGCCAGATAATCCTGAATCTTATAAAATGAACCGAGCGGATCGACAGCCTTCACAAATCCGGAGAAGATAAACAACGTTGCCAGCAAAAAACGGCAGGCATTTACCCAGACGAGCTTTATAATATGTTTTTTCTCAGTCTCCAAACTCTATCTTAATCAAACCAAATACGGAATAATTAATCATGTCCATATAGTTGGCATCGACACCTTCCGAAACCAGTGTCTGGCCGGACAGACTTTCAATTTGCTTTGTACGGTATATCTTCATCAATATCAAGTCCGTATACGAACTGATACGCATACTGCGCCAAGCTTCATCGTAATCGTGGTTCTTGGCAAGCATCAATTCCAGCGATTCTTTCGCATATTTATCATACAGGACCATTGCCTCTTCGTTCGTCATATCCGCAGATTCGGCATATCCCAACTCCAGTTGTATCAAACCGATAATACCGTAGTTGACAATCGCAATGAACTCCGAACGGATACCTTCGTCCACCAAAGTCACGCCTTTAGTCTCAATGCTCCGAATACGATTGGCCTTAATGAATATCTGGTCGGTTACGGAAGCCGGGCGAAGAATACGCCATGCAGGACCGTAATCATGAAGTTTCTTGAGAACAGGTCACGGCAAATGGCGATGACATGCTCAAATTGTTGCTTGGTATCTTTCATATCCTTACAAATAGGCTGCAAAGTTAGGAATAATTAAAGAGAAAAGAAAAGAGGGCACTCTAAATTATATTAAAGCGCCCTCTCCTATAGAGATTGTTTACGTTTAGAGAGTATTTTCGTTTTATGAGCAACGCAACACCTGTCCCGGACGGAGAATTGTTCTCCGGGTAATACGGTTCAGTTTGCAAAGTTTGTCGATGCTTGTACCCCCTGACGGGATGCGATCTTGGATAAGGTATCGCCTTTCTTCACTTTATAGAAGAGGCCTTCACCCGACGCCATACTGCGGGCCGTACCGGAAGTGCCTTTGGTCTTACGGAACGTATAAGAATCGGCAACAACGTCCTGCTTTTCAAAATCGAACATCAATGCAGGGTTAATAGGAATTCCCAGAAAACGGGTTTCAAAATGCAGGTGAGAACCGGTAGAACGTCCGGTATTACCACCCAATGCAATAGGCTCTCCGGCCTTTACCAACTGGTTTATATCAACCAATTGCTTGGACAAATGTCCATAGACCGTTTCCAGACCGTTATCATGACGGATAACGACATATTTACCATATCCGCGACGGCCCTGATTCTTAACGATACGTACCTTACCGTCAAACGCAGCACGGATTGTATCGCCTACATATACTTTAATATCCAGACCGTAATGCGCTCTTCTTCTGCGAGGACGATAACCGAATACATCGGTAATACGGGTATGTTCGGTAGGCATACAGAAGCCTTTCAAATCAAATGTGTAACTTTCCGGCACGATGGCATTACCATAAGCCTGCACAAATTCATTATTCCAGCTCGGATACAAATCCAATCCCGGATATAAAGCCTGTTCTGCACGAATCTGTTTCTGCAGGGCCAATGAATCTACGCTTTTGAGTTTTCTATCAATGGGAGCTTGACGGGCAATCAAATCCTGGGAGAAAGAGTTCAGGCTGATCATCGCCGTTGCCGCTAATAAAGTCGTTCTAATCCAATTAAAGTTCATTCCGTTCCGTCATTCATTTTCGATATTCGTAGAGCGTATCGGCAAATCAACCGTACCTATTCTTACGCAAATATCCAGATTGTTTTCAAAAAATTCTCCCAAAGATAACACTTCTCTCTGAAAAGACACACGTGCCGTTAACTTTTTTTTTTTCGAAACCATTTAAAAAAGCAACAGGATAAAACAACAGATAAAACACTAAAAACAAAGCAATTACTATTATTTCATGTTTAACAACATAAACCTAAAAACAAAGCATATGTTTAACCGTTTTTCAACTTATCGCAGCCCAATTAACGTTTGTCTTCCGCAAAGCTTTCAGTTGCCGCCACAGTATTTCATGCTCCGGGAGAGAACCATTCGGGTCTTTATCCACAATAGCCTGTGCCACTTCACGGACATATTGCAGCAATTGTCCGTCGCGGGCTATATCCGCTATTTTTTTCAAATCAAAAGCAATACCGCTCTGCTGAGTTCCTTCCAAATCACCGGGCCCACGCAGCTTTAAATCGGCCTCTGCTATCTCAAAACCATCGTTTGTACGTACCATAATCTCGATACGTTTCCGGGTATCTTCCGCCAATTTATAACCGGTCACCAGAATACAATAAGACTGGTCGGCTCCGCGCCCTACACGACCACGGAGCTGATGAAGCTGGGAAAGTCCGAAACGTTCGGCATTCTCTATTATCATCACGGAAGCGTTAGGTACATTCACACCGACTTCAATAACCGTGGTGGCAACCATTATCTGCGCCTCGCCGGAAACGAACAACTGCATTTGCGCATCTTTTTCGGCAGGTTTCATTTTTCCATGTACTTTGCAAACCTTACAATCGGGAAACTCTTCACAGATGTGCAGATAGCCTTCTTCCAGGTTCTTGAGGTCAATCTTTTCGCTCTCCTTGATTAAAGGATAAACGATATAGACCTGACGTCCTTCGTCAATCTGTTTACGCACGGAACGATACAGGCTTACGCGATGGCTATCGAACTGATGAATGGTGGCAATCGGCTTTCTTCCCGGCGGAAGCTCATCAATGACCGATACATCCAGATCGCCATAAAGCGTCATTGCCAGAGTCCGCGGTATGGGAGTCGCGGTCATGACCAAAATATGAGGCGGCTGTACGCTTTTTGTCCACAAACGGGCACGCTGGGCTACGCCGAAACGGTGCTGTTCGTCGATGACAACCAGTCCCAATGATGCAAAATTCACGGTATCTTCAATGACGGCGTGCGTACCGATAAGTATCTGTACATCTCCTGTCAGCAGGCCGGAAAGAATGGCTTCCCTCCGTTTGCCTTTGATTGAACCGGTCAACAGTTCAACCCGTACATCCATTCCGTACAATAGTTCGCGAATCGTTTCGTAGTGTTGGTTTGCCAATATTTCAGTAGGCGCCATCATACATGCCTGATAACCGTTATCAAGTGCAATCAGCATGCTCATCAACGCAACCAATGTTTTTCCGCTCCCCACATCTCCTTGCAGGAGACGGTTCATCTGCTTGCCCGAGCCTAAGTCCCGGCGTATCTCCTTCAACACGCGTTTCTGAGCGTTCGTCAACTCAAAAGGAAGATTGCGGGAATAAAAGCCGTTGAATATATCTCCCACTTTCTCAAAAACATACCCCCGGTATTTGCGCTGCCTGTCTTTGGCATAACGCAGTATGTTCAACTGGACATAGAACAGCTCCTCGAATTTCAGGCGGTATTCCGCTTTTCGCAGCACATCCGGACCGGACGGGAAATGGATATTCATCAAAGCATCCGTCAACGGCATCAGATGGTGCTCTGCCAGCAGGGCGGGAGAAAGCGTTTCGGGCAGAGGTTCGTTCAACTGCCCGACGAGGCTTTTCATCATCTTCTCAATGGCGTGCGAGTTGAGCGAGCTTCGCTTCATTTTCTCCGTCGTATTGTAATAAGGCTGCAACCCCATGGCAGAGAGCTTCAGTTCGGAAGCCGGGTCTATGTCCGGATGCGCAATGTTTATCCTGCCGTTAAACACCGTAGGCTTGCCGAATACGATATATTCCTGATGAACCTTGTACTTCCCTATCAGATATTTGATGCCTTGAAACCAAATCAGGTCGACTACCCCCGTACCGTCCGAAAAGTGAGCTATCAGTCGCCGTTGCCGTCCTTCACCCGCCGTTTCAAAGCCTAAGATTTCGCCTTTCAACTGGATATAAGGCATCATACCGTCTATTTCATGGATGTAATAGATACGGCTGCGGTCTACATATTTATAAGGGAAATAATACAATAAATCATGGAAGGAAAAAGATGCCCAATTCCCTTATTGAGCACTGAGGCACGCTGCGGCCCTACACCCGACAGGTATTTTATGTCACGAGAAGCTAAATCAAACATGAATCCAAAAAGGGCAGCAGCTATTTTCAAATCAAAGGGGAGTGGTTATCTTTATATTTTCCCGGTTACCTTCCGTCAGGTAAACGGGCTTGCCCAATGCCTCGACCACCGAGGCATCATCCGTGAAATGCGAAGTATAAGGCTGCTCATAAGCCTGTTTCAGTAAATCGGCATCAAACACCTGCGGAGTCTGTACCAGCTTGTATGCATCGCGGCTGACAGTTTCACTTCCTTCGCCAACCAAATGACGCACCGTCTCCACCACATCCGTCACAGGAATCACCGCCTGCTTCCCGGCAGCCAGGGAGTAACAACGAGCTATAACCTCTTGAGCCACAAAAGGGCGTACCCCGTCATGCACTCCGACCAAGCCCGGTGTTGTAACAAATGCCAGTCCGTTCTTCACCGAATGAAAGCGTGTTTCTCCGCCGTCTGCGATTTGATGAGGAATTGAAAAACCATGTTTCCGGCACAACTCATTCCAGTAAGCCTGCTGGTTGCGCGGAAGCACCAATATTATCCGTATCTCCGGACTATAAGCGTAAAAGGCCTCTATGGTACGCATCAATACAGGCTTTCCCCTATCGGAAGAAATTGTTTGGGAAGTTCGCATCCCATGCGCAAACCTTTACCGCCGGCTACAATCAGAACATACTTCATTGGATTCACACAGCCTCTTCATAAATTACAATCAGACAATCATCGCCTCTTTCAATTCGGCAACTTTATCCTTGCCCTGCAGCAATTCCACCACCGCCAAAGCAAACTCCATGGCAGCGCCCGGACCTTTTCCTGTAATGATATTGCCGTCTTTTTTCCACCATCGCTCCTGTGCAGTCGGCACCCTCCAGATATTGTTCAAAACCCGGATAGCAAGTAGCTTTCTTACCTTTCAACAGTCCCAGTTTGCCGAGCACCATAGGAGCGGCGCAAATGGCTGCAATCGGTTTTGTTTTCTTTGGCAAAGCGTAAAAATCAGTCTGCGCAAGTCATCGCACTTCTCCAAAGTGGCCGCACCCGGCATACCGCCCGGAAGCAATATCAAATCAGCGTCGAAAAAAGTCACAGTTCACGATATTCTTGTCACAAAGCACCGGTACGCTATGAGCGCCCTTCACAATCTCGTCAGGAGTAACCGTAATCATTTCCACATTCAACCCCGCACGTCTCATTACATCGACCGAAGTGAAAGCCTCTATTTCTTCAAAACCGTCTGCAAAAAACACATAAACTGTACCCATAATAGTTTCTCCTCTTATTTAAGATTAAAATAATATGTAATCGTCCCCGTCTGGTTACTTAACCCGCTTACCGTATTGAACCTCGCTTTCTTCGCCGCGTCTTCGGCAGCTTTCCGCAAGGCGGGGTTTACGGTATTCGTCTGGCGGTTGATGCTGGTGCCGATAACCTGCCCGGCAGGATTTACGGTAATGGTAACCACCACTTTTCCCTCATCCTGCACATTATATACGGGACGCGGCAATCCGCCCTCGCCTATGGAGCGTCCGCCAAGGTTAAAGGTACCGTATCCGCCGGTCCCGGCAGTTGCCCCTTCCGAAGAGTTTCCCGTAGGACTTCCCTGCACACCGGTTCCTTCCGTAGCACCCTTTGCTGCCCATTTGCGCACCTTTGCCGAAAGCTCCCGCTACACGTTTACGGGCAGCTTCTTCAGCTGCCTTCCGTTCACGCTCCGCTTTTTCCGCAGCCAGCTTACGCGCCTCTTCGGCTTTCTCGGCAGCGCTCTTTTCGGGTTTCTTCACCTCTTTCTTCTTTTCTTCCGCCTTAGGCTTTATGGCAACGGTTTCTTCATCTTCCTGCGTCAGCATCTCCTGCTCCGCCTCTTCCGGCATTTCCGGAGCGGCCTCTTCCGGCATCGTCTCCACTTCAACCAAAGAAGGGTCAGCAACACCCCACGCATCGGGCGTTTCTCCCATCATCACGGGCACACCGCCTTCCTCCGACTGTTCGGGCAACGTAAATCCTACCAGTATCAAAAGGGCAATGACAACAACGTGTACCAACAGCGCCCCTGCCAATCCTATATATTTTCCTTTCTTCTTCCGATTCACCGTTCCGATTTACGATTTAGCTATTTACGGTTAACACCGTTTACTTATTCTCAGGCGGGCGTGTAGCCAGCACCATCTTGAACTTATTCTCATTGGCAATATTCAGCACTTTCACGATTTCCCGATAAGGGACGGACTCATCGGCATACAACGCCACATACATTTCAGGTTCTTTCGCTGCGCACGATTGCAGAAAAGGAGTCAGCTCATCCAAAGTCAACGCCTGTTCCTTGTCATTACCGAAAGCCGCGTAATAATTCAAATCCTTATCAATGATAACCCTTGTCAGCGGCTTGGCGGATGTCTGCTGTTTTCCCTGCGGAAGCAATACCTTGATTGCATTCGGTGATACTACCGTAGAAGTAATCATAAAGAAAATCAACAGCAGGAATATAACGTCCGTCATGGATGCCATACTGAAATTGGGTGATATTTTTTGCTCTACGTTGTAACACGGTCGTCGTTTCTGATTTATGAATTATGATTTATTTGGCAGGCTCGTTCAGCAAGTCCATGAAAGCCATTGTCTTGGCTTCCATTTTATTTACCACACCGTCCACCAGCGTCACCAGGTAATTGTAGGCGAACATGGCGATGATGCCCACAATCAGACCGCCTACCGTAGTGATCATGGCCTCGTAGATACCGCCCGAAAGCAATGTGATATCGATGTTGTTACCTGCATTGGCCATTTCAAAGAAAGCGCACCATACCGGTCACCGTACCCAGGAAACCAATCATCGGAGCGCCGCCCGAAATGGTAGCCATGATGGTCAGCCCCTTTTCCAGTTTCGCCACTTCGATGTTGCCGACATTCTCTATGGCTGCCTGCACATCATTCACCGGACGTCCCAAGCGGCTGATACCTTTCTCAATCATACGGGCGGAAGGCGTATTGACACTGCGGCAATAAGCGATGGCAGCCTTAATCTCACCACCCAGAATATAATCCTTGATCTTATCCATAAACATAGGGTCTTCCTTGCCCGCCTTACGGATAACGTAATTGCGCTCGAACAGAATATAGAAGCACACTACGGAGAGTACTCCGAGCACTACCATAATCCAACCACCCTTGACAGCCATGCTCCACAGGTTCATTTCATCGGGAGCGGCAATGGGAGCAAGTACCGGATTGGCGCCGGCAACAGAATCGGCCAACGCCGGAGCCACCTTGGGCTAATAACAACATAAGATTCATCAGCGGAGACAGTTTTTATATTCCTGAATGGTACGTTCCAATCCCAGATACAAAGCATCGCTAATCAGCGCATGACCGATAGAGACCTCATCCAGCCAGGGTATGTTTTTATAGAAATAATTCAGATTTTCCAGACTCAGGTCATGGCCTGCATTCAGTCCCAGTCCCAGGCTACGCGCCGTTCTGGCTGCTTCCACAAAAGGAGCTACCGCAGCTTCCGGATTTTTAGGGAATGCCGTAGCATAGGGTTCGGTATAGAGTTCCACCCGGTCGGCACCGGCTTTGGCGGCATACTCTATCATCTCTGCATCGGTAGACACGAATACCGACGTACGGATACCGGCGGTATTGAACGCTTCCAGCACTTCGGTCAGAAACTCCAGATTGGCTTTTCGTATCCCAACCGGAGTTGGATGTCAACTGAGTGGGACTGTCCGGAACCAACGTCACCTGATGCGGCTTCACCTTCAACACCAAATCTATAAATTCGGGTGCGGGATATCCCTCTATATTAAACTCCGTGCGCAACAACGGACGCAGGTCGTAAACATCGCTCTTACGGATATGTCTTTCATCGGGACGCGGATGTACCGTTATACCGTCGGCTCCAAAGCTCTTCGCAATCCAACGCCACTTTTACAACATTAGGCACATTTCCTCCGCGTGCGTTACGCAATGTCGCTACTTTATTAATATTTACACTTAATCTAGTCATAATTCGGATCATAGTTTGCCGCAAATGTACAAATAATAGCGATACATTGGCAGCGTTCTGAGAAAAAACTATTTTTGCATCTTACAAAAACAGAAAACAATTATGAAATTTGCCATATTCGGAAATACCTACCAGGCGAAAAAGTCATCGCATGCCGAAAATCTTTTCCGCCTGCTGGCTCAGCATCAGGCACAACTCTGTGTCTGCCGCGAGTTCTATAATTTCCTGACTTCCGACCTACATCTCAACATTCCGCCCGCCGAATTGTTCGACGGTAACGATTTCCGCGCCGATATGGTTATCAGCATCGGCGGTGACGGCACGTTTTTGAAAGCCGCCAGCCGTGTAGGCAAGAAAAACATTCCTATTCTGGGCATCAATACGGGACGCCTCGGCTTTCTGGCCGACATATCGCCCGAAGAAATGGAAGAAACGATTGACGAAATCTACAACAACCACTATAAAGTAGAGGAACGCAGCGTATTGCAGTTGAAGTGCGATGATGAAAAACTGATGGAATATCCGTACGCCCTCAATGAAATAGCCGTACTGAAACGCGACAGTTCGTCCATGATAAGCATCCATACTGCCATCAACGGAGCACACCTCACCACTTATCAGGCCGACGGACTGGTCATTGCCACCCCTACCGGCTCCACCGCCTATTCGCTAAGTGTCGGGCGGCCCGGTCATCGTGCCTCACAGCAAGACCATCGCCATCACCCCCGTTGCCCCTCACAGCCTGAATGTACGTCCCATTGTCATCTGCGACGACTGGGAAATCACGCTCGATGTGGAAAGCCGCAGCCACAACTTCCTCGTAGCCGTCGACGGACGGAGCGAATCGTGCAAGGAAACTACGCGGCTCACTATTTCACGTGCGGACTATTCCATAAAGGTAGTGAAACGTTTCAATCACATCTTTTTCGATACGTTGCGGAATAAGATGATGTGGGGAGCGGATGTGAGATAACTCCCACGGTAGCCAAAGATAATATTTCCCTTTCCGGATAACGGGAACGCCGCCGATACAGATATCCGACTCACCGTATTCACCTTCCAAATATACCGAGCAAGGAATCATCTTCTTCTGGTTGTGGATGATGGATTCAACCACATAAGCACCTGCCGCACCCGGAGCATACCATGCAGAAGTACCCAGCAACTTAGTCAGCGTAGCGCCGCCTACCATAGTGGAAGCAACTACTTCGTCCAGTTTTTCCGCGCTCAACAGCGTGCTTACCGGCTGGCCTTTGTACGTAGCCAGACGAGCCAGAGGAATCATGGTAGTATCACCGTGACCGCCGATAACCATACCTTCAACTTCGTTGGCATTGCAGCCCAAAGCCTGAGACAGAGAAGTATTTTGAAACGAGAGCTGTCCAAAGCGCCGCCCATACCGATGATGCGGTTCTTAGGAGATACCCAGAGATTTCAAAGACAGATAAGTCATAGTGTCCATCGGGTTAGAGATAACTACGAGGATAGCATTAGGAGAATATTTCAGAATGTTCTGCGCAACCGACTTAACGATGCCTGCATTCACGCCAATCAACTCTTCGCGAGTCATACCCGGCTTACGGGGAATACCGGAAGTGATTACCACAACGTCGGAGTTAGCAGTCTTCTCATAATCGTTGGTACAACCTACAACGTGGTATCGAAGCCCAACAGTTGAGCAGTCTGCATCATATCCATTGCTTTACCCTCTGAAACGCCTTCTTTAACATCCAGCATTACCACTTCGTCAGCCACTTCATTAAAGGCTAACAACATTATTTGCGCATGTAGCACCTACGTTACCTGCACCTACTACGGTTACTTTTGACATAATTTCTAAAGTTTTTGTTTATTAGTGTTCTATAAAGTTGCTACAAAAATACAACGACATTCCTGATTAAAGAAATATTTCCGTAATAATTTTAGTTAAATGAAGAATTTGATTGGGGTTAGTGAAGCGATTAGTGATTAATGATTATTTTTGCGGCGATTTACGATTATAGAGGGAAGCACCCGTCTGTCAATCACCAATCATTAACCACTAAACACTATCAAAATGGCCAACAAAAAAATACGCTTCAGGTTGTTGTCGGAAGCATTCTGATACTATTATTAATAGGTGTTACCGTATTGCTGATTTCAGAAAAACGCGCCAACAACGAGTTGGTGCAGGAATTCAACCTGGAAAAGGAAGACCTGGAAAACCAGTACACCGACTTCGCCAAGCAGTACGATGAATTGAAACTTACCGTTTCCAACGACTCCCTTTCCGTACTTCTGGAGCAGGAACAACTAAAAACGCAGCGTTTGCTGGAAGAGCTCCGTACCGTAAAAAGTACCAATGCCACCGAAATACGCCGCTTGAAAAAAGAACTGGCAACCCTGCGTAAAAGTAATGATAGGCTATATCAACCAGATAGACTCCTGAGCCGCCTCACTACCCATCAGAAAGAGGTGATAGCTGATGTTACCCGCAAAACAACGTCGCTTCGCAACAAATCAGCAGCCTTGCCGAGGAAAAGAAAAACCTGAATAAAAAGGTTACGCTCGCAGCTCAACTCGATGCAACGAACATCAACATCTTTGCCGCCAACAAGACGTGGCAAGACAAAGCCAAAAAAGGTAAAAGACGTCGTCAAGAAAATCAACTTCACAATCGTCAAGAATATAACCGCCGAAACCGGAGAACGCACCCTCTACGTCCGTATCACCAAACCGGACAACGGCGTATTGAGCAAAAGCGCTTCCAATACATTCCCTTATGAAAACCGCGAACTGGTATATTCCATCAAGAAATATATAGAATATAACGGCGAGGAACAGCACGTAACGGTGTATTGGGATGTCGAAGAGTTCCTGTACGCAGGAAGCTACCGTGTAGACATATTCTCGGACGGAACGCTTATCGGTTCACAATCGTTCAATCTGGATTGATTCGGATGATTCGGATTAATTCGGACAGAAGAACAAAAGAACAAATTTTAGTTTTGACACACCTCAAATTTGTTCTTTTGTTCTTCTGTCTGAAAAAGATTGTTTTCTGTTTCTTCCCCTCCCTTAAATCAAAAAAATCCGCAATTTATTTTGTAATATCATTGAAACCCTATACATTTGCATCGTTGTTTATGCAATTATTGTTGCTTCATAAAACAATATTTCCACAACATTTACAATGTATAGATACAATGAAAAAGTTCTTCTGTTTCATCTACTTGACCTGCCTGATGCTGCCAACGCAGCGCGCAGGGCATCCTGAGCCTGGATAGTTGCCGTGCACTGGCCGTAGCCAACAATAAGGAGTTGCTGATAAGCCGCGAGAAAATCAATGCGGCGCACTACCGTAAAAAAGAAGCATTTACAAACTATCTGCCCAAGATTTCCGCTACCGGCGGATATATGCGCAACCAAAAAGAGTTTTCCTTATTGAACGATGCACAGAAAGGTGCGCTCGGCAGTGTAGGAACACAGGTTAGCGGCGCGTTGCAAAACGGAATCCAGGGAATGATGACCCAATACCCGCAACTGGCACAGAACCCGCAATTCATGGCACTTGTGCAATCATTGGGCAATATAGACATTGCCACCCCGCTCAACGGATTGGGACAATCGCTCGTAGATGCGTTGCGCACCGACACACGCAATATGTATGCAGGAGCGCTGACGCTGACCCAACCCCTCTATATGGGCGGTAAGATACGCGCCTACAACAAGATAACCAGATATGCCGAAGAGCTGGCACGCCAGCAGCACAACAGCGGAATGCAGGAAGTAATTCTGAGCACCGACCAGGCATACTGGCAAGTGGTGTCTCTCGCCAACAAGAAGAAACTGGCGGAAGGCTATCTCGAACTCCTGCAAAAACTGGAAAGCGACATAGACAAGATGATTGCCGAAGGAGTGGCGACCAAAGCGGACGGACTGTCAGTAAAAGTCAAAGTGAACGAAGCCGAAATGACACTGACAAAAGTGAACGACGGTTTGAGCCTTTCCAGAATGTTGCTATGCCAACTATGCGGATTAGACCTTTCCACTCCCGTCACTCTGGCAGACGAGCAGGAAGACGACCTGTTCCCCCCGGCCGACAACAGCAGCATCGATATGAATAGTGTATATGCTACGACCGGAAGTGCGCAGCCTGGAACTCGCCGCACAAATCTATAAGCAGAAGGTGAACGTGACCCGTTCGGAATTCCTGCCATCCGTAGCACTCATCGGAAACTATATGGCAACCAATCCGTCCGTATTCAACAGCTTCGAAAACAAGTTCAAAGGGCATGTGGAACGTAGGCGTCATGGTCAGCATACCTGTCTGGCACTGGGGAGAAGGCATCTACAAGGTAAAAGCCGCCAAGTCCGAAAGCGCGCATCAGCCGGTACCAACTGGACGATGCCAAAGAAAAGATAGAACTGCAGGTCAGCCAATCGGTTTTCAAGGTAAACGAGGCGGCCAAGAAACTTATCATGGCGGAGAAGAACCTGGAAAAGGCAGATGAGAACCTACGCTACGCCACCCTCGGATTCGAGGAAGGAGTAATCCCGGCAAGCAACGTATTGGAAGCGCATACCGCCTGGTTGTCCGCCCAATCGGAAAAGATAGATGCGCAGATAGACGTGAAGCTGACGGAAATCTATCTGAAGAAAGCAACGGGAAGTCTGAATATCGAGAATTAGAAACTGAAATCATAAATTACAATAATGGATACAAAATCACAAAACAGTAACATGTTGCTGGCATTCCTCACCCTGACAGGGAGTAATCGCCATCGTTGCCCTCGTAGGTTTCTTCATGCTGCGCAAAGGGCCGGAAATCATACAAGGGCAGGCCGAAGTAACAGAATATCGCGTATCGAGCAAAGTACCGGGACGTATCCTGGAGTTCCGGGTGAAAGAGGGACAGAGCGTACAGGCGGGAGATACGCTTGCCATTCTCGAAGCTCCGGATGTGCAGGCAAAACTGGAACAGGCCCGTGCTGCCGAAGCCGCCGCACAAGCCCAAAACGAAAAAGCCTTGAAAGGCGCCCGCCAGGAACAGATACAGGCTGCTTATGAAATGTGGCAAAAAGCCCGGGCAGGACTTGCCATTGCCGAAAAATCGTACAAACGCGTAAAGAACCTGCACGACCAGGGAGTGATGTCCGCCCAGAAACTGGACGAAGTTACCGCCCAGCGCGATGCCGCGCAAGCCACCGAAAAAGCCGCACAAGCCCAGTACACTATGGCGAAGAACGGCGCGGAACGCGAGGACAAGGCTGCCGCAGCCGCCCTGGTAGAGCGTGCGAAAGGTGCTGTTGCCGAAGTGGAATCATACATCAGAAACCTGCCTGATAGCGCAGACTACCGGAGAGGTTTCCGAAATATTCCCCAAAACAGGCGAACTGGTAGGCACAGGCGCCCCCATCATGAACATTGCCGTTATGGACGATATGTGGGTCACTTTCAACGTGCGCGAGGATTTATTGCAGGGACTGGGCATGGGAACCGAATTTGAAGCTTTCATCCCCGCCCTCGACAGAAACATCCGCCTGAAAGTATACTACCTGAAAGACCTCGGTACATACGCCGCCTGGAAAGCTACCAAAACAACCGGACAGTTCGACTTAAAGACATTTGAAGTCAAGGCATCTCCACTGGAGAAGACAGAAGGCCTGCGTCCGGGTATGAGTGTGATATTGAATAAGTGACAAGATTGCATAAGGTTGTAAAACAATAAGGTAATAGAGTGATAATGGAGAAGAAGAACAACAAATACACGGCCCTGCTGAATGTGATGAAACGCGAGTTGCGACGTCTCGTTTCACGCCCGCTCTACCTGTTCTGCATGGTCATAGCGCCTCTGTTCTGCTATATATTCTTCACAACGCTAATGGATTCCGGCTTGCCCTACCGACATGCCCGTCGGCGTGGTGGACCGGGACATGACCGCCACTTCACGCCAATTGGTGCGTAACCTGGATGCTTTTGAGCAAACCGCCGTCGTAGCCCGCTATCCCGATATTTCCGATGCACGCATCGCCATGCAGAAAGGAGAGATTTACGGCTTCTACTACATTCCCGAAGGAACAGCCGCCAAAGCACAGGCACAACGGCAGCCTAAAGTATCCTTCTATACCAACAATACGTTGCTTATCGCCGGTTCACTGCTCTACAAAGATATGAAGATGATGAGCGAACTGGCATCGGGAGCCGCCGCACGCACCGCACTGTACGCCAAAGGCGCAACGGAAGAGCAGGCAATGGCATTCCTGCAACCGATTGTCATCGACACCCATCCGCTGAACAATCCGTGGCTGAATTACTCCGTATACCTGTGCAACACATTTGCTCCGGGCGTACTGATGCTGCTTATCTTTATGATAACCGTCTACTCCATCGGGGTGGAAATCAAGGAGCGTACCGCCCACGAATGGTTGCGCACGGGCAACGGTTCCATCTGGATATCCCTTGCCGGAAAGCTGCTGCCGCATACAGCCGTATTCTTCCTTATGGGAATCTTATACAACACATACCTGTACGGCTTCCTGCACTTCCCCTGCAACAGCGGGATACTGCCGATGCTGCTCGCCACGCTCTGCCTGGTGCTGGCATCGCAAGGCATGGGCATACTGATGATAGGTACTCTGCCCACCCTGCGTCTGGGACTCAGCTTCGCTTCCCTATGGGGCGTACTGTCGTTCTCCATGTGCGGACTGTCATTTCCCGCCATGGCGATGCATCCCGTACTGCAAGGCTTGGCCAACTTATTCCCCCTGCGCCATTACTTCCTTATCTACGCAGACCAGGCCTTGAACGGCTATCCCATGATTTACTCGTGGATGAACTATGTGGCACTGCTTGTTTTCATGATGCTTCCTTTCCTTGTGGCCCGCAGGCTGAAAGAAGCATTGATACACTATAAATACCTACCCTGATGAAACAGATTACCTTCAAACAGAAAGTAGTACAAGGCATATACGACCTGTTCTATATATGGAAGCAGGAATTACGCAACCTCTTTCGCGACCAAGGTGTGCTGATATTCTTTGTACTCGTTCCGTTGACATATCCTTTGATATATTCGTTCATCTATACCAACGAAACAGTCCGTGAAGTACCAGCCGTGGTGGTGGACAACTCGCGCAGTTCCCTGAGCCGGGAATATCTGAGGAAAGTGGATGCCAGTCCCGAAACAAGCATCGTGGCGCATTGCGCCGATATGGAAGAAGCCAGACTCATGCTGAAAGAGCGCAAGGCATACGGCATCATCTACATACCCTCCGATTTCAGCGATGACATAGTCCGGGGCAAGCAGACGCAAGTCAGCATCTTCTGCGACATGAGCGGACTGCTCTATTACAAGGCATTGCTCACTGCCAACACCAACGTGTCGCTCGCCATGAATGCGGATATTAAAATGGAACGTGCCGGCAATACTACCGCCCGCCAGGATGAAATAACAGCCTACCCCATCGAGTATGAGGACATAGCCATCTTCAACCCCACCAACGGATTTGCCGCTTTTCTGATACCTGCCGTACTCATATTGATTATACAGCAAACGCTCCTGCTGGGTATCGGCTTATCCGCCGGAACCGCCCGCGAGCAAAACCGGTTCAAAGGACTGATTCCTGACGACCCTCATTACAACGGAACACCCGTATCGTCATGGGAAAAGGATTGAGTTATTTTATGGTATATTCGCTGGTGGCTGTGTATATATTATGCGTGGTTCCCCGCCTTTTCAGCCTCAACCAGATAGCAATTCCCGGTGTGCTGACTCTCTTCGCCCTGCCCTATCTGGCAGCTTGCATCTTCTTTGCAATGACAGCATCCATTGCCATACGCAACCGGGAAACCTGTATGTTATTGTTTGTGTTTACTTCCGTACCGCTATTATTCCTCTCCGGCATCTCCTGGCCGGGCCGCAATGCCCGAATTCTGGAAGTATTTTTCCTATATCTTCCCTTCCACTTTCGGAATCAACGGCTATGTACGCATCAACAGCATGGGAGCCACCCTCAACGAAGTAGCCTTCGAGTATCAGGCCCTATGGATACAAACCGGAATTTACTTCCTCACCACCTGCCTCGTCTACCAGAGAAAGAGAGGTTAGCGATTAGTGTTATCACTAATCCCTAACCGCTAACCTATAGCATACCGGCACTGTGCTGTTGCCTACGCGATAGATGCCGAACTTGAAGTAGTAGCCGTCGTCGTCGTTGCGCCCTATCAGGATTTCTTCATTATTCACAATATGCTCTTTAACGGTTTTCTTTTTGTCGGCATACTCCATCTGCACATCCAGCTTACCCGGTTTCACGATGGTTTCGGCTTCCTTGCCGTAGGTGGTCCAGTCGATGTGAATGCGGAAAGTCACCCAGCAATCTTTGGGGAAGTCGACAAAAGGCATTTTATAGGCTATCGTAGAAGCCTTGTATTCGGAAGTAACGGGCTTCATTATCGGAGTCTTTTCCGGATTGGCATTGCAACGGTCGTCTTTGTCGGTCAGCCAGCGGCGGTCCGAATTGGCCTTTGACGTAGAACCAGCCGCCGGAAAATCCGAAAGCCAGCGGCGGATAACCGCCCTGCTCTACCAGCCAGCCGTTTTTCTTTCGTGCCTTATAGATAGGATTTCCCTTTTTATCTTTCACCGGATTTCCTTGCTTATCCAGTTTCGCCACCTTTTCATACCCGGTGTTCTTTTTGAAAATAGTGGTCTTATCCAGCTCTATAAACTCGTCAACCGTCAACTTTTTCACTTCACCTTCAGGAGTCTGCACAAGCGTACGGTCGGGCATACCGTGCCATTGGGCAAAAATGGTGGACACATTGCTGTCCAAATCAGACGGATATATACGGAAAACTCATAATCGCGCGAAGCCCCTTGCGGACAAATGCCTTTTCCGTGATGATATACGGTTTTCGTAATTTGCGCTTTCCGATAAGCATCCGCCGGCAGTCCGTTAAAATCCGCCGAAGTGGCATAACAATAAGAAAGCTCGGCACGGCCTTTGGTTTCTCCCTTGCCGTATCCCTCCAATGTGTTGTCCTCCCGACGCAGTTCGAAACGGTAAGAAGGCTTGCCGTTGAACAGACATGTGAAATCCCGCTGAATCGCGTGTTTCTTCTTTGCACCGACAGCCACCCAGCGACTGTCTATAATCTGGTCGATACGTGCAGAGTCTGCCTGAACATTCACCCGTTCGGTCAGGGGAACCAACGTTTCAGCGCCTTTGGTTTGTGCGGTCAGCGTTGCCATGCACCCCGCTGCCGTCACCATGCAGATAGCAAAAATGTTTTTCTTCATCCTTATTTGATATTAAACTTAAAAACGATGCGGCAAAAGTACGAAAGCTGCGCCTCACACCTATCCTCTATTTGTTTCGGAAAACCCTATATTTGTGCAAATACTCCACAAGATATAGAAATTCTGAAAGATATTAGTATCTTTGGTCCATCATAAATTTTACGGTTCAATAATGAGTATCCTGAAAAAGATAACAACCATCCTGTTTATTTTATGTATAACGGGAGTCTCTAACGCTTATCCGGAAGCTTGGGGACAGATAAACTTTTCTTATATATCCATTAACGACGGTCTGTCACAAAGCACGGTCTTCTCCATAGCGCAGGACAAGCTCGGCAATATGTGGTTCGCCACCTACGACGGCGTCAACAAGTACGACGGATACACATTTACCGTATATCAGCACGATGAAAACGACCCCAACAGCATCGCCAACGACATCTCCCGCATTGTTATGACCGACAGCAAGGGGCGTGTATGGATCGGCACCCGCGACGGTCTGTCGTATTATGACGAGGAAAAAGACAAGTTCCAGAACTTCTTCCTCGAAAAGAACGGCAAGCACCTGCAAGTCAACGGTATTGTGGAACTTTCACCGGAGCAGCTACTTATCAGCACGCTCGAAGGACTGACTACGTTCGACATCCCCGCATCCCGTTTTGTCAACGACATATTCGGCACGGCAATGCACAAAACGATTGCATCCGCCCTGTACAGGCATGACGACCAAATCTATATAGGCACACCGTCGGACGGTCTGTACTGCTATTCCATTCCGAAGAATACACTCGAAAAACTCGCTTACATTCCAGGCAGCAAGCAAATCCAAAGCATCCTGCAGCAATCTCCTACCCGTCTATGGGTGGCAACGGAAGGCTCCGGCCTTCTTCCTTGTCAACCCCAAGACCCGGAAGTCAAAACATACAGGCATTCCCCTTCCAACCCGCAATCCATCAGCTCCAACTATATCCGCTCACTGGCACTGGATTCACAAAACCGCTTGTGGATAGGAACTTTCAACGACCTCAACATCTACCATGAAGGCAACGACTCGTTCATGTCCTACAGCAGCAATCCCGTAGAAAGCGGCAGCCTGTCGCAACGCTCCGTACGCAGTATCTTCATGGACTCGCAAGGCGGCATGTGGCTGGGAACGTATTTCGGCGGACTGAATTATTACCACCCCATCCGCAACCGCTTCAAGAACATAGAGCACATTCCGTTCAAGAATTCGTTGAGCGACAATGTTGCAAGCTGTATCGTCGAGGACAAACAGAAGAACCTTTGGATAGGAACCAACGATGGCGGCTTGAACCTCTACATCCCCGGCACTCAGAAGTTCATCCACTACGCATTGCAGGAAAGCCAGCGCGAAGACGGCTTAGGCTCCAACAACATCAAATCCGTATACGTGGACGAACCGAGAGGACTGGTATACATCGGCGCACATGCCGGCGGCCTGAGCATCCTGCATCGCAACAGCGGACGCATGGAAAACTTCAACCAGCTCAACAGCCCGTTAATCAATGAGAACGTATATGCCATCCTTCCCGACGGAGAGAACAATTTCCTTTTAGGAACATTAAGCGCTCTGGTACACTTCAACCCGGAAAAACGGAGTTTTACCACCATCACTCAGGAAAATGACGGAACGCCAATCAACGTCCAGAAGATTACTACCCTGTTCCGAGATTCCAAAAAGCGTCTCTGGATAGGCGGTGAGGAAGGCGTGTCCGTATTCAACCAGCATGGAACCTCCATACAGAAAGCGGACATTTTACCCGAATCCACCGCTACGAAAGCATTCACCAATTACATCTACGAGGCAAACAACGGTTTGGTCTGGGTAGGTACACGCGAAGGATTCTATTGTTTCGACGAGAAAGCCAAGCAGATTAAACGGTATACCAAAGCCGACGGACTGCCCAACAACGTGGTTTACGGCATTCTCGAAGACTCTTACGGCCGCCTGTGGATGAGTACCAACCGGGGTATCTCATGCTTCAATCCGGAAACGGAGAAATTCCGCAACTTCACCGAAGCGGACGGATTGCAAAGCAATCAGTTCAACACCTCTTCCTGCTACCGCACTTCCGATGGCGAGATGTACTTCGGAGGCATAAACGGCCTTACCACATTCCGTCCGGAACTGTTGCAGGACAATCCCTATACCCCGCCGGTAGTAATCACCAAGCTACAGCTGTTCAACAAGACCGTCCGTCCCGACGATGAAACCGGCATTCTGAGCAAGAACATCAGCGACACGGAAAGCATCACGCTGAAATCCTGGCAGACAGCATTCTCCCTGGAGTTTGTCGTATCGAACTACATCTCCGGACAGCATAATACATTCGCCTACAAATTAGACGGTTACGATAAAGAGTGGTACTACCTCACGGACAGGCATCCGGTGTCCTACTCCAACCTGCCGCAAGGTACTTATCACTTCATGGTGAAAGCCGCCAATAACGACGGCAAATGGAACACCACGCCTACCGTACTGGAAATCGTTATTCTGCCCGTGTGGTACAAGACCTGGTGGGCTGTCATACTGTTCCTTGCCACTTTGCCGGCTTTGTCACATTCGTATTCCGCTTCTTCTGGATGCGCAAGAAAATGGAAGCAGAGCTTGAAATCGAACGCCGCGACAAGGAACACCGCGAAGAAATCAACCAGATGAAGATGCGCTTCTTCATCAACATTTCGCATGAACTCCGTACACCGCTTACCTTAATCCTGGCACCGCTTCAAGAGGTCATCAGTAAAATCAACGACCGCTGGACCCGCAACCAACTGGAATACATCCAGCGGAATGCCAACCGCCTGCTGCATCTTGTCAACCAGCTTATGGACTACCGTCGGGCGGAACTCGGAGTTTTCGAGCTGAAAATAAAGAAAGGCAATGCCTATCGCCTGATACGCGAGAACTTCCTGTATTATGACAAGCTGGCACGCCACAAAGAGATACACTACGCTTTCCACTCCGATTTGGAAGAAAAAGAGGAACTTTTCGACCCTAACTATCTGGAACTGATTGTCAACAATCTTTTGTCCAATGCTTTCAAATATACGGACAACGGAAAGAGTATCACCGTTACCCTGAAAGAGGAAAACAACTGGCTGATATTGCAAGTGAGCGACACCGGTGCCGGCATTCCTATCAATAAGCAGGGTAAAGTGTTCGAACGCTTCTATCAGATAGAAAGCCAGCATATAGGAAGCGGCATCGGACTGTCGCTGGTACAGCGTCTGGTCGATTTGCACCACGGACGCATCGAACTGGAGAGCGAAGAGGGCAAGGGAAGTACATTCTCCGTCTATCTGCCGCAAGACCTGGCCGTTTATAAGGCCACCGAGCTGGCAGGACTCCAACACTTCCAAGGAAGAAGAGCAGGTGTACTCCACCAACTCCAAAGAAATGTATTTCATCGATACGGAGAAAATGGAGAATGAAGCCATAGAGACGGGCGACAAGAAACGCGGAACCATCCTTATTGTGGAAGACAATCAGGAGATTCGCCATTATCTCAGCAGCGGTTTGGCTGCATTGTTCAACATACTGGAAGCCGGAAACGGTGAAGAAGCCTTGGAAAAACTGAAGAACCATGAGGCGGACATTATTATTACTGATGTCATGATGCCTGTAATGGACGGAATCAAGCTATGTAAGAATATCAAACAGAATATTCGTACCTGCCACATTCCGGTTATCATCCTGTCTGCCAAAACCGACATAAAAGACCAGTTGGAAGGTCTGCAAGTAGGTGCGGATGATTATATCTCCAAGCCTTTCTCCATCGCCGTCCTCACTTCCAAGATACAGAACATGATGCGTACCCGCCGCCACATGCTCGAGAAGTACGCCAAATCCTTTGGAAGTGGAACCGGAGAAGATTACTTTCAATGCCATGGACGAAGAGCTGCTGAAACGCGCCGTAAGCATCGTAGAAGAAAACATTGATAATTTTGAGTTCTCTACCGATGAATTTGCGCAAAAGATGAATATGAGCCGCTCCAACCTGCATTTGAAACTGAAAGCAATCACCGGAGAGTCAGCCATCGACTTTATCCGTAAAGTACGGTTCAAAAGGGCTACCGAACTGCTGAAAAGCGGACGTTATACGGTAACCGAAGTCAGCAGCATGGTGGGATTTAATTCATCTTCTTATTTTGCAACTTGCTTTAAGAAGTATATAGGCTGTTTGCCGACGGAGTACATTAAAAAGTAAAAGGATAGGCCTTATCCCGCAAGGCAATTTTGCTTTTCAAAACACCGCATGTTAGCGTCCGAAACACCGCGTCTTTGCGAGTGAAATGCCGCGCTATAACAGATAAAATCCTGAGGTTTGCCAAGCAAATGCCTGCACTTTCGGGTGGTAAGGTGGGAGTTTTTTATATGCAACTGTGTAGCATTGCCAATGAAGCTTACAACCGGGCTTCACCCGCTATCCCGCATGAATAAAGAGTTGTGAAGGGTGAAGGAGGTACAGGCTAACATTTTTTCTGATAAGATACTGATAGAATGCACATAAGAAAGGATAGTTCCTATTCATCCGAACACCCCTCTCAGAATACCCCATGCAGGCTTTTTAAACAAATACGATATTTCATTCAACAAATTTAATAATAAAATTCAGATTTCAAAGAAAGCATAAACAAGACAGATTAGCTCTTAGAAATCAATGTAATATATTTGCGGCAAGGGAAAATTGAAACTTTTACTAATAAAAAACAACTTAAGTATGAAGAACACTCTTTTTATCTGTTTGTTCGCAATGTTTGCACTCTCCGGATGTGTTGACGACGAAGAAGAATTCGCCACAGGCGGAAACATCAGTCCAGAACTGACTCCTGAGAACAAAGAAAACGCAGTATTGAACACTGCTGTTTTTGACCAACTCAACCTCGACTATCCCGGCTTGGAAAAAGTAAAGCAATATCATGAAGCAGGTGAGGATTATCTTGCGGCCAGCGCATTGTTGGAATATTACCGAACACGAACTAATGTTATAAATCCTAATCTCTCATTGGTCGATGTAACTTACAGCGATGCTGATTTATCAAAGCAAATTATGCATTAGAATATCGTTTTTATGTTAACGGACAACTTGAAGATCCTGCTATAGGAAAACCATATTCTGTAGGAAAAGCAGGAGCTATCAATTGGGCCAATAATCCTAAAGGAACAAGTGCAGAATATCAGAAACAGTTACACCGTCATCAATGGTTCATACCGCAAGCTAAAAAGTATATCGTGGAACCCATGATGAGAAATATATCAATTCCTGGATTGAAATATATGGCGATTGGATTGTCCAAAACCCGAAGCCAGAAGCAGGACCTATAGACGAAGGTCCTTGGTGGCAGCTACAAGTAGCGACACGCGTTCTTGATCAAGTACAGCTTTTGGATTATTATAAAACATCTTCCAATTTTACTCCTGAATGGCTCACCACATTTCTGGTATCCTTTGCAGAACAAGCTGATTTTTTGCAGGCGTATCCTTATAAGTCTGGTGGAAACATCCTTATAACACAAGCCAATGCGCTTGCTACAGCCGGTACATTAATGCCTGAATTTAAAAATGCAGAAAACTGGAAGAACAAAGGAAATGAAATCTTAAATACTGAGATACAGCAATTTCTTGCAGACGGTTGGCACAAAGAATTTTCTCTGCACTATCATATTGGAGTAATTGATAATTTTATGAAGCAATGAAGTTAGCTAATGCTTAATGGACAATCAGTAGAGTTTAAAGATGCACTCCGAAAAGCAGTCGAGGTGGTAATGCACTTTACCTATCCTAATTTTTTTTTGCCAAAGGTAGCAGCAGTGACAGCGAAGAGAAATTAGACCAAATTGTTCCTATGTTTAATGATTCATGGAATAAGACTCGTAGCATACTTACTAAAAATTTCAAAAAATACTCAGAAATGTTCCCAGAGAGTGACGAATTGAAGTACATGGCCACATCAGGAAACGGTGGTGCATCTCAAGGTAATACTCCAGGAAACGAAAATGAAACTATTTGAAGATGCAGGATTTTATCATGCGTAATGGATGGGTCCCGAATCAACAGTAATGATTTTCAGCAATAACAAAAATTTAATGACGAATCTACCAGTTTTGCTTATAGCCATAACCAGCCGGATAATGGTACATTTGAACTATATATCAACGAGCGAAACTTCTTCCCTGATTCGGGTGTATGTGCTATGAAAGTAGCGACAAGACCATACAAGGCTACCGTAACTGGCATCGTAAAACAATGCACCATAATACATTGACACTTGATGACCGGAATTGTGAGAAAGCTGATGGTAAGTTACTACAATCTGAAACTAAAGGGAACGTTGAGACACTTGTTTTTTGAAAATCAAAGTTATCCCAATATGCGTCATCGCCGTGCCGTATTCTATGTAAATAAGGAGTTTTTGTATTGGTAGACGAGGGTATCGGCAGCGCGGCTGGTTCTGCAAATTTAAGTTTCAATCTTTGCAGATATGAGTCGGAAGTAGAATATGATGCCAATGAAATGGGAGCTCATACTACATTCACAGATAATAATATCGTAGTACGGACATTTACTAACGAAACAGCCACTTTCAATGAAATGGAAGGAAGAGTAGCCTATGTTGTAAAAATGATGTATTTGACAAGCGCAAAGCTTATCAAATTAAAATAAATAAATTAGCTAATAAAACAGCTCGTTTTATTACGGTTATTTTTATCCTTGTAAGAAAACAGAAGGACAAACTATTGAAGCAGTATTCACAGATAATGGATACAGTGCAAACGGAGCATCAATCAAAGTAACTATTAATGGTATAGAATACCCATTATCTTATATCTTGCAATCCAATAATTTTAAAATATGAAATCTAAATTATCAAGCACGTTCAACAAGCTACGAATTATCATGGTAGCTGCGATTAACTGTGTTCTGTGTCTCTTGTGATAAGACAGAGACAACAGATACAACAGGGTTTATTCTTCACTATCTGGGTATAACAGATATAGGCCCCAGCATGTCATACACATTAAAAAGCACCTGCTTATAAAGGCAGTACGCCTTATGATTTTACAATCACAAAGATTACACTTGATAACGAATCTTTCAGCAACAATGACAACTTTGTGATAAATTCCGAAACTGGTGAAATTACAGTTCAGAACACTGATGAGATGAAACCAGGATTATACAATATTAGCGTAGGTTGCTATTCTAATGGCAAATTCTTTTGATTTCAAAGATGCTGTGCAAGTAAATATGCTACTGCAGTACCTGAAGGTGTATCAGTAGAACCTGCAGAAGTATTAGTAAAAATGGAGGATGAAAATTGGTGGGAAGCCAGTGCTAAAGTAACTACCGATGCAGAAAAGCATGAGCATCATCAAATACGAATTTGCAGAGGATGAAAGCAGAGAGTACCGGAAATATTTCACCATTGAAAATGGTATCATTACTTTTCAATCCTGACCAGAAAGATAATATCGTTCCTGGTGAAAAAGTATGTCTTGAGCCTAAAACTTACCACCAAAGCCGGAGAACATCTCTATCCGGATGCAGTAACATTCAAAGTGATTTAAGCCATACAATCTGCAATACAAGCCTAAGGGGAAGTAAAAGTAGAAAAAATACAGCACACGAATCACAGTTACCTACTATCCAAGGTTCAGAGGGAATGAACTATTCCATCAAATCTATTTCACCGGAAGCAACCGGATTTACGATTGATGAAAACCGGTAAAATTAGCATAGCAGAGAATAGTTTATCTACAATTGGCGCTATCTACAATATCAATGTTATGGTAAGCAACGAATACGGCAGTGCGGAATTCCCCGAAGCCTATACAGTAACTGTTGTAGACTTTATTAACCCTATCGATCCCACAACTTTCAGCTATGTAGTTCCAGAAACTTATGAAGAAATGGAATATACAATACCAGTAGCAGGAGGGCTTATCGGCGATGAAGTAATATATAATTTTGCTGACAACAACTCCGAAGCAATCAAAGAACAAATAGAGAAAGGAAGAATGAGCATTGATATAGAAAGTGGTAAAATTTTCATTGCAAAGAAAAACACATTAGCACCTGGCGATTATACCGTTTCTGTAAAAGCAAGCAATGTTAAAAGCGAAGTTACAACTTCTTTTTACACTGACAATCAAAGCTAATCCCAATAAATTTACGTTCTATTACGGTAACAACTTAGGATTGAGCCCGGCAGAGAACTATGCTAATCAATATGAAGTAGATTATGATGGTACTTTTTCTGAGTTAAAAAAGCTTTGAATTTAACGCCTACAACAACTCTTAATGGCAAAAATGCAAAATGGGAATTAGTCGTTAAGAAAGTATTAGGGGGGCAAAGATCAACTATTAGAAACTACAATTAATGAAAATACAGGAACTATTGACTTCTCAAATGCTAAACTACAAAGCGCAGACGTGTGTGTTGGTATGCTTTGTTGTAAAAGCAACTGTTGGCGATGGTCCATTAGCTTATTCTGTTACCGCTCCGTTTTTGTTAGAAGTAGCAAAAAAGCAAGTAAAAATTTAATAAAATACACTCCCTTTGTCATCCAAATGAACCCAAAAACAGGTGGACGCTCGGCAATACCGACAACGGTTGCCTCAGATAATTTAATAATGGACTTCCGTACAAACTTCAACTTCTTCGAGGTCAATACTACAACTGCGAATGGTGTACAACCGGCAACGGCAGGTAGCATAATGAATGATTTATGGGTAAATTTCTATAAAACAACTGGAGCAAACAGTGGCAATGTTAACACTGGTGCTAAAAAAAAGCCTATGTCTTCTTTAGATACATCTAATGGATTTGACAATACAAAGAATTTAGATATGACATTAGGATATTTCGACCAAACAGATAGAAGTATAGTCATAAATCCAGATATGTGGAAATCTGCTACAGGTGAGTATGCCAATGGTGTTTTAATCCCTCAGGTTGCAGTAAGTACCGACGGTAGCGTTCCTGACAAGACAAGAATCATACCAATAGCTATCTGGTTCGATGAAAATTTTGAATAATACTAAAACGACAAATAATTATGTATAAACCAACATATCATACACTGAGCAAAAAGAGGGTACATCACCCTCTTAGCTCTCCTCGTCTCCATTATCACTTTCGCACAAGGTGTAACAGTGAAAGGAACTGTACTCGACGAAAATAAAGAGCCTCTAATTGGTGCTACAATTCAAGTAAAAGGTGAGAACAACGGTGTTGCAGCTGACCTAGATGGTAACTTCACTCTCAAAAGTAAAGAAAAACGCCACACTGGTAGTTAGCTACATCGGATACTTGACGCAGGAAGTCCGCCTGCAAGGAAAAACACAGATAACAGTACAACTAACTCCTGACAGCAAAACTCTGGATGAGGTAATTGTCGTAGGCTATGGTATCATGAAAAAAAGCGACTTGACAGGCTCTGTTGCTTCCGTAGCTTCTAAGGACATTGAAGGCTTCCAAACAAGTTCTGTAGCCGGAGCTTTAGGAGGCCAAATTGCCGGTGTTCAAATTACGTCTACTGACGGAACTCCCGGTGCAGGCTTCAACATCAGTATTCGCGGTGTGGGAACATTAACTGGAGATGCCTCTCCGCTTTATATTGTGGACGGATTCGAAGTTTCGGACATAGATTATCTTTCAAACTCCCATATTGAGTCTATCGAAGTATTAAAAGACGCCTCTTCATCTGCTATCTATGGTGCACGTGCTGCCAATGGTGTTGTGTTAATCACTACTAAATCCGGTAAAGCAGGCAAGACAACTATTTCTTACAATGGTTCTGCTACCTACCGTAAAATCTCAAAGACATTAGACCTGCTCTCTCCATATGAATTCGTAAAACTACAAGGAGAAGTCAACGAAGCTTACAGTAGTACTTATTTCAAAGCAGAGAATGACGCAGATGATAATCCTTATAAATACCAAACACTTGATGATTATATTGGTGTAACCGGAGTAGATTGGCAAGGTGAAACCTTCAACCCTACTTGGTCACAAGACCATAACATAAGTATTATGGGAGGAACCGACAATACTAAATACAACGGCTCACTCTCACGTTATGTGGAAAACGGTATCTTCAAAAACAGTGGTTTCGACAGAACTACAGCTAAATTCCGCTTTAGACCAGAAGATCAACAAAAAAAGTATCTTTCAATCTAACGGTAAACTATGCCATGACTAACCGTAAAGGTGTAGGTACATCTGGTGACTCCGGTCGCTTCAACATGTTGGCACAGATATTAAGTGCACGTCCTACTGGTGGTCTGAAAATGACTAATGAAGAACTTTTGGAATCGGCTATTGACCCTGAAATGTTAAGTACTGGCGAAAGCTTGGCACAAGTAAATCCCGTAAAACAAGCAGAATCTGTAACGAATGATAAGCGCGCTGAAATGTGGTCGGCCAATGCAGCCGTAAATTGGCAGATTATCAAAGGCTTGACATTCAAGACAAGCGGTTTATAACACAACCAATAACCGTACAGATATATTCTACAGAGATGGTTCGAAAGAGGCTTACCGTAACGGACAGAAACCATACGGAAGAACGCAGATGGGACGTGATGTCCGTTGGACTAATACAAATACACTGACATGGAAAGATAAGGTAAAAAAACACAACTATGATGTGATGTTGGCCCACGAAGTATCTTTTAGAAGCAGTGAGTATTTACTTGGTGAAGCAATGGACTTCCCCCTTTGATAATTTGGGTAATGACAACTTAGGGTTGGGGAGCTACACCAAGTAAAGTTAATACCAACTATTATGACAAAACTTTACTTTCTTTCTTTGCCCGTGCCAACTATAATTATGACAACCGTTACTTACTGACAGCAACTGTACGTACCGATGGTTCTACTGTATTCTCTAACAAGAATAAATGGGGTTTCTTCCCCTCATTCTCTGCCGCATGGCGAGTATCGGAAGAAGCATTTATGAAAGACCTTAAATGGATTTCCAATTTCAAAGTTCGTTTTGGTTGGGGTATTGTAGGTAATGACCGTATCAGTAACTATTTGTCTATGGATTTGTATACAGACAGCAAATATGGCATTGGTAATAGTACAGTAACTGTTTTGACACCCAAGCAACTAAAAAATTCCAACTTAAAATGGGAAGGTTCAAGTTCTGTTAACTTAGGTTTGGATTTAGGCTTCTTCGATAATCGTTTGAATGTAACAGCCGATTTCTTTATCAAGAACACTAAAGACCTATTATTAGCACAATCGCTGGCACAGGCAACCGGCTTTACCTCACAATGGCAGAATATCGGTAAGATTCAGAACAAAGGTATCGAATTGAGTATAACCTCTACCAACATACAGACTAAAGAGTTTACATGGAATACCAATTTCAATATCTCATTTATCCGGAATGAGTTAAAAGCATTGGCAGACGGTGCAAGCCACATGTATGCACGTTCTGGTTTTGATAGCAATTTTACCAGTTACGACTACATTGCTAAAGTTGGTGAATCTTTAGGATTGATTTACGGTTACGAATTCGATGGAGTCTATCAATATGATGATTTCTATACTGATACAAATGGTAATTTGGTATTGAAACCGGGAATCACCCAAAACTCACGCTACAGCAAGGATAAGAAAGTAGGTGCCCGCCCCGGTGTTACAAAATATAAAGACCAAGATGGCGACGGCGATATTACAACCAATGACCGTACCGTTATTGGTAATGCCATGCCGAAATGGTTTGGTGGAATCACCAATACATTCGAATACAAAGGCTTCGATCTGAGCTTTATGTTCCAATTCAACTATGGCAATGACATCTACAACGCTACACGTTTATATGCTACACAAAGCCGTAGCGGACGTCGTAATATGCTTGCTGAAGTGGCAGACCGTTGGAGTCCGACCAATGCCTCGAATGTGGTTCCTGCTTACGATGGCTACATCACCAATGATGTATACTCACGTTTCGTTGAAGACGGTTCATTCCTGCGCCTGAAGAATCTGACATTAGGATATACTTTGCCGAAAAAATGGACGAACAAGTTCCATGCTTCCAGACTTCGTGTGTATGCTACCGGTCAGAATCTGTTCTGTTTGAGTAATTACAGCGGCTACGACCCGGAAGTCAATAGTCTGAACAACCCAATGATGCCAGGCTTGGACTGGGGTGCTTATCCTAAGAGCCGTGTATTCACAGTAGGAATCGACCTTCAATTCTAATTCATAAAATAATATACATATGAAAAAGTTTATATACTATATAGGAATTTTAGCCTTTTATGCCTTCTTCCAGCTGCATGTTCTCTGGAAGAAGAAAGTAGCACTGAAGTAGAAAAAAATAAATATATGAATGACGCCAAAGAAGGGCACAAGATGTACTACTTGGAGTATACCGTTCTACTATAGAAGAAGGAATGTATGGTCATCATCTATCCATTTATTTCTCTATGGGAACAGATATTTCACAAGTAGAGGGAAGCACAACTGAAAATTTCCGTATTCTTCCTACGAACGCATATTCTGCTTCACAAGCTGAAGTACAGACCTCATGGGCATCTCTTTATAGCGGAATCTATAATGCAAATGATTTTCTGGAACGCATTTCTGTGAAAATGGATTCGTATAATGAATCCGACAAACAATTGGCAACAATTTATATTGCCGAAGCAAGAGCTTTACGAGCATTGTACTATTTTGAATTAGTTCGTCGCTGGGGAAATATTCCTTTAATGACTAATACAGCTATGGCTAATCAACACCCCTCAACTTTCGTACAAGCCGACCCTGTTGATGTTTATAAATTTATCGAAGACGATTTATTGTATGCCTGCGATATTCTTCCATATGCCAAAGATGACACTTACCGTAGTAGTAACGATTATCGTTTTTCAAAAGGAGCAGCTTTGGGATTACTCACTAAAGTATATGCCACTTGGGCTGGATATCCAATACAGGACACAAGCAAATGGGAAGCAGCTGCGGAAACAGCACGTATCCTAGTTGAATCGGGCAAACATGATTTGCTGACTGACTATGAAAAATTATGGGAAAATACTTGTAACGGAATTTGGGATCCCAACAGAAAGTTTAATTGAAGTATCCTTCTATTCTCCCACATATTCAGGAAACAGTGATCCTGTAGGCCGCATCGGAAAGTGGAACGGAGTAAAGACCACAGTTGATGCCGGTCGCAGCGGAAGTACCGCAGCCAACGTTCAGGTTGTTCATTCATTTGTACTTAATTGGAGAGAAAGAGGCACAACCCGATGCAAGCACTGGCATAAGTCCCGACAGACGTCAAAATTTGTCTATAGCCAACTATAAACATGGACACAATGACAGCAAAAACCGGAGCAGTTTATTTAGGCGATTACTATTTAGCGGCCAGCATTCCAACCGATGATGAAGCCACAGCATTAAGCAAGGATTTAGATCCTGAAAAATCTCAAAAAGCCAAACGAACTTACACGCCGGCCAAATGGGATATTGATAAATACATGGAAAGTATACCTTTTGTCAACAACGACAAATCAACTGTAAACTGGTATGTTTTACGTTATGCGGATGTACTGCTACTATATGCAGAAGCACTGAATGAGTGGAAAGGCGGACCTACCACAGACGCTTATGCCGCTATTAATAAAGTACGGAAACGTGGTTATGGAAATAAGGGAAACTATTCGTTACCAGAAGGTATGGATCAAGCTACTTTCCGAAAGGCTGTTCATAAAGAACGGGCCTATGAATTAGCTTTCGAAGGTCACCGCCGTCTCGATTTAATACGTTGGGGTATTTACTACGAGACCATTCAAGAAACATATAATGAATTGAAAAACTGGTGGAGTTCTGCGAGCTATGTAGTATACGACTACACGAAAAAAGGTCAGCACGAACTGATGCCTATTCCGCAACGCGAAATGGACTTGTGTACCCAGTTCAACAAAACCCAGGTTGGTAACAACCACTCCAAATACATCTCCAATATGCCCAGAGAGGGGCATATTGGAGATTTTCTAAACTCTTTTCAACAAAAGTGACATTCAAAGAACGCGGATTAATTGCCTTTTCAACATTCTTGCTACAAGAACCATAAAAAATCCGTTAGCTTTGCTTTCGTTACAAAATCTACTAAAATCAATTATTTTAAAAACGAATAACATGAAAAAGAACCTTGTTCTCTTGGCTTTGGGTGCATTGACTTTCGTGTCATGCCAAACACAACCCAAAGAAGACTACAGTTGGATTAAAAAAGGCTTGGACGCAGCCTCTGCGCAACTGCAATTAACCGCAGAAGAAATTTCGTCCACTAACATGCTGCCGCGTTCTATCCGTACAGGCTATGACATGAACTTCCTGTGCCGCCAGTTGGAAAGAGACTCGCTTACTTTCAAAGACTCACTCCGTGCGCAGCCTACAGCCGACCAGTTGGGAAAACGCCGTTTGTGCAGCGTTTATGACTGGACCAGCGGTTTCTATCCGGGCTCTTTATGGTATGCCTACGAACTGACGGGCAACGATACACTGAAAACATGGGCCATTCAATATACCAACCTATTGAACCCCGTCCGTTACTACACCGGTACGCACGACCTGGGCTTCATGGTAAATTGCAGCTACGGCAATGCCGAGCGTCTGGCTCCTAACGACACCATTGCAGCCGTAATGAAAGAAACAGCCGACAACCTGTGCGGACGCTTCAACGATTCCATCTCGGCTATCCGTTCATGGGACTTCGGAACATGGAACTTCCCCGTTATCATCGACAATATGATGAACCTGGATTTGCTGTTCAATGTAGCCAAGGCAACCGGCAACAACTCTTATAAAGACATCGCCGTACAACACGCTATGACTACCATGAACAACCACTTCCGCCCCGACTATACCTGCTGGCACGTAGTAAGCTACAACAACGACGGCACGGTAGAGAAGAAACAAACATTCCAGGGCAAGAACGACGACTCTTCATGGGCACGCGGACAAGCATGGGCCGTATACGGTTATACTGCCTGCTATCGTGAGACGCAAGACACTACTTTCCTGAATTTCGCCGTAAAAGTGGCCGACATGATTATGAACCGTGTCAAGACCGACGATGCCATTCCTTACTGGGACTACGACGCTCCCGTAACCGAAGAGACTCCGCGCGACGCATCTGCCGCTTCCGTAACCGCTTCCGCCCTGATAGAGCTGAGCACAATGGTTGACGGAAAGAAATACCTGGATTATGCAGAAAAAAATCCTGAAGAGCCTGTCGGGCGACGCCTATCTGGCAAAGGTCGGCGAAAACCAGGGATTCATCCTGATGCACTCTACCGGTTCGCTGCCTAACGGTTCGGAAATCGACACTCCGTTGAACTATGCGGACTACTATTACCTGGAAGCCCTGAAACGCTTCATGGATCTGAAAGGTATCAGCTACAAGAATCTCTAATAGCCATATTGTAAACCAACAAACATTATGAATAAGACTTTTAAATATATCGTCCTGCTGGCGCTTGCCTGCTTCGTTGGCAAAGCAAATGCCCTGGAATTGAAAAAACCGAAGTGTTCTCGCTCCTCAACCTGGATTATCCCGGACTGGAGAAAGTAAAGGCCTTGCACCAGGAAGGCAAAGATGCCGATGCAGCCAAAGCATTGCTCGACTACTACCGTGCACGTACCAACGTGAAGACTCCCGACGTAAACCTGAAAAAGGTTACCATCGGCAAGGATGAACAGAAAATGGCCGGACGAGGCTCTGCAACATACATTCTTTGCCCACAAAGGTTATCAACCGTCATTCAATTATGGTGAAGACATCGACTGGCGATATTGGCCGGTGAAAGATAACGAATTGCGCTGGCAGCTTCACCGCCACAAATGGTTTACTCCCCATGGGTAAGGCTTATCGTGTAACGGCGACGAAAAATATGCCGCTGAATGGACGAAGCAGTACATCGACTGGATTAAGAAAAATCCGTTGGTGAAGATAAACAAGAACGAATATGAACTGACAGGAAATACCCAACTGAAAGATGACGCAGAGAATGTACGCTTCGCATGGCGTCCGCTGGAAATCAGCAACCGTCTGCAGGACCAGACCTCACAGTTCCAACTTTTCCTCGTTTCTCCCTCGTTCACGCCGGAGTTCCTTACCGAGTTCCTGCTCAATTACCACAAACATGCGAACTATTACTTATCGGACACTACTCTGACAAGGGAAACCACCTGTTGTTTGAGTCGCAGCGCATCATGTACGCCGGCGACTTTCTTCCCCGAGTTCAAGGAAGCTGCAGATGTGGAGAAAGAGCGGTATCGATATCCTGAACCGTGAGATCAGGAGTGCAGGTATACGATGACGGAGGGCAGTTCGAGCTTGATCCGCATTATCATCTGGCGGCAATCAATATCTTCTGCAAGGCACTTGTATCATGGCAGATATGAACGGCTTCCGTGACGAGTTCCCGAAAAAGTATCTGGATACGGTGGAAAATATGATTATGTTCTATGAACGTCAGCTTCCCGGACTATACCAATCCTTGTTTCAGCGATGCTAAGCTGACAACCAAGAAGGAAATGATAAAGAACTACAAGCAATGGGCGAAGCTTTTCCCCGACAACAAGGCGATTCTTTATTTTGCAACGGAGGGAAAGAAAGGCGAACTGCCCGCTTATCTGTCGAAAGGTTTCCTGACATCCGGCTTCTTTGTTTTCCGCAACTCTTGGGGAATGGATGCTACCCAGATGGTTGTAAAAGCTGGTCCGAAAGGGTTCTGGCATTGCCAGCCGGACAACGGAACGTTTGAACTTTGGTTCAACGGAAAAGACTTGTTCCCTGATTCCGGTTCGTATGTTTACGCCGGTGAAGGAGAAGTGATGGAATGGAGAAAATGGTTCCGCCAGACAAGGGTGCATAATACGCTGACCTTGAACGACAAGGACTTGGAAACGACAGAGTCTGTAACCAAGCTTTGGCAGCCGGATGGAGATGTGCAGACTTTGGTGACAGAAAATCCGGGCTACAAGAACCTGAAGCATCGCCGTTCGGTGTTCTTTGTCGACAACACTTATTTCGTGATTGTGGATGAGGCTGCAGGCAGTGCCAAAGGTGTAGTGAATCTGCATTATCAGATGCCGAAAGGAAAGATAGCCAACAGCCGTGAGGATATGACTTTCGTCACTCAGTTTGAAAAAGGAAGCAACATGAAGCTGCAATGTTTCGGCCCGGACGGAATGACAATGAAGAAAGAAGAGGGGTGGCAGTCAACTGCTTACCGCAAGAAGGTGAAGCGTATGAATGTTTCGTTCAATGTCAGAAAAGACGGAGGCGATGCCGTACGCTACATCACTGTCATCTATCCGATGAAAGACAGTGCCGATGCGCCCGAAATGTCTGCTAGGTTCAAGAACAAGAAGTTCGATGAGAAAGGGCTTGAAGTGGAAGTGAAGGTGAACGGCAAGAAACAGGTATTGAAATACAATTTATAATCATTGACGGATGAGCGTGTGCCGTCACAGTTCGGTGCACGCTCGTTTTTTTTAAGAAAAATCGGTAATTATGAAAAACATATCAGGCAGTCTTTGTGTGGCCACACTCGGGCTTTTGGGATGTGCTTCCCATCAGAAAGAGCATGCAGAACAGCCCAATATCATTTTCATCATGACAGATGACCATACAACACAGGCAATGTCATGTTATGGAGGCCATCTTATCCAGACTCCCAATATGGACCGCATTGCGGAGGAAGGTATCCGTTTTGACAATTGCTATGCGGTGAATGCTTTGTCGGGACCGTCGCGCGCTTGTGTGCTGACGGGAAAGTTCAGTCATGTGAACGGATTTACAGACAATGCCAGTACCTTTGACGGAAGCCAGCAGACTTTTCCGAAGCTGCTTCAGCAGGCTGGCTATGAAACCGCTGTTATCGGAAAATGGCATCTGATTTCGGAGCCTCAGGGCTTTGACTATTGGAGTATACTGACCGGGCAGGAAGAGCAGGGCGACTATTATGATCCGGATTTCAACGAGAACGGAAAACACATCACGGAAAAAGGTTATGTGACGGATATCATCACGGATAAGGTAATCCGTTTCCTTGACGGAAGAGATACGTCGAAGCCTTTCTGCGTAATGTTCCATCAAAAGGCTCCTCACAGGAACTGGATGCCGGCTCCGGAACATCTTGGGATGTTCAACGATACGGTTTTTCCGGAGCCTGCCACGCTGTTTGATGATTATGCCGGCAGGGGGCGCGCTGCGGCGGAACAGGACATGTCGCTCGCCAGGACTTTTACGGACGACTGGGACTTGAAGCTTATGACGAGGGAAGAGCTTCTGAAAGACACAACCAACCGTCTGTCAAAGGTGTATAGAAGAATGCCTGTGGAAGTGCAGCACAAATGGGATTCTGTTTATGCGGGAAGAATAGCAGAGTACCGCAGAGGCAACCTTAAAGGAAAAGAACTTGTCAGTTGGAAGTACCAGCAGTATATGAGGGATTATTTGGCGACAGTCGTTTCTGTGGATGAAAACATCGGTCGTCTGCTGAAATACCTTGAAGACAAGGGGGAACTTGACAATACGGTCATTGTCTATACATCCGACCAGGGCTTCTTCTTGGGCGAGCACGGCTGGTTCGACAAGCGTTTCATGTATGAAGAATGCCAGCGTATGCCGTTGATAGTCCGTTATCCGAAGGCGATAAAGGCAGGTTCGGTCAGTTCGGCCATTTGCATGAATGTGGATTTCGCTCCTACGTTCCTCGACCTTGCCGGGATAGATATTCCGGAAGACATTCAGGGCGAATCGTTGAAGCCGATTCTTGAAAATGAAGGGAGAACTCCGGACGGATGGAGAAAGGCCGCTTATTATCATTACTATGAATATCCGGCAGAGCATAGCGTAAAGCGTCATTACGGCATTCGTACGCGGGACTTCAAGCTGATACATTTCTACAACGACATTGATGAGTGGGAAATGTATGACATGAAGAAAGATCCGCGCGAAATGAACAACGTGTTCGGACATCCGAATATGCCGGAAGTTCAGCAGGAAATGATGTCGCTGCTGAAGAGAAACTCAAAAAACAGTATGGCGATACGGATCCCGAAGAGAAGGAAAAGGTGCTTTTCAAAGGTGACAGAAGATTCCAGCATAGACAAAAGTAATTATATAAAATCTGATATCATGGACAGAAGACATTTTTTGGAGATTTCGGGCTGGTCGTTTTTGGGACTGGCCGCTTCTGGCAGTTTGCTCGGCGCATGCAAGGCCGGGAAGCAAGGAAGCAAAAAGAAAATCATGCCGTCGCCTACAAACACGAAAGCTGTTTTGGGGGGACTTGCACAATCATTGCAACCTGACGTATGGGCACGGCGATATGCGCGTTACCGCGGTTACAACTGGAAATGCTTCACCGAAGGAGACATCACTCCGTTCGTCGAGATGTATTCCGTCACGGCCTGGCGGAAAGCGACCAGGGCGACTACCCGTACCTGCACGATATGGGCCCACGCCAATGGGAAGGAACCATTCAATATGGTCTTGAATTAGGCAACAAATTCGGTATCATGGCTTCTACCGACCAGCATTCCGGCTATCGTTCCAAAAACCCCAATACCACGACTCCTGCCACGCAAGCTGTCATTCTGGATGTGACTATGCCTAAAGATGGCGTGATTACAGCCGAATTCAATGGCAAGAAATTTGAGCATTCGTTGGGTGAACTTTTGGAAGGTTCCGTTCACATTTCATGATAGGGTGGCTCAGTGAGGAGGCTATTCTCTTCAACCGTGCAATGCCGGAAAGTTGCTTTACGGTTGAGCATTATATGGAGGATACCCAACCCGAAAGAGATACGGACTATTACTATGTCAGGGTTCGCCAGCGTGACCAGCAATGGGCATGGAGTTCTCCTATATGGGTAGAAAGAACATAATGTTTCCTTATTTGATATAATAAACTATGGAATATGCAATTGGCATTGATTTAGGTGGTACATCTATAAAATATGCTTTGGTGGATAAACGGGTAATTCTTTCTTTGAGGGAATTACCCTCTTTTGCTTCTGTTTCAGCTGCAAAAGTAATAGAGCAGTTGATAAAAAGCTGTCATGTTGTTAAAAGATGAAGCCGCAAAACAGAACTGGACCGTACTGGCATAGGGCTCGGTACACCGGAATTGTAGATGAGACGAACCGTATCGTATTGGGAGGTGCAGAAAATATTATCGGTTGGGAAAACATAGATGTGGCTTCTCTTTTGGAAGAACAGATGAAACTACCGGTAGTTGTTGGAAATGATGCCAATCTGATGGGATTGGAGAAACGAAATATGGTGCAGGAAGAGGTGCACTCATGGTGTTTCTGACTATAGGAACCGGTATCGGCGGAGCCGTCATCATTGATGGCAAATTATTCAACGGCTATGCCAATCGGGGTACGGAGCTGGGACACGTGCCATTGATTGCTAACGGTGAACGTTGCGCCTGCGGAGCGATCGGCTGCCTGGAACATTATGCCTCGACTTCTGCTTTGGTAAGGCATTTCAGCACGTTGGCTAAAGAGCGGAATCTGAGTTTTGATATGGAAAATAAACGGAGAACTAATAGTCCGCCTGTATCAAAGAAAATTTTCCGATGGCTGTTGAATGCATGAGTGAACACTTTACTATTTGGGAAGAGGAATTGCCGGATTTGTCAATATATTCAGCCCTCAACGGATTGTATTGGGAGGAGGGTTACAGAATCCGGTATTTTCTATTTAGAGAAAATAAGGAAGTGGTTCGAGAGCATGTTATAGCCGACTGTGCCGTAAATACAGAAATTGCCGCCTCATCATTGGGTAATAAAGCCCGGATTTATCGGAAGCATCATTAATCTTAAAATGAACGATATATCATGAAAAAAAACAAGAAATGGAGTATGCTGGCATTAATCATGATGTTTTGGTTTACTATTTCATTTATTACGAATATTCTCGGGCCGTTAATTCCGGACATTATCCATAACTTTAACCTGAGCGACCTGGCGATGGCGGGCTTCATCCCGACTTCTTTCTTCATCGCCTATGCCATCATGTCGGTTCCCGCCGGACTGATGATTGACCGTTTCGGCGAGAAACCGGTGCTGTTTCTGGGCTTCCTGATGCCGTTCATCGGCACTACGCTGTTTGCCTGCCTACACACCTACCCCCATGCTGCTTGCCTCATCGTTCATCATCGGCTTGGGCATGGCTATGCTGCAAACGGTACTAAACCCGTTGCAACGCGTTGTAGGCGGCGAAGAAACTATGCTTTCGTGGCGGAAGTGGCCCAATTCGTATTCGGCATCGCTTCGTTTCTGAGTCCGCTGGTATATACATACCTCATTCACGAACTCAATCCGGACATATATACACGGGGCAGGAACTTTTTCATCGACCTGCTGGCAGGTATCACCCCCCGACCTGCCCTGGGTATCGCTTTACTGGGTATTCACGCTGCTGTTGCTGGTGATGCTGGTTGCCGTAGGGCTGTCCCGTTTCCCGAAAATCGAGTTGAAAGAAGATGAAAAGGCGGTTCAAAAGATTCTTATCTGGCACTGTTCAAGCAGAAATACGTATGGTTGTTCTTCCTCGGTATTTTCTGTTACGTCAGCACGGAACAGGGAACTTCCATCTTTATGAGTACGTTCCTCGAGCAGTATCACGGAGTGAACCCGCAGGTGGAAGGCGCAAAGGCCGTAAGTTACTTCTGGGGACTGATGACTGCCGGCTGCCTCGTAGGCATGGTGCTGTTGAAGCTCATTGACAGCAAACGGCTGCTCCAGCTATCGGGCGGACTCACCGTCATCCTACTGCTCACCGCACTCTTCGGGAGCAAGGAAGCATCCATCATTGCCTTTCCTGCCATCGGTTTCAGCATTTCCATGATGTACTCCATCGTGTTCTCGCTGGCGCTGAATTCGGCATCGCAACACCACGGTTCGTTTGCCGGCATCCTGTGTTCGGCAATCGTGGGCGGAGCAGGCGGCCCGATGATTATCAGCATGCTTGCCGATGCCACTTCGCTGCGTACCGGAATGCTGATTATCCTCGTGTTTGTAGGCTACATCACATTCATCGGTTTCTGGGCGCACCCGCTGATTAACAACAAGACGGTAAGCCTGAAAGAGCTTTTCAGGAAGTAAAAGACAAGAACGGCACACAACAAAAAAAAGAGACCGCAACGGCTTGCTGCCGCATGCGGTCTCTTTACTTTACACAACCCTTTTTATATCTAAAATCTACATAACTGGTTCACTACTTTCCTTCCGCAGCATCCGGCCGGGTATTTATGGTACAGATGCTCACCCGGTTCCAGTCCGGTTCTTCAAACATATACCCCACTCCCTGACCTTCGGCAACAATCCGGTCTTTGGCGATTCTATATCTATTGACCAGCATATTGCGTACGGCCTCGGCACGTTGGCGGGCGATGCGTTCGTTCACCTCCGCACTGCCTTCGGGAGAGGCATACCCTTTGATAACGACTCCCGCTTCCTTATGATTTCTCAGATAAGTGGCGATGCGCTCCAACTGTGATTGGGCCGACTGCCACAGCGGAACGTAATACCACTTCTCCAACAGCTTCTTGCCGATCCGGTTCCGGCAAGCTGCCAGTTCACTTCCAGCCCACGAAGCGCTGATTCCAGGCTGCACGGTTGGCGGGCTGCTTCCCATAACATTCATATGCGAAAGCCGGTTTCCTGCAGCCAATGTCCATGCCTTGCTTTCTCCAGGTTGAGTTGAGAAATTCAGTCCCAGTTTGCGCTGGAACACCATTGCAGTCGCCCATACCGGGTTTACGTAATAGTACAACCAGCCGATACCTGCCACGGCCCTCAACCTCCAGCTGGGGCGGAGACACACCGTTATGCCAAAAGAGATTACCTAAGTTGACCAGCCCCGGACTGACGTTTGACGCGTCAAAAAGCCGTTTTGCTGCCCGTAGGGTATTAAAGCTGCCCGCAGCACTGGAAGCTCAAGGCCGAAGGCGAGGTCAGTCCGCATCCACATGCACACCCGCACCGGACACGCATGTTAAGAACGAGTGATGCGTCGAGGTCACCCGTGACACCTATCTCCTTGTCGACAAACTGTTTCGTCATGCTGCCATGTCCGTCATGCGTAGCCAACCCGCAACACTCAACCATATGTAAACTTCAAGCTATCTTTTCTCATACACTTTCTGTTTTAAAGTTGGTGCTATTAAATTTATAAATAGATGCTGAAAGCCTGTTTGACTAGAGCACCACATGTACTTCCTTGGCGGTAATTCTTTCCAGCAGCCTTTCTGTCACATGATGCTTACCGTTGCCTATACGTGCCATTTCAAGCATAGCGCCAGAACACCGCGTTCGACGATACTAATACCTCTTTGCTTTGACGGCGATTTGGAAAGGTCCGTATTATAAGCGCTGTTTCTCTTGCCCATCGGTGTAGCCGGTGATGTCAGGAGGAAGCGGAGCGTCAGGATCTTTCAGAAACCCGGCCCGGTAATCGACGTTTTTCCGGCAACCCGTCAGCATCCTTGTCAGAAGTAGATATTATCCAGCAGTCGCACGCCATTGCTTCGACAGAACCGGCTGTATCCGCCTGCTTCTCTCCCAATCGCTCTTTCCACTTCAACAGGTTTCTCTATCTCCACATGCTTCACTACCGGGTATACTTTTTGCTCTCTTTCATAATGCAGATGACGCGGGTGAACACCTGCACAAAGTGAGGAAGGTGTGCAAGCACAGAGGAGAGATATTCACACGGAGCCAGAAGAATTGCCCAGCCACGCATTTACACTGCCGCCGAACGAAGCGGAACAAAGAGTTCTTATCCGATGAGCGCCCGCCGGAATTCCACACATCGGACGTTCAGTGCGCGCCTCCCGTGGGGTCGTCCACAAAATTGCCACCATGACCGACGCAAAATTCTTATGCAGGTAATTCACCCCCACTCACGGTGGGGTTGCCATTGAAGAGACTCAAACAAGGGGTAAAGCGGAACCATACCCAAACCTTAATATACAGCAGGTCGGTCGGTCATTGCCACAAATCGGTTCTTCTACCGTACCTTACAAATCCAGATAAACCACCGGTTCAGTTCCCGTGCCACATACAGATTTGCTCCTCCCATCAGGTGGTTGGCCTTCAGGTTATTGCCAATTATCAGATGCTCTGGAAGCCATTGACAGACACGCGGCCGGTTTATCAACCTGCACCATGCTTTCTTGTCCTGGCCTCTTCCAGCGGAGGAACGACAGGAAGAGAGTAGGAATATGGTATTGTTTTTTTCTTCATATTAATATGTATTTATCTACCGTAAATCGAAAATCAATCCATCAGTTGCCGGACACTCTTTTATCAAAAGGCTGTGCGCTTGGTTCTGTCGGCAAAGTCAACCAGGCTAACTCACTGCCTTCTTTCGGCAGATGAAGTGAAAACAAACAGGCTGCTGCGATATTCCATAACTATCGTTATATGTGTTATCCTGATTGGTTACTCATCTACTCGAATATCCCACCTATCCAATTACCCGGATAAGCGCTTTGTCAGCATAAAGAAGATTTACCACCGCCCAGCAATTTACAGTAACAATACGTAATGGCT
>VOFC01003003.1_pt1 | contig 44240 bp, 61 predicted proteins | sample 5384161 | NCBI WGS metagenome assembly VOFC01 (sample SAMN12384722, study PRJNA508395) | human gut metagenome | isolation source: healthy gut B | host: Homo sapiens | reverse complement strand
CCTGCGCATCGACCCGGTGGAGCAGGCAAGACAAATCCGGGAAGTGGAGCAGAACGACCCGCTGCTCCGGGGGCGGGTCATTCAGGGCATCGCGGATCCTGCCATCTTTGACGAGAGCCGGGGCGAGAGCATCGCGGCGATGATGGAGCGGGCGCCCAATTTCCTGCACTGGCGGCCCGGCGACCACACCCGGCTGGCGGGCAAGATGCAGTTCCACTACCGGCTGGCCTTTGACGGGGAGGGCAGGCCGATGTTTCAGGTGTTCAGCACCTGTCGGCATTTCATCCGGACCATCCCGAACCTGGTGTACGACGAGAGCAATGTGGAGGACATCGACACCCGGCAGGAAGACCACATTTACGACGAGTGCCGCTATGTGCTGATGGAACATCCCATCGCGCCGCCCCGGCAGAAGACGGTGCCGCCCCTCCGGGATGACCCGCTGGAGCTGCACAAAAGGGCGAGGGTTTATAGGGTATAAAGGGCAGCGGGCTAGCCCTCTCAGGCCGCCTGACGGCGTCCAGCTCTCCCAAAGGGAGAGCCCTTGGCAAAGAGGTTTCGCTTTATATAGACGCATAGCGTTTTGAGGGAACTTTACGAACTGCCAAAGCCTCTCACTCTGGGAGAGGTGGCATTGCGAAGCAATGACGGAGAGGGCAAGGATGGTAACAAAGAAAAACAATTTTAGAAACGGAGGTACAAATGACAGAGCTATGGACCGACAAGCCGCCCATCGGGGCGGAGGAGGTGGCGCGGGCAGAGCAGATCTTGCAGAAGTACAAGGTCGGAAAGGCGGCGCTGGACCAACGGCTGGTGGACAACGAGCTGTGGTTCCGGATGGGGCACTGGAAAAATTACCAGAACCCCATGATGGAGGGAAAGCCGCAGCCTTCCAGCGGGTGGTTGTTCAACTCCATCGCCAACAAGCACGCCGATGCCATGGACAACTATCCCGCCCCCAATGTGCTGCCCCGGGCCCCGGACGATGAACAGACCGCGCGGGTGCTTTCCAGCGTGCTGCCTGTGGTGCTGGAACAGGCGGACTATGAGCAGGTGTACAGCGACACCTGGTGGCGCAAGCTCAAGCAGGGCACCGGCGTCAAGGGGGTGTTCTGGGACCCGGAACAGCGGGGCGGTGTGGGTGAGATCACGGTGCGGCCCATGAACCTGCTGATGCTCTACTGGGAGCCGGGCGTGGACGATATCCAGGCGTCACCCAACTTTTTCTCCCTGAGCCTGGAAGATACGGACCAGCTGACCGAGCGCTGGCCCCAGTTGGAGGGCCACAGCACCAGCGCGCTGGAGGTGCCCCACTACCTCCACGACGGCGGGCTGGACACCAACGGCAAGAGCGTGGTGGTGGACTGGTACTACAAAAAGCGGAACGCGGAGGGCCGCCGGGTGCTCCACTACTGCAAGTTCTGCAACGGGGTGGTGCTCTACGCCAGCGAGAACGACCCGGAATACGCCGGACGCGGTTTTTACGACCACGGCCAGTATCCGTTTGTGTTTGACCCGCTGTTTGTGGAGGAGGACAGCCCGGCGGGTTTTGGGTACATCGACGTGATGAAAGAGTGCCAGACCGCCATTGACCGGATGAACCACGCTATGGACGAGAACGTCCTGCTCTCCTCCAAACAGCGGTATGTGCTGAGCGACGCGGCGGGGGTGAACGAGGAAGAGCTGGCGGACTTCTCCCGGGACATCGTGCATGTGGTGGGGCGGCTGGGAGACGACAGTTTCCGGCCCTTACAGACCACTGGCCTGCAGGGCAACAGCCTGAGCTACCGCAACAGCCGCATTGAGGAGCTGAAAGAGATCAGCGGCAACCGGGACATGACCCAGGGCGGCACCGCGGGCGGCGTGACGGCGGCTTCGGCCATTGCGGCGCTGCAGGAGGCGGGCAGCAAGCTCTCCCGTGATATGCTCAAGAGCGCTTACCGGGCCTTTGCCAAAGAATGCTACCTCATCATAGACCTGATGCGGCAGTTCTACGACGAGGAGCGCGTTTTCCGGATCATCGGGGAGACGGGCCGGAGCGAGTTCGTGCACTTTTCCGGCGTGGCGCTCCGGGCACAGGCCCTGCCCGGTGTGGGCGGTGTGGAGCTGGGCAGCCGGGAGCCCATTTTTGATATCGTGGTCAGCGCGGAGAAGAAATCAACGTTCAGCCGCCTCTCCCAGAATGAGACGGCAAAAGAGTGCTACCAGCTGGGGTTCTTTGCCCCGCGGAACGCGGACGCGGCATTGGCGGCGCTGGAAATGATGGATTTTGAGGGCATTGAAAAAGTCCGCCAGCGGGTGCGCCAGAACGGCACGCTGGCCCAGCGGCTGGAGCAGCTGCAGAGCCAGCTGGTGCAGTTGAAACAAGGGCCCCTGAGCGGCCCGGGAGAGAACCTGAGCACGGCGGCAGCGGCAAGAGCGATGAAAGGAGCGGTTTCATGATCAAAGTGACCTATACCGAACTGGACGGCCCCAGCGGCCCGACCCTCCGGCTGGAAGCGGCGGGCCATGCGGGCTATGCCCCGGCCGGGCAGGACATCGTGTGCGCCGGGGCAAGCACCCTGATGCAGACGCTGGTCTATCTGCTGGCCGGGGAGGAAAGTGCCAAAAGCGATGCCTGGGACGAGCCGAAGGGCCCGCGCCTGGCCGTGACAGCGGCTGCCCCGCGGAAGCCCTGGGTGGAGGGAGCGTTTGAATTTGCCAAGGCAGGTTTTGCCCTGCTGGCAGAGCGCTACCCGGACAACGTGCGCTTTGCGGACCTGAGCGGCCGCGGGGAGCAGTGCATGGTGGACCTGCAGCTGTTTGCGGAGGGGGAGGGCGGTGCCGCACCACCGCCTGCTTCTGCTCCGGCGCTGAGCCGCGCCCAACAGCAGCAGGCCATTGCGTCGGGCACGATGAAAGCAGCGGAGGCAGAGGCCCCGGCGCAGCCGCCGCGGGAAGCAGTGGCAGAAGAAGCCGGGGAAACAGAGCAGCCGGAACCGGCGGCAGAGCCCACAGCACCGGAAGTGCCGGAAACACGCCTGCCGCCCCGTCTGCCCGCACCGGGCCGTGATTTTGTGGAGCAGCTGCACGCTCAGTGGGCGGCGGAGGAAGCCCTGCTGCGCCGGGACGTGCCGGGCTTCTCCCTGAAAGCAGAGCTGCGGGACCCGGAGATGCGCCGCCTGATGCAGCTGCCCGGGATGCGGCTGGGGGATGCCTACCGTCTTGCCCATTACAGCGATGCCCTGCGCCAGACGGCCCGGACCGTGGAGCAGGGGGTGGTGGAGCGGATCCGGCAGCGAGCCTCCCGCCCGGCGGAAAACGGCACCCGCCCCGGCAGCGCGGCGGTGACCAGAGCGGACGTGGCCAGCATGACCCGGGCCCAGCGGGAAGCGCTGGAGCGGCAGGCGCTGCATGGGGTGCAAATCAAGTTTTGACCTCTCACCGCTGCGGTCTGGTTTCGCCAGCGCCTTGCGGAGCTCCCCTATCAGGGAAGCCAGGAATCAATGTAAGAGGGAATTCCCTCTTTTAAAAAGCATTTTACGGATACAGAAAGGACAAACAATATGAAAAACTACGAAATGAAGATCGATCTCCAGCGGTTCGCGGATGCGTCGGCCAGCCTGAACAACACCACGGCCACCATGACCAAGGAGATGAAGACCTTTTACGAGAAGCGCCTCATCGACCAGGCAGAGCCCCGCCTTGTGCATGACCAGTTTGCGGACTACTACCCCGTGCCCCAGAACGGCGGTAAGACCATTGAATTCCGCAAGTACGACAGCCTGCCCAAGGCCTCCACGCCTCTGACGGAGGGCGTGACCCCCAACGGCCAGACCCTGAACGTGACCACGATCACCAGCGACCTGCACCAGTATGGCGGCTGGACCCCGCTGACCGATGTGCTCCAGATGACGGCCATTGACAACAATGTGGTGCAGGCCACCCGCGTGCTGGCCAGCCAGGCGGGCCGCACCATGGACAGCATCACCCGCGACGTGCTGGCAGGCGGCACCAATGTCCTCTATGTGCCCAAGGTGGCGGAGGACGGCACCGAGACGGCCGTGAACAGCCGCAAGGCGCTGGACAAGACCTGCACCCTGACCCCGAAGATCTTCTTCCGGGCTGCGGCGCAGCTGGGGGCCATGAACGCGGACCCCATCGGTGACAGCTACATTGCCATCATCCACCCCTATGCGGCCTACGACCTGAAGACCAGCAAGGAGTTTGTGGAGGTGCACAAGTACGCCGACCCGGACACCATGTACCGCGGCGAGATCGGCAAGCTGGGCAACATCCGCTTCGTGGAGACCAGCGAGGCCAAGATCTGGCGGGATGAGACCTGCCCCACGGGTCTGGCGGTCTTTGGCACGCTGGTGCTGGGTGCCCACGCCTACGGCGTGACCGAGCTGGAGGGCGGCGGTCTGGAACACATCGTCAAGCAGCTGGGCTACGGTGACGACCCGCTGAACCAGCGCGCCTCCGTGGGCTGGAAAGGAATGCGCGCGGCGAAGCGTCTGGTGGAGCAGTACATGGTGCGCATTGAGAGCGTGTCCAGCTACTCCGGCATGGTGACGGCGAACTGAGGAAAGGAGAAGCAAATGGAAAATGTTCGGATCCCCGGCCGGGGGAGTCTTTCCTAGGGAAAGACCGGCTGTTCAAGGACAACAGCCGTTACAAGGGAGACCTGTTTGTGAGCGTCAACGGCGTGAACTATAAGATCCGCCGGGGCGTGGACGTGGAGGTGCCGCCGGAGGTGGCCGAGGTGCTGGAACACAGCCAGCTGCAGGACGAGCGCACCGCCGCCCGCATTGCAGCGGCGGAGATGAGTGACACTTGAGGAGGAAACCATGACCGTTGGAGAAGCACTGGCCCGGGCCGAGGAGCTCCGCCCGGGGTGCCGGATCACCGCCCGCACCCGGCAGCGCTGGCTGGTGGAGCTGGACGGGATGCTGCGGGAGAAATTTTTTAAAAACTGCCCGGCAGGCAGTTACGATGCCGTGGGCGCGGACCGGGCATGGAACGATCAATTGGCGGAGGACGCTGAACTGCTGGCCCCGGCCCCTTTTGATGCCCTCTACCCACACTACCTCTGTGCCAGGATCGACGCCGCTCTGGGCGAGACGGCCCGCTATGCCGGGGAGCAGTCCCAATATAACGCGCTGGCCGCAGAGCTGGCCGTCTGGCTGAGGCAGCGGTACCCGCCCCGGGCCGGGGCGCAGTGGCGCTGGTGAAAGGAGGGACAGTACCTGTGACATTGGCAAACCGAAGCGGCATCCAGAACAGCCGTACCCTCCTGCGGGCCTTTGGCGGGCTGAACGAGACCTACGCCTGCTCGGAGGCGGAGTACAGCGCGGGCATCAATTTTTCGGCCCGGAATTTCCCGGCCCTGAGCACCCGGACGCCCCGCAGGAAGCTGCGAGAGGTGGAAAACCTGAACGGGATGTATCACCTCAACGGGCTGCTGACCGTCTGCGGAAAAGATCTGATTTACACGCCTGACGAAGCGGGTGCCGCGGCGGTGACGCTGGAAAACGCCGTGGCGGACAGCAAAAAAACGCTGGTGGGCATCGGGACAAAAATTCTGATCTTCCCGGACAAAGCAGCCTTTGACACGGCAGAGCGGACCCTCCAGCCGCTGGGCCGCGTGGAGCGGGGAACAGGTGGAGTTTGCCCCCTGCGACGCCGAGGGCAGGACCTATGAAGCGGAGGAATATGGCCGGACCGAGCCGGAACACCCGGCGGACGGAGCACTGTTCCTGAAAGTGGAGGACATCCGCCGCCCGTGGAGCAGCGACAGCACGCTGGAAATTTACAGCGCGGTGTCCGGCAACTGGTCGGCCATCCCGCTGGACTACTGCCGCGTCACGGCGGAGGGCATCGGGAAAGGGTTCCGGGCCTGGGATACCGTGACGGTGCAGGGCACCGCCGCAAAGCAGGGCGGCCAGTTTGAGGAACTGGACGGGGACCGCATCGTCTACGAGGTGCAGGAGGGCTGGCTGCGGGTGAAAGCAACGCCGGGCGGGGCGCATTTCTACGGGAAATTTGCCCAGAACGGCACCACCGCCAAGTGGACCAGCATTGATGGCAGCGAGGTGGCCGTGTACACCGTGGAGGGCCCGGTGCAGGTGGAGCGGAAAATCCCCGACCTTGATTTTGTGACCGAGTGCGACAACCGGGTGTGGGGCTGCTCCAGCAAAGAAAACGTCATCTACGCCTGCAAGCTGGGCGACCCGACCAACTGGTTCTCCTACCGTGGCATCGCCGCCGACAGTTATGCCGTGACCGTGGGCAGCGACGGCCCCTTTACCGGGGCGGCCACCTGCATGGGGTACGCACTGTTCTTCAAGGAAAATGCCCTCCACAAGCTCTATGGCTCCAAGCCCTCGGATTTTCAGCTCAGCTCTCTGCGCTGCCGGGGCGTGGCCCGGAATGCGGGCCGCAGTCTCTGCGTGCTGAACGAGACGCTCTATTATCTCTCGGCAGACGGGGTGATGGCGTGGGACGGCAGCCTGCCCACCAAGGTGTCCACGGCGCTGGATGCCGCCCGGCTCTCCAACGTACAGCGGGCGCTGGGCGGAGCGCTGGACGGGCGGTATTACCTCTGTCTCTCCCGCGGCAGCGGGGAAGAAAACACGGCCCGGCTGCTGGTGTATGACACGGAGCGGGGGCTGTGGCAGGAGGAAGACCTCCGCGCGGAGGAGATGGCCGGTACGGGCGGGCAGCTCTACCTGTGGGACGGGCAGGCCCTCTGGGCCGCCGACCCCAGCCGGGAGCCGGACGGACAGAACACGGACGGCGTGGAGGAGAGCATCCCCTTTGCGCTGACCACCGGGGACATCGGGATGGACGCGCCGGAGGAGCAGTATCTCTCCCGGCTGACCCTGCGGCTGGACGCCGAGGTGCCCAGCCGACTGGAAGTGAGCGTCAGCTACGACGGCGGCCCCTGGGAGAAACTGGCGGAAAAGACCGTGGAGGCGAAGCGGCAGAGCATCGACCTGCCCTTTGTGCCCCGGCGGTGCGGCACGCTCCGGCTGCGTCTGGAAGGGCGGGGCAGATCACCCTGCGCGGTCTGGCAAAGACGATGGCAAAAGCACAGGGCGGCATCTTTGCCGCCGGAAAGGAGGGTTGAACGATGGCAAGCATCACGGGGCTGGGAAAGATCGGCCTGCCCAGATTGAGCGAGAACATGGACCCGGACGACGCCCGGGCCCTGCGGAATTACCTGTACCAGATGCAGGAGCAATTGCAGTATGTGCTGAGCAACCTGGATACGGAGAATCTCTCCGAAGAGCTGCGCACCCGGCTGCAGAAGCTCCCCTAAGAAAGGATCAGAACAGATGAGCAAAAGAGAAAGAAGAGCAGCTTGCACAGGCGCAAAAAACGGCCGAGGCGGCGCGGCAGGCGGCTGCCCCGCAGAGCGGTTACAGCACGGCAGACCTGAACAGCCGCTCCGACGTGCAGAACGCGCTGGCCGGGGCGGAGTACCGGCCCTCCCAGAACGTGACGGACGCGGCCAATGACCTGAAACAGTGGCAGCAGAACCGCCCTGGGCAGTACCAGAGCGCTTATCAGGACAAGATGAACGAGCTGATGGATGCCCTGCTGGGACGGGACAGTTTCCAGTACAGTTACGCACAGGACCCGCTCTACCGCCAGTACGCCCAGCTGTACACCCAGAACGCAGCCAACGCCAGCGCCGATGCTGCCGCGCAGGCGGCAGCCCTGACGGGTGGCTATGGCTCCAGCTATGCGGCCAGCGTGGCACAGCAGGCCTACCAGCAGCAGATCGGGGCCCTGGAGTGAGGCCATCCCTACATTATATCGGCTGGCGCTGGATACCTACACGGGCGGCGGCGAGGAGCTGGTGACCAAGCTGGACCAGCTGGGTGTCCGGGAACAGAACGACCAGAACCTCTACAACAATGAGCTGGCCGATTATTACACCCAATTGCAGCAGAAAGGCGACGCCTACAACGCGGCCTATGCGCAGGACTACGGGCAGTATCAGGATTACCTGAACCGGCTGGACACCCTGTATGGCTACTATGCGGCGCAGGAGCAGCAGGCCGCCAGCCGGAAGCAGGAAAAAATTCAACCGCACCATGAAAGTGCTGGGCTTCCTGGGCGATGTGGTCCACTGGCCATCACGGGCACCACGGGCCTGGGCACGCTGGCGGGCAATCTGGCCAACAGCCGCTATAACCGGGCGGCCAGTGAGCGGGCCTATACGGACAGCCGGGCCGATACCGCCTGGGAGCAGCAGATGAAGGAGCTGCAGCGGCAGGACAGCCTGACCCAGCAGCAATATAAAAACGAGCTGGCCGAACGGGAGTATCAGGACACGCTGCGCCAGCAGCAGTTCCGCAACGATCTTGCCTCGGAGAAGCTGGACATTGCCAAGGGCGAGTGGGCGCTCAAGCAGTCGAAAGCGGCCCAGAGTGCCCGGCAGGCTAGTACGAATGCCAGCGCCAAGGCGGAGAGCGGTCTTTCCGGTGGCGGGCTGACGGCCGGGAAGAGCGGTGTTTCCAGCGGGACGCTGGTGCCTTACAGCGCGGCGCGCCTGCGCAGCCAGGGGCGGAGCGACAGCGCCATCCGGAACGAGCTGCTGAAAGAGGGGTACTCGAGTGAGGAAGTGAAGAGTATCATGAAGCAGTTGAACAGCTGAATGTTTGTACTCTTTTGCGTGCCAAAAGAGTACCAGAAAAACACCGCTTTTTCGAGGCGCGGGCACGAATCAGGGGCTGCTCGCCCCTAATAACCCCAATGAAGTAGAAAAAATCCCCAGAATCGGGCGGTGTGCCTGCGCACAGACGCTATTCCGATTTTGGGGATTTTTCGATTTGCGGCGCTGCCGCAGATTTTAGATGCATTTTATCTCGAGTCCCGCTGGACACCTGGTGCTGCCACGGTAGACATTCCTACTGGTCTAGGACCCGCGGGCTAACCAACAGCCTGCTGGGCTGTTGGTTGCGGCTTGCAGCCGTCGCCCTGTTCGAGTCCCACTGGGCCGAAAGAAAAAAAATCCGCCGTTGCAAAAGCAACAGCGGATTTTTTGGTGGGGTGCCCAGTGGGACTCGAACCCACGGTCTCCAGATCCACAATCTGGCGCGTTAACCGACTACGCTATGGGCACCATATCAATGCGCCCGAAGGGACTCGAACCCCCGGCCCACTGCTTAGAAGGCAGTTGCTCTATCCACCTGAGCTACGGGCGCACGTTGTTATCCCATTGGGTTCCTGTATGGCGGCAGTGTGTGTCGGCACACGCTGCGAGAAGTATAATACCATACTCGGGGGACCCTGTCAAGAACAAATTTGAAAATTCCCGTTTTTTCTTTTTCTGCGTTTCGCAGGGCCGGGAACTTACAACAGCCACATGCCCACGGCCCCCAGCCCGAAGCCCAGGGCAGCGCCAAAGAGAACGTCCGGCACCGAGTGCACCCCTACCAGTACCCGCAGTGCACAGATGAGCAGGGTGATGATGACCATCGCGACGCCCACTGCCGGGAAAAAGCGGAGCCAGGTCATGGCCAGCACGGCGGCACTCAGCGCGTGGCGGGAGGGGAACGAGTGGCCTTTGGTCTCCTTGGCCACCAGCGGCACAAATCCGGGCTGCTCATAGGGGCGGGGGCGGTTCAGCCGGGCCCGCAGGGCCGTGCCGAACCAGAACGTGATGCCCGGCACGAGAATGGCCCGGGCGATCTGCTGCATAAAATCAAGGGCGGCGGCAGAGCCCACCCGCAGCAGGGCGAACCACTGCACATTCAAGATGACCAGCAGCACCGGGTAGCAGACGAACGGCACGGCCGGAAGCCAGTGGTTGCAGAAGAGGACCAGCTGGCGCAGGGTGGGCCGGGCATCCAGCCCATCGCGTATTTTACGGTATTGTTCCGGGGTCATGGAACATCCCTCCCGAAAAAGAAATCAGAAACAGGTATCCAGATAGTTTTCCACATCAAAAGGCTCGGGTGTGGAATCCTTGCGCAGGTACAGCGGGTGATGCGGGTGGCCCTTTTTGCTGCGCTTGCCGAACGTGACCCACGGAATGTCCCGCTCCCGGGTCAGGGCCACCATCTCCCGCATCAGGCCGGGCAGGTAATCCCGCTTTTCGATCAGGGTGCCCCGCGGCCCACATGGTGGGTTCCGTCTCGGCCAGTACCGCCCGCAGCCAGAGCAGATTTTTCGTCACAGAGGGCACGGTCCGGGGTCTTGTCCATATCGTTGGGGTCGGTGGCCCGCTGGGGGCTGACGTTGAACATGAGGAAGCTGTCAAACCCGTTGGCGGCGGCCAGCCGCTCCACGCTTTTCAGGGTGGGGTCCAGCGCGCCGGGCTGGGCGGTGCTGGGGTTGATGCCGATGCAGACCAGCGGGTGGCGGCCCACCCGGCCCAGCACAAAACGATAGGGCTGGTAAGTATGGGGCTCGTAATACCAGACCCCGCCGGGATATTCGCCTGCTTCCAGTCTGGGCAGCTGCTGTGTATTCATATACTGGTACCTCTTTACTTCGATCGTTTCTCCTATCGTACCTGAAATTTTGCAAGAATTCAACACCTTTGCCGGAGAAAAGTTCCACAAAGCGGAATTTCATGGTATACTGTACCCGGGGCAGCGCGGGCAGACTGCAGCGCCCCATTTCTCAGAAGAAATAATTGGAACTCGTTTTTGAAAAGGAGTCCTGCCGATGCTGGAAGATTACAGAAACGCCCTGCGCGCGGGTCAGCGCGCTACCCGTGCCGCGCAGGCACGCGGCCAGTCGCCCTACCTGGCGGTACTGGACGATATTTTAAGAGGTGTCAACATTGTGGCACAGGAGCCGCTGGGGCTGGTGGACATCCCGGCCGAGAGCATTGTGGGCACCAAAACGGCGGGCCGCCACACGGCCTTTGCCCCCAATTTCATGCCGATCCTGGAAGCCGACAGCGAGTTTGCCCGCAAGTGGTCCAACCTCTGCGACGCCCATCTGGAAGAAGGCATCCGGTATCCCGTTACGGCTTACGAATACCTGAACAAATTCTATGTGGAAGAGGGCAACAAGCGGGTCTCGGTGCTCAAGTACTATGAGGCGGTCAAGATCCCCGGCACCGTGACCCGGCTGGTGCCGGAGCGGAACGAGACGCTGGAAAATAAGATCTACTATGAGTTCCTGGATTTTTACAAGCTCTCCAAGATCAACTATGTCCATTTCTCCCGGCTGGGCGGCTATGCCAAATTGCAGACGCTGGCCTGCAAGGCTACGGGCGAGAGCTGGACAGACGACGACCGGCTGAATTTCGCTTCCCTTTACACCATGTTCAGTCAGCAGTTCTATGCACTGGGCGGCTCGGCCCTTGGGCTGACGCCCGGCGATGCGCTGCTGGTGTACCTGGCGGTTTACCGCTACTCCGACGCCATTGAATCCACCCCTGCCCAGGTGCGGGAGAACCTCTCCAAGCTCTGGGATGAGATCAAGATCCTGACCCGGCCGCAGGCGGTGGAGCTGCAGCTGGAGCCCGCCACCAAGCAGGGCGCGGAACCGCTGCTCAGCAAGCTGAATATTTTCAGCCCGCGGCCCAGTGAGCTGCGGGTGGTGCTCCTGCACGAGCACAACGCCCAGACCAGTGCCTGGGTGCGGGGCCAGGATAAGGGCCGGGACGCGCTGCTCAAGGCGTTCCCAGGCCGGGTGCGTGTCAGCTGCCGGGAAAACGTCAACCCGGAGGTGGATGCGGAGCAGGTGCTGGAAGATGTGGCCCATGACAATGCCGACATCGTGTTTACCACCAGCGCCCGGATGCACCCCGCCTGCCTGAAAGTGGCGGCGCAGCACCCCAGCACCCGGTTTTTGAACTGTTCCCTCAACGCGCCCCACCCGCTGGTGCGCACCTATTACCCCCCGCACCTATGAGGTGACGTATCTGCTGGGAATGCTGGCGGGCATCACCTCCCGCTCCGACCATGTGGGCTATGTGGCGGCAAACCCGGTCTACGGCGTGCCGGCGGCCATCAATGCCTTTGTCCAGGGGCTCAGGAGCGTCCGGCCAGAGGGCAGAGTGGTCCTCCGCTGGGCCTGCCTGCCGGACCCGGCCCATCCGCTGGATTTCTCGGACCGGAAAGACATTGAAGTCTTCTATGCCCGGGATGCCCGGGAGCCGGAGGGTACCCACCGGGACTACGGCCTCTGCCGCCGTCTGCCGGACGGCATCTTGCAGCCCATCGGCCTGCCGGAATGGCGGTGGGACACGTTCTTCATCGAGATCGTCCGCTCGGTGTTCGACGGCACCTGGAACAGCGCCAACGGCCGCGCCATCAACTACTGGTGGGGCATGAGGAGCGGCGCGGAGCAGATCAACTACAGCGCCGGGCAGAACAGCGGCACCATGCAGCTGCTGCGGCTGGTGGAAAAGCAGATCGCAAAGGACGATGTGCAGGTGTTCCCCAGCGAGGAGTACGCACAGGGCCATCGCAAGCAGGGCGCTGCCACCGGCATTTACACTCCTCAGGAGTTGATGAAGATGGACTGGCTGGACGAGTGCGTGGAGGGCGAGATGCCCCGGTACGAAGAGCTGAATGTCAAGAGCCGGTTCCTGCTGGAAGTCAACGGGCTGGGCCGCTACAAGGACGTGCCGCGGTAAAAAACAGAAGAACGGAATGGAGCAGTGCGAAACGTGAAAATACTTGCAATTTCCGATGTCCCATCCAAAGCGTTGTGGGATTACTGCACCCGGGAGAAGCTGGCAGGCGTGGACATCATCCTCTCCTGCGGGGATCTGCCCAAGAAATATTTGGAGTATCTGACCAACTTTACCGCAGCCCCCATTTTGTATGTTCACGGCAACCACGATGGCAGCTATAAGGGCGATGAGCCCGGCGGTTGCATCTGCGTGGACGATGCAGTTTATATCTGGAAAGGGCTCCGCATTATGGGGCTGGGCGGGTGCATCCGGTATAACCGGGAGGACACCTACCAGTACACCGAAAAAGAGATGCGGCGCCGTGCCCGGAAACTCTGGTTCAAGGCCCACCGGGCGGGCGGCATCGACCTGCTGCTGACCCACGCCCCGGCCAAAGGCCTGAACGACGGCGGCGACAAGGCCCACATGGGGTTTGAGACGTTCAACGGCCTGCTGGAAGATTACCAGCCCAAGTGGTTCGTGCACGGGCATGTGCACCTGAACTACGACGCCAAACTCCCCCGCGTCTGTACCCATGGCCGGACGACGGTCATCAACGCCACAGAGCGGTACCTGTTTGAAATCCCCGATCCGGACCCGACCGCCCAGCGAAAATTCTTTTGGAAAAATCCGGCCTTTACGACCGAGAATTGAGGTATGAATCCCATGGAAAAACAACATGCGTTGCAGCAGCTGGAACAGCTGCAGAAAAAGCTCTACGCCATCCACTACGCCTGTTCGGCCATGAACCTGGATGCCGACACCGTGGCCCCGAAAAACACCTCAGAGGGCCGGGGTGTGGCGCTGGGTGTGCTGGCAGGCGAGGAGCAGCAGCTCATGATCTGCCCCGAGACCCGAGCCCTGCTGGATGAGCTGGACCGCCAAAAGGACGAGCTGGATCTTCTCCACCGCCGCGAGGTGGAGGAGCTGCGCCGCCGCTGTGACCAGCTGACCCGCATCCCTGCCGAAGAGTATATCGCCTACAGTGAGCTGGTGAACAAAGCGGGAGATGTCTGGCACAAGGCAAAAGAAAAAGATGACTTTGCAATGTTCTGCCCCCTGCTGCAGGAGCTGGTAGAGTATAACCGCAAATTTGCCGCCTATTACGACAGCACCAGAGCCCCCTATGATGCCCTCCTGAACGAGTACGAGCGGGGCGTGGATACCAAAATGCTGGACGAATTTTTTGCCACTCTGCGCCAGACCATTGTGCCGCTGCTGCAGAAGATTGCCCGGAAGCCCCAGATCGACGACAGCTTCCTGCACAACTATTATCCGGTGGACAAGCAGAAAGCCTTTGCGGATGATTTGATGCAGGTCATGGGGCTGGACCGGGGCCACTGCGGCCTGGGCGAGACGGAGCATCCGTTCACGCTGGAATTCAACAACAAGGACGTCCGCATTACCACGAACTATGACACCCGCAATGTGGCGTCCTCAATGTACTCTGTCCTGCACGAGGGCGGCCATGCCCGTATGAGCTGGGCATCCGGGACGATTTGCAGTATACCTGCCTGGCAGGCGGCGTCTCCATGGGCGTGCACGAGAGCCAGTCCCGCTTCTATGAAAATCTGGTGGGCCGCTCCCGGGGCTTCATCGAGGCCATCTACCCCACGGTGCAGCAATTCTTCCCGGAGCAGCTGGGCGGCGTGAGCGCTGAGCAGTTCTACCGGGCGGTCAACAAGGCCCAGCCCAGCCTCGTCCGCACCGAGTCCGACGAGCTGACCTACTGCCTGCACGTCATGGTGCGGTATGAGATCGAAAAGCAGCTCATCGGCGGCACGCTGGAAGCTAAGGATGTCCCGGCGGAATGGGCGAAGCTCTACAAAGAATATCTCGGCATCGACGTCCCCAACGACCGGGACGGCTGCCTGCAGGACAGCCACTGGTCCAGCGGCGCGTTCGGCTACTTTCCTTTCCCTACGCGCTGGGCAACGCCTACGGTGCCCAGATGCTCCACAACATGGAGCAGGAGTGGATGTGGAGGACAGCATCGCAAAGGGCGAGCTGGCCCCCATCACAGCCTGGCTGCACGAGAAAGTGCACCAGTACGGCGGGCTGTATGTCCCGGCGGATGTGGTCAAGAACGCCTGCGGCACCTTTGACCCGCACTACTACACCGACTACCTGACCCGGAAATTCAGTGAGCTGTACGGCCTGTAACACCCGGAAATAACAAAAAAAAGACTGCGGCAGAGGGAATGACCTTTCTGCGGCAGTCTTTTTTGTTCATTTCCTGTTTTCTTGGGGCTGGGGGAGTATGAGAGGAGTCATCGCAGGGAAAATTACAGCTCCAGTTTGCCGGAAACTTTGTTGATGACGTAGTAAGCAGCGCCCTCTTCGGGTTTGACGTAAACCTTGCAGGACTGGACGCCTACTTTGTGGGTGGTGCGGTAATCGGCCTTGGCGCGCTCGACCACATCGGTGATGTTGTACTGGTTTCCGCCGTACTCCACATAGACCTCAGGAGTAGGAGGACGGCCGCGGCGCGCAGGGGTGCCGGAAGCTTTGCGGGCTTTCGGTTCCGAGGCGGGCACTTCAGCAGCCGGTGCTGCAGGGACAGCAGTCTTTTTCTCGGACATATCTTCTACCTTCTTTCGTAAAAATGCATGTTCGTGGGAACGGTTTGGATGACTCCGGAAAACTTAGGTGCGATGTTCCAATCTTTTTTGGAAACACTTGCTTATATAATAAAATTTTGTGCGTCATTTGTAAAGCGTTTTTTCAAAAATCCGGTCCAATTTCGCAAAGAAACGGCCCGGCAAACTCATTTTTGCAGAAATTACGCCCTTACGGCTGAAAATAAGGGCTGAAACGGGCGAAAAAACAGTACCGCCCCGGCGGATCGCGGCAGCAAAACACCGGGGCGGTTACAGGAAAGTTTATCGGCCGCAGAGTGCCTCCGCCCGCTGGACCACGGGCAGGAGCAGGTCTTCGTCCCAGTCCTCGGCCAGCACAAACAGGTCCTGGTGATCACTTCCTGGGCGGCGGCATCCGGGCGGCCCTGCGCCAGCTGGAACACACAACGCAGCATCCGCAGCTTGAGGGCGCGGATGTTTTCCGGGGCCGTCCACAACCGGGCCAAATCGTAATTGTCGGTGTTGCCGCAGCGCATCGTGCAGGTGGCGCAGTTGGGAGCCACGCGGTGCTTTTCGGTCTCCACGATCCGGGTCATCCGGGCCAGTGCTTCCTCGGCAGCGTCGGCGTTCGCCGCCTGCCGCAGCCCGGCGGCAAGGACGTGGTCGGTGTCTTCGGTCTTGGGCTCGTTGACCGTGGAGCGGGCAAGCCCCACAAGGGCCCCCAGCAGCACATCCGCTGACGCTGTGCCGGGGTGCAAGGGGCAGAAAGAATGGGTTCCATAGTGTTTCTCCTTTTGGATGGATCGTTTGGGTTATGCAGACCGAATCGATGAAAAGAAAGAATGAGGAGATTGCTTGATGCGATGAAAACTCAGCAATCCAATAAAGCGCGGGCTTTGGATTGGATCGCTGCTTCCAGAAGATGCAGGCGCTGAGAACTCAGGTTATATCGGGGATGCTTTTTAAAGTGGAAATTCAGCAGATGCCGAAGAGCCTCTCGTTGCTTTGCTTCCATGACATGGCGGGCAACTTCATCAAAATCAGCATAAAGCGCAGGAGATAATGTCTTTTCCTGCTGGGGAATGTTTGCAAGGTCGGAATCAATGCATAGCAATACAAAGATAAGCCATTGTCAAAGATAGGGGCAGGCTGAAGAAGTTTGTTCGTGTGACTATCTACCAGAAAACCGAAATTTCCAAGATGTCTGTCTGTATTGCGGATCACGGCATCAAATACCAGCATGTCAGAAAGGCTTTCTTTCCAGCCATGGCGGTCATACCAGGCGATGATCTCTGTAATACGGGAAGTATCCATTAAAGTGGAAGCGGGGATAAAAGAAATCTCTTTGCTGGTAAAGAGTTTACAGGTGGAGCAAAGCTGACCTTTCCACATGGAAAGACTGTAATAGATATGATCGAGCCCCATGGCGGCTGCAACCTGAGCGGAATAGAATTCGGAAAAAGGCTCTTTCCCGGTATTGGCAAAACCGCTTGTACCGCTCTTATAAAGGTAAATTTCACCTTTCACCCTGCGCCAGGCTTTTGGAAGCATCCCGTTTGTTGTAAACTCAGGAGAAGAACGAAACTTTGAAAGCGGGGAACTGCCATAGCCGGTAAAAGCAATTTGCGATAAAACCTGGCTGAAACGATTGTCAAACAGGTTGACCTGTTGAAAAGTTTTTTTTTATCATCGGGGGTCGTGACCCAATAGCAGTCGATCAGAGAAAGACCTTTGCAGACTGACAAAATTCCGATGAAATCATTCTCGCTCAGACCGTTTTTGGAGAGAAAATTTTGAACATAAGCCCGATTGGCAGGAATGGTGCGATGCCGGAGCCAACGCTCTAAAGATGAATCGGTGGCGTCCATGCCAAGAGGAAGCCTGGCTCTTTTGGATGGATCAAAAGAGGTGATATGGACCTCTGTGCCGTTTAACGTCCGATGAGCTGTAAAAGAGAGCAGGATATCATCAAACAGCTTCAATACAAATTCCATAATCGCTGTTCTCCAATCTGTACGGTGATGAATGTTTCTGAATCTATTGTAGCTTTTTTGCGAAGCAGAAACAAGAGAGAACAAAAGAAAAGGGGAATCCTTTTCTTGGATGGGATGCGAGACACTCCCTCGTTTCCTTTTGCGCAAAAATGTGGTATACTCTGTTATCGGAAAAATTCGTGCAGGGGAAATTCCCTGCCGTGAAAGAGGTAGGATATGAAAGCACACATTGCACGCAACCAGAACGCCGGGGTGCCGCTGGCGCTGGGGTGGAATCTCTCGGCGGCAGACCGGGGCATTCTGGAGGGGATGGCACCGGCCTTTGGAATAAAACTGCTGCTCGTCTCGCCTGCCGACGCGGGCAAGACCGTGGCTCAGCTGCTGGGCGAGGTGGAGACGAAAGCGGCCCGCACGCTGGTGCTGGAGCCGGGTGCGTACCCGCCCGCGCTGGTGCTGGCAAACTTCAAGGAAAAAGATGTGGACACCCTGCTGGACCTGATGAAGCAGGCCAAGGTGAATATCCCGCTCAAGGCCATCGTGACGCCCAGCAATAAAAACTGGGTCTTCGGCGACCTGTTGGCCCACCTGCAGGAAGAGCACACTGCCTTTACCGCGGCGGCAAAGGAGCAGGCATGAGCATCCGCGAGAAACTGAAACAATGGAAGCGCTTTGCCGCCGGAGCGACGGCTGCGGTGCTCTGTGCAGGGCTTCTGGCAGGCTGCACGGGAAAGAACCCGGCAGGCTCTTCGGATGGCACAGCGGCGCAGGAGGGGCCTCAGCGCTACTCCACCATCTTTTATGATGCCTTTGACACGGTGACCCAGGTCATTGCATACTGCGACAGCGAGGAAGAGTTTACCCGGCAGATGGACGCCCTCCACGCCGACCTGCTGGAGTATCACCAGCTCTATGATATCTACAACGACTACGACGGCGTGACCAATATCAAGACCATCAACGACAACGCGGGCACTGCCCCGGTGCAGGTGGACGATAAAATCCTGGGGATGCTGGAGCTGGCCCGGCAGATGTACAATACCACTGACGGAAAGCTGAACATTGCCATGGGCAGCGTGCTCCGCATCTGGCACGATTACCGGGAGGCCGCCGGGCAGACCGAGACGGACGCGGACAACAAGCTGCCCAGCCAGGAAGAGCTGGACGCCGCCGCCCGGCACTGCGACATCAACAACCTTGTCATGGATGAAGAAGCCAAAACCGTTTATCTGGCGGACCCGGAAATGTCGCTGGATGTGGGCAGCGTGGGCAAGGGCTACGCCGTGGAAATGGTGGCCCAGGCCGCTGAGGCCCGGGGCCTGACCAGCGCCCTCATCAGCGTGGGGGGCAACCTGCGGGCCATCGGCGCAAAGCCGGACGGCAGCCAGTGGTCCGGCGGCGTGGAGAACCCGTGGAACGCCTCGGAGTTTTATACCTCCGATTCCTCCTATGTGGCGGCGGTGAACATGAGCGATATGGCGCTTGTGACCAGCGGCGACTACCAGCGGTATTACGTCGTGGACGGCGTGCGCTACCACCATCTGATCGACCCGGCCACCCTTTGGCCCGCCGCTTACTTCAACGGCGTCAGCGTGCTGGCCCCGGACTCCGGCGTGGCCGACTGCCTGACCACCGGCCTGTTCTGTATGCCGCTGGAAGAGGGCCAGAAGATCGTGGAAAGCCTCGACGGCGTGGAAGCCCTCTGGTGCACCACCGATGGACAGCTTGTGACGTCCAGCGGGTGGAGCAGCCACGAGAAAAAAATAACAGAAAGCGAAAGTCCCCTCTTCGTCACGGTTCTTGCTCCAATGACGAAGAGGGGACTTTTGTATACTACATATCAAGAATATTTCCGCGCGTTCACTTTTCCATGCAGGCATACCTTGCCATTGACAGCCCTGCCCCGCCGGTCACGAGTGCGGTGACAAGCTCCACCACCCAGACAGATGCCACTGCACTGAGCAGAACGGACAGCGAATCGATGACAAAGTGGAACAGGTAGGCCCGCACCAGCTCCATGGGGGCCTTTTTGCGGATGGACTGGAACACCAGAATCGAAAGGCTCAGATGGAGCACCACCGCAATGATCCGCTCTACGCCGCCTGCAAAAACGTCAAGCTCGATGTCGTCCACAGCGCCGAAAGAGCTGCTGCCGTGTCTGCCGCATTCTCTGCGTCAAGAGTCGCCAGCTGTGCAGACATGGTGCCGGAATATGCCCACGGCGCCGTCCACGATCATCTTGCGGGCGTCGATGATGGCGCTGGCCTGCTGGCGCTGGAGCATCACTGCGGCGATCTCCGGCGCATAGGCCAGATAGGTGATCCGGGCCTCCACCACCTCGATGCCTGCCTCAGCCACGTTTTTCTGGCTCTCGTCCCGGATGCGGGCCGCCACCACCTCCGAGGAGCCCCGCAGGCTGCCCTCGTCGGCCAGGCCGTCCCCGGTGGTGTCCACGTTGGGGGCCACATCGTAGGGGTACACCCGCACCACGTTCCGCAGGGCGCTGTCACACTGGAGGGAGAGGTACTCCTTGTAGTTGTCCACATTGAACACCGCCTTGGCAGTGTCGGTGACCCGCCAGATCACGGCGATGCCGATCTCCACCGGGTTGCCCAGACACTCGTTGATCTTCTGCCGGGAGTTGTTCAGGGTCATCATCTTCAGGGAGATCTTTTTGCTTACGCTGCTTGATGCGAGCTGGCTGTTCTGGCCGCTGACGCTCAGCAGGGCGGCTGCGCCGCTCTCCTTGCTGGTCACGTCCCCGCTCTGGCTCAGCCGGGTGCCTGCGGCAGGGTTGACGGCGGCGCAGAAGGGGTTTACCCAGTAAAAGCCCTGGCCCTTCAGGGTGCCCACATAATCGCCAAAGAGGGTAAGTACCAGCGCCTCCTGAGGCTTGAGTACCTTCAGGCCGCAGAACAGAAAAATGCCTGCGATCCAATAGCCAATGGACAAAATCAGCAGCGGGATGCCCAGAAGCATCCGGTCGTCCTCCAGCAGCAGGACGCTGTAAACGAACAGGGCAATGGATGCCACATAGCCCAGCAGGGTGAGCAGCAGTGCCGCCATGCCGTTTTTGCGGGCGTTCAAAATTTTCTCTTCCATAACAGTTCCCTCCTTATGGGGTCGGAAGCGTTTCTTTTTGATACCAAAATCATATCACTTTGCCGCACCGCTGTCAAGAGGGGACGCAAAAAGCCCGCCCCGCCGCAGGTGCGGCAAGGGCAGGCCCTCTTGTCTGGAAAATGTGGAAACGCCGCCGGATAAAACGGGAAAGGAGCGTCAGCGTTTGTATTTGGCCGCGGTCTGCAAACGCTGCATGGCGCGGTCAAGGGCGATCTTGGTTTGGTAATACTCGTGCATGCTCTGCTTATGCTGCAGGCGCTCGGCGGCGCGGATACGGGCCGCCTCGGCACGGTTGCGGTCGATGTCCTCGGGGCGCTCGGCGCTGTCCACCAGGAGCAGCACGAACGTGGGGGTTACTTCGGCAATGCCGTCGCCCACCAGCACCTCATGCTCCTCGCCGTTGACGGTGAAGTGCATCAGCCCCATGTGCAGCGCCACCAGCACCGGGTTATGCCCGGCCTGCACGCCGTAGATGCCATCGCTGATGGGCAGGGTCAGATCCTCGCAGTCACCCTGATAGAACTCGCCGCTGGAGGCCGTGATGTTCAGGATGAACTTGTCCATCAGACGGCACCGCCCTTTTCCTCAGCCAGCTTGTCGGCATACTTCTTCTTGGCATCGTCGAGGGTGCCCACGTTGAAGAATGCCCACTCGGGGATGTCGTCGCACTCGCCGTCCACGATGGCGGCAAAGCCCTTGACGGTCTCGGCCAGCGGGACATACTTGCCGGGCAGGCCGGTGAAGTTCTCAGCCACCGAGAACGGCTGGGAGAGGAACTTTTGCAGCTTGCGGGCACGGGTGACGGTGAGCTTGTCTTCCTCGCCCAGCTCTTCCATGCCCAGGATGGCGATGATGTCCTGCAGCTCCTGATAGCGCTGCAGGGTGGCCTGCACCTTGCGGGCCACGCGGTAATGCTCCTCGCCCACGATATCGGCTTCCAGAATACGGGAGGTGGACTCCAGGGGGTCCACGGCGGGGTAGATGCCCTGTTCCACTATCTTCCGGGAGAGTACCGTGGTGGCGTCCAGATGTGTGAACGTCGTCGCCGGAGCCGGGTCGGTAAGGTCGTCGGCGGGGACGTAGACGGCCTGCACCGAGGTGATGGAGCCGTCGCGGGTGGAGGTGATGCGCTCCTGCAGGGCACCCAGCTCATTGGCCAGCGTAGGCTGGTAGCCAACGGCGGAGGGCATACGGCCCATCAGAGCGGAGACCTCGGAGCCTGCCTGCACGAAACGGAAGATGTTATCAATGAAGAGCAGCACGTCTTTATGGGTCTCTTCACGGAAGTACTCCGCCATGGTCAATCCGGTAAGGGCCACCCGCATACGGGCTCCGGGGGGTTCGTTCATCTGTCCGAAGACCAGGGCGGTCTTGTTCAGAACACCGGAGGCGTTCATCTCGCCCCAGAGGTCACAGCCCTCACGGGAGCGCTCGCCGACACCGGTAAAAATGGAGTAACCGCCGTGCTCGGTGGCAATGTTGCGGATCAGCTCCTGGATCAGCACGGTCTTGCCCACGCCGGCGCCGCCAAACAGGCCGATCTTGCCGCCCTTAGCGTAGGGGGCCAGCAGGTCGATGACCTTGATGCCCGTTTCCAGGATCTCAGTTGCAGGTTTCTGCTCAGCAAAGCTGGGGGCCTTGCGGTGGATGGGCCAGTGCGGCACATCGTCCACCGGGCCCTTGCCGTCGATGGGGCGGCCCAGGGGTCGAACATGCGGCCCAGCTTGGCCTCGCCCACGGGGGCGGTCAGGCCGTGGCCCGTTGCGTTCACGGTCATGCCCTTGCCCAGACCCTCGCTGGCAGAAAGCATGATGCAGCGCACGGTAGTCTCATTGACATGCTGCGCCACTTCCATGGTGCGCTCGGTGCCCTCAGCGGACACGGTGAGCGCTTCCTGCAGGGCAGGCAGCTTGCCCGCGGTGAACTGCACGTCCACCACAGGGCCCGCTACGCGGATAATAGTTCCCTGTATCATACGTTTTGCCTCTTGTAATCATTGTGTGAAACTTCTCAGTCTTGCATTCGCTCGACAGCTCCCCTGCCAGGGGAGGCGTCATCGCGTTAGCGATGACGGAGAGGTTATTCTGAACTCTGTACTGCTGCCGCGCCGCCGATGATCTCGGTGATCTCCTGGGTGATGGAGCCCTGCCGGGTGCGGTTGTACTCCAATTGCAGGTCGTGGATCATCTCGGTGGCGCTCTTGGTGGCGGAATCCATGGCGGTCATGCGGGCGCTCTGCTCGGCGCAGAAGCTCTCGGTCATGGCACCAAAGATCATGCCGTGCATGTAGATGGGGGCCGTCTGCTCGAACACCGTCCAGGCGTCAGGAAACATCTCCACATCGCCTTTGGGGTCGCCCAGACCCTTGGGGGGCGGGCTGAAGATGGTCTCGATCCAGCGGCAGCAGCCGCACCATGACGGGCTCACTGGTCAGGGCATTCTGGATCTTGGTGTAGATCAGGTAGATCTCATCCAGATTGCCTGCCTTGAAATCGTCGATGGCATCCACGGTGATGTCACGGGCCCGCTGCAGAGAGGGGGCGGTGGCACTGTACTGGAACTCTTCCACAAGGCGGGGGTCTTTGTGCAGCAGGGCACGATAACCGACCTGGCCGATGACGTAGAACTTGGCGTTGGGGTCATCGCCTGCCTGCGCCTTGAGGAATTTGAGCGTGTTCTGATTGAATGCACCCGCCATGCCTTTATCTGCCGTCAGCACAACATAAGCGCGCTTGGGAGCAGGAACATCGCGGACATGGAAGAACGGGTGCACCGGCTCCTCCGGCAGGTGGGGAACCACACGGGAGATGGTGTCCCGCATCCGGGTGAAGTAGGGCAGCACGTTCTGGTAATTCTTGCGCGCCTTGCGGAGCTTGGAGGACGAGATGAGATACATTGCGTTGGTGATCTTCATGGTGTCCTGGATGCTCTCGATGCGCTCTTTCAGCAGCTTAGTGGACGGCATGGCTGTCGCCTCCCACGAATGCGTTCCAGGCGTTCAGGATGGCATCTACCTGCTCCGGGGTGATCTTGCCCGTGGCGGTGATGGCGTCCATGGTGCCCGAGACGTCGGCGCGGAACTGCCGCACAAAAGCGGTGGTCTTGGCGCGCTGTTCGGTGGTGGGGAGAGAATCCAGCATTCCGTGGGAAGCCAGCGTCAGGATGACGACCTGTTCGGCGTCGGACTTGGGCTGATACAGCGGCTGCTTGAGCATCTCCATCAATGCCTTGCCGTGCTCCAGCTGACGGCGGGTCTCGGCGTCCAGATCGGAGCTGAACTGGGCGAAAGACTCCATATCCTTGTACTGGGCCAGCTCGATGCGGAGGTTGGCGTTGGCTTTCTTCATGGCCTTGGTCTGTGCCGCGCCGCCCACACGGGAGACGGACAGGCCGACATTGACAGCCGGGCGGTTGCCTGCGTTGAACAGGGCGCTCTCGAGGAAGATCTGGCCATCGGTGATGGAGATGACGTTGGTGGGGATGTAAGCCGAAACATCGCCGGCCTGCGTCTCTACGATGGGCAGTGCGGTGATAGAGCCGCCGCCCAGATCATCCCGCATACGGCAGGAGCGCTCCAGCAGACGGGAGTGCAGATAGAACACATCGCCGGGGTAGGCTTCACGACCCGGAGAGCGGCGCAGCAGCAGCGAGATGGCACGGTAGGCCACCGCGTGCTTGGACAGGTCATCGTAAACGATGAGGACGCTCCTGCCCTGTGCCATAAAATACTCGGCCAGAGCCGTGCCGGCATAGGGGGCAATGTACTGCAGCGGAGCGCTGTCGGAAGCGGTGGCCGCCACGATGGTGGTGTAATCCATGGCACCGTGCTTCTTCAGATCCCCTGCCACGCGGGCAATGGAAGAAGCTTTCTGGCCGATGGCGACGTAAATGCAGAGCACGCCGGTGTCTTTCTGGTTCAGGATGGCATCGGTGGCAATGGAAGTCTTGCCGGTCTGGCGGTCGCCGATGATCAGCTCACGCTGACCGCGGCCGATGGGGAACATGGAGTCGATGGCCAGGATGCCGGTGTGGAGCGGGGTATCCACGCTCTGGCGTTCCAGAATGCCGGGGGCCTGCTTCTCAATGGGGTTGTAGCCCACGGATTCGATGGGGCCCTTTGCCGTCGATGGGCTCGCCCCGCGGGTCGATGACACGGCCCAGGAACGCGTCGCCCACCGGGATGCCCGCGCGCTTGCCGCTGCGGGTGACGAGGGTGCCCACGCCGACGCTCTCCGCACCGTCGAAGAGCATGACGCCCAGCTTGCCGGGGTCCACACTCTCCACCATGCCTTTGGCGCCGTTCTCAAAGGTGACGATCTCGCCGTAGACCGCGCGGTCCATGCCATCCACCTGGACGATGCCGTCGGCGGAGGCGATGACCACGCCGCCCTCTGCACTGGTGGCAGCGGGCTTGTAGTCCTCAACACGGGTCTTGAGGGTAGCCAGCGAGGGCTTGCCCTCCATCATCTGGTCGAGGGCGTGGCGGCCGGAGTTGTCAAACACCCGGTCGCCGATCTGCAGCACATAGCCGGAGAGCAGGCTCTCGTCCACGGTGATATTCAGCAGCACCTCGGTGGCGTCATAGAGCTTTTTGACCTCGGCTTTGATGCGGGTGATGTCGTCCTCGCGGGGCTGGCGGGCAGCCCGCAGGTCGGCCTTGACGATCCGGTTGGCGGAGAAGAACTCACGGCTGAACTCAGTTGCCATCGTCCACACCTGCTTTCTGTAACAGATCGTCCAGCAGCCGCGCGTCGTCCTGCTGGGTCAGGTTGCGGGCCAGCAGCTTCTCGCACATCTCACGGGCCAGAGCCGTGGTCTGGGCGTCGGCCTCACGCAGCTTGTGCTGGCGCTCGGCCTCGGCGTTCCGCTTGCCCTCGGCCACAATGGCGTCGGCCTGCTTCTGGGCATCCGCCAGGAGCTGCTGCTTCTCTTTTTCGGCCTGCTCTTCATAGGCCGTGCGGCGGGCAGCCGCCTCCGCGTCCACATTGCGCAGCTTGTCCTGCGCGGTGTTCAGAGCTGTCGCAGCCTCTTTTTTGGAGGTCTCAGCGGCAGCCAGAGCGTCGTCTACCTGCTTCTGGCGCTGCGCAATGATGTTCATGACAGGCTTGTACAGGAACTTGCGGAGCAGCAAAAACAGCACCAGAACGTTGACGACTGTATACAAAAGGTTCAGATTCAGTGTCAGCATTCGTCATGCCTCCGTGATCAACCCAGGAACAGGATGATGATCAGAGCAACGACGAAGCCGAAAATTGCAGTACGCTTCTGCCAGAGCGGCGCCCAGCAGCAGGTTGGTCTGAATTTTATTAGAGGCCTCCGGCTGGCGGGAGATGGCCTCCGTTGCCTTACCGGTTGCAATGCCGATGCCAATGCCGCCGCCAATACCAGTCAGCGCTGCAATGCCAGCGCCCAGAGCTACCAATCCGTTCATAATAAATATCTCCTTTGTAAATGCGTAAAACCTCTCAGTCCGCTTCGCGTCCAGCCGCCCCCTTTCGGCACTTTCGTGCCACCTCCCCGGCCGGGGGAGTCTTTCCTAACAGGGGAGCCCTTGGCAGGATGGTTCAGTTCCTGCTGGAGGAAACGGGCCCGATTTTCCGGCAGGGCGTGGGCCCTGCGCTCTCGGGTGAAATCATTCTTCGTCTCCGATATTCTCTTTCATAAACAGGGAAGTCAGGAAGACGAACACATAGGTCTGGATCAGGCCGTCGAACAGGTCAAAGTACAGGCTGAACACAGCCGGCACAAAGACAGGCACCACCTGCTTGATGAGCTCCATGATGACGAACGCGCCCAGCACGTTGCCGAACAGTCGCATACACAGGCTGGTGGGCCGAATGGCGATCTCCAGAATGTTCATGGGGGTCATGATGGCGGTAGGAGCCGTCAGGCTCTTGAGGAAGCCGACCCCGCCGCGTGCGTGGATCCCGGCATACTCGATGAGGCAGATGCTCATTAAGGCCAGGGCGGCGGTGACATTCAGGTCCTTTGTGGGGGGGCTTGATGCCAAACACGCCAATGAGGTTGGAGCAGGCGATGTAGAGCGCTACCGAGATGAGGTAGGGCACATACCGCTTGCCTTCGGAAGATGAACCGGGAGAGCGTGCCTCAGTAGATCATCTGCCAGCACAGGGCCATGGGCATATTGCAGCCCCAGGTGTGCACCCACATGCCAAAGGAACTGGGCTCTTTAAACAGGACGGTTGCCACCAGGCTCATGACCGGGCACATGATGGCGACGATCATCAGGGAGATGGCATAGGTGATGAACTGAGGCCGGTCTGTGGGGCGCATAAAGGTAAAGGCCAGCGCAGTGGCCAGTTTCTCCACGATAAAGAACTCCAGGATGCAGGCAACCGGGACCATGATGGGCATTTCATGCAGAGCCATGAGAAAGGTGGCGTTGGTCACGCCGCCCGTGTTCAAGGGCAACATTGTAAACGATCATGCCATAGACCATAATGGTGGCCATGACAATGGTGAAGACGACTTTTTCCAGCAGGGTTTTCGGTATAGTTTGTAACTCCTTTTTGGTTGATGGGGGAAATTCAGGCGAACCTTCGCCGCACAAACAAAAAGACAGACGAGGGCGGAACGCTTCGTCTGTCTTTGCGCGACTACCATTCATTGCCGCTTATCATAGCACAATTTCAGGCGTCGTGTAAGAGGCTGAGAAAGGGTTCTCCTATTTTGCCGAAAACGATCCCCTTGAAAATAATAAGTTTTGTGGAAAGCTGTAAGGGGGGAGAAGCTCGACTGAAAAAGCTCTGCCGGACAAAGATGAACTGGATTGATTTGAATATGTTGTAAAATCTATCTAATTTATCTGTTGAATATGGAAAAATAATGTGGATATCATTGTGCACTCTGCGAATAGACAAACTGCTGACCTTTGGGTATAATAAAGCCAGAAACCAGAGAAGTACAGCAGAAGCTCAAACGAGAGCTAACCCCGCTGACTTGAAGCAGAAAGGAGCGAAGACCGATGGTTGATATGGAACCCGCACAGTGTGGACAGACTGTCGGGGATCGCTGAGAAGCAAAACAGAGGCTCACCACAAACGGGATGTTTCCCCCGTATAAAAACACAAAAAACGAGAGCCGGTCTTGAGCATCAAATAATGCGAACAACAGAACAGTCTGTCGAGTATAAAATCCCATGGCAATTCAAATAGATCCGCCGGAGAGTGATCCTTATGAAAACTTTACGGAGACCTGTATTTGAATAACCGAAAAGGAGAACCTCCAATGTACTAAGTAGTGGAACCCTTGGCAAATCTAACTCGAAAGAATGTGGTAATATGAAATTCATCTCCATGATTCGTGTTCCGCACTCCAACAGTTGAGAAAAGGGTCAATCCAATGTACTAAGTAATGTGTCCCCTGAAAATTCCAAGTTCTTCATCGTTTCCAAAGGAGATCATTCCAATGAAACGTACGGTACAGACCGAAAAATGAGGAAACCGAGGATAAGAGGCTTATGACTCCGAAGAAGTAAGGATCCTGCCGGATGGTGGCTTGCAACCGCACCATCCGGCAGGTTTTTGTTTGGGCCGGGAAAGCTCCCGGCCCTTTTTTATTTTGCGAGAATGCAGCCGATGTCTCTTGACAATTTCTCCTGCAAGCGTTATTGTTAGAAATACTGTCTATCTTTTTAAGGTAAGGAGAACATCATGCCACAAACTACCACTGCGCCGCGCAAAAAGACACGGCTGATGACCGAGGGCGGCATCTTTAAAAACCTGCTGTTGTTTGCTGTGCCGCTGATTTTGGGCAACCTGCTCCAGCAGCTGTACAATACGGCCGATTCCATCATCGTGGGCAATTTCCTGGGCAGCAACGCTCTGGCAGCCGTTGGCTCCAGTGGCTCGCCCATTTTCCTGCTCATCGGCTTCAGCCAGGGCGTGGCCGTGGGTGCCGGCGTCGTGGTGGCCCAGTACCTGGGGGCCAAGGATCGGGAGGATGCCCAGATTGCCGTGCACACCTCGCTGGCCATTGCAGCCATCCTGGGCGTTGTGCTGACGGTGGGCGGTATCCTGGTCTGCCGCAGCCTGCTGGTCTGGATGAACACCCCGGCTGAGGTGCTGGAAGACGCCGTGACCTATATGCGGATCTACTTTGGCGGCGTGCTGTTCAGCGTCATTTATAACATGGCGGCCGGCATCCTCAACGCGGCGGGCAACTCCCAGCGTTCCCTCATCTACCTGGGCTGTGCCTCCATCACCAACATCATCCTCGACCTCGTTCTCATTGCCGGGCTGCGGATGGGTGTGGAGGGCGCGGCCATCGCCACCGATATCAGCCAGCTGGTGTCCTGCATCCTCTCCCTCCGCTTCCTGATGCGGGTGGAGGATGACTACCGGGTCACGCTGCGCAAGATCCGCCCCGATGCCAAAATGTCCGCCCGCATCATCCGGGTGGGCCTGCCCACGGGCATCCAGAACATGGTCATCTCGTTCTCCAACGTTCTGGTGCAGTCCAGTGTCAACGGCTACGGCGCTGTCGCCATGGCAGGCTTTGCCGCGTACATGAAGATCGACGGCTTCAACATCCTTCCGGTGAGCAGCATCAGCATGGCCGCCACCACCTTTGTGGGCCAGAACTTTGGCGCGGGCAAGCTGGACCGTGTCAAGCGGAGCCTGTGGGTCACGCTGGCCATGAGCGTGGGCTATACCCTCTTTACGGGTGCCCTGCTGCTGGTGTTCCGTTACCCCATCCTGCACCTGTTCACCCAGGACGATACCGTGGTGGAGTTTGGCGTGGCGGCCATGAAGTATTTCTGCCCGTTCTATTTCCTGCTGGCCATCCTGCATAGCCTGGCAGGTGCCGTGCGCGGCACGGGCAAGAGCGTGCCGCCCATGGTGGTGTTGCTACTCTCCCTCTGCCTGTTCCGGGTGGCCTGGATCCAGTTTATTCTGCCGTTCTTCCACAGCATTGAGGGCGTGTTCGTCCTCTATCCGGTTTCCTGGGGGCTGGGTGCTGTTCTGATGGTCCTGTACACCTGGCGCGCCAACTGGATGGAGCACGCCGCGTAATGCCGTTTCAGGAAACGATGGAATGTGTTTCTATGAAAAAAAATAGCCATTTGCCAAGGCTCTGAAAACGTGTTATATAATAGAGAAAAGAATTTTTACCACCCCGGATGCAAAAGGAGCAGCAGATGCAGACCAAACCCTCTCCACTGACCGAAACCGTTTCCCGCCCGACGGGCATCAAAATGGCCCTGCTCCTGTTCTGGGAGTTCATCAAACTCGGTGCCTTTACTTTTGGCAGCGGGTGGAGCATCATTGCCCAGATGGAGCAGGAGTTTGTGGACAAGCGCCACTGGGTGGAGCAGAGCGACCTGCTGGAGCTCATCGCCGTGGGCAAGAGCCTGCCGGGGATCATGGTGGCCAACATCGTGCTGCTGTTCGGCTACCAGCTGGCCGGGCCGCTGGGCGGCATCCTCTCAGCGGTGGGGCTGTGCGTGCCGGCTGTCGTCGTGATGACCGTTGTTACCGCCATTTATGACCTCATCAAGAACAATTACTGGGTCTTTGCGGCCCTCAAGGGGGTCCAGTGTGCCGTGGTGCCCATCATCGGCAGTGCGGCCATCTCCCTGAGCAAAGAGGCCCTCAAGGATAAAATTGCGATCGGGCTCTGCCTCGCTGCTCTCTGTATCTGCCTGTTTACGTCCATCAGTAATCTGGTGCTGGTGATCGGCGGTGCCGTGCTGGGCCTTGTCTGGATGGGGGTGAAGGAGCATGATTAAAACATTGTTCCAGCTCTTCCTCGCCTTTGCCAAAATTGGTTTTACCAGCTTTGGCGGCACCTCGATGATCCCCCTGATCATGGAAGAAATGCTCTCTCACAACTGGATGACAGCCGACGATGTGGCCAATATCGTGGCCATTGCGGAGATGACCCCCGGTTCCCTGGGCGTCAACTGCGCCACCTTTGCCGGTACCCAGACCGCCGGAGTGCTGGGCGGTACGGCAGCCGTCATAGGTGTGCTGACCCCCACCCTGACGCTGACCCTTGTGGCGGCCCTCTTCTTCCAGAAATTCCGGGAGAGCAAGGTCATGCTTTATATCATGCGGGCGGTCAAGCCCATCTGCGTGGGCATGATCTTTGCGGTCCTCATTACTCTGAGTGGGGGGAGTACCTACTTTGCAGAGGGCATCAGCTGGGCGGGCCTTGGCATTGGCCTGCTCTGCTTCTGGCTCCTCCGCAAAAAGAAAATGGCCATCCCCAAGGTCATCGGCATCGCGGCGGTGCTGGGGCTGGTTTGTTTTGGAGTGCTGTGAGAACAGTTGCTCAAAACGGCAAAATAGTGTATACTATCCTTGAGCGCAACTTCACGCCAGAGAGAGGTCTTTTTATGACGATTCGCGGAATTATCACCGTTCTGGTCCTGGCCATCCTGTTTGGGCTGGTCGTGGTCTGGATCTCCAAGCAGGGCGGCTGGAAAGGGGAGGGCTGCGGCGGCAACTGTGCCTCCTGCCACCACCACGACGGCTGCGAGCAGCCGAAATCCAACCAGAATACCTGATGCATCAAAAAGCCCCCGGCAGCCATTGGCTGTCCGGGGGTTTTGTGCTACAGCTGCCCATTGTGGGCGGCGTAGACCGCAATGGTGCTCAACAGGTCGCTGTGAGCTTTCTGGTAAGTGCTGTAACTCAGGTTGAGCTGCTCCATGACATCCTCGATGCTCCGATGCTCAAAGTAGCGCATCCGGAGCAGCCGGGCACGGATGGGGTCGGTCTGGTCATAATAACGCAGTGCCTGCTCAATGGCCAGGCTCCAGCCGCGGCCCTCGAACGTCTGGCGGTATCCCCGCTGGCCGTAGCGGGCCAGGGCGTTGCGGGTAGCGCGGCGCTGCTGCTGTGTCATGAAAATGCCTCCTCTCAGCTGACATGCCGGAAAAAGTACAGGTCGCGCTGGTCCCGGTTGAGCCCCAGCAGGTGGCAGAGCTTGTCCACCTCACTGACTTTGAAATCCCGGTCGTTGTTGATCTTATAACGCAGGGTGGAGCTGCTGATGCCCAGCACCTCGGCTGCATAGCCCAGTGTGATGCGTTTGCACTTCATGCAGGAGAGGAGCAGCATGGTATCTGTCATAAAAAATGCCTCCTTTTAGTTTCAAATTCTGGATACGATGTACAATCTTTGGTTGTATTATAGCGAGAAGTTGATTTGATGTCAACTATTTTGGAAAAATAGAGCAAAAACGGTTGATTTTAGGAAATGTTCTGCTATTCTATCTTCAGAGAGCAGTTTTTCTGCACACGCAAGGGAAAGCGAGGAGTTTTTATGTCAGAACTGGCACGCCGCGTCCGGGAGCGCCGGGCCGCTCTCGGCCTGTCACAGGAGGAGCTGGCCGACCGGATGGGATACCGCTCCAAATCCTCCATCACCAAATTGGAAAAAGGGGTCAACGACCTGCCCCAGTCCAAGCTGGAAGAGCTGGCCGCCGCGCTGGACACCACCCCGGCCTGGCTGCTGGGCATTGAGACCGCCGCCGCCCCGCCTCCGGGGTTTGAGCCCCTGCCGGAAATGGCGCGGGTGCCGCTGGTGGGCTCCATTGCCTGCGGCACGCCCATCACGGCGGAGCAGAACATCGAGAGCTATATCGGGGTCCCCGCCGCGTGGCACGCGGATTTTGCCCTGACCTGCCACGGCAGCAGCATGGCTCCCACCATCTGCGATGGTGACATCGTCTGCATCCGCCGCCAGCCGGAGGTGGAGCAGGGAGAGATCGCCGCGGTCCGCATCGGGGACGAAGCCACCCTGAAACATTTTTCACCGCCAGGGCAGCACGGTCATGCTCCTGGCCGATAACGCCGCCGTCTGCCCGCCCATGATCTATGCAGGCTCCCAGCTGGAGGAGATCCAGATCGAGGGCAGGGCGGTCGGCTTCTGCAGAGGTTTATAAACCTCTCCGTCATCGCTCCGCGATGCCAGCCACTCCCCTTTCAGCACTTTCGTGCCACCTCCCCCCGGCCGGGGGGAGTCTTTCCTGCCAGGGGAGCCCTTGGCAGGTCGGTTTTGTTTCAAAAATTCGCCCGATGGGCTCCGGCACAGCAGTGCCCTGCGGCCTACGGCAGGAGGAGATTATCATGGAAAAAGCTTCCACAGAAGCGATGACCCTGAACGTCATCGCCCACATCCACACGGCGTTCCCCACCAAGTTTGGCATCCCGCGCCAGAGCGGGCTGGTGGATAGTCTGCGAGGCGAGATCATTTACCCCGGAGTACCGCAACCCGGACGCCATGCGCGGGCTGGAAGATTTCAGCCACATCTGGCTGGTGTGGCAGTTCTCCGGGGCCGTGCGGGATACCTGGTCGCCCACGGTCCGCCCGCCCCGCCTGGGCGGCAACACCCGGATGGGTGTGTTTGCCACCCGCTCGCCGTTCCGGCCCAATCCGCTGGGCCTGTCCAGCGTCCAGCTGGAAAAAATCGAGATCCGGCCCGAGGTGGGCCCGGTCCTCATCGTGCGGGGTGCCGACCTCATGGACGGCACCCCCATCTACGACATCAAGCCCTATATCCCGTACGCCGACTGCCACCCGGATGCCTCGGCGGGCTTTACGGCCCAGACCCGGATGCACCACCTGAATGTGGAGTGTGACCCCGCCCTCTGGGCACGGGTCCCGGAGGCAGAGCAGGAGGGCCTGCGGGGCGTGCTGGCCCATGACCCCCGCGCCCTCCTACCAGCATGACCCTGCCCGGGTGTACGGCAGAGTTTGCCGGGCTGGAAGTGCATTTCACCGTGGACGGCGAGACCCTGACCGTGACGGATATCACCCGCCGCTGACCGGAGGAACTGCTCATGGAGCTGCGAACCATCAACACCTTTTTGCACATTGCGGAGCTGCACAGCTTTTCCCGCGCCGCGCGGGAGCTGGGCTACTCCCAGTCGGCTGTCTCCTCTCAAATTGCACAGCTGGAGGCCGAGCTGGGCACCCCACTGTTTGACCGGGTGGGCAAGACCGTCCGCCTGACCGACGCGGGGCTCACGTTTCAGGATTACGCCCGCACCCTGCTGGCGACGGCCCAGCAGGCGCAGGCCGCCTTGCAGCCCGCCCAACAGGTGCGGGGCAGCCTGCGCATTGCGCTGGCGGATTCCGTATGCAGCACCTTTCTGCCCGACCTGCTGCTCCACTACCACGCCCGCTGCCCGGAGGTGGAGCTGGTGCTCCGCACCGCCACAGCCGACGAAATGCTCCAGTGGCTGAGTTCCAACGAGGTCGATCTGGCTTACACCCTCGATCAGCCCATTTTGCAGCCCAATCTTGTGCTGGCGTTCAACGAGCTGGAGCCCATCTGCATGGTGGCTCCGCCAAACCATCCGCTGGCCCGGCAGGAGGTAGTCACGCTGGAGGAGCTTGCGAAGCAGGAGTTTCTGCTCACCGAGCGGGGAATGAGCTACCGCGACGCTCTGGATCAGTGCATGGACGCCCATCACCTGGCCCTGAAGCCCTACATTGAGCTGGGCAGCGCCGCCATGCTGGCCGAGATGGTGGAGCGGGGGATGGGCCTCTCGTTCCTGCCGGAATACATCGTCCGCAATGAGCTGGCGGCCCACCGCCTGGCCCACCTCAACGTCCCCGAGTGCCAGATATCCATGCACCGTCAGCTGTTTTACCACCGTGACAAATGGCTGACCCCTCAGATGAAAGCCTTTATCGAGCTGGTGTGAATCACCGGAACGGTTGTTTCTGGAAATATAGGCCCAACCCTGCTGCTCTGTTTGGCCCCGCACCCCGGCAAAATAAAAAACAGCTCCAAGCCTAAGCTTGAAGCTGTTTTTTATGCCGGTGGTGGGGGTCGAACCCACACGTGTTATTCGCACAAGGGATTTTGAGTCCCCCTCGTCTGCCATTCCGACACACCGGCACGGTAAGATAACAAAGTTATTATACCGGATTCTGCCTGTAAAATCAAGATAAAATTTTAAGGTGCGGGGAATGGCTGGGAAACAGCAAATTAGGGCAGCGCGGCTGTGCTGGCGGAGCCAGGCGGTAAGATGCTGCTTCGGATCAGTTCAGCTTTTTGCCGAAGAACTCCACTTCCTTGCTGATGAACTGCATCAGCTCATCAAACTGGTCGGGGGTCAGGCTCTGGGCACCGTCGCACTTGGCCTTGGCGGGGTTGTTGTGCACCTCGATCATCAGACCGTCGGCACCGGCCGCTACAGCAGCCTTTGCGCTCCGGCACCATCCAGGCGTGGCCGCAGGCGTGGCTGGGGTCCACCACCACGGGCAGGTGGGTCATCTTGTGCAGCATCACCACACCGGCCAGGTCCAGGGTGTTCCGCATACTGGTCTCAAAAGTACGGATGCCGCGCTCGCAGAGGATGACGTTCTCGTTGCCCTCGGCCATGATGTACTCGGCGCTCATCACGAACTCTTCCAGCGTGTTGGCCAGGCCCCGCTTGAGCAGCACGGGCTTTTTTTGGCGGCCCACGGCCTTGAGCAGCTCAAAATTCTGCATGTTGCGGGCACCCACCTGGATGAGGTCCACATTCTCGAACAGGGGCAGGTGCTCGGTGTTCATGATCTCGGTCACGATGGGAGCGCCCGTGGCCCGGCGGGCCAGCTTGAGCAGATCCAGGCCCTCGCTCCGCATTCCCTGGAACGAGTAGGGAGAGGTGCGGGGCTTGAACGCGCCGCCCCGCAGCAGGGAAGCACCGGCGGCCTTGACCCGCTGGGGGCAGTAGGTGATCTGCTCCTCGCTCTCAATGCTGCAGGGGCCTGCGATGACGGCAAAGTTTCCGCCGCCGATCTTGACGCCGTTCACATCAATGATACTGTCGTCCGGGTGGAACTTGCGGTTGGCTTTTTTAGGGCTCGGACACGCGGCGGCAGGCCTCCACCACGGGGTTGGCCAGTACCCAGCTCTCTGCAATGGCCTTGGTATCGCCGATGAGGCCGAGGATATGGGTGTCGCTGCCCTTGGAGTCGTTGATCTGCAGGCCCATGCCCTCCAGCTCGCGGCAGAACTCATGCACCTGTACGTCGGGGGGCATTCTGTTTTAATACAATGATCATAGCGCTTTCTCCTTACCAGTTTCCCAAAGCGGCAGGGAGAACGGCTCCCTTGCTGCAAATCAGTATCGTGAACTTCAGTTTCGTGAAGTATCTTGAGCATGGGCATAGCATACCACTTCAGTTTTGTGAAGTCAAGGCTTTTTTTGAAATTTTTCCGCAAACGTGGTAGAATAGGAGCCGATAGGAGTGATAGAGCTATGGGAAAAGAAACAAAGACCAATGCCATGCGCATTCTGGAGCGGGCCAAGGTGCCCTATACCGCCCATGAATACGCCCACGAGGAGGGCGTGGCGGTGGACGGCGTGACGGTAGCCGCCAGCATGGGGAAGACCCCGCCTGCGTGTATAAAACACTGGTGACCCAGGGGCCAGCAGAAATTATTTCGTCTTCGTCATCCCGGTGGCAGCGGAGCTGGACCTGAAAGCCGCCGCCCGCAGCGTGGGCGAAAAGAGCGTTGCCATGATCCATGTGGCAGACATCAACAAGGTCACCGGCTACATCCGCGGCGGCTGCAGCCCCGTGGGCATGAAAAAGCAGTACACCACCGTGTTTGATGAGAGCGTGCTGGCCCAGCCGAAAGTCTATGTTTCCGGCGGGCGGATCGGCACCCAGGTGTGCTGCGCCCCGGCCGACCTCATCAAGGCAGCCCGCGCCACAACGGCAACATCATTTTCTAAAGATTTAACAATATTTATCGTTCCAATAAGTCGCACTTAATTTATCGTTCCAATAAGTCGTACTTAAAAAGAAAATAGAATGTCGAAACTGCACAAAATTTTTGAAAGTTTTTTGGCAGCATGAGAACACAAAGGAGAATTTGCCGAAACGCTCTTTGCAAAGCTGTTTTTTTGCCGTAAACTGTATGTGTAAGGCGAACGCCAGCCCCCAAAACCGGAGCTGGAGCACGCCGCGACAGGGCGCGGGACAATGAAGTTGCGGAGGACGAGCGGAATGCGAAACATGCTGCTGAAAACCATCGGCCGCCAGTGCGGTGAGGGTCATCAGGGCCTCGGTGTAACTTCATGCCAGAACACCCGCTTGGGGTGCACCGCTCTGGAACAAATGCAGAAATAAAAGGCCGTGGTGCAGGTGTACCACAGCCTTTTTTGTTTGCCGTGGATCGGAAAAGAGAAAGAGAGGTTGGATTTCGATGGTTCGGAAAGTTGCAGTCATTATGGGTTCGGACAGCGATTGGCCGGTGGTCAAGGGGGCCTGTGCCCAGCTCAAGGCGCTGGACATCCCCTTTGAGGCACACATCCTGTCGGCACACCGCACCCCGGCAGAGGCGGCTGCCTTTGCCAAGGGCGCAAAAAGAGAATGGTTTTGGCGTCATCCTCTGCGCTGCCGGCATGGCCGCCCATCTGGCCGGTGCCTTTGCCGCCAACACCACCCTGCCCGTCATCGGCATCCCGATGAAAGGCGGTGCCATGGACGGCCTGGACGCCCTGCTGGCCACCGTGCAGATGCCCAGCGGCATCCCTGTGGCGACCGTGGCCCTGAACGGTGCCAAGAACGCCGCCTGGCTGGCCGCTGAGATCCTGGCCCTGAGCGACGATGCTCTGGCCGCCAAGCTGGCTGCCGAGCGCGCGGCCATGGCGGAACAGATCGCCGCCAAAGAGGAAAAACTGCAGAAAGAGATCGAGGAACTGTAATGTCTGATTTTGCATATCCGCTTCACGAAGAGTGCGGCGTTTTTGGCATCTATGACCGCGCCGGGATGGAGGACGTGGCCGCTGCCGCTTACTCCGCCCTGTACGCGCTGCAGCACCGCGGCCAGGAGAGCTGCGGCATCGCCGTCAACGACGATGGCGTCATTGAGGGCCACCGGGATCTCGGCCTTGTCAACGAGGTGTTCACCCCGGCGGTGCTGGCCTCTCTGGCAAAGCCTACCGCCCACATGGCTACCGGCCATGTCCGGTATGCCACTTCCGGCAGTCGGGTGCGGGCCAATGCTCAGCCCATGATCGTCCGGCATGGCCGGGGCACCATGGCCCTGTGCCACAACGGCAACCTGACCAATGCATTGGAGCTCCGCCGCCAGCTGGAAAATGAGGGGCCATCTTCCATGGCTCCTCTGATACTGAAGTGATCTGCTACCTCGTTACCCGCAACCGCTTGCGGATGGGCAGCATTGAGACTGCCATCAGCAAGACGATGGACGTGCTGGAGGGTGCTTACAGCCTCGTCATCATGTCCGCCACCAAGCTCATCGCGGTGCGTGACCCCCGCGGCTACCGGCCCCTGTGCATCGGTACCCTGCCGGGCGGCGGCTATGTCTTCGCCAGCGAGAGCTGCGCCCTGGACGCCGCCGGAGCCACTCTCCTGCGGGATGTGGAACCCGGTGAGATCGTGGTGGCCGATGCCAAGACCGGCGAGCTGCGGAGCATCCGGGACCATGTGGGCCGCCCGGACAGCCAGATGTGCGTGTTTGAGTACATCTACTTCTCCCGCCCGGACAGCATCATTGAAGCGCCAGTCCGTCCACGAGGCACGCAAGCAGGCGGGCCGGTTCCTGGCGCTGGAGCACCCCGTTCAGGCGGACGTGGTCATCGGCGTTCCGGACTCCGGCCTGGACGCCGCCCTCGGCTATTCCAAGCAGTCCGGCATCCCGTACGGCGTAGGCTTCATCAAAAACAAGTATATCGCCCGCACCTTTATCCAGGGCAGCCAGAAACAGCGCGAGAACAGCGTCCGCATCAAGCTCAACGCGGTGACCAGCACCGTCAAGGGCAAGCGGGTGGTGCTGGTGGATGACTCCATCGTCCGCGGCACCACCTCCGCCCGCATCATCAAGCTGCTGCGGGACGCGGGCGCCAAGGAGGTCCATTTCCGGGTCTCGGCTCCGCCGTTCAAGTATCCCTGCTATTTCGGCACGGATATCCCGGACCAGAAGCTTCTGGTGGCCACGGGCCGCACCGTGGACCAGATCAATGAGATCATCGGGGCGGACACGCTGGGCTACCTTTCCACGGAGCATGTGGTCAAGCTGGCTCCCAATGCCCACTGTGGTTTCTGCACGGCCTGCTTCACGGGTGAATACTCCGTCCAGCCAGAAGGAAGTGCTTTCGACCGATATTCACGAGCGTCATCTCAACGACCGTCCCAAGGACGAGAAAAAGTTAGGAGAGTAACAAGATGGAAAAGAGCTATTCGGAAAGCTATGCAGCAGCAGGTGTGGATATCACCGCTGGTTACCGCTCGGTGGAGCTGATGAAACAGTACGTTGCCCGCACCATGAACGAGCACTGCATCGGTGGTCTGGGCGGTTTTGGCGGCCTGTTTGAGCTGGACTGCACGGGCTACAAGCACCCGGTGCTGATCTCCGGCACCGACGGCGTGGGCACCAAGCTGAAGATCGCCATGATCCTGGACAAGCACGACACCATCGGCATCGACTGCGTGGCCATGTGCGTCAACGATGTCATCTGCGCGGGTGCAAAGCCGCTGGTCTTCCTGGATTACATCGCCTGCGGCCGCAACATCCCGGAAAAGATCGCTGAGATCGTCAAGGGCGTGGCCGAGGGCTGCGTGCAGGCCGATTGCTCTCTGGTGGGCGGCGAGACCGCCGAGCACCCGGGCATGATGCCGGAGGAGGAGTACGATCTGGCCGGTTTCACCGTGGGCGTTGTGGACAAAGAAAAGATCCTGAACAACGACACCATGAAGCCCGGTGATGTCATTCTGGCGCTACCCTCCACGGGCGTCCACTCCAACGGCTTCTCGCTGGTGCGCAAGGTCTTTGATATCGACAACGACCCCGACGTGCTGAAGACCGCCCCCGCAGAGCTCTCCGGCAAAACGCTGGGCGAGGCCCTGCTGGCCCCCACCAAAATCTACGTCAACCCCGTGCTGAAAGTGCTGGAAGAGGTGGATGTCAAGGGCATCTCCCACATCACCGGCGGCGGCTTCTATGAAAACATCCCCCGCAGCCTGAAGAAAGGCTGCTGCGCCCGCATCAAGAAAGAGGATGTCCGTACCCCGGCCCTCTTCCACCTGATGCAGAAAGAGGGCGGCATCTCCGAGCACGATATGTTCAACACCTTTAATATGGGTGTGGGCATGGTGCTCACTGTCCCGGCCGAGCAGGCAGACAAGGCACTGGACATCCTCCACGCGAACGGCGAGCCTGAGGCTTACCGCCTGGGCGTCATTGCAGAAGCGCGGGGTGTGGAGCTGTGCTGAACATTGCAGTGCTCGTCTCCGGCGGCGGCACCAACCTGCAGGCCCTGCTGGACAGCGAAGCCCGGGGCGAGAACCCCAACGGCAAGATCAAACTGGTGGTAGCCTCCAAGCCCGGCGTCTACGCGCTGGAGCGCGCCGCCAAGGCTGGCGTGGAGGGCGTTGTTGTCCGCCGCAAGGATTATGCCGCCAGCGAAGACTTTGACGCCGCCCTGCTGGCCGTGCTCCAGGAGCACGACATCGACCTGGTGGTGCTGGCGGGCTTTCTGTCCGTGCTGGGCCCCAGCGTCATCGCGGCCTATCCGCGCCGCATCCTGAATGTCCACCCCGCCCTCATCCCGTCGTTCTGCGGGCCGGGTATGTACGGCCTGCGCCCCCACGAGGCAGCGCTGGCCCGGGGATGCAAGGTCACCGGTGCCACCGTCCACTTTGTCAACGAGGAGTGCGACGGCGGGCCCATCCTGCTGCAAAAGGCCGTGGACATCCTGCCCGGCGATACCCCCGAGGTGCTGCAGAAGCGGGTGATGGAGCAGGCCGAGTGGAAGCTGCTGCCCAAGGCAGTGGCTATGATCTGTAACGGTGAAGTGGAGTAAAAACTCCTTCTGTCACGCCTGACGGCGTGCCACCTCCCTCAAGGAGGGAGGCTTAAGGCCCCCTCCCCGAGGGGCTGTCGCCGCAGGCGACTGGGGGAGTTCCGTAAATAGGAGAACAACAATGGAAAAGATCGACCTGAACGAATATCTGGCTTCCAACGAGTACCCCGGCCGCGGAATTGCAGTGGCAAAGGCCCCGGATGGCCGCCAGATGTTCATTGGCTATTTTATCATGGGCCGCAGCGAGAACAGCCGCAACCGCGTGTTTGACCCCGTGCCCGAGCGGGGCGGGATCTGCACCATCGCGGCCGACCCGGCAAAGCTGGAAGACCCCAGCCTCATCATCTACAACCCCGTGCTCACCCTGGGCAAGACCCATATTGTGACCAACGGCGACCAGACGGATACCATCTACGATGGCATGAGCCGCGGCAAGAGCTTTGCCGACAGTCTGCGCACCCGCACCTTTGAGCCGGACGGCCCCAACTACACCCCCCCGCATTTCCGCCGTGGTGTACGAGGACGGCAGCTATCAGATGAGCATTCTCAAATCCGCCGACGGCAATGGCGAGAGCGTCCAGCGCTATTTCTTCGATTATCCCCAGCCCGTGGCCGGTGAGGGCCACTTCATCAGCACCTACAAGCACAACGGCAGCCCCATCCCCAGCTTTGAGGGCGAGCCCCTCCGCTTTGCCTGCCCCCGCACCATCGGCGATTTTGCCCAGGGCCTGTGGAGCAGCCTGAACGCCGACAACAAAGTGAGCCTGTTTGCCCGGGTGATCGACCTGGAGACCGGCGAGAGCGGCGACATGATCTTCAACAAATACGACGCCGTCTGCAGCGACCTGGACGACCCCGAGGAGCCGGAGCTGCTGCCCGAGGAGCTGGAACTGCTCAAGAAGCTCGACGCTGAGGAAGAATAAACGCACCGGAGATTTTAAGGAGGATGCACCAATGAATGAACTTGCACTGAAGTACGGCTGCAACCCCAACCAGAAGCCCAGCCGCATTTATATGGAAGATGGCTCCGACCTGCCCGTGACCGTGTTGAACGGCAAGCCCGGCTACATCAATTTTCTGGATGCCCTCAACTCCATCCAGCTGGTCAAGGAGCTGAAAACCGCCTGCGGCCTGCCCGCGGCGGCCTCGTTCAAGCATGTTTCCCCGGCGGGCGCGGCCCTGGGCCTGCCCCTGACCGATGTGGAGCGGAAGATGTACCACATTGCCCCGGATTTTGAGCTCTCCCCGCTGGCCTGCGCCTATGCCCGCGCCCGCGGTGCCGATCGCATGTCTTCGTTCGGCGACTGGATCGCCCTCTCCGAGGTCTGTGATGTCCCCACCGCAAAGCTCATCCAGCACGAAGTCTCCGACGGCATCATTGCCCCGGGCTACGAGCCGGAAGCCCTGAAGATCCTTGCCAGCAAGAAAAAGGGCAACTACAACGTGGTCGCCATCGACCCGGACTACAAGCCCAACCCCGTGGAGCACAAGCAGGTGTATGGCATCACCTTTGAACAGGGCCGCAACGAGCTGGCCATCAACGCCGACACCATGCTCACCAACTGGGTCACCGAGAACAAGACCGTGACCGAGGAGCAGAAGCGGGACCTCATCATTGCCCTCATCACCCTGAAATACACCCAGTCCAACAGCGTCTGCTACACCTACGGCGGCCAGACCATCGGCGTGGGTGCCGGCCAGCAAAGCCGCATCCACTGTACACGTCTTGCCGGCCAGAAAGCCGACAACTGGCAGTTGCGCCACATGGACAAGGTGCTCAACCTGCCGTTCCGCGATGATGTGGCAAAGCCCAACCGGGACAACGCCATTGATGTTTATATCGGCGACACCCCGGAGGATGTCATTGGCGACGATGTCTGGGCCGAGACCTTACCGAGCAGCCCGCACCTTTGACCGCCGAAGAGAAGAAAGAGTACCTGAGCCATGTAACGGGCGTCTGCCTGGGCTCTGACGCGTTCTTCCCCTTTGGCGACAACATCGAGCGGGCCCGCCGCTCCGGCGTGACGGCCATCGTCCAGCCCGGCGGTTCCATCCGGGATCAGCAGGTCATCGACACCTGCAACAAGTACGGCATTGCTATGGCGTTCTGCGGCATCCGGCTGTTCCATCACTGAGCAAAGAGCAACGGAAGCGATGTACAGACAATGCTTTCATAAAGAAGAGCGATGTACAGATATGAAAAAAGAAAATCTTAGTAGTCGGCGGCGGCGGGCGTGAGCACGCCATCATCAAGGCGCTGAAAAAGAGCCCGGACTGCGGCGAGATCTGGTGCGCACCCGGCAACGGCGGCATCAGCTATGATGCGAAGTGCAAGAACATCAAGGCCACCGATGTGGAGGCCATGGTGGCCTTTGCGGCGGAAGAAAAATTTGATTATGTCGTGGTGGCGCAGGATGATCCGCTGGCCCTTGGCATGGTGGACGAGCTGGCAAAGGTCGGCATTCCGGCCTTCGGCCCGGACAAGGCCGCGGCCCGCATCGAGGCTTCCAAGGTGTTCTCCAAGGACCTGATGAAGAAGTACGGCATCCCCACCGCAAAATATGAGACATTCGATGACCCGGCCAAGGTCATGGAGTATATCAAGGCCGAGGGCAAATACCCGGTGGTCATCAAGGCCGACGGCCTGGCGCTGGGCAAGGGCGTGCTGATCTGCGAGAACGAGCAGCAGGCCGCCGACGGCGTGAAAGAGATCATGCTGGACAAAAAGTTCGGCGCTTCCGGCAATCATGTGGTGGTGGAAGAATTCCTCACCGGCCCGGAGGGCAGCGTGCTGAGCTTCACGGACGGCAAGGTGGTCAAGCCCATGGTGTCCAGCATGGACCACAAGCGTGCCAATGACCACGACACCGGCCTGAACACCGGCGGCATGGGCACGGTGGCTCCCAACCCCTATTACACCCCGGCGATCGCCGCCGAGTGCATGGAGAAAATTTTCCTGCCCACCATCCATGCCATGAACGCCGAGGGCTGCCCCTTTAAGGGCTGCCTGTATTTCGGCTTGATGCTGACCCCCGACGGCCCCAAGGTCATTGAATACAACTGCCGCTTCGGCGACCCTGAGACCCAGGTGGTGCTGCCCCTGCTCCAGAGCGACCTGCTCCAGATCATGCTGGCCTGCACCAACGGCACGCTGGCGGACACGGAAGTCAAGTTCTCGGACGGTGCCGCTGCCTGTGTCATTCTGGCCTCCGGCGGCTACCCTGTCAGCTACGAGAAAGGCAAGCCCATCCCCGGCCTGACGGACGGCCAGCTGGCAGGGGAGGACAACATCACGGTCTACCACTCCGGCACGGCCATCCAAGAGGACGGCACGCTGGTGACCAACGGCGGCCGTGCTGGGCGTGACGGCCACGGCTGACCGCCTGACCGCTGCCATCACCCAGGCCTACGCCGCCGCCGAGAAGATCTCGTTCGAGAAGCTGCACAAGCGGACGGACATCGGCTTCCGGGCCCTGAAAGCAATTGCGGAGAAAGAATAACAGCTGCTCTGTACAACCTCTCCGTCATCGCCGCGCGATGCCACCTCCCCTGGCAGGGGAGGCTCTGGCGAAGAGGAAAAGCCTCATGGTTTTGCCAAAGCGCTCCCCTACAAGGGGAGCCCTGTCGAACGGAGTGAGACTGAGAGGTTGTAGGGAAGGACACAGCTTGAAATGATGATAGGAGGACGATCTCCAATGGTCTATCGTATTTATGTCGAGAAAAAAAAGCCGGCTTTGATGTGGAAGCCGAGGGCCTGAAAAATGAGCTGGTCTCGCTGCTGGGCATCCAGTCCCTGAACGGGGTGCGGCTGCTCAACCGCTACGACGTGGAGGGCATTGATGAAGCTCTGTTCACCAGTGCGCCACCACCGTGTTCAGCGAGCCGCCGGTGGACAACACCTACGACACCCTGCCTCAGGATGGCGGCGTGTCCTTTGCGGTGGAGTACCTGCCCGGCCAGTTCGACCAGCGCGCCGATTCTGCCGCCGAGTGCATCCAGCTCATCAGCCAGGGCGAGCGCCCGCTGGTCCGCTCCGCCAAGGTCTACCTGCTGCAGGGCGCTCTGACCGACGAGCAGCTGGCTGAGATCAAGAAATATGTCATCAACCCGGT
>VOFC01003496.1_pt1 | contig 44281 bp, 53 predicted proteins | sample 5384161 | NCBI WGS metagenome assembly VOFC01 (sample SAMN12384722, study PRJNA508395) | human gut metagenome | isolation source: healthy gut B | host: Homo sapiens | reverse complement strand
GGTTCATCCTTGAAGGTGAAAAGGAAGGAAACGACACTATCCTCTTCGGTATCGTAGTCGGACTGATGGAGGACGAGTACGGCTACATTTCCTTGAATGAACTTTCTGAAATCGAGTTGGACTTGACCAGACAGGGCTTCGGCAAGCTGCAGGTAAGTCAGCAGGAAGACTTCCTGCCGACACCGCTGAAGAAATTACGGGATAGCCGGCTGCAGGAATTCCTTGCAAGAATGGGCTATTGAGTGATAGTGTAAAGTGAAAACAACCTGCCTTGTCCATACACGGATAAGGCAGGTATCTAACAGACAATTAAAGATAAGTGTATGACTACAAATGTATTTGCTACTGCCATCCAGCTTGGATGGAGTGCTACACCCCGGTACAAGGATGGAGAGCTTTATATTGATTTTCATCGAAAAACGCTTAGCGGAGTACCTTTTTCTTTCACTGCAAAAATGAAAGAAGGGAAGATTGGCAATCTCGTCAAAGAGATAGAGTCATTCGTGGATGCCATTGACCCGGAAATTTGTGCCGAGGAATGGATGATTAAGTCGGGAGCCGTTGCGCCTTCCCGTTTGCGACAAGCGGTAAGCGATATGGATGCCGTCCGTACCGATGCCTGGCTGTTGGCTTGTATGCTTGCAGAAGCGGACGGACAATCTGTCTTGGCAGGTCTGCCGGGAAGTCAATGGAATTAAAAAAGAAATTGGAACTGCATACGATGATGGAAGTTCTTCCAAGGGTATAGGTTGAATACAACACTTCCGTTTTATCATCTTACCTGCGACGATATTTTTTTGCAAAGGTATTGCTGCCCCACCAAGGCGTCAAATCCCTTGCAGAAAATCTTCCTCAAACAAGTTGAGCGTATTTTCTGCCCTGAATTTGCCTTCGTTGGTGGTTGCCAGCACTCTGAAAAAAGCAAAAAACATCCCTTCGGTCAAGCTGCAAAACAGCAAAACAAAAGGGAAAAAAATCAGAGCGTATGGCACAGATTGACAATAACCTCAAGAAGCAGTTGGCTAAACCTCAGACATGGTTCTGCAAGTATTTTCCCAAGCGTATTCGCAACGTCGGTGAAAAGGAAATTTCCGACAGACAGATGGTATATGACTTCAAAGACGGAAGGAGTTTTGAAGCTGTGGCACAAATGACCGCAACAAGCATGAAGGAACAATATGGCGAAAAGTGTTCGGGCATCGTCTTCGTTCCGGTTCCGGCTTCTACCAACGAGAAGAACGAACTCCGCTACAAGGCTTTTTGCGAAAGAGTATGTGAACTGACCGGAGCTATCAATGGCTTTGACCATGTAAAGGTAGCAGGCGGACGGCTTGCCATCCACGAAAACCGCAAATTGGAAAAGGAAATCCGGAAAGTGAACATCATCACTTTTGATGAAAAGTGGTTCTGCGATAAAACAATCGTAACCTTTGACGACGTGATAACACGCGGCATCACTTGGGCAACTTATTCCGACCAATTAGAGCAGTTGGGAGCACATGTTATCGGTGGCATATTCTTGGCAAAGACACACTATAAAGTAAATGAACAATGATACAAAAGGATTTTTATAAGGAGGCTTCCATAGCCTTTACAGGACATAGAGAGATACCATCCGAACAACAAAGTGAAGTAAGGGAACGGCTGAAACAAGCCGTTATCCTTGCTTACAAGCAGGGAAAATACCGCTGTTTCTGTGGCATGGCATTGGGCTTTGACCTAATGGCTGCCGAAGTCGTACTTTCACTCAAGGGGAAATTGCCTTCTTTGCAGCTGATAGCTGTTGTTCCATTCAAAGGGCAGAACTGCCGATGGAATGTATCGGAACAAAACCGCTATGACCTTATCCTCGGCAAGGCGGATAAGGTCATCGTGTTGAGCGAGAATTATTTCAAAGGCTGCCTGAAACGTAACGACTACATGCTGCAACACTCCGGAAGTGTGATTGCCTACTTTGACGGAAAGCCCCAGGGTGGTACATACTATACGTGCCGCAAGGCTTGGAAGAGAGGGTTGACTATCGTCAATCTCTTCCATCCTTAGACGGGAACAAGATAAGGGGACGTTACTCACGATCTCCCCTTATCTTTCGACCTCTCTTTGGGAGACCTGCCGCCTTGAACGCTATGAGGTCACTGCCAAGAAAACGGATTTTTACCTTGCCCGGCACCTGGATGAAAGGTAACGGATGATGGGGTAACAAATATACATAAATAGTACATCGGTGAATACCCAAATAACGCGCTGCTTCACTGACCGAATAGGTTTGGTCCGGCTTAATCTCTACTGTTACTCTGCGAGTTTCCATATTTCATTGTTTTTGTGCAACATCTTGTTGTTCAGTCTTCTTATTCATCAGATAGTCATTGATGTCTTTGTAGTCGGCATAACGGAAGGATTCGTTCGTAACCCGGTATTCAAATAGCTTATGGAGGGATTCTGTCGCTTCTTTCCCGGCAGCATCATTATCCAAGAAACAATGGATGTGTCTGTAACGCTCCAGATATTGGTACACTTTCTTCTGGTTGCAAACGGAGTTCAAGATGAGATAGTCACACGGACTCTCCATGCGGAAAAGATAATCCTGCCTCTTTACTAAAGTCAGGAAGGACAGGAAGTCCATAAAGCCTTCAAAAACAAGGCATCCTTCCTGGATTTCGCTCGGTGAATAGGCGATGATGCTCAAATCCTTACTTCCCATACAGCCCTTGAAATAGGGATTGCGTAGCTCATAACCTCCGGACTGGTTACCGAAAGCCACGGAAAAATACCATTTCCCTTTCTGTTTTTGATGGATTTCCTGGCAATAGGTGCAACCGATGGATTCATCAATCTGCCTCGAACACAAATAGCTGAGTAAAGACTTGTTCTTCAAAGGATGCACAGTGAAGGTTGGCTGCTCATGGCTTGGCTGCGCTTTGCTGGAACTTGCACGAGGTATTGCAGAACGAACAGCGCATCCGCTTTCTCCCTCCAGATATTCCAGCGTGGCTGATACGGTTGGCAAACCCCTTAATCGCTTTGCCAATTCCACAATATCTCCTCCTTCGGACATGCCATAGTCATACCACCGATTGATATCACGATTAACCTTGAAGGACGCTATTTTCTCTTCCCGCAAAGGAGAACGATACCAATAGTTATCGCCATAGACCCGACAAGGTCTGAATCCTTCCTTTTCCAAAAAAGAAATGATGCTGATTTCATGTGCTTGGGATATATTCATTGTTTGTTACACTTTATAAAAATACTTTATCCACATTTTTCCGTATAGGCACCCACATAAAGTAAAGCACTTTTTGGAGTCCGTTTATTCATTATCATTGTCGCTGAATAACTCTGCTTCCATCGGAGTCATGTCGTAGAAGAATATCTTGTCCTTCTTTATCACCAGTTTCAAGTCGTTGACCAAATACTGGAGCAGCTTGGCTATGATACTTCGACCTCGCTTGAAACCGATTTCTTCATAAGCAGCCATCAGTGCCTGCACCACATTTTCATAGCCTTTGATGGGGGCTTCCTTGAAAGCTGCCGACAAGGCTTCCCGATGCTGCTCTTCGGTCAAGTCTTTATAACTGATTCGGGCTGATTTGGTTTTGACTGCTGCTCACAGGTGTGTTCCCTGGCTATTTCCGGAAGTCCTTCTGCATTGACGGTAAAGGCAAAGGGCTTGAACTCCTTCTCTCTTATATGCAGGGGACGTACCTCGCTGACATCCGGATTGGTCGTGCTTTTGGAAATGACAAGTACAGTTTCTGCCTTGTTGTTCATTTCCGTTCCGATATGTCCTCGCACATTATTGTCTCCCTTGTTTTGATGAAGGACGCAGTGGATATGAAGGTCATATTTCGATGACCATTCCATCATTTTATTGATGACTTCCACCGATTCTCCTGCATTGTTGATGTCCAACAGCAAATCTCTGATACCATCTATAATGACCAAGCCATAGCCATGGTTGTGCGCAAGTGCATAGTCTATGACTTCCATACGGATGGCTGGAGTGTATTCACGAAGCCCGATAAAGTCCAGGTTCTGGTTGTCCATATCCGTAGGCAGACCTGCCAGCTTCAAGATACGTGCCAGTACATTATGGCAATGGTAACGGCTTTGCTCGGTATCGACATAAAGTATGCGCCGTTTGCCTTCGGGCAGACAGGCCCGATAGTTCAATACGGTACCATTGGAAAGGGAGGCTGCCACCAAGGCTGATACGTTGAATGTCTTTTTTGCCTTCGCCTTTCCAGTTGATGCACTGAAGTTACCAAGGGTGGCTATCGTTGAATTATCCACCCAGATGATTTGAGGGGGAACCGAGTAGGTGTCGGTTGCCTTAATGAGGGCATCATTGAGGATTTGCTCCAGACGACTCTCCATCAACTCCTCATTTTCAATCGTTGTTTTGGATTCCTTGTTCATTATGATAAGAATCTGTTAATCGATTAGCTTTATTTACTGACTTGTACGGCTCTTTGTTTTGCAGCAGCCAACTGTCAAGTTCCTCTTTGTCAAAATAGAGCATCTTGCCTCTTGGCTTGTAGTGGGGTACCTCCTTGGCAGCAGTCAGTTTATACAACAAGCTTTCGGAAATGCCCATGTAGGAACAGGCTTCTTCAAAAGTCAATACTTTCTTGCTCAGGTAGAGATTCTTTTCCAACGTCAACAGGCGCTGTTTCAGTTCATCCAACTTCCCTATCTTGTTCAATGCTTCTTCCACGATCGACAAGCGTTCGTTGAGCCTTGCCATGAATGCGATTCGTTTTTGCATATTGTTATACGTTTAGCGTTGAATAACGGAGACCGATCTCCTTACATGTTTTTTATTATGCCGCAAAAATAAAGGCGAATGGAATCCGGAAGATGACACTCAGAATGATACTTGGGAAGTATCACTCCAAGTATCACTCTTTTCCATTTCCGTTGCTTCAACTGCTTTCATACAGTTCCTCTTTTTTCATTTCGAATACAGCTTTGCGTATGCTTTGGTATTCTGCAGCAACAGATGCCCTCGCTTTACTGAGGGATGATGAAAGTGAGGTCCTATTTATCAATTTTCCACTGCGGACAGAGACTAAAAGACCACATCGATCGAGTACCGTTTGCCAGTTCCGTCCTATCAGGTTGCATTCGAGAAGCTCGTCAAAAAAAACCACCGCTTTCCGGATGTGACATACTTGCAAACGGAATCCGTTCTGACAGCCAAACAATGAGCGAAGTGCATCCCGAAGATTGCTTCCGTCCATTGTTTTAAAGATGTGGTATTCTTCCGAAATGCTGACCATGTGTTCAATTTGTTTATCGGTAAAGCTGCAACCCAGTGAATAGGCAGCCCTCTTCTTGGAATAGACAGCAGAAGTGAGATGGCTATTGACCAATGCACTTAACTCTGCTTGAGTCAAAGAAGGCTTGACAAACAACGGCCTGACCAGATGGAAACTGTCAGTGAACAGCTGACGAATAAGCGTCAGATTCCTACGGTGGGCATTCTTGCACTTTGCATATTCGCAGTCTATATAATAATGACTGCTCAGGAAAAGTTCTATGAAATAATCCAACCTGACCTGCCTTCCTTTTACTTCACTCGAATAGCTGTCTCTTGCTTCAAGAAACAGCTCATAAAGCTCGTTCTCCACATCTTCATTACTTTCCACGTGGTTGTGGACTCCTTTCATCTGCTCAAAAAGAGAGATGACCTTTTGGGCCTTTTCGTTTCATTGTATATAAATTTACTATGTTTTATCGATGCTTTCTGGATTCGTTCAAGTCCTCCGTTTAGATTGTACGTATCGGAGAGCATCAGTTTCTAATTCTTTCGGTGATTTGATTTTACTCTCGTGAAGCCAAGTGTCAATCTCAGACTTCAAAAACATGATGCGTTTGCCTTTCTTGTGAAAAGGTATCTGATGGCAGCTGGTCCATCCATACACGGTCTGTTCTGCCGGATGGCTGGGCAGGTAGTCACATAGCTCTTTCAGATTGAGCCACTGCACTTCCGGTTCCTCTTTGGACTGGGATGTTATACCGTCTAGTTTCAAATCAAGCTCTTTCAGCTTGTTCATCATCCACGAAATAGCTTTGGGCAAATCGTCAAATTTGAGGTTCATTTCAGTCATATTGTTTGTATTATCAGTTAATAATTACAAGGGCAAAGGAACATGTTTTTTTATTACTGATTTACTGCTGAGAAGTATCACATAAACAATCATAGGATAAGCAGCAATTTCATCTTTCTATCCTTCTGACTGTCTGCTGTACTGATGGAGAATTTCATTACGTTTTCTATATCTTATGCGCTCTGTCATAAGGGTTTCATAAGGTTTTCATAAGCTAATCCCTCACAAACAAGCATAAAAAACCACCCACACCGTTCGTGCAGATGGTTTCAACTCAATCTCTATTTTATGGTTACTCTATAATGGGCAAATCCAGTGTAAATGCCTCTGTGGCTTTCTCCTTCTTTTCGTCCACCACCTTTGCATAGACCTGGGTGGTTTTGACGTTGGTATGACCAAGCAGTTTGCTGACGGTATAGATGTCGGTGCCGCTTGCCAGCTGCAGGGTAGCGAACGTATGCCTAAAACAGTGGAAGGTGATGTGCTTGGTAATGCCAGCCTGTTTAATCCACCTTTCCAATGGTTTGGAAATCCATGAGGGATCAGGCAGTCCGGCAAATACCAACAACTCATCATCTTTTCTTTCACCGCAGAGCTGATAGGCTTGCTTGGATATAGGCATGTATTCCACCCCTTTGGTCTTCTGCTGAGTGAAGTTCAACCGATAGCCCCCGTTAAATTCTTCGATTTCCGCCCACGTCAACTTTTGAATATCGCTATGACGCAATCCGGTCAAGGCAGAAAACAAAGCAGCCCTCTTGACGATCGGGTCAAAAGGTGTACGAGCCAACGTATTCAGTTCCTCTACGGTCAGGTATTCTCTTCGGCTTTCGCGACCTTGAATACTTTTCGCCTTGGCAGAAAGGTCTGTGGTCAGATAGCCGTCTATAAAAGCCTGTTTGAGCACCGCCTTGAATACCGAAAAGTAAGTGGACGCCGTATTGGGTGATATGGTGCCGGTCTTGAACCCGCCACGTTTGGCACTCAACAGATAGAGGCGAAACTCTTCAATCAGCTTCAGGTCAATCTTAGAAAAAGGTATGGTATCTCCATTGATAAAAATCTTGAAGTTCTCATAAACCCGATTCCATGTAGTACTGATAGCTTCTGAGAACTGGGCATGCCTTTTCTTTTCCATTTCCCTGAAATACTCCAAGAAGTTGTAACGTGAACGTTCCAACTGTTGCGCCTGTTCACTGTCTGTATCTGTATAAAGAAAAGCGTTGTCGAACTCCCTTTGGCGAATCTCCCTTACCTTATCAGCATAGATACAAGCTTCCTGATCCAAGTGTGATTTGCATTGGATGACGCCATTGATGTCTCGTTTCGGCTTAAAACTCACGTTTCCTTCTTTCGAAGTACGTGCATTCCGGCTTTTATCCCATAGGGGAGTAGCTATGGTCCGATTCAGATATTCCCGTGTTCGTTGCGGAACGGACCTCTCTGCTGTGAATACCGGATATGCTTCCAAGTACAGATACCATTCATTCCGCTTTTCTGCCTTCCGCAATTTCACGGTAACTTTTGTATTGACTAATGCCTTTTTCATACCTGTATGCCTTTATATAATTCATCAATCTCACTTTTCGGTACATAGACAAAGTTGCCTATTTGTCGAGTAGGAATGGAGTATTTACGGATATGTTTATAGACCGTACTTTCATCCAACTTATACTTTTGGCTAATATCCCCGATGGTATAACAGTCTTCCGGTTCCATGCTATATTTCTTTCGAGGAGTTTTTTTATTTCCTTCTAAAGGCGTTTCTCGAAGAGGATAAAGTTTCATCAAATCATCCTTCTTGAGCCTGGTCTGATTCTTCCCTGTATTAAAGAAAGCCACTCTCCCTTTTTCAATGAGCCGATACACGGTATTACGGCTTATACCAAACAGAGCATGGGCTTCCGTCACCGTGATGTATTCACAGGCTTCTGGAATGGTCTTTACCATCTCGTCTAATCTTTGTTGCTGCATCTCTTCTGCTTTTCTACGTTTGTAGGCTATTTTCGAGCAGCGCGGAGAACAGTAAAAAGAATCTAACGTTTTTGCGTAGAACTCCTCTCCACAGACTTCGCATTTTCGGATTATTTTAAACTTGGCTGCTGGCATATGCTTATGTTTTGATTACCAATTATTCTACTGTTGATTTGTTGCACCTTATCGCCTTTTTTGTTGCGGTACAAATATGGTACAAATATACAATAAAAATCGTGTAATTCAAGATAGGTATTACCAAGTGTTAAAAACGAAAAAGGTGTGAAACTCAATGAGTTTCACACCTTTTCCTATGGATGTTTATCGTTGTTTATCGATACTTACTTAACTTCCTCAAAGTCAGCATCCTGAACATTATCATTCTTTCCGCCATTCTGAGTATTTGCCTGACCTGCGTTAGGACCAGCCTGAGCACCACCTGTCTGAGCGTACATTTCAGCACTTGCGGCCTGGAATGCAGCCTGAAGTTCTGCGCTTGCAGCATCGATACCAGCCAAATCCTGAGCCTTATGAGCGTCTTTCAGTTTCTGCAGAGCAGCCTCAATAGGAGCTTTCTTGTCGGCCGGAATCTTGTCGCCAAGGTCTTTCAACTGATTTTCTGTCGTGAAAATCAAGCTGTCGGCCTGGTTCAGCTTGTCGATACGTTCCTTTTCTTTCTTATCTGCTTCTGCGTTTGCTTCAGCTTCAGCTTTCATACGTTCAATTTCTTCCTTGCTCAAGCCAGATGAAGCTTCGATACGAATAGCCTGTTCCTTACCTGTAGCCTTATCCTTTGCAGACACTTTCAAGATACCGTTTGCATCGATATCGAAGGTTACTTCAATCTGAGGAACACCACGACGAGCAGGAGCAATACCTGTCAGGTTGAACTGACCGATTGATTTGTTCTGTGCTGCCATAGGACGTTCACCCTGAAGTACGTGGATTGTTACTTCTGTCTGATTGTCGGCTGCTGTAGAGAATACTTCACTCTTCTTGCAAGGGATAGTAGTGTTAGCATCGATAAGTTTTGTCATCACACCACCCATTGTTTCGATACCCATTGACAGCGGAGTTACATCCAACAGAACTACACCCTTGATTTCGTCTGTCAAAACGGCACCCTGAACAGCAGCACCTACAGCTACGACTTCATCCGGATTTACACCTTTAGAAGGAGCTTTGCCGAAGAAATCTTCTACCAGTTTCTGAACAGCCGGTATACGAGAAGAACCACCTACCAGGATAACTTCATCGATATCAGAGTTACTCAAACCTGCATCACTCATCGCTTTCTTACAAGGTTCAAGACAAGCCTGAATCAAGTCGTGAGCCAAAGCTTCGAATTTAGCACGAGTCAAAGTCTTAACCAAGTGCTTAGGCACACCAGCTACCGGCATGATATACGGCAAGTTGATTTCTGTAGAAGTAGAAGAAGACAATTCGATCTTAGCTTTTTCAGCAGCTTCTTTCAAACGCTGCATAGCCATCGGATCTGTTGTCAGATCTGCACCTTCATCATTCTTGAATTCCTGTACCAACCAGTCGATGATTACTTGATCGAAGTCATCACCACCCAGGTGAGTATCACCGTTAGTTGACAATACTTCGAATACACCACCACCAAATTCAAGGATAGAAATATCGAATGTACCACCACCAAGGTCGAATACAGCTACCTTCATATCTTTGTTAGACTTGTCTACACCATATGCCAAGGCAGCAGCAGTCGGTTCGTTCACAATACGTTTTACTTCCAGACCTGCAATCTGACCAGCTTCCTTAGTAGCCTGACGCTGTGAATCTGAGAAGTATGCCGGAACTGTAATAACAGCTTCAGTAACTTCCTGTCCCAGATAATCTTCAGCAGTCTTTTTCATTTTCTGAAGAATCATTGCCGAGATTTCCTGCGGAGTATACAGACGTCCGTCAATATCTACACGCGGAGTATTGTTATCACCTCTTACTACAGAGTAAGGTACACGTGAAATTTCTTTTTGAACCTGATCATAAGTTTCACCCATGAAACGTTTGATAGAATATACCGTACGTTTCGGATTTGTGATAGCCTGACGTTTTGCAGGATCACCAACCTTACGCTCACCGCCATCAACAAAACCTACAACAGAAGGAGTTGTACTGTGCCCTGCGGTTCTATCCGGTGAAGCTCAGCCGCAACAGCATGAAGCTGATGAAACGCAATGTGGTATATGTGCCGGCTGGGTTCATCCGCCTTTCTGTGTGAAGTGGCTATTGCCTGCATGATGTTTGTAGGCAATCTTGTATTCATCCATTATCTGAAAGAAGACGGTGTGGCGGCCTTCAGCATCGCCTGCTACTTCTTTCCTATCATATTTATGGTATACAATGCCATTGCGCAGTCTGCACAGCCTATTATCAGTTTTCAACTATGGGCTTAACGAAACGTTGCGCGTACGCAAGACGTATCTGCTTGCCTTAAAGACAGCCGTTGGCTGCGGGATATGCTTTGCCCTGATTACAATATTTTGCAGCCGGGAGATTGTTGCCATGTTCATAGACCGGAGTTATCCCGCCTATGATATAGCAGTGAAAAGGCTTGCCTTTATATGCATCCGGTTTCGTGTTTTTGCAATCAACATAGTTTCCATCGGTTATTTTCAGAGCGTGGAACGCGCCAAGTACGCCACTGTCATCACGCTGCTGCGCGGTTTATCTTATTGACACTCTGCTTTTACGGACTTCCACTACTATTGGGCAAACCGGGGATTTGGCTGGCTACCCCGCTGGCAGAATTATTGACCACTCTTTTCATACTCATTATTTATATGGGCAGGAAAAGAAATGGCAAGGAAAAATCAATATCTTTTGCAGCATGGAAATCATGCTAAAAAAATTCTGCAAGAAGTATAAATTACCCGAAAAAGCCTGTTTGAGCTGTTGTCTCATATGGAAGAAATATCCTTTTCCAAAGGAGAGCTTATAATAGAGAAGGGAGAACGGAATTCTAATTTCTACCTTATAAAGAAAGGTATATGGCGGGCATACTACCTGGCAGACGGAACAGAAAATTCCTTATGGTTCGTCAGTCCCGGTGATGCCGCGTTCTCTTCATGGGGCTATGTGGACGACAAACCGTCTCAGGTCAATATCGAGTCTGTAAACGACAGTACAGCCTATTGCATCAGCAAAACCAAATTAGAGGCTCTGTTTGCACACTCTATCGAGATGGCAAACTTCGGCAGGAAGATTTTTGAACGTGAAATTTTGTCAGTGGACGCTTCGACACTGGCTTATGGGACACCACCCACCGCCAAAGAGCGTTATCTGACATTAATGGAAGAGAATCCTGAACTATTGCAGGATGTACCGCTGAAATACTTGGCCTCATACCTGTATATCACTCCGCAATCATTAAGCCGCATACGTGCCGGACTGAGGGAAAAAGAGGATGTGTCAAAATAAAAAAACGCCCGCTGTTTGTTTCTTTATCAAACAAAATTACACGGATTTCACAGAAAAAGAATAAAATAAATCTGTGAAATCCGTGTAATCTTATACTGAATAATGACCGATGTCCGTTATTTCTTCACCAATACCATTACCAGATTGTTGTCCGCATCATAAAAGCCCATACCGCCGCCTGCCAGCTTACCGAAAGACTGAACGGAATTCAATGCTTTCAACACACGGCTCTCCACTTCCATATCGGGACATGCCATCATGGTACTGATAACCTGCGGGAAAGATATGGCTACCGGATTTGCATCATCCACATTAAATGAACCGTTAATGATATTACATCCGGCAGTACCATGCAGAGTTTTTTCTGCAATATTGAACTCGATGAACGGCTGCTTTTCCATTCCCGACGGGATGGTCTCTCCACCGGCCTCGCTAATCATCCATTTGCCGTTCAAATCGGCCAACTTAGCAGAAGCTTCTTTTTTCTGCAACACAATGACAGGACGATTGGAAGAAGCGCATAATGCCATATTCTCCTTGCCCAGTCGCTTATACTTCTTTACCTGTCCTAAAGCAGCCAGCACGTTTTTCTCCACTGTCATATCCGGACACATCATACGGGTACTTCCCAATGCGCCAAGGTCTATCTGTCCGGGTTTGGCATTCACATCGAACGAACCCATCAGACGGTTACAGCCACTATTGCCATATACCTGTCCGGTCTTTGTATCAAAACCGATAAAAGGAAATTCCTGATTCGGAGCAGGTACAACCGCACTGCCGTTTATTTCAATAATATTCCACTCACCACTCAAGGAAGAGAGCGTTGCGGCATTTTTAGTCGAAGCGCAAGATGACAGCCCTGCCACAGTAGCCGCCATACAAAGGGAAACAAATACTTTCTTCATTGTTACTTTTTGTTTATGAGTTAATTTTATCACCACAAATATATACAAAATAACCCAAAAGCAAACCCTTTGTTTAGAAATAGCAGTACTTTCCCCAAAGTATTTAGCAGGATTTTAATGTTTATCTGAGAATTAAGCCTTATATTTGCTCATTGAAAAAAAATAATCATATTTAAAACTTTTGTAAGTAGAAAAATGGGTAAAGTTCTTATTATCGGTGCAGGCGGTGTAGGTACCGTCGTTGCGCACAAGGTGGCTCAAAATCCGGATGTGTTTACAGAAATCATGATTGCCAGCCGCACCCAGTCAAAATGTGACGCGATTGTGAAGGCAATCGGTAACCCTGCCATCAAAACAGCCAAAGTAGACGCGGACAACGTGGACGAACTGGTGGCTTTATTCAATAGTTTTAAACCTGAAATCGTTATTAACGTAGCTCTGCCTTATCAGGATCTGACAATCATGGAGGCATGTCTGAAAGCGGAAGTGAACTACCTGGACACCGCCAACTATGAACCGAAAGACGTGGCTCATTTCGAATACAGCTGGCAATGGGCCTACAAAAAACGGTTCGAAGATGCCGGACTTACTGCCATTCTAGGCTGTGGATTCGACCCGGGAGTGAGCGGCGTATATACCGCTTATGCAGCAAAGCATCATTTCGACGAAATTCAATATCTGGACATTGTGGACTGCAATGCTGGTAATCACCATAAAGCTTTTGCAACCAACTTCAATCCGGAAATCAACATCCGCGAAATTACTCAAAACGGACGTTATTACGAAAACGGCGAATGGGTAACCACCAAACCGTTGGAAATCCACAAAGCACTCACCTACCCCAATATCGGCCCGCGCGATTCTTACCTGCTTTATCACGAAGAACTGGAATCTTGGTGAAACACTTCCCGACAATCAAGCGCGCACGTTTCTGGATGACCTTCGGACAGGAATATCTGACCCACCTGCGTGTTATCCAAAACATCGGCATGGCCCGCATTGATGAGGTAGAATACAACGGCATGAAAATCGTTCCGCTGCAGTTCCTGAAAGCCGTACTCCCCAACCCGCAGGATCTGGGTGAGAATTACGAAGGCGAAACATCCATCGGCTGCCGCATCCGCGGCTTGAAAGACGGTAAAGAACACACCTATTATATATATAACAATTGCAGCCACCAAGAAGCTTACAAGGAAACAGGCATGCAGGGCGTGAGCTACACAACCGGTGTTCCTGCCATGATTGGCGCCATGATGTTCCTCAAAGGTCTGTGGAAGAGACCGGGTGTATGGAACGTAGAGGAGTTCGATCCCGATCCGTTCATGGAACAGCTTAACAAGCAAGGACTACCCTGGCATGAAGTAATCGACGGAAACTTGGAAGTTTAAATTAGCGATTAATCATTTATTACCAATCAACCCCTAAACACTGAATTACGTGAATATCGGAGATAAAGCGCCCGGAAATACTGGGCATCAATGAAAAAGGCGAAGAAATTCGTCTGAGCGATTATAAAGGGAAAAAAAATAGTGCTCTATTTTTATCCCAAAGACTCAACTTCAGGTTGTACGGCACAAGCCTGCAACCTGCGCGACAACTATACCGACCTGCGTAAGGCCGGCTACGAAGTTATCGGAGTCAGCGTAGACAACGAGAAGATCTCACCAGAAATTTATCGAAAAGAACAACCTACCCTTTACCCTTATTGCAGACACAGACAAAAGCTGGTGGAGCAATTCGGCGTATGGGGTGAAAAGAGCATGTACGGACGTAAATATATGGGTACTTTCCGCACCACCTTCATCATCAATGAGGAAGGAGTGATTGAGCGTATCATCACCCCTAAAGGAAGTAAAGACCACGCCGCACAAATCCTGTAACAGTGATTGATAATTAATCACTAAACACTAATCATTAATCACTAAAATAATGGCAAAGAAAGACGAACTTAATTTTGAAAACGGAAATAACATGGCAGGCAGCGAAAAACTAAAGGCGCTGCAAGCTGCCATGGATAAGATAGAAAAAAGTTTCGGCAAGGGTTCTATCATGAAAATGGGCGACGAAAGCGTCGAACAAGTAGAAGTAATCCCTACCGGTTCCATCGGACTGAACGTAGCATTGGGTGTAGGCGGTTACCCCCGCGGACGTATCATTGAAATCTACGGTCCGGAATCTTCCGGTAAGACCACGCTGGCAATCCATGCCATCGCCGAAGCACAAAAGGCAGGCGGCATCGCAGCATTCATCGATGCGGAACACGCTTTCGACCGCTTCTATGCAGCCAAATTGGGTGTGGATGTGGATAACCTCTTGATTTCACAACCGGACAACGGCGAACAGGCACTCGAAATCGCCGAGCAGCTGATACGCTCATCTGCCATCGACATCATCGTTATAGACTCGGTGGCTGCGCTGACTCCCAAAGCCGAAATCGAAGGCGATATGGGGGACAACAAGGTAGGGCTTCAGGCACGCCTGATGTCACAGGCTCTCCGGAAGCTGACATCTGCCGTTAGCAAAACCCGTACAACTTGTATCTTCATCAACCAGCTCCGTGAAAAAATCGGCGTAATGTTCGGTAATCCTGAAACGACCACCGGCGGTAACGCATTGAAGTTCTATGCTTCCGTACGTCTTGACATCCGTGGTGGCCAAGGCTATCAAGAATGGCGAGGAGGTTATCGGCAAGCAGACCAAAGTGAAAAGTTGTAAAGAACAAGGTAGCTCCTCCTTTCCGTCGTGCAGAATTCGACATCATGTTCGGTGAAGGTTTTGTTTTAAAGGCTCTCACGTGCTGGAGAAATCATCGATTTGGGTGCGGAACTCACGTGCTGGAGAAATCATCGATTTGGGGTTTGCGGAACTGGGCATCATCAAGAAAAGGACAAATGGTTCCTGGTTCAGTTATAATGAAACTACTCTTCTTTTTTATCCGGTATTGTCGTATGCACAATATATGGACAAAACGCAATGCAAAATTTCATTTTCATCGCATGCAAACCAGGCGGGAAAATTGAATATACCCAAGACGGAATAATTTACCGTTTTACGCCGGAAAGCAATGCGTGGAAAATAACCATCAAAAACAATACGAACAAGAATGCACGGATAAATTGGGAAAAAAGGCAGTTTTATCATTAATGGAAAAGCTTCCGGAATCAGTTTGTATCCTTTTACATCCGATGATCCCCCTACGGATGTTATCAAAGAAAAATCTGAAATAACCCGAACCGTTACTGCATCCAACTTAATAAAAGGGAAAAAGGTTAATAAAATATATAGTAAACGCAATCTGAAGAGAAATGGACGGACGTCTGTCAACATTGCTTTGCCAATCGGTATCGGCAATAAACCGCAGTTTTTCCATATATTCAATTTTATTGTAACAGCTAACTAACTATGACTTTCCAATATATTATCAACCACTTGCATGAACCGCATTTGTGGTGTATTGTACTGACCGCCCCACACGCCGAACTCAATATCCAAAAGAAACTGGAACAACAAGGGTTTATCACTTATGTTCCAACGATTTCAGTTCGGCGCAGTTGGGCCGGATGTATAAAAGAAATACACATCCCGACAATAGCAAGATGTGTATTTGTATATGCAACCAAGGAAGAAATGCAAGAGATGCAAAAGGAATATACCGCCTTATCTCTGCAAACCGTTACAGCTTTATATCAAAGCCAATAAATTCTTTCTAAAAACAAATTTATAAATATACCTACGAATCATTTCAACACATCAGAGATTCTCTTTTTCAAGTTCAATTTTGCCAAATCCTCCGGTTTTAATTCCAACTCCACCAACACCTTAGCGGTAGCGACATTATATGAGGATTCTTTTATATCACAATTTGTCTGTCCTTCATGTAAAGAGTATAGCATGGCAAAATCATAATTCAATGCCCTTGAAACATTGTACAACGTATCTGTATCAATACTTTTCCGTGTCAACATATAATCGACACTTTGAGGTCTAACACCCAATCTTCTTGCAAGTTCAGCCTTAGTAATCTGGTTATCAGCCATAACACTCCTGATAACCTCGCCAATATATATATTACTCTTTTCCATTTCAATGAAGATACGAATTAATTAGCCACACTAAAACTACTTGAATAATAATTTGTCTGTATATAAGTTCGTTTTAATCCATAATTTATTTGTTTTATCAATTAATTTATGATATTTTTTGCCGCGTATTCATATAAATAAAAAAAGATAATACATATAATGCCATGATATTGAGTAGTTGCATTCTCATTACAATCCCGGTCTGTATATCAGCCATCCTTATGCAGACTTACTTTGACAGCCGAAAATACAAACGGATACCTCATCTCATTGTTTTATTGTCATTCCTGTTTCCCACCTTATCACATGCACAATACATCGACAACGAAAACTGCCGCATTTCATTCAAATCATATGAAAACCATCAAGGGAAACTGGAATATAACAAAGAGGGAATTATTTATCAATTCATTCCGAACAGCAATGCATGGAAAGTCATCATCAAAAACAACACCGATGAAACCGTATGGCTAAACTGGAAACAAGCCGGTTTCATTGTTAACGGAAGGGCGTCAGGCATCAGCCTCTACCCTTTTACAAGTGAAGAAGCTCCTTTGGAAACCATCAAACACAACCAGGAAATAAACCGCACAATTACAGCAACCAACTTAATTACGGAAAAAGGTATCAGCAAAATATATCACAAAAAGAAATTCAGAAAAAACGGAAGAACTTCAGTCACCATCGTTTTTCCAATGACAGTCGGTAATAAACCGCAATTTTTCCACACTTTCAATTTTACAGTAACAAAAAGACAACTAACTATGACTTTTCAATATATCATCCATCACTTAGATAAGCCACATTCGTGGTTTATCGTATTGACCAACCCACACACCGAACTGAATACCAAAAAAGAAACTGGAACAGCAAGGTTTTATTACCTACGTCCCATTGGTTTCGGTTCGGCGATGCTGGGAAGGGTGTATAAAAAAATACACATCCCGGCGATAGCGAGATGTGTATTTGTATATGCAACTGACGAAAATGTACTGAGAATGCAGAAAAAGAATATACCATACTGAATCCTCAAGCCGTTGCAGTCTTATATCAAGACCAATAAATATAAGCCAGTGTACTGACACTGATAACTACCCAAAGCAGAATACCCTGTACAAGCGGTTTGATACCTACTGCTTTCAGGACATCACGGGAAAGGGAAGTCCGATAAAGAACAGGGTTATTGTCAATGTCTTACGGGCAATACTATTGATTCCCGCACCAATTAAAGCCCCTGTCTCGGAAAGATTCAAGACATAGGTATTGACAATCATTGCCAAAACAAAGAAGAAGATAAACCAGGGTATACTGATTTTCTGCCCTTTTACTTTTGAAAATAAATGAAGTAGCAATTGCCAACGGAATAATCCAAAGTGCACGGGTCAGCTTGATAGTAGTAGCTACCCGCAACGCCTCCTCACCATAGGCAGCACCCGCACCAACTACCGAACTGGTGTCATGAATGGCAATGGCAGCCCATGTACCGAACTCATGCTGGCTCATATTCAAGGCATGACCTATCACAGGAAATATGAACAATGCAATAGCATTCAGAATAAAGATCGTTCCCAATGCCACAGACATTTCACTGTCTTTTGCCCTCAACACAGGACCTACCGCCGCGATAGCGCTACCACCGCAAATAGCCGTACCGGAGCTGATCAGATAAGAAGTGTCACGATCTACTTTCAGAAACTTACAACCGATAACCCAGCCGATAAGTAATGTACCTACCACAGAGATAATCGTAAATTCCATGCCCTCCTTACCGAAGCAAGTGACGCCTGCAAATTCATGCCGAATCCCAATCCCACCACTGAATACTGCAAAAGATATTTGATGCCTTTTTATTAAACTTAGGATGTGCCTGTCCGCATAACAAAGCAAATGCCAAACCAAGAAATAAAGCTACCGGTGGAGTAACCCATGCGGAATAAGCGTGCATCCCCGGAATATAATCGAGAAATAAAAAGACAGAAAGAATGATAAGAAGTGAAACGTAAATAATTTTGTTGTTGTTCTGCAAGAAAGGCATATTAATGCTTTTCGCCAATGCTCGAGTTGAAGCCATACTTTTTTATTTTTATTAATTTGTTTTCGACCGCAAAGGTAGGCTTCTTTTCTCAATCATGCCAATTGTTTCTGCTTATGTGCTATAACTTATGGTTATTATGCATGGCAAATTGCATGAATACTTGCGCCAAACCGCTTTCTTGCCCCTGAGGCTGTGCAAAACTAAAATCGCGTAACATAGGCATTCCTTTAATCTCAACGACACGCAACTGTCCAGAATACAATTCGCGCGTAATGGAACGAACAGAAACAATGCCCAGACAATCGGTATGTTCCAAAAACAATTTGATACTTTCCGTGCTTCCCAGATACATCAAAACCTGTAAAGAGGATAACTTTATATTATGTTGCTGCAAGGCACGCTCAAAAACATCCAATGTCCCCGAACCTCTTTCGCGAAGCACCAAAGGCAAATGGAACAATTCATCAGGAGTTATCTCCTCTCCCACAGCCAATTTACTGCCTGTACGCACCACTGCCACCAGCTCATCTTCCAAAAAAGTAGTATATCTAATATTAGGCAACCTGAATACTCCTTCGACAAAGCCCAAATCAATGCGATGTTCCTGCAAAGCGGCCTCTATCTCTCTGGAATTACCATTCAACAATGACAGGCTGACTTGTGGAAACTTACCGATAAAGCTGGCAAGTAAAGGAGGTAACACATATTGGGCAATGGTAGTGCTGGCCCCCAGCTTCAAACCGCCTGTATATTCATTATGCAACAAGTGCATTTCGTACTCTAACCGTTTATAGTCTTCCAAAATCCGCTCGCAATGTTCCAAGAGCAAATTGCCCGACTCCGTCAACGAAATTCTGCTACCCTGCCGGTCGAACAAACGCGTCTGATAAGCAGCCTCCAACTCTTGTATATGCTTTGTTATGGCAGGCTGGCTGACAAACAATTCTTGCGAAGCTTTCGTAAAACTCAAGTTCTTCGCGACAGACTGGAATACCTTTAAACGAAAATCGCTCACAGCACAATGAATTAAATTGATTAATTATTCTGCAAATCTTCACTCCTGATACCCAACACCGACATCAGCGGATACCCCAGCACCTCCCAACGGCATACAGCCGGAGCGGCAGGCTCCTCCATACAGAAATAAACCCACGAGACACAAAACCCTCTGAAGGCACAGCCATAAAACTGAATTCACCCAAAGAAGCCTTAAACGCTACTCCATCCAATTCGTTCTTCAAATCGGATGGCAGGCAGTGCTCCAGCTTTCCGGACTGCTTATCATATACGAGAAGTACCTGTACATCATTGTCACTCCCTTTCAATCCGGCATCCATAGCCAGATACATGGTAAAAAGCGCCAGATCCACTGTTTGTAAAGCACCTCCCAGCAACGGTTCAAAATACTTCCTCAAATCGTTTATAACAAAATTCAGGTAGGCAACATCAATCACCATTACCGTTTCGGAAAGTTTTATTCGGGTATTTTCCATATTACTCATTTATTTATTGAGGGAGTAAAGATACAAAAAGTTTTGTAGATAAAAGGTATTTGTCGCAAATCAGCCAATTTGACATTCATTTTCTTCTATTAATGAAATTTTGTCTCATTTTTGCTGCTGGCAAATCTTTTGCGCCTTTTAAAAAGTGGCTTGGCACACCGTATCATCCGAGGTGATGTACCCGACAACTTGAAGAACAAACAAATCTTCTCATTGGATATGGGCGCACTGGTTGCCGGAGCCAAATACAAAGGTGAATTTGAAGAACGTCTGAAATCTGTTGTCAATGAAGTAATCAAAGCCGAAGGCAGCATCATCCTGTTTATCGATGAAATCCATACCTTGGTCGGAGCCGGTAAAGGTGAAGGTGCCATGGATGCCGCCAATATATTGAAACCCGCCTTGGCCCGTGGTGAGCTCCGCAGCATCGGAGCCACTACTTTGGACGAATATCAGAAGTACTTCGAAAAGGACAAGGCATTGGAACGCCGGTTCCAAACCGTTATGGTAGCCGAACCGGACACGCTGAGCACCATCTCCATTCTCCGTGGATTGAAAGAACGTTACGAAAACCATCACAAGGTACGTATCAAAGATGAAGCCATCATTGCCGCTGTAGAATTGAGTAACCGTTACATTACCGAACGTTTCCTTCCGGACAAGGCTATTGACCTGATGGATGAAGCTGCTGCCAAATTGCGTATGGAACGTGATTCCGTGCCTGAAGAACTGGATGAAATCTCACGTCACCTGAAACAACTGGAAATTGAACGTGAGGCCATCAAACGTGAAAAAGACGAGCCGAAATTACAACAGTTGAATAAAGAGATTGCCGAACTGAAAGAACAGGAAACCTCTTACAAAGCCAAATGGCAGAGTGAAAAGGAACTGGTCAACAAGATTCAGCAAAACAAGCAGGAAATAGAACAATTGAAATTTGAAGCCGAGAAAGCGGAACGTGAGGGAGATTACGGTAAAGTAGCCGAAATCCGTTATGGAAAATTACAGGCTTTAGAGAACGAGATCAAGGATATTCAAGAAGACCTGAAACACAAGCAGGGTGACAGTGCCATGATAAAGGAAGAAGTTACCGCTGAGGACATTGCCGATGTTGTTTCACGGTGGACAGGGATACCGGTCAACAAGATGCTGCAAAGCGAACGTGACAAATTGCTTCATCTGGAGCAAGAATTACATTTGCGTGTGGTAGGTCAGGATGAAGCCATAGCAGCCGTATCCGATGCCGTACGCCGTAGCCGTGCCGGATTACAGGACCGAAACGTCCGATAGGTTCATTCATCTTCCTGGGTACTACCGGTGTAGGTAAGACAGAACTTGCCAAAGCATTGGCCGACTACCTGTTTGATGACGAGAGTCTGATGACGCGTATCGACATGAGCGAATATCAGGAGAAACACTCTGTATCCCGTCTGATCGGAGCGCCTCCCGGATACGTAGGTTACGATGAAGGCGGTCAGTTGACAGAAGCCGTCCGACGCAAACCATACTCTGTGGTATTGTTTGATGAAATAGAAAAAGCACATCCCGATGTGTTCAATATTCTGCTGCAAGTTTTGGATGAAGACAGAAAAGTGATTAAGCCCAAAACCTGCGGAATTAACGGTGTTTCGCCATCATTCACTATCACAAAATCTGCCAGTTTCCGTTTTTCTTCATCGCCCATCTGACAACGAATGCGCTTTTCTATCAGTTCACGTGAGGAAGCATCCCGCTTCATGGCACGCTGCACCCGTATCTCCTCGGGAGCGTAGACCATAACAACTACATCAACCTCATCTGCAAATCCAGCCTCTATCAGAATAGCAGACTCGATTCCTGCCATCCGGCATGCCGCACGCTGACAAACCCACTGCCTGAAATCCTCTTTTACACGCGGATGAACAATACCATTAATCTGCCCGGCATGCTCGGGACTACCGAAAAGATAAGACGCAAGCAGAGACTTATTCAATACTCCACCGGCATACACCTCCTCACCCAACAAGGCAGTCAACTCACTGCGAATACAAGAGTCTGTCATCATAAGCTGTTTGGTTTCCCATCAGAAATATAGACCGATTCCCATCACCTCCAACAGTCGGGACACAACACTTTTTCCACTGCCGATACCACCGGTTATACCTATCTTGACAGTCATAATGAAGGAGATATTTGTTCTATAAGAAAATCGACCTGCTCCGGATTAAAACGCACTTGTTTCACCCCGTCGGGAATATTCCGCAATTTTACCGTATACTTGTCCGAGCCCAAACGCAGCAGCTCCTCATAAGAAACATTGATATGAAAATCATCTGCAGTTATCTCACGGAAACGACTAAGCCCTACCTGGAAAGTTACTTGAACCTTAGAAGGAAAAGCACGCAATACTTTATCAGCCGGAAAGTTTACACCGTGCAACGGTACTTCCACCGTCTTTTCCGTATAAATGTCCACAGGAAGTATCATCTCGATAGAGGCAGGAACAAACTTCACACCTCGTCGCGCAAGCAAAGACACCTGTTGCCGCAATGTATCGGAGACATTCTCCTGTTTGACAGGCTGGGTATAGGCAGCGGTTATCGTATCCAATACCCCTTCCGGTGCATAAGCCAAAACCGAGTCCGGTTTAAAAAAATCGTATCCGACAAATAATATTGACGGCCGGCACCCACTGTCCCCGATAATCTGACAGGCACCAATTTGGATATTCCCGTTGCATAAATGTATTCCAAGGTATCTGGCTTCATAGAAAGCAAGCGGGTGGAAACATTCAACTGACTCAGCACTTTTTTTCAAACTGAGAAGCATAAATACGTACATGATTATCAACAGCTTTATAATCGGAAAAGTCGAGCGAAACCGGATAGAAGCTCTTTCCCAACATATAATTAAGCAAAACAGTACCTTTATCCTTTACCTTTATATGCAGTGCGGAGACCGGCTCTGAAGTAATCATCGTATTATTGGGTACACCACGCAGACGCACCGGAATGGAAAACTCCGCTTCGTAATCATTGTTCAATGTCTGCAACAACCAGAAACCACCGGCTATAAAGAAGAAAAATAAAAAAACAAAGAACTCTCTGCTCTTATCACTGAGCAGAAAGTCCTTTGCTTTTCCGGTTATATTCAAATAAATACGTCTTATGTTCCTACGATCAAACATAAGGCTCACATCTGCTTATTTAGCAGCCTGATTACTGTTTGCATCAGCAGCTGCGGCAAAAATGGAATTCTTGTCAATATGGATTTTAACGTTGGAAGCAATTTCAAGAACCACATCATTATCGTTAATTTCCTTGATAATACCATGAATACCACCGGCAGTAATCACCTTTTGGTTCACTTGAAGAGATTTGCGGAAATTCGCAATTTCTTTTTGCTTCTTATTTTGCGGGCGAATCATAAAGAAATACATAATAGCGAACATAGCTATCAACATAATCCACATCATGCTTCCGTCCGGGCCTGCAGCAGGAGCTTGCAGGAAAAATACTGTCATCAAATTCATAAATATTCCGTTTTAATTTTTATTATTCAACAAAGGTATCAGTTTTTCGACAACTTCCCTTCTTTTTTCAATTCCTTAACTATTCCATCCAAAGTGCCATTGACAAAACTGCCACTCTTGGCTGTACTGTACACTTTGGCTATATCTACATACTCATTCAACGAAACGCTGACGGGAATGTTCGGGAAACTCAATATTTCGGCCAATGCACACTGCATGATAACTACATCCATAAAAGCTACACGGTCCAAATCCCAGTTACGTGTGTTTTCGCTGATAAGATGACGGTAGTAATCGCAGTTCAGAATAGCACGGCGGAACAAACGGCGGGCAAACTCCTGATCTTCATCATCCTTAAACTCAGGCAATAACGGCTGATTCGCGCCATTCTTCTCATCAAAGCGTTTGATTGTTTTCAGAACGAATGTATCCACAATTTCCTTGTCGTCATTCCAATAAAGGCTTTGATCTTCGAGCAATATATCAAGTTCCTCATTATTGAAAATGAATGTCTTATAAAGCTTTCTCCATAATTCACGGTCTGCCTCGTAAGAGTTTTCGGAAGAAGCCATATATTCCTTATATATATCAGACGCTACAATCTTTTCAAATAATCCTTTAACAAAATCTTCATCATTCTCCCACGTACGTTTCTGGTTGGAGATAAAGTCCATCAACTGCCTGTTCACTTCCAGTTGGGAAATGAATTTGTTTTCTACAAACTTCATGTTCGGATACAACTCTTCGGCTGTGGGAGCCAACTTTGCTTTTGCCGCATCAATGCGCTTTTGTGCGTAGTTCGTCAAGGCTATCATCAACATAAGCAGATAATTGTAAAGGTCATATGCCTTGGAGACTAAAGAACAACTCTTTCTCCGCAGCATCTAAATTTTTTACTGCCATTCTGATAATAAGCATATACAATCTGTATAATCTTAAGACGAATAAGAACTCTGTTTATCATAACTAAAGTAAATACTGGTGTTTTTAACGAGGTGCAAAAGTAGATATTTTTAATGAGTTTACATAAATAAATCACATTTTTTAATGCAGATAATCATTATCCGGGCTTTTTTCTTTTGACAGTTTAAAAAAAATCGTCAATTTTGAACCCGATTACAACAAGATAGCTATAATATGGAAGACTTTAAAAAGAAAAGCGGACTGGACGTGAGCGACAAAGAAATAGTATTCTCCCAATCCATTAAAGCAGGCAAGCGCATCTATTATTTAGACGTTAAGAAAAACAGAAAGGACGAAATGTTCCTTGCTATCACTGAAAGCAAGAAGATAGTAACGGGTGAAGGGGATGAATCACAGGTTAGTTTTGAAAAACATAAAATCTTTTTGTACAAAGAAGATTTTGAAAAATTCATGAATGGCCTGCAACAGGCTATTGGCTTCATTCAGGAACAGCAAGGATGTTTTATGCGCCGCAACGACAATGAAGAACAACCTGACAATGTGCAGCCGGCAGAAGAACAGAAAGAAAAAGATTCCCGCTTGACGGAGAAATTAAAATAGATATTGATTTTTAAAGGAAAACCTTTTGATAATTCAAAAAGAAGCGGTATTTTTGCACCGCTTTTTGCAACATCGTGTGGTGAACCACATCGTGTGATGGTGAATTAAGCAATAATCTACTTAATTTAGAGTAACACAAAAAGAAATTAAAATGAAATCAATTGAAGTAAAAGGAACTGCAAGAACTATTGCAGAGCGTTCTTCGGAACAAGCAAGAGCTTTGAAAGCTATTCGTAAAGACAACGGCGTACCTTGCGTACTCTACGGAGCGGGTGAAAATGTTCATTTCACCGTACCGGCAGAAGGTCTGCGCAACTTGGTTTACACTCCGCACATCTACGTGGTTGACCTGATTATCGATGGCAAGAAAGTAAACGCTATCTTGAAAGATATCCAATTCCACCCGGTAAAAGATACTATTCTGCACGTTGACTTCTATCAGATTGACGAAGCTAAACCTATCGTTATGGAAGTTCCCGTACAGATTGAAGGTTTGGCAGAAGGTGTGAAAGCCGGTGGTAAGCTGACTCTGCAGATGCGTAAACTGAAAGTTAAAGCTTTGTACAACGCTATTCCTGAAAAACTGATTGTCAATGTATCTCATTTGGGATTGGGCAAAACGGTAAAAGTAGGTGAATTAAGCTACGAAGGTTTGGAACTGTTGAATGCTAAAGAAGCCGTTGTATGCGCTGTTAAGCTGACTCGTGCCGCAAGAGGTGCTGCTGCAGCTGCTGCAAACAACTAATCGGCGCTTTCTTAGTAAGCAAACGAGATATTCCGGAACGCGGATTAACGCAGACGACGCAGATTTCATATCCGCGGACAGCTGCGATAATCCGCGTTCCTCTTTTTTATCTGAATTATCACTAAAGCCAAGTATATAAAAATGAAATATCTAATTGCCGGTTTAGGCAATATCGGGAAATCCCGTTAAAATATCACGAAACCCGCCATAATATAGGCTTCATGGTAGTAGATGCTTTAGCTCAAGCAGCCGGAATAACCTTTAATGACGGACGCTATGGTTTTACGGCTACCATGTCGGTCAAAGGACGCCAACTGATATTGCTGAAACCATCTACTTTCATGAATCTGAGTGGAAATGCCGTACGCTATTGGATGCAAAAAGAGAACATTCCGTTGGAAAACGTGCTGATTGTAGTAGATGATTTGGCACTACCCTTCGGCACCCTGCGACTGAAAGGGAAAGGAAGCGATGCGGGACATAACGGACTGAAACATATTGCGGCCACATTGGGTACTCAAAACTATGCCCGCCTGCGTTTTGGTATCGGTAATGATTTTCCCCGCGGCGGACAAGTGGATTTCGTTTTGGGACACTTTACGGACGAAGACTGGAAAACAATGGATGAACGCCTGAAAACAGCCGGCGAAATCATTAAAAAGTTTCTGTCTCGCCGGTATAGACATTACAATGAATCAGTTCAACAAAAAATGAGTGAAGCAAGAATAGATAAATGGATGTGGGCTGTACGTATTTTCAAGACACGTACCATTGCCGCCGAAGCATGTAAGAAAGGACGCATCAGTATCAATGGTTCACTTGCAAAGGCAGCTCGAATGGTGAAGCCGGGAGATGTAATACAAGTACGCAAACCGCCGGTTACCTATTCTTTCAAAGTACTACAGACTATTGAAAAGCGTGTAGGCGCCCAAGCTTGTTCCCGAAATGATGGAGAACATAACCACCCCGGAGCAATATGAACTGTTGGAAATGAGCAAAATCAGCGGATTTATCAACCGCGCTAAAGGGAACGGGACGCCCCACCAAAAAAGATCGCCGTGAACTGGAAGACTTCACTGCACCTGAATTCGTAGATGACTTTGATTTTGATTTCGACTTTGAAGAATAATATCCAAGTATGAGTGAGAAAAATAAAATGGGGATTTATCGGCTGCGGAGAAGTGACCAAATACAAAAAGTGGACCTGCCTTTCAGAAAATTGAACACTCCGAAGTGGTAGCTGTGATGAGTCGGGATATCTCCAAAGCCAAAGCTTATGCCAAAAGAAAGAGGCATTGCCAAATGGTACAATGATGCACAGGAACTGATTAATGATGAAGACGTAAATGCCGTATATATTGCCACCCCATCCCTCTTCCCATGCCACATATGCCATTATGTCCATGAAAGCCGGCAAACCGGTATACATAGAAAAGCCGATGGCAGTGACTTATGAAGAGTGTTGCCGCATCAACCGTATTTCCCAAGAAACCGGCGTACCTTGTTTTGTAGCCTATTACCGCCGTTATCTTCCTTATTTCCTGAAAGTAAAAGTCATTGGTGGAAGAAGGGGCCATCGGCAATGTCATCAATATACAAATTCGCTTTGCCCAGCCACCTCGCGACTTGGACTATAACAAGGAGAACCTACCCTGGCGTGTACAGCCCGATATCGCCGGTGGCGGTTATTTTTATGATTTGGCTCCACACCAGATAGACATACTGCAAGATATGTTCGGATATATTCTTGAAGCCAACGGATACAAGAAGCAACCGTGGCGGACTATATTCTGCAGAGGATACCCTCAGTGCCTGTTTCCAATTTGACAGCGGTCTGGTAGGCAGCGGCTCGTGGTGTTTCGTTGCACATGAGTCTGCACGTGAAGACCGTATCGAAATCATCGGAGACAAAGGTATGATATGCTTTTCTGTATTTACCTATGATCCCATAGCCTTACACACCGAACGAGGAAGGGAAGAAATCCCTGTAGAAAACCCCATTTACGTCCAGCAACCGCTTATTCAAGCTGTTGTAGACCATTTACTTGGCAAATCAATCTGTAACTGCGATGGCGAAAGCGCAACACTGACAAACTGGGTAATGGACAAAATTTTAAATAAAATATAAAAATACGAAGTATAAGGTATAAATGGCTATGCTATGATATTACATAACCATTTGTCATTCATAAATCATGCTCATTGCCAATTTATACTTTATACTTCATTCTCTTTCAAAGTTTGCTTCTCACCGCTTCAACCAATTCCTGATATTCGACATCCGTCAGATACACCTTTCCCGGATTCATCTGGAAAGTACCACCATAATCGGGACCATCTACATATTTCGGCGCAAATGAAAATGAAGATGAGATAATTTGTCTGAATACGCACCATAATTAATCTTTTCCGGATTAAAAGCTTTTTGCATGGCACGAGTCACACGGGCAACATCAGCCATGAAAGCATTGCGTTCCTCATCCGTTAGTTCATTCAAGTCATTGACATGGTCTTTGTAAGCCACAAGGCAGCGCCCGCGATAAGTTTGTTCCTTAAAAAGGAAGACACGTGACACACTAAGCTGCGCAATCTCAATCATCAGATTATGCAACGTTTCATTATTCTGACAGTACAGACAGTCTTTCGGATCACTTTTCATGATATTTCTTTTTTTAAAGTTTATGTTCGTAAAGCAAAGATAACCGTTATTTCAATATCACAGGTCGACATTCTCATCATTTTTTCACCGACCAATTTGTACACATCGACATTCTCACCGACAATCCATACTACATCCTCCTCGACAAAGGCTCGTGCACGTCAGGGAGCATGCAAAGTTTCCCCTCCTCGCTCCAGTCCAACAATCAGGCAGTGGTATTTCTCGCGTATGCCTGCATCTTTCAATGTTTTACCCAAGAACGGAGAATTTGCATCGATACGCAACTGACGCAGTATCATCTCACTTTTTCCACAGCGTCCGCAGCTATCGTTGAAAGCTTATTCATTTCCTCACCAAACACATTCAATTCTTCATCAGTAGCAATAACCTGTATCTTATCTAAAGGAAAAAAGACGCACAGAAGCACCGGGAATATTTATCCGCCTGCGTCCACGAAGAATGGAAACGACATGTACCCCATAACGCTTGCCAAAATTCAATTCCGCCAGCGTCTTGCCTGCCCAAGCCGATTCCCCGGGAATCTCATAATCCGTCAAATGCAAATCACGCGAAAGCAGACGGCCTGCATATTCTGGCTTCTTCTCACCCAAATATTCCGCACGCATATCCCGCGAGCGCAGATTCTGGAAGAAAGTACGCTCAATCATGATAGACTGCCGCTTCAACTGTCTGGAAAGTATCATCACTGTAACCAGCAGCACCGCAACGCCAAAAACAAGGCCGACCGATAACTTAAACAGTCCGGCAATGACAAACATCACGAAAGAAACCGCCAACAGGATTCGCAGCACAATAGTAGCTACCAATGGAGCGCGATTTCCCCGACTGTCGCGCCACAATGTTACAAATTCTACCGAATGGTTTTTCTTAATCATGATGGCTCGCAGAAAAGGAGAAATAAACAGAACAATGACCCAAGCAGACAATAAAGAGCCCCAAATCCCAGGCAAGTTTCCTTGAAAAACGGTACAAGAAAACGAAATGCAATAGCAATCACCGCCACACTTACAATGGAATAAACCACCGTAATACGCAACAAAGCGAGTATCAGTTTCTTCCATAAGCTTTCATGGTTCACCGTTTGCGAACCGGAAGCGTAATGCAACAAAAATTCTGCCACCTTTCCGGCAGATGCGTATCGACAAAATTGGAAGCCGGTTCTGCAAAACGAATCATATAAGGAGTAAGAAAAGTAGTAATGACAGATACAGCCACTACGATAGGATACAGAAAATGACTTGTCACGTGTAAAGACACTCCCAAAGAAGCGATGATAAAAGCAAATTCTCCAATCTGCGTCAAACTGAATCCGCATTGCATAGCCGTCTTAAGCGGCTGCCCTGCAAGCAATACTCCCAATGTACCGAACAACGATTGCCCGACAATAACCGCCAATGTAATGACAATAATAGGACCCGCATATTCTACTATCATCAAAGGGTCTACCATCATACCTACAGATACAAAGAATATGGCTAGAATAAATCTTTTACCGGCTTAACCAGACGTTCAATACTTTCCGCCTCTACCGTTTCAGCCAAAATAGACCCCATGATAAAAGCGCCGAACGCTGCTGAAAATCCCGTATGGGCAGCAAGCACAACCATACCGAAACAAGAATTCTCTTTCTTTGTGCTGCTTTATACCTTTATTAAAAGGATACAATACTAACATTAATTTATATAGTTATGAAGATTTCACACATTGAGCATCTGGGCATTGCCGTTAAGAGCATTGAAGAAGCCCTTCCGTACTACGAAAACGTTTTAGGTTTGAAATGCTACAACATCGAAACCGTGGAAGATCAGAAAGTTAGAACCGCTTTCCTGAAAGTGGGCGATGTAAAGATCGAATTGTTGGAACCTACTTCTCCCGAAAGCACAATTGCCAAGTTCATCGAAAAGAACAACGGTAACGGTGGCATGCATCATCTCGCATTCGCCGTTGAAGACGGAGTGGCCGGTGCGCTTGCCGAAGTCGAAGAAAAAGGTATCCGCCTTATAGACAAAGCTCCCCGCAAAGGTGCAGAAGGTCTGAACATTGCATTCCTGCATCCGAAGTCAACCCTCGGCGTTCTGACTGAACTTTGCGAAAAACCGGAATAAGCACGACCATAAATCGTCCAACCATAAATTGTATAAACATTAAAGAATATAAATTCATGAGTAATCAACTTGAAAAAATTAAAGAGCTTATTGACCGCCGTACGGCTGCGCGTCTTGGTGGTGGTGAAAAAGCGATTGCAAAGCAACATGAGAAAGGGAAATATACAGCTCGCGAGCGCATAGCCATGCTTCTCGACGAAGGAAGTTTCGAAGAAATGGACATGTTCGTAGAACATAGATGCACCAACTTCGGCATGGAAAAGAAACACTACCCCGGTGACGGTGTAGTAACCGGTTGCGGTACAATCGAAGGCCGTCTGGTTTATATCTTCGCACAGGACTTCACAGTTTCTGCCGGTTCACTGTCCGAAACCATGTCTCTGAAAATCTGTAAGATTATGGACCAAGCCATGAAAATGGGTGCTCCGTGTATCGGTATCAACGACTCGGGCGGTGCACGTATTCAGGAAGGTATTAATGCCTTGGCTGGCTACGCTGAAATCTTCCAACGTAACATACTTGCTTCGGGTGTCATTCCGCAGATTTCCGGTATTTTCGGTCCTTGTGCCGGTGGCGCCGTTTACTCTCCTGCCTTGACAGACTTTACTTTGATGATGGAAGGTACATCCTACATGTTCCTTACCGGTCCGAAGGTAGTAAAGACTGTAACCGGAGAAGACGTAAGCCAGGAAAACCTGGGTGGCGCGAGCGTTCACTCCACCAAATCTGGTGTTACTCATTTTACTGCACAGACAGAAGAAGAAGGCTTGGCTCTTATCCGCAAACTGTTGAGCTACATTCCACAGAACAATCTGGAAGAAGCTCCTTATGTAGACTGCACAGACCCTATCGACCGTCTGGAAGATTCCCTGAACGACATCATTCCTGATAACCCGAACAAACCGTACGATATGTACGAGGTAATTGGCGCTATCATAGATAATGGTGAGTTCCTCGAAATCCAAAAAGATTATTCAAAGAATATCATTATCGGTTTCGCACGTTTCAACGGACAGTCCGTAGGTATCGTTGCCAACCAGCCGAAGTATCTGGCAGGTGTGCTCGACAGCAACGCATCCCGCAAGGGCGCACGCTTCGTCCGTTTCTGCGACGCCTTCAATATTCCTATCGTATCATTGGTAGACGTACCGGGATTCCTTCCGGGAACCGGCCAGGAGTACAACGGCGTCATCCTGCACGGTGCCAAACTGCTGTATGCATACGGTGAAGCTACTGTACCCAAGGTTACCATCACACTGCGTAAATCCTACGGTGGTTCGCACATCGTGATGAGCTGTAAGCAGCTGCGTGGCGACATGAATTATGCTTGGCCTACTGCTGAAATCGCTGTAATGGGTGGTGCAGGTGCCGTAGAAGTATTATATGCCCGCGAAGCCAAAGAGCAGGAAAATCCGGCTCAATTCCTGGCTGAAAAAGAGGCTGAATACACCAAGTTGTTTGCCAATCCTTATAATGCAGCTAAATATGGCTACATTGATGATGTTATCGAACCGCGTAACACACGTTTCCGCATCATTCGTGCCCTGCAACAGTTGCAAACCAAGAAATTGACTAACCCGGCTAAGAAGCATGGTAATATTCCCTTGTAATCAAGCTTTTCACACTAAAAACAAGAACGATTATGAATAAAACAAAAATCGGAATATTCCTTTCATTGATGCTGGTGTTAGGCTTTTGCTCTTCTTGCAAAGAACAGAAATCGAACAACAAACTGCTGCTGAATGAAGTGCTGGTCAACAACGAAAGCAACTTTCAGGATGACTACGGTGTGCACAGCGCATGGATTGAAATATTCAACAGATCATACGGCAGCGCCGACCTTGCAGGTTGCTATCTGAAATTCAGCAGCCAGCCGGGTGATACTGCCAGTTATTTCATTCCCAAAGGTGACGTTCTGACACTCATAAAACCACGTCAGCATGCACTTTTCTGGGCTGATGGAGAACCAAGACGCGGTACATTTCATACGAACTTCAAACTGGATGCCACAAATGCCAACTGGATTGGGTTGTATGATTCCGGCAAGAAATTGCTTGATCAAGTCATAGTGCCTGCCGGTACTTTAAAAGCCAACCAATCCTATGCCCGTGTCAGTGATGCAGCCGACCAATGGGAAGTAAAGGGTGGAAGCGAAGATAAATATGTCACTCCGAGTACCAACAACAAGACTATCGACAGCAATGCCAAAATGGAAAAATTCGAAGAGCATGACAGCGTAGGTATCGGTATGGCTATTTCTGCCATGAGCGTTGTATTCTGCGGGCTGATATTACTCTACATCTCCTTCAAGATTATAGGTAAAATATCAGTTAACCTCAGCAAACGCAATGCCATGAAAGCTAAAGGTATTACTGATAAACAAGAAGCAAAAGAGAAACAACTGGGGCAGGTTCCGGGAGAAGTTTTTGCTGCCATTTCAATGGCCATGCACGAATTCCAAAGCGATGTACACGATGTGGAAGACACGATACTTACCATTACCCGTGTAAAACGCAGTTACTCACCGTGGAGTTCAAAGATTTATACGTTGCGTGAGACTCCTCACAAAAAGTAAAGTCACCCATAATAAAGATAAAACGATGAAAGAATATAAATATAAAATTAACGGTAACGTATATAAAGTTGCCATTGGAGATATTGAAGACAACATCGCTCATGTAGAAGTGAACGGTACTCCCTACAAAGTTGAAATGGAAAAAGCACCGAAGGTAGTTGTTAAACCGGTAGCACGTCCGGCAGCCACATCCGCTCCTGCTGCTCCTGCTACTCCGGTAGTAAAACCGGCCGCTGCTTCTACCGGCAAGTCAGGTGTAAAATCTCCGCTTCCCGGTGTAATCCTCGATATCAAAGTAAATGTCGGCGATACAGTAAAGAAGGGACAAGTTATCATCATTTTGGAAGCCATGAAGATGGAAAACAATATCAATGCTGATAAAGACGGTAAGATTACAGCCATCAATGTAAACAAAGGGGACTCTGTTCTCGAAGGTACTGACCTCGTAATTATTGAATAATATGGGAGAATTTATCACATTTTTAGGAAACAACCTTGCCGACTTCTGGACTTATACAGGTTTTGCCAATGCAACGGTAGGACATGTGGTAATGCTTCTGGTAGGTTTGTTTTTCATATACTTGGCTGTAGCCAAGGAATTTGAGCCGATGCTATTAATTCCTATCGGTTTCGGTATGCTGATTGGTAATATACCTTTCAATATGGAAGCCGGATTAAAAGTCGGTATCTATGAGGAAGGGTCTGTACTTAATATTCTGTACCAAGGAGTAACCTCCGGTTGGTACCCGCCACTCATATTCCTGGGTATCGGTGCCATGACGGATTTCTCTGCTTTGATATCGAACCCCAAATTAATGTTGGTTGGTGCAGCAGCCCAATTCGGTATATTCGGTGCTTATATGATTGCCCTTGCCATAGGATTTGACCCGATGCAGGCTGGTGCAATCGGTATCATTGGTGGTGCCGATGGTCCGACTGCCATCTTCCTCTCTTCCAAACTGGCTCCTAACTTAATGGGTGCCATTGCGGTATCAGCCTATTCATATATGGCATTAGTACCGGTGATACAGCCGCCTATTATGCGTTGGCTGACCAGTAAAAATGAACGTCTTATCCGTATGAAACCTCCCCGTGTGGTTTCACATACGGAAAAAGTAATGTTCCCGATTATCGGTTTGTTACTAACCACATTCCTTGTACCATCCGGTCTGCCTTTGCTGGGTATGCTGTTCTTCGGTAATTTACTGAAAGAAAGTGGAGTTACACGTCGTCTGGCAAACACAGCCAGTGGTCCGCTGATTGATACCATTACTATTCTGCTTGGTTTGACAGTAGGTGCTTCTACGCAAGCATCCGAGTTCTTAACCCTTGATTCAATCAAGATATTCGGTCTGGGCGCCTTATCATTTGTCATTGCCACAGCATCCGGTGTCATCTTCGTGAAGATTTTCAACCTCTTCCTGAAGAAAGGCAACAAGATTAATCCGTTGATCGGTAATGCCGGTGTATCTGCCGTACCCGACTCTGCACGTATCTCCCAAGTAGTAGGTCTGGAATACGATCCTACCAACTATCTGCTGATGCATGCCATGGGCCCGAACGTTGCCGGTGTAATCGGTTCCGCTGTAGCAGCAGGTATCCTGCTGGGATTCTTAATGTAATACATTTATTCATTCCGTTATCCGGCTTGAATTCCGAACTATTTTAGAGCCCCTTCATTTTTGGAGGGGCTTTTTCGTTAATCTATCTAAAACAGATTACGATTATTTCGTAAATATATTCTTTTTAGTAACTTGCAGTCAGTTTAACCTCATATAAATGATATACTGTATGCGAAAGCTTTTTATCTCCTTATGTTTCAGTGCATGCTGTTCGCTTCTGGCGGCACAGACCACAAATCCCATTCAAGAGGCGATGGCCAACTACGATTATGAAACAGCCTTGATACTAATCGATCAAGAAACCCCGACCGTCCCCCTACTCTACCAAAAAGGGAAAGCGCTGAAAGGGCTGGGCAATAACCTTGAAGCTCTGAGCGTATTTCAGGAAGTCGTAGCTCAGGATTCTCTCAATCCCCGAGCATACATTGAAGCTGCCGAATGCTGCAAATCACTCGCCAAATATAGTGAGGCACTGGATTACTACCAAAATGCGCTCCACATAAATCCGGACAATAAATACGCACGCATCCAGTATATCAGTCTGCTGATGAACATGAAGAGATACCGTGAGTCTCTAAAGGAAAGCAACCTGCTGGCAGAAAGGGACAGTTCCGCCTATGTACTACACCTTAGAGCCGAAAGTATGGGGCAAGTCTATGACAACACAGAAATCATGCATGTGATAGATGCCTACCTGGACATACAGAAAAGGTATCCCAATGATTACCTGTCTGCTGCCAAACTCGGCAACATCTATGTAGCAGGCCACCAGTATGAAGACGCCATAAGCATAACGGAGAAATACCGTTCCATAGACTCCACCAACGTCCTTGTGAACCGCATCAATGCCCAAGCCTATTGCCTGAACAAAGATTACCCCAAAGCAATAGAAAGATATGAACAACTGTTACAGGAAAAAGACAGTTCTTTCCAAACCTGCTTCTACGCCGGAATCAGCTATTATGCCCTCGAAGACTTCTACCCAGCACACGACCTGCTGGAAAGGGCTCTTAAAGATGACAATACCAACATCAACGTTCTCTATTATCTGGGACGCGCCTGCTCCAAGACATCATGGAAAGAGGATGGAGTGACTTATCTGGAAACTGCCGTAAGCCTCGCCATGCCCAGCGACAGTGTCATGTCCCGCCTATATGTGGGGCTTGCGGACTGCTACAAGATGGCATTTCAATACACCGACCAGGCGAATACCCTTCTGACGCAATACGAAAAATACGACCGGCAGAAACACAAACTGCTCTACGACGCAGCCTTTATCTATTATTACTATCTGAAAGATGTGTCCAAAGCAGAGAGATATCTGACGGCATACCTGAAAACCCGTCCGAAAAACAGCAAGGACAAAGTGCAGGAAGTAGATGCGGACGGAGTTCCCATCATCGGAGAAGACAACCGATACAATGCCGCCGAAAACTGGCTGAAGGACATCAGAGAAAAGCGCAAGAAAGAGGACTTCTTCAAGGGAAAGGTCGATACCGCCAGCGTAACCCCCATCAAATAGCCCCAATGAAAACGTTTGCATAATATAATAAGGTACAGTAACGGAGAAAGATTAACTTTCTCCGTTATTTGTTTTAAATTAGCGCAAAAATTAACCGTAAAGTTACTATCATGAAAAAAGTATTCTTAATCTTGGGAACACTCTTACTCTCCCTCAGTACGTATGCAGCTATGAATGTGAACAAAATCGACCCTCCGTTTTGGTACACCGGCATGCAGAACCCGGAACTCCAGCTGATGGTCTATGGCGAAGGCATCGGCAACGCGGCAGTATCCGTCAATTATCCCGGCGTCTCATTGAGCAGCACCGTCAAGCTGGAAAGCAACAACTACCTCCTGGTCTATCTGAAACTGGACAAGGATGTAAAACCCGGCAAATTCAACCTCACCTTCACTGAAGGAAAAAAGAAACTCGTAAAGGAATATGAACTGAAGGCACGCAACAAGAAAGGTTGCGAACATAAAGGTTTCGACGCCTCCGACGCACTCTACCTGCTGATGCCCGACCGCTTTGCCAATGGCAACCCGGACAATGACCAGATTGCGGGCATGGCCGAGTACAAGATAGACCGCAAAGACCCCAATGCACGCCACGGCGGTGACCTTGCCGGCATCGAACAACACCTGGACTACTTCTCCGACCTCGGCGTCACAGCCCTCTGGTTTACTCCGGTACTGGAAAACAACATGACCGGCGGTTCCTATCACGGCTATGCCACCACAGACTACTACAAGGTAGACCCGCGCTTCGGTACCAACGAAGAATACAAGCAACTGATTGAAAAAGCCCATGCACGCGGCATCAAAATCGTAATGGATATGATTTTCAACCACTGCGGTGTAGAGCATATATGGATAAAAGACATGCCTTGCAAAGACTGGTTCAACAACCCCGACCACGAAAACAACTTCGTGCAGACATCCTTCAAACTGACCCCGCACGTAGACCCTTATACTTCCCAGTACGATGCCGACCAGATGAACGACGGCTGGTTCGTACCTTCCATGCCCGACCTCAACCAAAAGAACCCGCACGTTTACCGCTACCTGGTACAGAACAGTTTCTGGTGGATTGAATACGCCAACATCGACGGTATCCGCATGGACACTTACCCGTATGCCGACTATGATGCCATGAGCAACTGGATGAAAGAGCTCAACGAAGAATATCCCAACTACAACACCGTGGGCGAGACCTGGGTTACCGAACCCGCCTACACCGCCTGGTGGCAGAAGGATTCCAAGCTATCAGCCCCCAAGAACAGTAACCTCAAGACCGTTATGGACTTCAGCTTCTTTGACAAGATAAACACCGCCAAGAATGAACAGACCGAAACTTGGTTCAAGGGACTGGACCGCATATACAATAACTTCGTATACGACTTCCTCTACCCCAACCCCGCTTCCGTACTGGCATTCATCGAAAACCACGACACCGACCGCTTCCTGGGCGAAGGCAACAACCTTCCGATGCTGAAGCAAGCCTCTACCCTGCTGCTTACCACCCGCCGCATTCCGCAACTCTACTACGGAACGGAAGTCATGATGAATGGCGTGAAGAGCAAGAGCGACGGCTATGTCCGCAAGGACTTCCCCGGCGGATGGACCGGTGACGCAACAAACGCACTGACCCCAGCCGGACGTACCAAAATACAGAACGAGTGCTACGACTTCTACAAGACCATCCTAAACTGGCGCAAAGGAAACGATGTGATTGCCAAAGGCAGCATGGTGCAGTTCATGGTACAGAATGGTGTTTATGCCTACGCACGCCAGTACGAAGGCAAGACGATATTCGTGATGCTGAACGGTACAGATGCAGAGACCACCGTTCCTTTGAAATTCTACAAGGAAATCCTAAAAGACAGCAAGCAGGGAAAAGATATTCTTAGCGGCAAGGCCATCACCTTCGGTGAAGAGCTGAAGATGGGCCCCAGAGAATCATTAGTGATAGAATTATAACGCGCACTCCACACAGAGAGCTCATTCTTGCAAATCTCCCTTGCAGATAGCTTGCAGACACCTCGCCTGCCAGCCATCTGCAAGGGATTTTTAGTATGGAATAGGTGTCACGGGGATATGCTTTTCACCGGTCTCAAATATAGCTAATCTGTTAGTTCATAACGGTGAACATTTTGTTCCAGTATAGAGAAACAAAGTGTTCTTACGTATTGGAACGAAGTGTTTTTGCATATTGGAACGAAGTGTTCTCTTTATTGAAACAAATTGTTCAGTTAAGGGAAACAGACTGTTTTGTTAAAGGAAACAGACTGTTGTACACGTTGAAACATCCGCTTCTGAAATAACCGGCGAACTTAACCATCCCACAACACCGGCCTATATACAACAAGTCAGCCCTTGCAACATCAATATTGCAAGGGCTGACGCTATATTCGGATTATCTTTCGATTAGTCCAGTTGAGCCAATTTGTTCTCTGAACCAAGCACGTTGATGATTTTATGCTTGTACAGTTTTTCCATATTATCACGAGCCGGGCCCAGATACTTACGCGGGTCGAATTCTGCCGGTTTTTCAGCAAATGTCTTGCGGATAGCAGCTGTCATAGCCAGACGTGAGTCAGAGTCGATGTTGATTTTGCAAACTGCAGACTTGGCAGCCTTACGCAACTGCTCTTCGGGGATACCGATAGCAGCTTCCAATTTGCCACCATACTTGTTGATAGTATCAACTTCTTCCTGAGGAACTGAAGAAGAACCGTGAAGAACGATGGGGAATCCCGGAAGTTTCTCCATTACAGCATCCAGAACGGCAAATTCCAGAGGAGGAGGAACCAGACGACCGGTAGCAGGGTCAACGTGGCATTGTTCGGGTTTGAACTTGTATGCACCATGAGAAGTACCAATTGAGATAGCCAGTGAATCGCAACCTGTACGGGTAGCGAAGTCAATAACTTCTTCAGGATTAGTATATGTATGGTGTTCTGCAGAAACTTCATCTTCTACACCGGCCAATACACCGAGTTCGCCTTCTACAGTTACGTCGAACTGATGAGCATAGTCAACTACCTTCTTAGTCAGTGCAACGTTTTCTTCGTACGGAAGGTGTGAACCGTCAATCATTACTGAAGAGAAACCGGAGTCGATACAGCTCTTGCAAGTTTCGAATGTATCTCCGTGGTCGAGGTGAAGAACAATTTCAGGATGTTTGCAACCCAATTCCTTAGCGTACTCAACAGCACCCTGAGCCATGTAGCGCAACAGCGTAGCGTTGGCATACTGACGGGCACCCTTAGATACCTGAAGAATAACCGGAGACTTTGTTTCAACTGCAGCCTTGATGATAGCCTGCATCTGTTCCATATTGTTGAAGTTGAATGCCGGAATAGCATATCCACCTTTGATAGCTTTAGCAAACATTTCTCTTGTGTTTACGAGCCCTAAATCTTTGTAATTAACCATTTTGTTTAAAGTTTATTGTTAGTGAATAAAAATTCTACGCAAAAGTAAGCATTATCCTTTAAAGTAAAGAACTTGAGGGGAATAAAATATCCGGCTCATCCTACCAAATCCATTCTATTTTAAAGCTATTGGCTTCATTTAACAGAATATTGTAATCTCTATATTACAAACTCTTTGCATTTATCTCTGCCAGCCATACTTTTGCCATCTATACTTCTATCAACAAAAAAGCCGGAGAACATGTTTGCTCTCCGGCATCTGTTTACACATTATTATGTAATACTAATTTTTCAGATAGATGATGGTCGGCAAATGGTCACTGTAACCGTTCAGCCAAGTCTTGCCCCCATGCGTACGCAAGGGGGAACCTTTGTATTTGCCATCCTGCTGAATCAGATAATCGCGGATGAAAACTTCATTGTGATCATAGCGCAACCCTTTCTTAGCCTTCAGCAACGGTTTCGAAATGACAATCTGGTCAAACAAGTTCCACTTGCCCCGATAGAGCAATGTCCCCACTCCCTTGTCTTCCAGTGTCTCCCACCAGGGATTGTAGAATTCGCCTTTCTTCACCTGCTTCGGATATTTGCGTGCACCCAGCACCTCCATGCTTTCGTCCATCGGGTCGTCATTCATATCCCCCATCACGATGAGCTTCAGCTTCTTGTCGCTACGCATCAGAGAGTCCTTCAAGGCCTTTACCTGCCTGGCTGCATGCACACGCACCGGCGACTTTGCCCCACGGGAGGGCCAGTGGTTCACTATCACGCAGACACGCTCTCCCGCCAGTTGTCCGTCCACAATCAAGAAGCCACGCGTCAAGTGCACCGTATCCCCCTCAAAAGGAGTAGAAAGCACCAACTTTGAGTGGGTAACGCTGAATTGCTTCGGGTCGTACAGCAAGGCACAGTCGATGCCCCGTCTGTCCGGTCCTTCATAATGCACGAACTCATAATTGGAAATGGCCGGCTGCTTCACGAGGTCTTCCAGCACCCGGCTGTTCTCTGCCTCTGCCACACCGATGAATGCCGGACCTTCCGGCACTAAATCACGCGAAAGGGAACCCAACACTTTGGAAAGGTTCTGCAGCTTGGACTCATACTTCTTTGCCGTCCATTGGTAACTGCCGTTAGGCAGGAACTCATAGTCATTCTTACCTGCATCATGAATCGTATCAAATAAGTTCTCAAGATTGTAGAACGCAACACTATACAGTTTCCGTTCCGCATTTTGTGCCCCCAGCGTTGCCACGCACAGCCAGAAAGAGCATAAGACAAGTAGTTTCCTCATAAATTCACAAGATTAAGTCCTGCAAAAATCAGAAATAAAATGCGATAAACCTACTAAATAAAAATAAATCTGAATTTATTTTGTAGAGTCTCCAACTTGCACTATCTTTGCGCTCTGAAAAGAAGACCATTACACTATTTATTACCAAAATAGTAACAGAATATAAATTTTTAAAAGAAAATATCAAAATGAAAAAAGGTATTCATCCTGAAAATTACCGTCCGGTAGTATTTAAAGATATCTCCCATGTGTGAGACGTCGAATACACCGACACCCTGACATACTGTAAGATGCTCGTCAATGATGCCGGAATACTCGATAGGCATATTATATCCCGCAAACTCGTGCATCTTGGCACCCAGCGAGATGTGTTTTTCGGTAAACGGAGTGGTTTTCATGGAACTATTAGAGTTATGAGTTATGAATTATCTATTTGCTTGCTACGAGCTCGGCAATCTTGACGATGACGTTCATGGCTTTCTCCATGTTCTGGATAGGCACGAACTCATAGCGGCCGTGGAAGTTCAAGCCACCGGCAAAGATATTGGGACAAGGCAGGCCCTTGAAAGAGAGCTGGGCACCGTCCGTACCTCCGCGAATGGCTTTTACACGAGGCTCTACACCTACCGCCTTCATGGCGGCAAAAGCGGTGTCGATGATATGCATCACCGGTTCAATCTGCTCGCGCATATTATAGTATTGGTCGCGAAGTTCCAGAGTAGCGGTACCCGGACCGTATTCTTCATTGATTTTTGCCACAAGACGTTCCATCTCCTTCTTGCGCTCTTCAAAGCGGGTGCGGTCGTGGTCACGGATAATGTAAGAGACTGTTGTCTGCTCCACCTCGCCGGTAATGCCTATCAGATGATAGAAACCTTCGTAACCTTCGGTATGCTCCGGAGCCTCGTCAGCCGGAAGCATGGACATGAAACGGTTGGCAACGCGGATAGAGTTAATCATCTTATTCTTGGCATAGCCCGGATGCACATTCCGTCCCTTGAAACTTATCTTGGCAGAGGCCGCATTGAAGTTCTCGAATTCAAGTTCACCCACTTCTCCGCCATCCATGGTATAGGCCCATTCGCAACCGAACTGCTCAACATTGAATTTATGCGCACCCAAACCGATTTCCTCATCGGGATTGAAACCGATACGGATTTTACCATGCTTGATTTCGGGGTGCTCCTTCAGATATACCACCGCCGATACAATTTCGGCAATACCGGCTTTATCATCGGCACCAAGCAAGGTCTTGCCGTCGGTCACAATCAAATCTTCCCCTTGATGGTCGAGCAGTTCGGGGAACTGGGCAGGAGAAAGAACCACATTCTCTTCGGCGCAAAGAACAATGTCCTTACCGTCATAATTCTGCACGATACGCGGAGAAACATTCTTGCCACTCATATCGGGGCTTGTATCCATGTGGGCAATAAAGCCGATGACGGGCAACGGCTTGTCTGTATTGGCAGGAAGAGTGGCGAACAGATAACCATTTTCGTCCAACGTGATTTCTTCCAGACCCAAAGATTCCAATTCTTCTTTCAGATACCGGGCAAACACCATTTGCCCCGGAGTACTCGGAGTAATCTCAGTCTCTTCACTGGACTGAGTATCGAAGCTTACGTACTTTAAAAAACGTTCTACTAAAGTCATGATGAATAATGATTAGTGATTAATGGTTAGTGATTAATGGTCAGTGATTAGTAATTGGCGAAAAGCATTATCCGAATGGCATTAATCATTAATCACTAATCATTAACCACTATTTTGTGCTGTAAAGATAAAAAAAGGGGCGTGAACTGCCAAGCAATTCACGCCCCTTTTTTATTTCTTAAGGACAAAATGTCAATCAAAAATGGCTGCTACCATCAAAACAATGCGTACATATCTTACACTTAGGCAATCCGATAGCTTCAACCAGAGTTTCCAACGTATTGAACTTCAAGGATGAAAGTCCGAAACGCTCGCGGATAACGTCCACCATCTTTTCGTATTCGGGTGAGCCGGTAGTGGCATACTTATCGAGATTCTTATTCTCGTCACCCTCCAGCTCCTTGATGACACGACGGGTAATCAGTTCCATGTCGCTTTTGGAAGCCGTGAATCCTACAAACGGGCAGCTATATATCAATGGAGGACAAGCAATCCGGATATGCACCTCCTTGGCACCATACTCATACAGCACCTTCACATTGTCGTGCAACTGAGTCCCCCGGACAATAGAGTCATCACAGAACAGCAGACGCTTACCCTCGAGCATGGCACGGTTGGGAATCAGCTTCATCTTTGCCACCAGCGAACGCATTTCCTGCCTGCTGGGAGTGAAACTACGCGGCCAAGTCGGAGTATATTTTGAAATGGCGCGATGATAAGGCACTCCCTTTCCTTCGGCATATCCCAGCGCCATACCTACACCCGAATCAGGAATGCCGCAGGCACAATCCACCTCTGACTTATCTGTCTGTGCCATCTTGAAACCGGAGGCAAAACGCACTTCCTCCACATTCTTACCTTCGTAGCAGGAAGTGGGGAAACCGTAATATACCCATAGGAAGGAACAAATCTGCATTCCCTCATCAGGCTTGCGCATCTGTTCCACACCATCGGCACGCAGGCGAACAATCTCTCCGGGTCCCAAATAACGGTCTATCTCATAACCAAGATTCGGAAAGCTGCTCGACTCACTTGTGGCGGCATACGCTCCGTCTTTCTTGCCAATCACAATCGGAGTACGTCCCCAGCGGTCGCGAGCGGCAATGATGCCGTCTTCCGTCAATAACAGCATGGAGCAGGAACCTTTGATATGCTTATACACATTTTCAATTCCTTCGACAAATGTCTTTCCTTGTATAATAAGGAGGGCGATAAGTTCCGTCTGATTGGTTTTGCCCGAACTGAGTTCGGCGAAGTGCATGTTTTGGGCCAACAGTTTTGTTTCCAGTTCTTGCAGATTTACTATTTTGGCTACCGTTACAATGGCAAAGCGACCAAGGTGGGAGTTGAGGATAAGGGGTTGAGGGTCTGTATCGCTGATGATTCCTATTCCGGAATTTCCTTTGAACTTGTCCAGTTCATCCTCAAACTTCGTGCGGAAATAAGTGCTTTCCAGATTGTGAATGGAACGGGTAAACTGCTCCGTTTCTGCATCGTATGTAGCCAACCCACCACGTTTTGTCCCTAAATGCGAATTATAATCTGTGCCGTAAAACAAATCGGCCACACAGCTTGTT
>VOFC01006612.1_pt1 | contig 44301 bp, 57 predicted proteins | sample 5384161 | NCBI WGS metagenome assembly VOFC01 (sample SAMN12384722, study PRJNA508395) | human gut metagenome | isolation source: healthy gut B | host: Homo sapiens | reverse complement strand
AAATAGTTTTACTACAGAACTTAGTTGATGAAGCTGGGACGGAAGCCCTTCTTCGTGTCGCCGTAGAGGGTGAACTGACTCACCACCAGTGCAGAGTACCCGAGGTTCTTTGCGCTGAGGTTCAGCTTGTCGTTTTCGTCCTTGAAAATGCGCAGGCACGCGCATTTTTCAGCCAGTTTCGGCACGATGTCGAGAGTATCGGTGTCCTTGACGCCCAGCAGGATAACGAGGCCGGGACCGATGGGGCGCGGCTCACCGCCGTTGACCCGGACGCTGGCCGAGGATACGGCCTGAATGACTGCACGCATATTAGCTCCTTGATCCTTGACTTTGGACAGACGGGCCACGACCCGGTTGAGGTGCTCTGTATTGTTGATGCCGATGGTCAGGCTGATGACGGCACAGTTGTTCTCCACCTGACGGGCGTTCATGGCGTAGATGGGGACGCGGATGTCAGCCAGCGCGGCCAGCACATCGGACAGCAGCTCGTTGCGGTTGAGGGCGATGATCTCCAGACCGGCCTTGTAGCTGTCCTTAACGCTGTCGGCCCAGTAAGCCTTGACCCAGCGGGGGGCGTTGGAGGGGTCTTTCATGCTGGACACCGCGTTGGCGCAGCTCTGCTTGTGGATGGAGACGCCGAAGCCCCGGGTGATGAAGCCCACGATGGGGTCGCCGGGCAGGGGCGAGCAGCACTTTGCAAACTTGATGGGGGTGTTATCGAAGCCCTCCACCACTACGCCGTCAGTGGCGTGGACGCGGCTCAAATCGACCTTCGGCAGATCCTCCACCGACTTGTTCTCAGCAGCCTCGGCGGCCTTGAGCTTCTGCCACTCCTCTTTGAGCTTGGGCAGGCAGTTGGCGATGGTCATGCCGCCGTAGCCGATGGCAGCGTAAATTTCCTCCGCGTTGTTCTGGCGCAGACGGCGGCTGCAGCTGCCCACGAACTCGTCCAGCTGGTCGTCGGGGATGAAGATCATCTCCCGGCGCAGCTCTTTGGCCAGCGCGTCGCGGCCCTGCTGGATGTTCTCTTCGCGGCGCATCTTCTTGAACCAGTTGCGTATCTTGCTCTTGGCCTCGCTGGTGCGCACGATCTTGAGCCAGTCGCGGCTGGGGCCTTTGTCCGCCGGGCCGAGGATGACTTCAATGATTTCGCCCGTCGCCACGACGTGGTCGATGGGGACGATGCGGTTGTTGACCTTACAGCCCACCATCCGGTTGCCGACGGCAGAGTGGATGGCGTAGGCAAAGTCGATGCAGTTGGCGCCCGCAGGCAGGTTGATGACGTCGCCCTTCGGGGTGAAGGCAAAGACCTCCTCCGGCAGCAGGTCGCTCTTCAAATCGTGGAGCAGGTTGCCGGAATCCTCGCTGACACGCGCTGTTTTCCAGCAGCTGGCTGACCCATGCCAGACGCTCGTCCAGCTTATCGTGGCCCTCGAGGCCCTCCTTATACTTCCAGTGGGCGGCAACGCCGTACTCGGCCTGCTCGTCCATGGTGCGGGTGCGTATCTGCACCTCAAAGGGGATGCCCTCGTGGCCGATAACGGTGGTGTGGAGGCTCTGGTAGCCGTTGGGTTTGGGGGTGGAGATATAATCCTTGAAGCGGTTGGGCAGCGGGTGGTACATATCATGGATGAGGCCCAGGGTGCTGTAGCACTCAGCCAGGGTGTCCAGGATGATGCGCACCGCGTAGATGTCGTAAATTTCATCGAAGGACTTGTTCTGCATGATGGTCTTGCGATAGATGCCGTAGATGCTCTTGACTCTCCGCTTGATGGTCGCGCCCTCGATGCCGCTCTCCTCGAGGCGGCTCTTGATGACGCCCGACACGCTGGCCAGGAACTCGTCGCCCGCGCGTTCGCTGAGCATCTTGTTGATCTCCTCGTAGCCCACGGGGTCGAGGTAGTGGAGGCTGCGGTCTTCCAGCTCCTCCTTGACGTTCAGGATGCCCAGACGGTTGGCGATGGGGGCGTAGACCTCCATGGTCTCCCGGGCCTTGTCGCGGCGCTTCTGCTCCGGCCATGCGTCGCCGGTGCGCATATTGTGCAGGCGGTCACAGAGCTTGATGATCATGACGCGGACGTCACGGCTCATGGCCAGCAGCATCTTGCGCAGGTTCTCGGCCTGCAGCTCTTCGATATTGGAAAATTGGATCTTGGTCAGTTTGGTGACGCCGTCCACCAGCGCAGCCACCTCTTCGCCGAAAGCGGCGGTCAGGTCGGTCAGCGTGGTGGGGGTGTCCTCCACCACATCATGGAGCAGGGCGGCAGCGATGCTCTCGCTGTCCATGCCGAGGTCCAGCACGAGGCGGGCCACAGCCAGCGGGTGGCAGATATAGGGTTCCCCGCTGCGGCGGCAGACCCCCTTGTGGGCGTCGTTGGCCAGGTCGTAAGCCTTTTCTATCATGGCCATATTGTAGGCTTTGCCGCTGGCCTTGATGGCCTCCACCAGCTTCTCCCAGGTCACGATCTCGGGCCGCACCTCCGAGGGAAGGGTCCCCTCAGGGGCGTTGGCCGGCAGGGCCGTTGCGGCCACGGTAGCCATCTCCGTCACCGGCACGGGCTGGTGGAGATGGGTCTTTGCAGAGTAGCTGTCCTCTTTCGCCGCAGCCGGTGCTGCGGGCGAGGGGGCGACAGGTTTCTTTCCCTCAGGCATCTTTATCGTTCCTCCAGACATTTCAGGATGGGCGCATCGGCAAGGTTCTTCTTTCCGGTGGCAGGCACGAGTTCCCAGAACTTTGCCCCGCCCCGGTCAGCCACTGTGATGAGGCCGACCTGTTCCAGCGCGGCGACGGCCACCAGCGTCCGACCGGTGTTCTCCTCGCCGAGTTTTGCAAACAGGGGCTGCAGGTCTTCGGCGTGCCAGCGCCGCGCCTGCAGCTCCCGATAAACGGTGATGATATGGCTGCGCTCCGGGGCGATGCTCTCCTTCTGCTCCGGTGTCAGGGGCGTACCCCGGCGCAGTGCCTGCACCAGCGCGGCCTGCTCTGCAGCTGTGTTGCCGAGGCCCGCCGGGTGCAGCTCGATGATGCGGCCCGAAAGCTGTGCGCCCCGGGGCGAATCGTAGACCGAAAGGCTGATGGCTGCGTCCACGACGTCGCCCGTCGAGTAAGGCACCTGTTCCGGGTGCATCCCGAACCAGACGGCGTAGATGCTGGAATTGCCCTGCCGCAGACGCAAGCGGCAGTGCTTGCCCTCCGAGACGGCGTAGACGACCTCCACGACAGCCCTTTCCAGCACGAAGACCGGGCTGGGGTTATCGGCACCGTAGGGTGCCAGCTGGTCGAGGCGGCGGACGCTCTCCACCGGGCGGTCGAGGTGGACGGACAGATCGCATTCCAGCGGCGGGGTGCGCAGCACGGGACACTCCCGGGCCGCCCAGTCGTTGAGCCGCTGGCGGAGCGTCTGCAGATCCTCTTCCCGCACCGAGAGGCCCGCTGCCATAGCGTGGCCGCCGAAGCGAGCAGGATGTCGGCGCAGGAGGCAATGCACTCGTGCAGGTTGAAGCCCTGCACGCTGCGGCCGCTGCCCTTGCCCTCGCCGTGCTCATCTACCGACACCACGATGACCGGGCGTCCGGTCTTTTCCACAAGGCGGGAGGCCACGATGCCGATGACGCCGGGGTGCCAGTCTCTGCCCCAGAGCAGGATGACCCGATCTTCGAGGCGTTCCGGCTCAGCGTCCAGCAGCTCCTGCGCGGCTTTGACGATCTCCATCTCCGTCTCCTGCCGCTGGATGTTGATGTCGCTCAGCTTATGGGCCAGTTCGACCGCCCGGTCTTCGTCCTCACAGAGCACCAGCTGCAAAGCGGTCACAGCGCTGTCCATCCGGCCCGCCGCATTGATGCGGGGCGCGATGGCGTAGCTGATGTTCTCTGCCGTCACCGGCTTGCCTGCAAGGCCCACTTCTTCCAAGAGGGCGCAGAAGCCGGGTCTGTCCGTATTTTGCAGCTGGCGCAGACCTGCTTTGACGATGGTGCGGTTCTCCCCTGTCAGGGGCATGACGTCGGCCACGGTGCCAACAGCGGCGAGGTCGCCGCAGTATTCCAGCATCTCTTCCGGCGGGCAGCCATCCAGCGCGGCGCAGAGCTTGAAGGCCACGCCCGCGCCGCACAGGCCCTTGAAGGGGCTGTGGTCGTCGGCACGGCGGGGTCCACGATGGCCACTGCCTGGGGCAGGGTGTCATGGGGCAGATGGTGGTCTGTGATGATGAGGTCGATGCCGAGGCTGGCCGCGAATGCGGCTTCCTCTACGGCAGAGATGCCGTTGTCCACCGTGACGATGAGGCGGCAGCCCTTATCGTAAATCGACTGGATCGCGTTCTTCGAGAGGCCGTAGCCGTCGCCCTCCCGGCTGGGCAGCATACACTTGACGGCGGCGCCCATCCCTTTCAGGTGCTGATAGAGCAGGGCCGTGGCGGTCACACCGTCCACGTCGTAGTCGCCGAAGACGACGATCGTCTCCCCCTCGTCGATGGCCCGCAGGATGCGCTCACAGGCTTTGTCCATATCAGTCAGGAGCATAGGGTCGCTCAGCTCTTCTTCGCCCGCCAGAAGGGTCAGCGCCTCGGCAGGGTCGGTGATGCCCCGGGCAGCGGGATGCCGGCCAGCAGGCCGGCTTCTTTCTGCTGGGCCGCGAGGACAGAGCGGTACTTTTCCTCGCTCCACTCTTCGTCCATGTTCTGGTATTCCAGCTCTTCGGTGTTCTGCTGGGCGATGGCCGCTGTCAGCTCTTTCAGGGCGACGCGGTCAACGGTCTTGGTGTTCCAGGCCCGGTAGGTCATCGCAATCCCTCCCCGGCCAGACCATCGTTCGCCAGCATCCCCTGCAGCGCAGCGATCTCGCTGGAAACGTCCAGCGCCACGTCCGACAAAAGCTTATCGTAGAGGTTATCATAAGCCTGATTCAGGGTGTGCAGGATGCCCGCAATATCCCGGCGGATGGCCTCCGCGTTCTCGCCCTGCTGGCTCTGCACGTCGTTGTAGGTGTGCAGGAGCTTGAGGGTGGTGGGGATATAGTATTCCGCAAAGCGGCGGGCCTTGGGCAGGCTCTCGGGGTGGGCTTCCAGCCAGGCACAGATGGACTCGGTGGTCTTCTGCATATGCTGCAGCTCCTCCACAGCCCGCTCATCCTCCATGAGCTCCTGCTCCTTCTCGAGCACCTGCGCAAAGCGGCGGGTCGTCTCGAGGTTCAGGGGGACTTCTCCGGCCTGTTCCGGCGCTTTTTCCGGTTCAGGCTGGGGCTGATTTTCCTGTGCGGCGCGGTAATCCTCTGCCGTCAGGTAGAGCTTGTCGTTTTTCTCGTCCAGCCAGGCACTGAGCCAGCCCTTGTGGATGAATTTCCGCAGCATCTTGAGAGCCTTGGTCTTCTTTTTATGCGTCAGGTCGGCCAGCATGGAGAGGGACAGGCCCTTGTGCCAGTCGAAGCCCTCGGCGGTATCGGCGTAGAGCTCCAGAGTCTTGGCGGCCTTCATACGGGATGCGCCCGCTGCGGTCAGCCAGCCGAACACAGCGGTCACAGCGGCAGAGCACCACCCCGTCACCGCGATAGCACCCAGTGCGAGATCGCCGATAGCGCTGAGGAACCGCGGTATCGACGCCCCTATCACGCCGCCGGACGTGAACGCCCCTGCCGTGCCGAAGCAGGCGATGGCCGTGATGCCGAAGAGGACGGCGAAGGTGATGCCGGTCGCCAGCATGGCGACGCCTGCGCTGTGGCGCTTTTTCGCGCTGGTGCGGATATTCTCGATGGCCGTCGGTTCCGGCTTCTTCGCAAAGAAATTGCGCGCCCAGTCGGTCATCCCGCTGGCGCTGGCACTGCTTCTGGCCTCCTCGGCCCGCTTCTGGTACTCCTGTTTTCCGGCCTGAAAGGCCCGGCCTGCCTCCGAGATGCCATAACCGGCGGCGTTCACTGCAGCGCGGCCCACATCCCACACGCGGTCGCCGATCTCCTCGCCCCGGCCCTCAAAGCCGTGGCGGAAGGAGTCGGACATGGTGTCGCCCAGCTCGCGGAGCTGGCGTTCCAGCTCCTGCTGCACCTGACGGCCCTCGCCGTCCTGCGCCGTGCGGTTAAAATCGTCTTCACGATCAGTCATTCAACTTCTCACCCTTCTGCCGGGCTGTACCGGCTGATGATGGCGCGGGCCACCCGCAGGCCATCGACGGCGGCACTCATGATGCCGCCCGCATATCCGGCACCCTCGCCGCAGGGATACAATCCTGCCAGCTGGGCGCATTCAAAATTTTCTTCCCGTTTCAGCCGCACCGGGCTGCTGGTACGGGTCTCGAGGCCGGTCAGAATGGCCTCAGGGGCGGTGTAACCCGCAATTTTCCGCTCGTAAGCCCGCAGACCGGCCCGCAGGGTGTCGGCCAGTTCGGTCGGCAGCAGTGCGCCGAGGTCCGCAGCGACGACGCCCCGGTCATAGGTGGGCTGGACGCGGCCAATGTTCAGCCGACCCCTGCCCTCCAAAAAGCTCTGGATGTTCTCCGCCGGGGCGGCATACTCTCCGCCGGGACGGCCTGCTGCATAGGCCCGGGCTTCCAGCTCCCGCTGGAAGGCGATGGCCTTCCGGGGGTCGTTACCGAAGTCTTCACCGCCCACGCTGACCACCACGGCCGCGTTGGCATTCCTGCCGCTGCGGGCGTGATAGCTCATGCCGTTGGTCACGACGCGTCCCTTTTCGCTGGCCGAAGCCACCACCTGGCCGCCCGGACACATACAGAACGTATAAACGCACCGTTTTTCAACGTGCTGCGAAAGTTGATATTCGCCGCGCGGCAGAGCCGGATGGCCCGCCGCCTCGTGGTAAAGGCTCTTTTCGATCTCCGATTGGAGATGCTCTGCCCGGAAGCCGACGCTGAAGGGCTTGCACTCCAGCACGAGGCCGCTGTCCATCAGCATCCCGAAGGTGTCGCGGGCCGAGTGGCCCACCGCGAACACCAGCGCCTCACAGGGGAACGCGCCGTCCGTGGTCTGGATGCCGACGAGCTGGCCGTCCCGCCGTTCGAAGCCGGTGAGGGCTGTGTTGAAGTGGACCTCACCGCCCAGCGACTCGATCTCTTTTCGGATCGAAGTGATGACGCCCCGCAACAGGTCGGTGCCGACATGGGGCTTCTGCTGCCAGGCGATTTCCTTCGGCGCGCCGTGCTCGAGGAACACTTCGGTCACGAAGCCGCAGAGCTCGTCGCCGATGCGGGTGGTGAGCTTACCGTCCGAAAAGGTGCCGGCGCCGCCCTCGCCAAACTGGATGTTGGCGTTCTCGTCCAGCTCACCGGTGGCGGAGAAATGCTCCACGGCCTTGACGCGCTCATCCAGCGCCGGGCCGCGTTCCAGCACGATGGGCCGGTAGCCCTGACGGGCCAGCAGCAGCGCCGCAAAGAGGCCCGCCGGGCCGAGGCCGCAGACCACAGGCCGGTGCGTCAGCGGCAGAGTGCCGTTCTGCACCGAGAGATCGGTCTTGCCCCGGACGGTAACGCTGCGGGAAGCACCCGCACAGGCGGCCTCTTCCCCCTCCTCTTTCAGGGTCACGGCCACGGTATACACCAGCTTGGGCTGGCCGTGGCGGGCGTCCACCGAGAGCCGGGCGATGCCCAGATGGCTCACCTTTCCCCGGGGGATGCGGGCGAGGCGGAGGGCTTTTTCGTAGGCCTGCGGCTCCCCGGCGGAGAGGGGCAGGCGAATATCATGGATCAGGATCATATACTCAGTTACTTTCTATCTTGCACTGCACCACATAGCTGCCCAGCGCAAAAATTTTGTCGTTGGCCGGCACATAGAGGCGGCAGGCGATGTTCTGCTGGCCGATGGCGACATAGAAGTCGTCGGCGTCGATCTCAATGACCACCTGTTCCGGATTCAGTGCTTCCAGCGAACCGGCCGGGCCGCAGAGGGTGACGTTCATCAGCCGCTCCGTCTCCACGGTCAGGGTGTAGGTGGAGGGCAGGTTGATGACCTGCACACAGCTGGCGGGCAGGTTCATGGTCTTGGTTTCCAGACGGGAGCTGTCGAAGCTGACCGTGATGCTGGAGATGTTGTCCAGCAGACGGATACCGCTGGGCAGTTCGATGGGCATTTCGTACACCTTATCCAGTGCAAAGGTGGAAAGGTCGATGGTACCCACCGACAGGGTGGACAGACGGTCGATCTGGGACTCCGGGCCGGCCACATTGAGGGTCTTTTTGCTCAGGGAGTAGACCAGCACCGAGGGGTCAAAGTCGCGGGGCGCGTTGATAAAGCTGACTTCCACCGGCAGGGTGGCCAGCTTATACACCTGCAGCGTGACCTCGACGCTGTCCGTTTCAGAGTAGTATACTCAAATTCCACCTCCTGCCGCTGCGGGTGTAAAAACGCAGGCTGGTGTCCAGAGTGACGGGGCTGGTCAGCTCGCCGTTGTAGGTCACCTCGGCGGTGCAGGTCTCTACCTTGCTCAGCTCGGTGCTGGGGCCGGAGAGAGTCACCGTCTCCTTCGAGATGTCGGTGCCGTAGAGGATATAGCCGTCTGCTATCTTCAGGTAATTCGTCGTCACCTGGATGGGCAGGGTCTTTTCTTCCACCACATCGAACACCACGTCCACGGTGTTGTCGCCGTCGATGGAGACGGATACACCGGTGAGCAGAGTGCTCTGGCTCCGCACCTGAAGGCGCAGGCTCTTTTCGCCGCTGTCGCGGACGCTGGACCAGTCGGGGTAGACGACAAAGTCGTTGGCCGACAGGCTGCCGATGGTGTAGCCGTCGCCGGAAAGTTTCAGGTTGACCGTTTTTTCCTCCGCATTGACGATGCTCAGGCCCCGGGAAGTGTAGGCAGCCGAATCATAGCTAAAGTCCACCGGAACATTATAGATGGTGGTGGTGGTGCCGGGCTGCACGACGATGGTGACAGCCATCCATGCGATAACTGCACCCAGCAAAGAAAGCAGGAGCCGGATGCGGCGGTCGTTCAGCAGGTTGCGCTTGGGGGGTACGGCAGGCTTGCCGTTGTTCTGCTCAGTGCTCATTGCTGCTCATCCTCCTCCTTGTTGTTCACCCAGTTCAGCAGGCGCTTGCCCCGGGCCTTCCAGCCCTCGGCAGCACTCTTCTCGCTGGCGGTCTCCTTGGGTATCATCTCATCCACCAGCCGGGTGTAAAGGGTCTGACGGTCAAAGTGGCGCATGAGTACACCGTTTTTCGCCATCGAGATGATGCCTGTCTCCTCACTGACCACGATGGCGATGGCGTCGGAGTTCTCGGCGATGCCGAGGCAGGCGCGGTGGCGGGTCCCCATGTCCTTGCCCAAGTCCAGGTTGTTGGAAAGGGGCAGCACACAGCCTGCCGCCTTGATGCGGCCATTCTCGATGATGGCTGCGCCGTCGTGGAGGGGGGTACCCTCGTAGAAGATGGTACCCAGCACCTCGAGGTTGACTGCGCTGTTCACGGGCGTGCCGGTGCGGACGATCTCAGAAAGGTTGGTGTTCCGTTCCAGCACGATGAGCGCGCCGGTCTTGGTCTCCGAAAAGCGCTCTGCCGCGTCGCAGATGGCGATGATGGCGCTACGCCACGCGGCCTTGAGGCTGGTGTCGTTGTAGCGGTTTTTATTGAAGAAGCGATAGGCCCACTGGTCGGTCTGGCCCATCCGCTCCAGCGCACGCCGTATCTCGGGCTGGAACAGCACCACCAGCGTCAGCAGACCGACTTGCAGCAGCGAGTTGAGCAGCCAGGTGACGGTGCGCATATTCAGGATGTTGGCCACCAGATAGACCGCCATCACGATGAGCGCGCCCTTGGCCAGCTGGCCGGCGCGGGTGCGGTTGACGAAGCCCAGCAGCTGGTAGATGAGGAACGCGATGATGAGGATGTCCAGCAGGTCTACCAGCTTGAAGGTCTGGAAGTTTGCTACGATAGAGTTCAGAGTCATGGGTCACATTCTCCCGTTCACACTGCTTCGATGAGGGCGACGGCATGGGCCGCGATGCCCAGCCCCTCGCCGGTAAAGCCCAGATGCTCCTCGGTGGTGGCTTTGACGCTCACGGCATCCACCGGCATCCCGAAAGCCTCGGCCAGCTTTGCCCGCATGGCCGGGATATGCGGGTGGCCAGCTTCGGGCGCTGGCAGAGGATCGTGGCGTCGATGTTCTCAATGCGCCAGCCGTGCTCGGTCACGATTTCTGCCACCCGGCGGGCCAGCATGAGGCTGTCGGCCCCGGCGTACTCTTCCGCCGTATCGGGGAAGTGCTGGCCGATGTCGCCCAGCGCCGCTGCGCCCAGCACGGCATCCATGACCGCGTGGGCCAGCACGTCGGCGTCCGAGTGGCCCAGCAGGCCCTTCTCATACGGCACTTCCACGCCGCCCAGGATGAGCTTGCGGCCCTCCACCAGACGGTGAACATCATAACCATGACCAATGCGCATTTTCTTTCCTCCGTTCTCGGCCCGAGGCAGGTCCTCCCGGGTGGTGATCTTGATGTTTGCGTAGTCGCCCTGTACCAGCTCCACCGGACGGCCCGTCAGCTCGAACAGGCTGCAATCATCGGTGACGAGGCGGGCGCTGGCCTCGTCCAGTTCATCCAGCGCCGCCAGATAGGCGGCCCGGTCGAAGCACTGGGGCGTCTGCACCGCATAAAGGGTGTTGCGGTCGGGGGTGTTCTCCACCATGCAGCCTTCCGGCACAGTCTTGCCGTCGCCGCCCTTCGCCTGCTTGATGGTGTCCTTCACCGGCACCGCCGGGGCGGCGGCACCGCAGCGGGCAGCGGCCGCTATCGTATCGGCGATCACGCTCTGGCTCACGAAGGGCCGGGCCGCGTCGTGGACCGCCACCAGTTTGCCGTGGGCAGCGGCCACACCGCTGCGGGCGCTCTCGGCGCGGGTCGAGCCGCCCTTCACCAGCCGCACCGGCTTTTTGCAGCGGGCAGCAGCCCGCTGGGCATTCTCACCGGACGCGCCGGTCACGATCACCAGCTCGTCCACCTCCGGACACTCGTCAAAGGCCCGGACGCTCCGTTCCAGGACGGTCTCACCGCCCAGATCGAAGCTCAGTTTATCAAATCCCATCCGGGTGGAAGAACCAGCCGCCACCAGGACTGCCGTTACACGATGTTCCAATTTCTTACACCTGCCCCATTTTATTCCTGCCCTGCGCCGCACTGCACAGAGCGTATTATTATTCATTGAATATTATAGCGTATCCACCCACAAACTGCAACTGCCCGCGCCCATCAAAAATGCCCCCGTGCAGCACTTTTGGCGCTGTACGGGGGCATAAATTTTTTATGAAATTTCTGCGTTATGCGAAGATGGGCTCGATGGCAGCGGCCAGAGCATCCTTCTGAGCCTGAGCCTCGGCCAGATCCTTGCCCAGAGTGGTGAAGTAGGTCTTGATCTTCGGCTCAGTGCCGGAGGGACGGACGACCACGGTAGCGCCGTTGTCCAGAGTGTAGATGAGGACGTTTGCGGCGGGCAGGCCGGTCTCTTCGGGCTTCTTGTAGTCGGTGACCTTGACCACCTTGTGGCCGGCCAGCTCGGTGAGGGGCTCGTCACGCAGCTTCTGCATGATGGAGGCCATCTTCTCCATGCCAGTCAGGCCGGGGAACTCGAAGCTGTCCACCTTGTTCAGGTAGCGGCCATACTGCTTGTAGATCTCTTCCAGACGCTCCTTGATGGAGGAACCGATGCTGCGGTAGTAAGCAGCCATCTCGCAGATGAGCATGGAGCCGATGATGGCATCCTTGTCACGGACATAAGGACCGGCCAGATAGCCGTAGCTCTCCTCGAAGCCGAAGATGAAGCGGTCCACTTCACCGGCAGCTTCCAGATTTGCGATCTGGTCGCCGATCCACTTGAAGCCGGTCAGCACGCTGCGCATCTCAACGCCGTAGTGGGCGGCGATGGCATCGGCCAGCGGGGTGGAGACGATGGACTTGACGGCGACGGGGTCCTTGGGCATGGTACCCTTTCTCGATGCGGCCAGCGCAGATGTAATCCAGCAGCAAAGCGCCCATCTCGTTGCCGGAGACCAGCTCATAGCTGCCGTCCGGACACTTCATGGCGATACCCACGCGGTCAGCGTCGGGGTCGGTGGCCAGCATCAGGTCGGCGCCGGTCTTGGTGGCGAGGTCGAGGCCCAGCTTCAGAGCCTCGAAGATCTCAGGGTTGGGGTAGGAGCAGGTGGTGAAGTAGCCGTTGGGGTACTCCTGCTCCGGCACGATGGTGATGTCGGTGATGCCCATGTCGTTCAGAACGTGGGTGACCGGCACCAGACCAGAACCGTTCAGCGGGCTGTAGACCAGCTTCAGGCCGGCGGTCTTGCACAGGAATGGCGGCGTAGAGGGCGTTCTTGCAGTCGTCGCCCACAAAGCGGATGAGGCCCTGCTCGACGCCTTCGGCAAAGGAGATGTACTTTGCGCCGGTCAGGACATCGGTCTTCTGGATCTCGTCATAGACGATGGCGGCGGCGTCATCGGTCATCTGGCAGCCGTCGGGGCCGTAGGCCTTGCATGGGTCTGAACGGCCTGAACGGCTTGCCGTGGCCGTGAAGCCGCCGATGTCTCCGGCGGTCTGCCCGCTGGTGGGTCGCTGATTCCGCCGTGCGGGAGCGGCGACCGTGTCTGCTCTGCCGTAAAGAATCTGGCTACAAATGGTCTTCGACCGCCACATCACGGTCAACCTTGCCCTGGCGGACATCCGCAAGAGCGGCCCGGTGTATGACCTGCCCCTGCTGGCGGTGCTGGCATCCTCGGCCAGATGGAGCCCGCCGACGCGGCTTTTCTGGGGAGCTGGCACTGACGGCAGCCTGCGCCCGGTTTCGGGCGTGCTGCCCATGGCGCTGACGGCGGCAGCAGACGGCATCCGCAGCCTGTATGTACCGCCGAAAACGCCGCCAGCCGCCGAGCAGGCGCGACGCGATGTGGTCTCTGCCCCCAGCCCGGGAGGGTCGTGGATGCGCTGCGGGGCCTTGTACCCCTCTCCCCCGCCGCCCCATCCCCGCTTTGACCCCGCTTCCCGGCTTCGGAATGCCCTGGATTTTGCGGACGTGATGGGCCCGCTGCCCGCTGGCCATGGTGCTGGCGGAGCCGGTGGGCACAACGTGCTGCTCATCGGCGCGCCGGGTACCGGCAAATCCATGCTGGCCAAGCGCCTGCCCGGCATCCTGCCGCCCTGACCCGAGGAGGCCAGAGACCACTCGGCCAAGCATCTATATCCATTGCAGCCCGGTGTCCGGCCTGTCCACCATCGACCTCTGGGACGGTGGACCCCATCTCCGAGCTCCACCAGCCCCCGCCGAGCAGCGCAGACGCCTGCACAAGCTCCCCGGCCGTAAGGCCAAGCGCCGCCCCGGATGGCGTGCGCTGCACTGCCGAGGCGGTGCGGCGGCGTACCACCCCACCGCCGGCAGCTCCTCCGCCCGCAGATACACTGGGCGCTGCCCGCGGCGTGCTGTTTCTGGAAACGAGCTGCCGGAGTTTTCCTGACAGTTCAAGTTTCTGACCACCATGCCCAGCCGCGTCAAGGACCTCCAGACACTCTGGATGCGATCCAGAGTCCATTTTTCCTGAACTCAAAGGGGCGGAAGCCGTCCCGACATTTTCAATCCACCACCGGGATGGCGAACTCAAGGGCCGATGACCGTCCCGCAAAGAAGGCGTCGCCTGCGCCGGTGGTGTCGATGACGTCTACCTTCTTGGCGGGTACGACACCGCACTCGCCGGTGTGCGCGGGCGTACACAGCGCCCCTGACCGCCCATGGTCACCACCATGCTGGGATGTTGGCGCTGTGGACGTTCCGGGCCAGTACCCTGAGCCATCTGGCTGGGGGGAGATGCTCGTAGTCGTCCGAGAAGAGCAGACCGGCCTCCTGCTGGTTGCAGACGAAGCAGTCGATCTGCTGCAGATAGATCGCGGCGCTCCATGGCAATGCTCATGTTGGAGACCACGGCAAACACCTTTTTGCCGTACTTTTTGGCGTATTTCGGAGCACCTGCTTGACGGTATCTTTTTCGAGATCCAGCTCCAGCGCAATGCTGTCACAGTCCTTGAAGATCTCATCGCCCTTTTCTTCCAGCAGGCGGGTGAGGGGGCTGGTGTCCGGCCGCTTGGAGATGGCGGCAGTTACGTCGCCGTCGTTGTCAAAGACAGCCAGCCAGGTGCCCATACCATCCGGTACCTTTTTGGATGAACCGGGTGTTGACCTTGTGGCGCCGCGGAAGAGGATGACGGCGCTCTCGTTCCGGCTGATGACCACCGCCGGGGCATTCCGGCTGCCCACCAGCTCCACCCGGACGACATCCCTGCTCAGGGCATTGCCAGTGAAAACGGCAAGCCCCGCCGTCAGCAGAAGGGCAGGCAGGGCCACCCGCAGACGCACCCTGTTATGGAACGCCAGCCAGCAAAGCCCGGCCAGCAGCAGGCAGACCACGGCGGCATAGGCGGTGTCGAACCAGATCTGTGCTCCGGGCCAGCCGGACACCCAGAGCGCCCAGCGGTCCAGCACCTCTGCCAGCGCTTCCGCGCAGCACGAACACACCCGCTGGGCCGGGGCCAATGCGGGCGCAAGCCCCAGCAGGGCCGTCCCCAGACCGGTGAGCAGGATGGGTTCCACCAGCCAGAGCACCGCCGCACCGGACACCAGCGCGTACAGGCTGGTGCTCATCCCCCGCAGCACCAGCACCGGGAAGGTGGCCATGGAGGCGCAGGCCGAAATACAGACCGTTTCCCACAGACTTCCCACAAGCCCAAGCGCTTTCCGCTTCCAGAACCGGAGGCGGGGGTGCTTTTTCTTTGCCCGTTGTTTTTCCCAGGCTTCCTGACTGCGTCGCACCACGGCCCCACCGGCCAGGGTGCCCACCACCGCCGCAAAGGAGAGCTGAAAGCCCACGTCACAGACGGCGCAGCTGTTGCCCGCCGTCATCAGAACACCGGCCACGCCCAGCGAGGTCAGGGCATCCGGCGGGCCGTAGACCCAGACCCCCAGCGCACTGAGCCAGACGGCCCCCCGCCGCGCGCAAAACAGAGGGCGTAAAGCCCGTCACGCCCACCAGCAGCAATGCCAGCACCGCACTGAACAGTGCCCTGACCCGGCGGCCGGTATAGCCGCGCAGGCGCTTTTTGCGGTTGGGCAGCAGCCTGCCCAGCACATCGCCGCACAGGATCGAAACATGCATTCCGCTGACCACCAGCACATGGGAAAGCCCCCGCGCCCCGGTAGGCTGTGCGCAGTTCCTTGGAGAGATGGGTGCGGTCGCCTGTAACCATGGCGGCCAGCACGCCCGCCGGGCCGGAGGCCATCCCCTGCCGCAGGGCGGCGCTTAGCCGCTTCTGGAGCCGGGCCGTCCGGGCACGAAAGGAGGTGCTCTGCCCCAGCAGCGCAAAGCCTTTCTCATAAGCAGCGTTCAGGGCAATGCCATCGGCCAGGGCATTCAGGCGGGAGGTGTCATCGGGTGTTTCCAGCGCAAAGCGGCCCTTGACTCGGTCGCCGGGGCTGCAGGTGGGCAGGCTGGCGCACTCCACCCGGAGGGAGGCCGCCTCCCGATCCACCGTTTCCACCCGCAGGACCGCCCGCACCCTGCCGGGGAAATAGGAAGAGGTTGTACTCTCCACCTCTGCCTCCAGCAGGACACTGCGGCCATCGTAAGCAGTCTGGAGCTTTTCCCATTTTGCCTGCGTGGAGCCGGTCAGCACAAGGCCCAGCACAGCCCCCAGGATCAGGCAGATGCCATAGCCCCAGGCCGGACTTTTTGCGCAAACGGCCCGCCAGCGCCCACAGCAGACCGGCAATAAAAAATGCCGCAAACGGCACAAACCGTCCCGTTTGCGACAAAAAGGCGCACACCAACTCCAGCCCCAGCGTTCCTGCGCAGAAAACACAGAGCGGGCGGCGCATCTTACTTAGTGGAAGAACAGGGGCAGCGGCTCAAGGAAAATGATATCCTTGCGCTCGGCTGCATCGCCCTCGGCCAGAACAGCGGCCTGGCCCACGATGGTGCACTGGGTCTTTTCTGCCAGTGCGTCCAGCGCCTTCAGGGAGCCGCCGGTGGAGATGACATCATCCACCACAAGCACACGCTTGCCGCTCATCTTGTCCAGCTCCTTGCGGTCGATGACCAGCTTCTGCTTGCCTGCGGTGGTGATGGACTGATCCTCCACCACGACAGGGTCGGCCATATAGAGCTTTTCGCCCTTGCGTGCGCAGATGTAGGGCTTGCCGCTCTGGCGGCTCATCTCGTGTGCCAGAGGGATTCCCTTGGCCTCAGCGGTCAGCAGGATATCAAACTCGGGGCACTTTTTCAGCAGCTCGGTGGCAGCAGCCACGGTCAGCTCTGCATCGCCCAGCATGATGAAGGCCGCAATGTCCATGTGGTCGTTCACCTTGCAGATGGTTAGTTCACGGGTCAGGCCCGCAACATTCAGGGTATAGGTCTTTGCCATAACAATTCCCTTCCTTTTGTTCGATCCGTTATTTTTATGCGCGGCTCAGACAGGCAGCTTCTCGCCGCCCAGCACATGGAAATGCAGGTGCTTCACGGTCTGGCCGGCATCCTCGCCGACATTGGAGATCACGCGGTAGCCGTTGTCCAGGCCGACTTCCTTGGCCAGCTTGGCGATCACGGTAAAGATATGGCCCAGCAGGGCACCGTCCCCTCAGTCAGGGCAGCGGCACTCTGGATGTGCTTTTTGGGCACAACAAGAAAGTGCACCTTGGCCTGCGGGTTGATATCGTAAAACGCCACGACCTGATCGTCCTCATACAGCTTGTTAGAGGGGATCTTGCCCTCGGCGATCATGCAAAACAGACAATCTTCCATGGGAATTGCTCCTTTCACTCAGCCCAGCTGCTTCTCAACGATGCCCTTGACAGCGGCCAGAGCCTCGTCGATCTTGGTCTCGTCCTTCAGGCCGGCCATTGCAAAGTCGGGCTTGCCGCCGCCCTTGCCGCCTGCGATGGCGCTGATCTCCTTGACCAGCACGCCAGCCTTGAGGCCCTTTTCCTGTGCCAGCTTGTTCACGGTGACAGCCATGGTGATCTTATCGTCTGTCTTGCCCACCAGAACAGCGACCACAGGGTTGACAGCCTTGTCGCGGATGCTGTCGCACATGCCGCGCAGGGGTTTCGCCGGTGGTGCCGGTGAAGTAGGCAGAAGCGATCTTCACGCCGCTCACTTCCTCAGCATTGTCGAACAGGCTGCTCACCTTGGAGGCGGCGACCTTGGCCTTGATCTCCTCCAGCTCCTTGCTCATGGCCTTGTTCTCGGCCATGACGGCCTCGGCACGGATGGGCAGAGAGGTGATGTTGTTGGCCTTCAGGGTGTTGGCCACGGTGTGCAGCATTGCCTCCTGCAGATTTGCACGGACGAGCAGGTTGCGGCCGGTGACAGCCTCGATGCGGCGGATACCGGCGGCAACAGAGGATTCGCTCACGATCTTGAAGCCGCCAATCTGGGCGGTGTTCTTGACGTGGGTGCCGCCGCAGAACTCGGTGGACCAGCCCTCGATGTTCACAACGCGGACGACCTTGCCGTACTTCTCGCCGAAGAGGGCAACGGCGCCCAGCTTCTTGGCCTCCTCGATGGGCATCTCCTTGACGGTGACGTTCATCGACTCGTAGATCTTATCGTTGACGATCTTCTGCACCCGGGCCAGCTCCTCAGGCGTGACGGCGCTGAAGTGGGTGAAGTCGAAGTGGGTGATCTCCGCATCCTGATAGGAGCCTGCCTGATGGACATGGTCGCCCAGCACCTCACGCAGGGCAGCCTGCAGCAGATGGGTCGCGGTGTGGTTGCGGCAGACGGACATCCGGTATTCCTTGTCCACCTGAGCGTTCAGGTGGTCGCCCACCTTGACGATGCCGCTCTCCAGCACGCAGGTGTGGACGTAGTAGCCCTTGGGGGTCTTTTTTCACGTCCAGCACACGCAGGCTGCACTCGGGGCCGGTCAGCAGGCCGTTGTCGGCCACCTGGCCGCCCATCTCCGCGTAGAACGGGGTCTTATCCAGCACCACCAGCACGCCGTCCTTTGCCTCCTCGTCGGTGGCAATGGCATCGGTCAGGGTCTCCTCGTCGCTCAGGGCGACCACAACGCCGGTGTCGTTCAGGGTCTCATAGCCGGTAAAGACAGTGGGCTCAACGGTCAGGCCGCCGAACAGGTCCTCGCTCCAGCCGGAGATGTTCTTCTTCAGACGCTCGGCACGGGCGCGCTCCTTCTGCTTCTTCATCTCAGCATGGAAGCCGTCCTCGTCGATCTCAATGCCCTGCTCGGCAGCGATCTCCTTGGTCAGGTCGAGGGGGAAGCCGAAGGTATCGTTCAGCTTGAACACGTCCAGACCCTTGAGCAGGTGCTGGTGTGCCTTTTCCAGGCCGTCGATCATGTTGTTCAGGATGTTCATACCGGCATCGATGGTGCGGGCAAAGTTTGCCTCCTCGGTGCCGATGACCTTCTTGATATAGGCATCGTGCTCACGCAGCTCGGGGTAAGCGCTCTCACTGGACTGGATCACAGTCTCCACCAGTTCCACCAGGAAGGGGCGGGAGATGCCCAGCATCCGGCCATGGCGGGCAGCGCGGCGGAGCAGACGGCGCAGAACGTAGCCGCGGCCCTCGTTGGAGGGCAGGATGCCGTCAGACACCATGAAGGTGCAGCTGCGGATGTGGTCGGTGATGACACGGATGGAGATGTCATCCTTGGCGTTCTCACCGTAGGTCTTACCGGCAATGTGCTCCACATGGTGCAGCACGCTCTGAACGGTATCCACCTCAAACAGGTTGCCCACGCCCTGCATCACGCAGGCCAGACGCTCCAGGCCCATGCCGGTATCGATGTTGGGACGTGCCAGACGCTCGTAGTGGCCCTTGCCGTCGGCATCGAACTGGCTGAACACCAGGTTCCAGATCTCCATATAGCGGTCGCAGTCACAGCCCACGCCGCAGGTCGGCTTGCCGCAGCCGTACTCGGGGCCGCGGTCAAAGTAGATCTCAGAGCAGGGGCCGCAGGGGCCGGAGCCGTGCTCCCAGAAGTTGTCCTCCTTGCCCAGACGCACCATGTGGTCCGGAGCAATGCCCACCTTCTTGGTCCAGATATCGTAGGCCTCGTCGTCCTCTTCGTAGACGGAGATGTGCAGCTTATCCTTGGGGATAGCCATCCACTCATCGCTGGTCAGGAACTCCCATGCCCAGGGAATGACCTCCTCCTTGAAGTAATCCTGGAAGGAGAAGTTGCCCAGCATCTCAAAGAAGGTGCCGTGGCGGGCAGTGATGCCCACGCGCTCGATATCCGGGGTGCGGATGCACTTCTGGCAGGTGCACACCCGGTGGCGGGGGGCTCCTCCTGTGCGAGGAACCACTTTTTTCATCGGAGCCATACCGCTGTTGATCAGCAGCAGGCTGTTGTCGTCCTTCGGGACCAGCGGGAAGCTGTCCAGACGCAGGTGGCCCTTGCTCTCAAAGAAGCTCAGGTACTTTTCACGCAGTTCATTCAAACCGGTCCATTGCATAGGTTTTCTCTCCTCGATTGTCCTTGGCGTTTGCACGTCAGTTTTTATGATGTTATGGCAGAGGGGCGGGCAGGCGCAAAAACAAAAACAGCCCCATCCCAAAAGGGACGAGGCTGTGTAAAACTGCTCCGTGGTACCACCCAAATTGCAAAGGATAAAACTGCTTGTCCCCTGCCGCTTTCGGCGCGCTAACGCTGCGCTGCGTCCGACTTGTTTCGCCGGAAGCTCCGGGGCGGCACGAAACGAGACCTGCCGGAGCGCCTTGCAGCTGGGAGCGCTCTCTCTGGGCGGCGGTGTGCATTTCTGACCCCATCATTGCCATCTGTCATAATTCACGTTTTGCCGCAAAGGCGCATATTCGTCCTTTGCGTACACTTAAATTATAGCATAGGCTCTGCGTTTGTCAACTCTTTTCCGGCAAAAACCTTTCCTCATAGACAAGGCAGGCCAGCGGCAGCGCCCTGAGAAGTCACGGCACCCAGATGCGGCGCACTTCCTGCACCTTGCCGCCCTGCACCACCAGCGTGGTATTATACACTGTCCAGTTATCCGGGTCTGCATTGATGGCAGCTGCCACGGCAGAAGCCCCGGTGGTCTCCACCGCTTCGGCCTGCGGGTCAGCAGAACTGTCCTTCAGCACCACGTCCTCGGCCAGCGGCAGCGTCTTTTCGCCCATCTCATAGTAGACGGGGTAGTCGTCAAAGGTCATCGTGCGGTAGGTGTCATCGTCCAGCAGCAGGTCAAGACCGTACTGCTCCTCCATGCCGCCGTTGATGCTTACAAGATGGTACTGGTCATTCTTCTCGATGCTCTCCACTGCAACGGTCACAAACTGGTTCCATGCAGCACCCTCTTCGTGGAGGGTGATCTGATCCCCAACGGAAAGGTTTTCAATATCCTCTTTTTTATAGAGGTCATAGCTGAAGATCTTTGCGGTCAGGCTGCCATCCTGCACACCAGAGGTGATCTCCGCCGGAATAAAGGTGACCGTATCCTCCCTGTCGAGGTCATCCAGCGTCCACGTCAGCATGTTGATGGGTTCTGTCACACCTTCCTCAGCCACATGGGAGGAGGCCGGCACCGCACTGGATGCGGGGGGTGTTGGCGGGGGCACCGGAGCTGCCGCAGGCCGTCAGTGCGATACCCGCAGCCAGAACAGCCAGAATCTTATATTTCAGGTTCATAAAAATACCTTCTTTCTTGACGCGGTAGATTTATTCCGCTACAATAAAAACGATTCAAAGACACATTCTATTTCAAAATAGAGAGGAAAATTTCCGTGAAAATCTTAAAAGTAAAATGTCTGGCCCCCACCCGGCTCGACAACTATCTGATGCAGCAGTTCCCGGCACTGAACCCGGGCCGCCTGAACAAGGCTCTGCGGGAGAACAAGATCAAGCTGAACGGCAAAAAGCAGCCCCTTTCCACCCGCGTAATGGCGGGCGACGAGATCAAGCTGTTCATTCTGGACGAGGTGCTGGATGCCGACAAGCGGGTGGAAGCCCGGCGTGGAAGAACGCCCGCGGCCCGGCACAGGTCATCTACGACTGCCCGCAGATCCTGGTGGTGAACAAACCCGCAGGCCTTGCCGTGGACGGCCCCGAGGACGACACCCTGCTCAACCGTGCCCTGCTCTACCTCAACCAGCAGGGCGAGTACAAGGAGAACGATCTGTACACTCCGGCCCTCTGCCACCGGCTGGACACCGGCACCAGCGGCTTGGTCATCATTGCCAAGACCCCCGAGGCCGAGCAGCTGTTCCTTGAGGTCATCAAAAACCGCGAGGTCAAAAAGACCTATCTTTGCGTCACCTTTGGCCGCCCCACCCCGCCGGACGGCACCCTGGGCGGCTACCTGCTCAAGGATGCAGACCGGGGCATCGTGAAAATCGTGCCCGACAAGCAGCCCGGTGCCAAGGACGTGGAAACCCAGTATGAGACCGTTGCCGTCTCCGGCCGTCTGGCCCTGCTCAAGGTCCGGCTCATCACCGGCCGCACCCACCAGATCCGCGCCCACATGGCAAGCATCGGCTGCCCCATCCTTGGCGACAGCAAATACGGCAACAACACCGCCAACCGGGAACTCAAGCTCAAGTATCAGGCCCTCTGCGCCTGGGAGCTCGTTCTCCCCCCGCTTCACCTCCCCCGACTTCGCCGACCTTTCCGGCAAGACCTTCCGCGCACCGAAGCCCTGGTATTACCAGCAGGTGCTGGATGGAACGTTGAAGTAATTTTTTTGATATGCAGCAAAAAGCGGCATCTCTCCATTTGATTGGAAAGATGCCGTTTTTCTTACTTATTTGCTTGAAAAAATACTCATCACAGAATGCAAACCAAAGTTTTTCATAATCCTCATGCTTTACCTCAATCAATTGATACGGAGATACAATATTCCGTTTGATAGCTTCTGCTGCAAAATCTCTGACATAATCGCCAGCCTCTGTATAAAATCCATACACATTTTGGATTCCTTTTTTCAGCTGCCACAAACAATCGTGTATGACCATCCACGGAAACATTATGGCCTTCCCAATTCACAAGCGGAATTATCAAGTCTTCTTCTGTATGAACAAAGTCACTTACAGCTTGCTTTTTGATTTCATCCACATAAAACTGTGAAGGCTGAATCTCTGCCATAGGAATCTTCACTAGTTCTACCGCAGGGTATGTTTTCACCAGATTATTTGTTTCGTCCCAAAAATTCGTAATATGTTCGGCATAAAATCGAAATTCATCTATCACAGCTTCATAGAAATTCGAGTTCTTTCCTCTTATAATCGCATCTGTTTTCGACACAATTTCCACTTCATACGGGTCATCTCCAACAAGAAATGCTCCATGTTGATTCAGAACTTTTTTCAAAAACCGATCATCCAGATATGTGTTTACTCGATTTACTCCAGGCATATATTCTTTTTTGCTTCATCGTTTTATATTTCATCCTTTTATCTTATCGGCCCCACCGATTTCCCGAACCACCAGCTTCATCTTACCATAGTTTCTGTTCTGTGGCAACAAAACGCGGCACCTCTCCGTGCAAACGGAAAGATGCCGCGTTTCTTGTTCCTATACGCTCAAATCAGAAGTCCTTATCCTTCCGAATCTCGAACTCCATGCCGTGGATATTTTCCTTCCGCGCAACATCATACTCGTAGCCCGGGAAGTCTTTGCGAATCGTTATCGTGTTCAGGCAGTCATAACCCAGCTTTCGATACAGCCGAATCGCTGCTTCGTTTCGGGCGGCAGCTTCGATGTAAAGGGAAACCGAATACTGCTTCACGATTTCTTCCAGCTGGTGAATTGCTTCACTGCCAAAACCATGACCCTGCCATTCCGGTAGGATAAATAAATCTTCCAACCAGTCCATTTTCCCACCACGGCTTCCCAAGTGAGCAAAGCCCAGAGTGGTTTCTTCGTTCTGGATAAAATAGATTGCATGGCCTTGCTTTGTCCAGTTCTGCAAATCTTCCAGCGCTTCCACTTCGCTCTGGTCATAATGGCTGTGCGCTTTCCAGAAGCCCTGAATCAGCGGAATGATTTGCGTTTCTTCGTTCGTGTATTGCTTTAGTGTAATCATAACAGATTCCTCTATAATTTCAGTTATCCCCGCCTTCGCTGACCACCACCGATTTCATCATATCATATTTCATCCACTTTCGCAATAAACCGCAGAATCTTCTGCTTCTTTTCTGCGGCAGCGCCGCAAATCAACAAACCCCTGAAAATTCGGAAAGAGATCTTCACGCCGCAGGCGGGAATCTCCCGATTTTCAGGGGTTTGTCTCCTTTTTGGGGTTCCAAGGGGCGAGCAGCCCCTTGGCCGTGCCTCCCGCGCTTCGGAAGTAGCGGGCGCTTTTCTGGTACTCTTTTGGCGCGCAAAAGAGTACATATCACCTTCAGATGCGCACCATCTCGCGGGTGATCTCGGCCAGAGAGTGTGCGCCGCACATCTGCATGGTGTCGGCCAGCTCCCCGGCGATCTTGTCGATGTAGCACTTCACGCCTTCCTCGCCGCCGCCGTAGACTGCGGTGACAAAGGGGCGGCAGATGAGCACAGCGTCAGCGCCTAGAGCCAGCGCCTTGAACACATCCACGCCGGAGCGGATGCCGCCGTCTACCAGGATCTTCACGCCACTGCCCTTGAGGGCTTCAGCGATCTCCGGCAGGACCTCGGCGGTGGCGGGGGTCTGGTCCAGCACCCGGCCGCCGTGGTTGGAGACCACGATAGCAGCAGCACCGGCCTCCTTTGCCTTGAGGGCACCCTTGACGGTCATCACACCCTTGACGATGAAGGGGCGCTCGGCCAGCTTGACGATCTCCGCCAGCTCCGCCACGGTCTTGCTGCCGGCGGGAGGCGTGAGATTTTTCAGGAAAGGCAGACCGGCGGCATCCACGTCCATGGCCACGGCAAAGCAGCCGCTGGCCTTGGCCTGCTCCATCTTGGCCTTGACAGTGCCAATGTTCCAGGGCTTGATGGTGGGCACGCCGCAGCCGCCTCGCCGCGCCAATGGCCTTGGTGGCCATGGTCATCACGTCGGGGTTGGTGCCGTCACCCGTAAAGGCGGCAATGCCGTTTTCGGCGCAGGCGCGCACCAGCACGTCATTGTAGGTCATATCGGTGTAGGCGTCCGAATAGTGGAGGTTCACCGCACCCACCGGGCCTGCAAAGAACGGGATACTTGAAGGTTTGCCCAAACAGCTCCACATGGGTGTCGGGGGTGCCGTTCTCGCACAGGGTATCCATGTTCACCCGGATGTCCGCCCACTTATTATAATTGCGGATAGCGGTATCGCCCACGCCCTTGGCGCCGGGGCCGGGGACCTGGTTGCCGCAGGCTTTGCCATTGCAGACAGGGCAGGCCTTGCAGTATTTGCCGATACACTGCCGCGCGTTGTTTAAAACATCAGAATAATTCATTGCGTTTTCCTCCCTGTTCGTTCCTGACCCTGCGTTTTTACCAGGGTCCGCATCTCTCTGCTCTCATCATAGTCTTTCTTTTTCCCCGCGTCAAGAGGTTTTGCAGGCGTCCGGGAGTTCCGTTCAACGAAAAGTCGTACTACGCACCATCGTCCTTTTTGAAAAAATACAAATTTTTTTGGAAAAAATTGCTTGACAAAACCCTTTGTTTCAGGTATTATAGTGGAGCGCTGAGGGCCACGGCCCGAAAGCAAAACAGAAGATGTGGAAAGATGGCTGAGTTGGTCTAAGGCGCACGACTGGAAATCGTGTAACGTGTCAAAAGCGTTCTGGGGTTCGAATCCCCATCTTTCCGCCAAAAACGCCCGGAACTGAAAAGTTCCGGGTTTTTGCTTTATGTGAAAATTTGAGAGGATGATAAAATGTCCATTACGATCGCCATGCCCCGGATGAGCGCCGACCCGGAGCTGACCACCGCACAATCCAAATATGTGGAAAGTCTGGCCCGGGCGGGTGCTTCCGTCCGCTGGGTGGAACTGGCTGACCCGGACAAGGCCGTGGCCGTGGCGCTGGAATGTGCCGGCCTGCTGCTACCCGGCGGCGGCGACATTGAGCCCAGCCTCTTCGGGCAGGAGCGCATCCCGGCCTGCGGGGAGCCCAATCCCCTGCGGGATGCCGCTGAGCCCAAGCTGCTCCATGCATTCCTTGCGGCGGGCAAGCCCATCCTTGGCATCTGCCGGGGCATTCAGGTGCTGAACGCGTTCCTCGGCGGGGAGCTGTATCAGGACATCAAGCCCCTGGAGCATGTGCCTCACAACGATCACTGGGCTAAAATCCACACCGTGACCGTCCGCCGGGGCACCCTGCTGGCGGAGATCTTAAAGCAGGACACCGTTCTGGTCAACAGCCAGCACCATCAGGCAGCCAGCCGGGTGGCTCCGGGGCTGGAAATTGCCGCCCTCAGCGAGGACGGTTTCATCGAGGCGCTGGAAAAGCCGGACGCAACGTTTTGCCTCGGGGTCCAGTGGCACCCGGAGTGGCTCAGCGAGGCCGACCCCGCCAGCAACGGCCCTGTTTGACGCCCTTTTCCAGTAAGAGGTTTTTTCGAACCCCCTCCCTAAAATTCCCGATTCTGGGCCTCAGCCGGCTTAACGCTTTTTTCAGCGGCAGCGGAAAATCCACCCCCAGTTTTTATCACGCCCGGTCCTGCATCTGGACGCTGTGCACTTTCTGCCCGGCTGGGTGGAGCGCGTTCCGGGAGAGGAGGAGCAGCTGGTCACCTCGTTTCTTGACACCCACAGCAGCTGGATCATGGACGGGAACTACACCAAAACCTGTTATGCCCGGCGGCTGGAAGAGGCAGACCAGATCATCGTCCTTGCATTCAACCGCTTTCTTTGCCTCTGGCGGGTCATCCGGCGGTGGTGGGCCAACCGGGGCGCTGTGCGGGATTCCTCCGCGCCCGGCTGTATGGAAAAAGATCGACGCTGAATTCGTCTGGTGGGTCTTATATCAGGGCCGCACACCTGCCCGGATTGCCGGATACCGGCAAATTGCCCGGCAATACCCCGAAAAATTTATTTTGATCCAAAATCCCCGGCAGCTTGCACGATTTTTAAGTTCTGGTTCGTATTCTCAATAAAAGGGCGTTTTCAGGTCTTCCCGCAGTAAAATAAAAAGCGAGGCGTTTTCTATGCCGTTCCCGTGCCGTTGCCACTCTCCTGCTCTGCCTTGCGGCAGTTGCATCGTGGCGGCTCTTGTCCTTACAATGGCCTTGCAAACCGCAAGCTGAAAGCCCTGCAGCAGGGGCGGATTTCGAGTTCCTTACGCTGTCACCTCCCAGGGCGGCACCACCCACCCGGCCCTTTACCATTCTGGACCGCAGGCCGGGGCCACAGAGGGCCGGATGACCGGCCTCTACATCCCCCGGCCAGCTGCAGCTTTATCTTTACTCCCGCGATGCCGCCACCACCGAAACCAGCGGCGACAACTTTTTCACCGATGTCTATATTGATGCAGACCAGACTCTGTTCAATGCCATCTCCGGAAAAACGTGTTCCGTCGTTTATTGCTTTACCCGCTGGTGGGACATTCTTCGCCAGTGGGCGTGGTCTTTTTCTCCAGGCTGCACAGCAAAATGCTGGGCGTCCCGCAAACCGGTGGCATCCTTCACATGTCCGGCTCCGGTATGAGATAACGCCCAACAGCCCCCATGCTGAACATCCTCCGAGCGGGTGAACGCCTCCAGCGGCATCGTCAGCGGCCAGTATCCCCAGGGCTTTAGCTTCTTTTCCAGCTCAACGAGGACGGCTCCCCCACGCTGGTGCTGGGCCTGCCCCTCAATCTCTTCTTTTGACGACAGCATCCCGGTATCGGACATCCATCTGGAGATCCCGCCCATGATGTCTCTGATGACCCTCAATCGGGCTTCTGTGGCCCCTGTTGTCAACAACCTCTCGGCCCCCACATCTCACAGGACAGCGACATTGCCTCGTTCGTCCAGCTGCGGCGTCGTTGACGAACAGATCGAGCTGCAGGAGCTCGTCCGGCTTCTCAACGCCATCCAATAAACACACAGCCAAAACGGCAGGTTCCCTCTAAATGGGGGCACCTGCCGTTTTTCTTCTTCAGTTCCCTTTTGATCCGACGGTCACGCGCCTCAGCGGTCCAGAATTTTGCCGTCCACCGGACGCTCCACCTGCCATGGGATCATTTTGCCGCTGTTCTGCAGGGCCACGCCCATCCATGTGCTGCCGACCATCCCGGAGCACAACGTCCACATCCAGCTCACCGGCACGGTGCCTCCATCCGCAGAACGGTCACGCTCTTGATGTCGTTCTGGCGCAGGATCCCGGATGAGCGACTGTAATCCACATCGCCACGCTTGGGGCAGCCGATCAGCGTCACTTTGCCCCGCATGAACTCCTGATGGACATTGGCAAGATGATACGCCGTGCAGTCTGCCGCCACCAGAACTTGGCCCCTGCAAAGTAAGGGGGCGTTCACAGGCATGCCAGCTTGATCTGGCAGGGCCACTGGGCCAGCTATGAGGGCTGACTTCCCAGTAATGCCGCGGCCCGCTGCCTCCTCCCGGTGGAACTGGTGCATCCGGCTGCCCGGGCAGCCGTGAAATGCTCGAGGCTGCGGGCTGGGCAGGAGCTGCCTGTGCAGCCGCTGCTTTTTTCTGCTTGTTTTCCAGCACAGCCTGCTCATCGTAAGCAGCGGCCTCCCGCTCGGTGAATGTGCAATGGCACCGGTGGGGCAGCCGGGCAGGATCAGTCGCCCTGACTGGTCAGCCGTCGTTGGCCTTTCCCGTTCACGAGGCCGATGGCACCTTATGGCGAGGCCGTCGCCCACATAGCGGGCGGTGATCGTCCCGCAGCGGCTTTTTGTTGACAAGGCCGATGGCTCCCTCGTGGCAGGCGGTGACACAGGCACCACAGCCATTGCATTTTTCTTCGTCTATATGAAGGTGGCGTTTTTAGATGATATAAGGGCCGCTGTCGTGGAGCACGACGTTGGGCAGATGGGCCACGATGATCTGGTTCAGCAGGCCCTCGCCCTGATGGGCGCTGCTGACCGCAAAGCACCGCAGGGTGTTGCCGAAGCAGCTTCCGGTGCCGATGACATTGTACTCCTCGTCGAACATGGCGCAGATGTAGTCCAGATTGCCGTCGCGGCGGATGCCCTCCTGCTGCAGCAGCGCATCGATCTGGGCCAGAACGGTCCGATCGGTCGGGCAGACCTGCGAAATGGTATATTCACTCATCGTTATTCCCCTCCGTCGTGATAAAATGGAGCAGATAGGTCAGCGCCAGCAGGTCGGCACTGCCGCCGGGCGAAATTCTCCGCGATGAACCGGTCATCCAGCGCCGCGAGGGCATCTTTATCCGGGTAAGGCGTCTGGGCGAGAAGGGCTTTCAGCTCTTCGGTGAGGGCCAGCTGACGCTCCCGGCTCGAGCGGGCGATGATGTTGGTATCGGTGCTGCCGGCCAGAATCGCCAGCAGCGCGCCCGCCGCCTGCCCGGTCGAAGTCATAGCCCTTGGCAAGGCCCTCTTCCAGCACCGGCAGACCGACATTCAGCACCGTGGGAAGTCCAGCTTCCACCTGCCCCCGCACACCAGTGATACCGTACTGAATATAAAGCTTCTGGCCCACGGTGGCGGCGTTTTCGGCAGTGACGCCCGCAAAGTCCTTCTCGGTCAGGCCCGCCGTCATGGCGGATACTTCTGACAGAACGCGGGCTGCTTCGGCCCAGAGGGAACGGTCGAGGCGTCCCAGCGCCGCGCAGACGATGCCCACCGAAAAGACCGCGCCCTTGTGGGTGTTGACGCCGCCGGTGGCGTCCAGCATCTCGCCCTCGGCCTCACAACCCAGAGGCCGCAGGGCCGCGAAGGTCTCGGGCGCGGGCTGTTCCGCCGTCTCGCGGCCCGTCCGGGCGCAGGCTTCAAAATAGGGGTAGAGGGCGGCGGCGCTGTCCATGAAGGTAAAGACGTTCATATCCCTGTGGCTGCCGCTGTTCCGCCGGTCTACAAGGCCGGGCTTCGGGGTGGTCGTCACCTCGTAGAGCAGAGCGCGGACAGACAGACGGGCCGCGTCGGCAATGTCCTGCACGTCCCGGGCCTCGGTCAGGATCTCCGTCGTCTTTTCCTGCAGTTCGGCCACGGTATGGATGCGGCGGCTGCTACACACCTTAGCAGGCCCGCCGCAGATGAGACAGCGGCGGCCTTCGAGGTTTAGCTCTTCTCTGTCCACTTTGAGGCCGTCCGGGCGGATGACGTCCATATCAAAGAGCCGCCCCAGCGGTGTGGCGTCCTCGATGTCGGTGGTGAATTTTTGATGGCCAGCGGGTCGGCGTCCAGCACATAGAACGCCTCACAACCGGTCACTTCCCGGACGGCGTCCTGATACAGCGGCGTCAGCTTTGCCCGCAGAAACTGCTGGCGCAGCAGCTGACGCCCCCGCGCAAAGCCCCGCCGGATGAGGGGTGAATCCTTCACCGGGCCGCAGATGTTCATGGTAAAGCAGATGAGGGGCTTGTGGTACTGGGCCAGCAATGCCTGCTGGTGCTGCACCCGGCGCTCCCGCGCATCCAGCATCTGGACCAGCGAAACAGTTGTCTCCATGTTTCTTCTCCTCTCAACGATGCTTCTTGAGCATATCCATAAAAAGCTGCACCTGCGGCAGGGCTGCAGCGTCCCTCTGGCAGAAAATATAGGTGCGTCGGACGAACGGCTCACCGTTCTCGAAGGTGCAGGGCTTGACATATCCTTTGAAGCCATCCAGCGCCACTTCCGGCATCAGCGCCCAGCCGAGACCCCGCTCCACCATCTCGCGGCAGACCATGATGTTGTCCACCACAAAGTTGCCTGCGTCGTTGGTCACACCGTTCTCGTAGCGCCAGCGGGCCATCTGGGCGCTGATGGTGGCGTCGCTGCTGTGGTCGATATAAAGGTAATCGGAGATGGGTCTGTCCTTGTTCTCCTCGCTGCAGATGAGGCAGATATTCTCCTGCGAGAGCAGGAACTGGGTGCCGTCCCACGGGTACTCGCCGCGCAGCACCGCAACGTCCAGCGATGAGTCCAGCATCTGCTGGTAGATGTTCCGGCTGTGGCCGGTGGCGATGTCGAGACGGACTTTCGGGTAGGCCCTGTGGTACTCTGTCAGCACCTCGGGCAGGCGGTAATAGGAGAAGTTCACCGAGATGCCCGCCCTCAGGGTGCCGCAGGCCTCGCCCTGGATCGAGGCCAGCTGGCGGCGCATCTTCTCCATTTCCCGGGCAGCGGCAGCGCTGTGGAGCAGCACCTGCTCCCCCGCCGGTGTGAAGCGGATGCCCTGCCGCGAGCGCAGCACGATCTCCACCCCAAGCTCCTGCTCCAGTGCCTTGATACGCTTGGAAAGCGCCGACTGGGTCATATACAGCTTATCCGCTGCATGGGTGATGTTGCGCGTCTCGTCCAGCGCGTGCAGCAGCTCGTAATCTTTTTTCGTCCATCGTAGCTCTCCCCCATTGCCCTTTATTTTTTTATCATTCCTGTTTGCGCTTCATCGCGGCGCATTTTCGCTCAGATTCCATATCTGTTATTCATAATACAACAGATTTCAGCAAATGAAAAGGGGGATATTCGCCTTGATTTTCCCGAAAGTCCATTCCCAGATGGAATAACTCAGCACTTTTCTTGCGTTTTTCTTAACCCTGCCTTAATTCCATCTTAATGCGGTGTTGTTGTACACAACATCTTCATTTTTTTTGCTGATGGGCGGTCTTCCTCCCGCAGTACAGAAAACGCAGTTCTCTTTTTCATTTTTGCCTGAAAAATCATTAAAAGTCCAGTTTATTGGATATTATTTGTATTATTATAAAAACATGAAAATACTCGTTTCTTTCTTCTTTGGCACATTGCAAATTTTTCCGTCTGCTTTTTGTGCAAAGTCCCAGAATTTTTCGTCGAAAAGCGCGTTTTGTTGACAGCCGCTTTTTGAAAAGCGTATCCTTATTGCAAACCAGAGTCAGGAGGTCATTTTATGGAGCACTCCATACGTCTTGCCCACATCAGCGAGGACGGCACCCGCACCCAGACCGTCTACGACCATCTCGCCGGCACTGCCAGACTGGCCGGTTCCTTCGCAGCCCCCTTCGGGGCGCAGCGCGAGGCCGAATTTGCCGCGTGGCTCCACGATGTCGGCAAGTACAGCGACGCCTTCCAGCTGCGGCTCAAAGGCGGTCCCAAGGTGGACCACTCCACCGCCGGGGCGCAGGAGGCCTGGGTTCGCCAACATCTCCACACTGCCTTTGCCGTGGCCGGACACCACAGCGGCCTGCCCGACGGTGGGAGCCCCGCCGATGACCCGGGCGACGCCACCCTGTTTGGACGGAGCAAGAAGCCGGTAGACCCCTACGACGGCTGGCAGGAAGTAACGCTCCCCGCCTCGACGCCGCCCGCGTGGGCCTGCGCCGACCCGCTGAGCCTCGCGTTCTTCACCCGGATGCTCTACTCCTGCCTCGTGGACGCCGACTTCATCGACACCGAGACCTTCATGGACGGCAAGGCCGCACCCCGGGGCAGCGGCACGGACATCGCCGCGCTGCGGGACATCGTCTCGGCACAGGCGCAGCGCTATCTCAGTGCCGAATCGCCCTCGCCCGTCAGCGTCCAGCGCAACACCGTCCTCCGTGCCTGCCTCGAGAAAGGCGCGCACGGCCCCAGGGGCTCTACACCCTCACCGTACCCACCGGCGGCGGCAAGACCTTTGCCTCCCTCGCCTTTGCGCTGGAGCACGCCGCCGCCCAGAAGATGAAGCGGGTCATCTACGTCATCCCTTATATGTCCATCATCGACCAGACCGCCGCCGTCTTCTCGGGCCTGCTGGGCGCAGAAAATGTTCTGGCCGACTTCTCCAACGCCGAGTACAAGACTGTTGAGCAGGACGACCTGACCCCTGCCCAGTACCGCCAGATGCTGGCCAGCGAAAACTGGGACGCCCCCGTCGTGGTGACGACGGCAGTGCAGTTCTTCGAGTCGCTCTACGCCAACCGCAGCAGCCGCTGCCGCAAGCTCCACAACATCGCCGACAGCGTCATCATCTTCGACGAGGCGCAGACCCTCCCGGGCGACTACCTTGCCCCCTGCGTCAGCGCCATCGCCCAGCTCATCCAGCATTACCACTCCACGGCTGTCCTCTGCACGGCCACCCAGCCTGCCCTTTGAGCCGCTGTTCCGGCGCTTTGCGCCGGAGCTCCACCCGCAGGAGATCACGCCCGACGCGGCCCGCCTCTACGAAGTGCTCCGGCGCACCACCCTGCAAGACCTCGGCACCCTGCCGCAGGAGGAGTTCGCCGCCCGGCTGGCAGATCATCCGCAGGTGCTCTGCGTGGTCAACCGCCGCAAGACGGCCCAGCAGCTCTATGAGTCCCTGCCCGCCGAGGGCAGCTACTGCCTGACCACCCTGCTCTGCGCCGCCGACCGCCGCCGTCAGCTGGACGACATCCGCCAGCGGCTGAAAGAGGGTCTGCCCTGCCGGGTGGTGTCCACCTCTCTGATCGAGGCGGGCGTGGACGTGGATTTTCCCGTCGCTTACCGCGAGCAGTGCGGTCTTGACTCTCTCTTTACAGACTGCCGGGCGCTGCAACCGCGAGGGGCGGCGGGGCGCAGAGGAAAGCATCGTCTACCGGTTCCGGCTGGTGGGTTTAAGTATTCCTCAAATGATTCGTTCAAATTGCGATGCTCTCGACTACACTGTCGATTACTACCCGACACGTTTAGACTCTCCTGCGGCTATTCATGCTTATTTCGAACAGCTTTACGATTCGCGTGGAGAGAAATCTTTTGATCAAAACGGAATTCTCGACGCTTTTATTCATGGCGTTGATGGCTGTTGTCTTCCTTTCGCATCAGTCGCCAAGCAATTTCACCTCATCCAAAATTCTGCTCGCACAGTTTATATTCCCATAAACGAAGGCGCTGTACTCTGTGAGCGTTTACGAAAAGGTCCCATTAATCGAATTCTTTTGCATGTCAACTTGGCATTTATAGCGTTTCCTGCTATTTTGAACAATTTCAATCTTTATATAATTCAGGTATGTTAGAACTTTTGCCAGATGGTTCTGCCATATTGAGTGATTTAACTCAATACAGCCAGAAACTCGGTCTTAATATGGATGTTGAAACTGGAAGAGGTTTGTTTTTTAACTCTTAAGAATAAAAAAGCAACAGCAAAGGCTTTACTTCCCTTGTTGTTGCTTTCTTCGGATACTTCTGTATCCATTAATATTTCAACCCACACAAAATATTTGTGACATATTCTATTATAGAAGGAAATCCCCCTTTTGACAAGTATTTTCAGTTTCAACATAATACATTAATGAAAATTCATATTGACATTCTAAATTTTTGTGGTACTATTAGCTCAGAGATTTTAATCCATTAATGAATTTAAGAATAGAGGTGGTTGCAATGGCTAACATTCATCTTAGTCTGAAAATTCAACTTCACCCGGAAAGGAGGCGATGCTGATGTCCATGCTCATTGAAGTGTGGGGCGATTATGCCTGTTTCACTCGTCCGGAAATGAAGACCGAGCGCGTGAGCTACGACATGCCCACCCCGTCCGCCGCGCGGGGCCTTGTGGACGCCATCTACTGGCACCCCGGGCTGCGCTACACCATCGATGCCATCTATCTGCTCAAGCCCTTCGGCCTCGACCCCGAGGACGAAGCGTCCACCGAGGAGTACACCCAGCGGCCCATCCGCTTCACCAACATCCGCCGCAACGAGGTCAAGTCCACCCTTGCTGTCCTCCGCCACCCTCAGTGCGGCCAAAGGGCGGCACGCCGCCGGTGCTCTACACCTCGGAGGACATCCAGCAGCGGGCCGCGATGGTCCTGCAGGATGTCCACTACGTCATCAAGTGCCACTTCGATTTGACGGGCAAAGCCGCCCCCAGCGACAACCCCGGCAAGTTTCAGGACATCCTGCGCCGACGCCTGCGCAAGGGCCAGTGCTATCACCAGCCCTGTTTCGGGTGCCGGGAGTTCCCGGCCAACTTCCGGGAGTGGCCGGGCGGCGGCATTCCGGCGCTGAAGGTCACGCAGGACCTTGGTTTCATGCTCCACAGCCTCGCTTACTCTGACCCGGCCAACATCCGCAGCCAGTTCTTCCGCGCAAAACTGGTGGACGGCGTGATGGAATGCCGGGACGTGGAGGTGTTTACATGATACTCCAAGCACTAACATCTTACTATGAAGCACTTCGAGACAAAGGCGTCTTATCCGCACCTGGATGGGATGATAATTTCAAGGTAAGTTATGAACTCCGCCTCAATGACTCTGGCCAGCTTGTACGTCTCATGAATCTTGGTTCCACGAGCGAAAAAGGCAAGCTTATTCCCCGTCCCATGCGAGTTCCGAAACATTCCACTCGTTCTTCGGGCATTCTTGCAAATTTTCTCTGTGATACATCCTCTTATTTATTAGGTGCAGATGAAAAAGGAAAACCCGAACGTGCAATAGAATGTTTCAAAGCTTCTTCTTCCCTGCATCACACAATCCTAGATGGAGTAGATTCTCCCGTTGCCAAAGCTATACTTGCTTTTTTCGATCACTGGAATCCTGCGCAAGCAGCTACCCATCCGTTGCTGGCTGAGCAATGGAAAAATATATCTTCAAATGCTAACATAATTCTGGGCTATGAAGACTCAAATGGACACCATGAATTTTCCATTGAATCCGACATTATTCAAGTTGCATGGGAAAAATACTATAATAACAATAGTGCTGATGCCTTCATCGGACCATGCCTCGTCACTGGCAAAGAAGGCCCCATTGAGCGAACCCACCCCAACATTAGTGGTTTCCCCGGCGCACAAAGCTCTGGTGCATCGTTAGTTTCTTTCAATGCTTCTGCCTTTTGTTCCTATGGTCATGAACAAGGTTCTAATGCTCCTGTCAGCAAATACGCTGCATTCGCATATACGACTGCACTAAATTATCTATTGTCTGACCGAAAAAAACATTGTCGTATTATCGGAAAAGGGAATGATGTTACCGCTGTTGTGTGCTGGGCTAAAAGTGCCAACCCTGTCTATTCACAGGTAGGCTGCGACATGATGTTTTTCGATTCCTCTGGTGAGATGCAAGAAAGCACCTTATTTCACATCGTCAAGTGTCTTTCTATCGGTCAACCGTACTGTTCCGATGGAATCACCTTATCGCCTGAAGAGCATTTCTATGTTTTGGGAATTTCTCCCAACGCTGCTCGACTTTCAGTACGTTTTTTCTTCAAGATACATTTGGCTCGTTTGCTCAAAACCTGACACGTTTTTGGACGGATACTGAAATTGTACGCCCTATACAAGACATGCGTCAAAACCTTTCCGTCTGGTCACTAGCTATGACAACAGTTCGAACTTCTAGCACTTCTTCGTCCTTGCCCTCTCCCTCTCCCCAGCTAGTGGGTGACTTGCTACGCTCTGTGCTTACTGGTGGACATTATCCAGCCACTTTACTCAGCGGCGTCACTCTTCGTATTCGCGCTGAACATAATGTTTCTCGTGGTCGTGCCGCTGCACTAAAAGCGTACTACCTTCGCAATCGCCCTAATGTTATTCCAGAGGAGGTTTTAGTCATGAGTCTGAATGAATCCAGCAGTTATAGTCCATATGTTCTTGGTCGTTTATTTTCCGTTCTTGAATCTGTACAATATGATGCCAACCCCAACATCAAAGCCACAATTAAAGATTGTTATTTTAACTCCGCTTGCGCCACTCCGTCACTAGCTTTTCCCACATTAATCAAATTGTCGCAAAAACATCTGCAAAAACTTCCAAAAGAACGGGCTATCTTCTATCGTAAATTAATCACTGAACTTATGGGTCGATTTTCTGAAAATGGTTTTCCGGCGCGGCTCAGCCTGCCGGAGCAGGGTGCCTTTGAGATCGGCTACTACCACCAGACCCAGAAACGCTACGCCAAAAAGAGCGAGGAGGAATAAATTATGTCTACCCCCATTAAAAACCGCTACGACTTTGTGATCCTGTTCGACGTGGAAAACGGCAACCCCAACGGCAATCCGGACGCCGGCAATATGCCCCGCATCGACCCCGAAACCGGCTACGGCCTTGTGACGGACGTGTGCCTGAAGCGGAAGATCCGCAACTATGTCGAGACCCTGAAAGAGGACGAAAAAGGCTACCGCATCTACATCAAGGACGGCGTTCCCTCAACCGCAGCGATGCCGAGGCCATCAAAACTCTGGGCATCGACCCCGACCTGAAAGCTGCCAAAAGGCCGACCCCGGCGTCGATGCCAAGCTGCGGGACTATATGTGTGAGAACTACTTCGACATCCGCACCTTCGGCGCCGTGATGACCACCTTCGTCAAGGGTGCGCTGAACTGCGGTCAGGTGCGCGGCCCCGTCCAGCTGAGCTTTGCCCGGTCGGTGGACCCCATCATGCCGCAGGAGGTCACCATCACCCGCATAGCCATCACCACCGAGGCGGACGCGGAGAAGAAGGGCACCGAAATGGGCCGCAAGCACATCGTGCCTTACGCCCCCTCTACCGCGCCGAGGGCTATGTCTCGGCCAACCTCGCCCGGAAGACCACCGGCTTCTCCGAGGATGATTTGAAACTTCTGTGGACTGCCATTCTGAATATGTTCGAGAACGACCACAGCGCTGCCCGGGGCAAGATGGCCGTGCGGGGAGCTCATCGTGTTCAAGCACGATTCTGAGCTGGGCAATGCCCCGGCCTATAAGCTCTTCGACTCCGTCGCCGTCCAGCGCAAGCCCGATGTGGACGCCGCCCGCAGCTACCGCGACTACACCGTCACGGTGGCAGACACTCTGCCGGAAGGAGTCACCTGCGAGAGGCTGTCCTGATGGTCGGCCCGACGACTGGCTGCCCCTGTCGGGCATCCAGCACTTCTGCTTTTGCCGCCGCCAGTGGGCGCTCATCCATCTGGAACAGCAGTGGGCGGAGAACCGCCGCACCGTCGAAGGCCAGCTCGACCACGCCCGCTGCCATGACGCAGACCAGACCGAACGGCGCGGCGGCCTGCTCATCACCCGCGGAATGCGGGTGGTCAGCCGTCGGCTTGGCCTGAGCGGAAACTGCGATGTCGTCGAGTTCCGGGCCGACCCGGAGGGCGTCTCCCCCTGCAAAGCGCGGAAGGACTCTGGAAGCCCATGCCTGTCGAGTACAAGCATGGCCGCGCCAAGGCCAGCGACGCCGACCGGCTGCAGCTCTGCGCACAGGCCATGGCGCTGGAAGAGATGCTGGTGTGCAGCATCCCGGAGGGTGCGCTCTTCTACGAGGAAACGCGGCGGCGGGAGGTCGTGCCGCTGACCGAAGAACTCCGCCAGGCCACCCAGAAGATGGCCGATGAGATGCACACCTATTTTGCCCGGGGCTATACCCCCAAGTCGAAGCCCGGCACCCACTGCAGCGCCTGCTCCCTCAAAGAGCTCTGCCTCCCCGTGCTGTATCAGCGTGCCGACCCAAAAGCCTATCTCCGCACCCATCTGGACGAGATGCAGGAGGCCGCGCCATGAGAAAGTTTTTTGAACACGCTCTACGTCCTCAACAAGGACGCCTACCTTTCCCTCGAGGGGGAGAACATCGTCCTGCTCTGCAACAAGGCTGAAATGGGCCGGGTCCCGCTCCACACGCTGGAAGGCATCGTCTGCTTCAGCTATCCCGGCGCAAGCCCTGCCCTGATGGGCAAATGCGCCCGCCTCGGGGTCGATTTGAGCTTTTTCAGCCCGCAGGGCCGCTTTCTGGCCCGGGCCGTAGGCGAAGAGCGGGGCAACGTCCTGCTGCGGCAGACCCAGTACCGCATCGCAGACAGCGAGGCAGAGAGCTGTCTCTATGCGCGCAATTTCATCCTGGGCAAAGTCTATAACGCCCGCTGGGTGCTGGAACGGGCCACCCGCGACCACCCCAGCGGGTGCCAGTGGAACAGCTCAAGCGCACCAGCGCCCAGCTGGCGGCGGCGCTGCCCCTCATCGAAGAGTGCGACGACCTCGACCAGCTTCGCGGTCTGGAGGGCGAGGCGGCACAGCGGTATTTCGACTGCTTTGATTCACTCATCCTGCAGCAGCACGATGATTTTTTTCTTTCGCAGGCCGGAGCCGCCGCCCGCCGCTGGACAATACCAATGCCCTGCTCTCTTTCGCTTATTCGCTTCTGGCCTCCGACTGCACGGCGGCTCTTCAGAGTGTGGGCCTCGACCCCTACGTCGGCTTTCTCCACCGCGCCCGGCCCGGGCGCAGGAGCCTCGCCCTCGACCTCATGGAAGAGCTGCGTGCAGTTTATGCCGACCGCTTCGTGCTCTCCTGCATCAACCAGAAAATCATGACGCCGAAGCATTTCCAGAAGCAGGAGAACGGGGCCGTCCTTCTCACCGATGAGGGCCGCCGCGCCTTTCTGGGCGGGTGGCAGACCCGCAAGCAGGAGACTATCACCCACCCGTTCCTGAACGAAAAGCTTCCGTGGGGCCTCGTGCCTTATGTGCAGGCTCTGCTTCTGGCCCGCACCCTGCGGGCGATATGGAGCTTTACCCGCCATTTTTCTGGAAGTGAGGGATGTGTATGCTGGTCCTTATCACCTACGACGTCAATACCGAAACTCCTGCCGGGCGCAAACGTCTGCGCAAAGTCGCCAAGCGCTGTGTGGACCACGGGCAGCGGGTGCAGAACTCCGTATTTGAATGCCTTCTGGATGCCGCGCAGTATGCCGTTCTCAAGGCGGAGCTGACGGCCCTCATCGACCCTGCGCTGGACAGTCTGCGCTTCTACCAGCTGGGCAACAGCTATAAGAGCAAGGTGGAGCATGTCGGCGTTCATCCGCCCTTCGAGCAGGACGGCCTGCTGTTGTTCTGAGTTTCCCGCCCCGGTGCGAAGGGCGAGTTCTCAGCATTTTTCCGGCACCTTCGCACCGGATTTTTGTGTCATTTTGCATGATTAGGATAGCTCTTTGACCCGTTGTAAATCAAGGCTCTTCTAAATTCGTGCAGAATGTTGTATAATTTGTTTGAAAATAGAGATTTTGTCTCTGTTTTTGTCTGTCGCGGAGGGCGTGGATAGAAATCACCGCATCAAGAGGCTGAAAGTGCGGAGGGCGTGGATAGAAATTTCATGGCCTCCGGTAACTGCTCCGGAGGGCGGGATAGAAAGTCGGCCTCCGGTAACTGCTCCAGCGGAGGGCGGAGGGCGTGGATAGAAATGTAATGCCTCACGATCTCGTTGACGATATGGAGGTCGCCCTCCTCGCGGAGGGCGTGGATAGAAATCCGCTTTCGGTGACAGCGCAGACGCCGCGGCCATTCGTCGCCCTCCTCGCGGAGGGCGTGGATAGAAATCTGGCAGGTTTACAAGGACTGCGACATGGAATACGGTCGCCCTCCTCGCGGAGGGCGTGGATAGAAATTTTGCTGGCTGGATCTTTTTTTGGGCACCCAAAGACGTCGCCCTCCTCGCGGAGGGCGTGGATAGAAATTACGCGCCGGCGATTTTCAAGGAGGTGCCAGAAAGTCGCCCTCCTCGCGGAGGGCGTGGATAGAAATAGTTTCGCGGAGTTCAAGAAACTGTCTAGGCAGATGTCGCCCTCCTCGCGGAGGGCGTGGATAGAAATCCGTGCTGGCAGTTGTGGCCGCCATCGGCCTGGCGTCGCCCTCCTCGCGGAGGGCGTGGATAGAAATAGGGCATTTTTCAGCACGTTGGGCGCCCCCCAGCTGCGTCGCCCTCCTCGGGAGGGCGTGGATAGAAATATTTTGAGGTGTTCCAGCCGTTCGTCCTCTTTTTCGTCGCCCTCGCGGAGGGCGTGGATAGAAACTCCGAAAGACCCGGGAGAGAGCATCGCAACCATCGTCGCCCTCCTCGCGGAGGGCGTGGATAGAAATTCCGGGTCCGGCTGCCTCTAGGGCGGCGAATGGTGGTCGCCCTCCTCGCGGAGGGCGTGGATAGAAATACCCACGGACGGGAGCGCACATGGCAACCCTCAGGTCGCCCTCCTCGCGGAGGGCGTGGATAGAAATCCATGTCTGGGTTATACCAGCCGCCCAGGATTTGTCGCCCTCCTCGCGGAGGGCGTGGATAGAAATTCCGCATACCGTTCGCAATGGTCGTGGCATCCCGGGTCGCCCTCCTCGCGGAGGGCGTGGATAGAAATTCGCAACCAGAGAGGGCAGCGAGGGCAACTATAAGGTCGCCCTCCTCGCGGAGGGCGTGGATAGAAATGGAAATCACCATGTCAACTTGCTCTTTGGTGTTTGGTCGCCCTCCTCGCGGAGGGCGTGGATAGAAATACTTTCTATCGCGTCTGTAGCGACCCAAGACTTTGTCGCCCTCCTCGCGGAGGGCGTGGATAGAAATTGTTCGCGCCCGCTGTAGTAATACTCGCGGGTCGGTCGCCCTCGCGGAGGGCGTGGATAGAAATGAACCGGCACCCACGGGATGGATGTGCGCAGTGGGTCGCCCTCCTCGCGGAGGGCGTGGATAGAAATTCGACGGCCTTTTTCCATGCCGGGAGAAGCTGTGTCGCCCCTCCTCGCGGAGGGCGTGGATAGAAATTTCTTGGTGCGTGGGTCGCCGTAGAGGGTAAGTTGTCGCCCTCCTCGCGGAGGGCGTGGATAGAAATGCCGTGGATGAGGGCAAAATACCCGGCCTTAAAGTCGCCCTCCTCGCGGAGGGCGTGGATAGAAATGATGTTGAGGTGACAGGCTTCGACCAGCATGAGGTGTCGCCCTCCTCGCGGAGGGCGTGGATAGAAATGTGACAAGGTTGGTGATCTGGCCGCAGACCTGGCGTCGCCCTCCTCGCGGAGGGCGTGGATAGAAATTCTATGGAGCGAGAGCCAGCCTGTGCGCCACCATGTCGCCCTCCTCGCGGAGGGCGTGGATAGAAATCGTTCATCCAGCGCCGCAGATGGCTGGACAAAGACGTCGCCCTCCTCGCGGAGGGCGTGGATAGAAATCTGCTGGAGAAGTACCCGCAGTACCCCGGCATGGGTCGCCCTCGCGGAGGGCGTGGATAGAAATATGGCCCAGTGAATCTCTGTATCTGCCATGCCGGTCGCCCCCTCCTCGCGGAGGGCGTGGATAGAAATAGGGCGACCCCAAAGCAGAGGTGCAGAAGCTCTTGTCGCCCTCCTCGCGGAGGGCGTGGATAGAAATTGCGCGGCATCGGCCAGTGGCGCAACAGCGGAAAGGTCGCCCTCCTCGGAGGGCGTGGATAGAAATTGCCGGGGCGCTGCCCTCATCGGCTGCGCTCGTCGGTCGCCCTCCTCGCGGAGGGCGTGGATAAAAATTCCGACTGGGATCTGGTTGAACATCTCTCCTTCGTCGCCCTCCTCGCGGAGGGCGTGGATAGAAATGTACAGTGGGCCATGACCTGCTACAGCGGCCAGGTCGCCCTCCTCGCGGAGGGCGTGGATAGAAATTTGCCCGTCTCGGTCTTGCCGCCGATGCGGGAAAGTCGCCCTCGCGGAGGGCGTGGATAGAAAATCCATAAAATGGTAAAATCTAAAACAAGTTGGACAGTCGCGCTCCTCGCGGAGGGCGTGGATAGAAATACCCCTTTGAAAATATTTGCGTATGCTTCTGCGGTCGCCCTCCTCGCGGAGGGCGTGGATAGAAATTGCGCGGCATCGGCCAGTGGCGCAACAGCGGAAAGTCGCCCTCCTCGCGGAGGGCGTGGATAGAAATTTTTGAAAATCAAATCCCAAAAGCCCATACCGCGTCGCCCTCCTCGCGGAGGGCGTGGATAGAAATATCGAGGTTCCGCGCGGCTGCTGCGTGACCGTGGCGTCGCCCTCCTCGCGGAGGGCGTGGATAAAATCCGGGTTGCAGTTGAACCAGAATTTTGACCCGGTGTCGCCCTCCTCGCGGAGGGCGTGGATAGAAATCCCGCTATGCTTTGCACAGCCGTCCCCGACTGTGTCGCCCTCCTCGCGGAGGGCGTGGATAGAAATCGTGATGTAGGGCATCAGGACATCCCACACGCTCGTCGCCCTCCTCGCGGAGGGCGTGGATAGAAATCGATATGTTCATCGGCTCCAACGATGACCCGGCGGGTCGCCCTCCTCGCGGAGGGCGTGGATAGAAATATTGGTGGCCTTGTCAACTGGCCGTCCGAAAAAGTCGCCCTCCTCGCGGAGGGCGTGGATAGAAATGCCTACGTCCACAATATCAAGGTTATCTGAGGAGGTCGCCCTCCTCGCGGAGGGCGTGGATAGAAATTTTGCGTCGATCTTCTCAACGCCGGGGGGTGTTGGCGTCGCCCTCCTCGCGGAGGGCGTGGATAGAAATCCGCATGAAGTCCCTCAAGGATGCCTGCATCCGTCGCCCTCCTCGCGGAGGGCGTGGATAGAAATTAAGCGTGTGGAATAAACTTGGAATACGTTTAGGGTCGCCCCCTCGCGGAGGGCGTGGATAAAATGTTTGCGGTCGCCTTGATCTGGGCGGCCTGGGTGGGTCGCCCTCCTCGCGGAGGGCGTGGATAGAAATCACAACCCGTCCGCAGCCTTCCCGGCAATCATGGAGTCGCCTCCTCACGGAGGGCGCAGGTAGAAATCGACACAAAAATATGGTAAACTCTTATTAAGTTGTTGCCATGCGCTCTCTAAGGAACCGAGTATTTTGACCTATAATTCCGTCTCTTAAAGACGTTGGTTGAAATCAGTTTGTGTTCCCCAGTGCATTTTTCGACTTGAAGTCGCTCCTATTTGAGGGGTGTGGATAGAATAACATAATAATCATATCGCGGTTCTCAAAGACGTAACCAAGACGTCCTCTTCACCGAGGGCGTAGATAGAAATGGTCACAACCACGCCGGTCTTTTCAGCATCAAGGTTGCCCCCCCCAAAGGGTACGGATAGAAATCAGTTTCCACCTCGAATCGGGCATCGCCACAATTTTTCCAAAAAGGAGTTTTCCATGCATACCGTTTCCCTTTGCCCATCAGCTCGTCACCATCCAGGACGACTTTGACCTCGACAAAATCATCGAAAGCGGCCAGTGCTTCCGGCCGCAGAAACTGGCCGACGGGCGCTACCGTTTTCTTTCCGGCGGCGCACTCCTTTATCTGACTCCGCTGGGCGCTGGGCAATACGACGCTGCATGGTATGGCTCAGATCGGGAGTACTGGGCCGACTACTTTGATTTGGGCCGGGACTATGCCGCGCTGCGGTGCAGCTTGGCGGGACAGAGCAGCTATCTGGACAAATCGCTCGAATTTGGGCAGGGCATCCGAATCCTGCATCAGGACCCATGGGAAATGCTCATCACCTTTCTTATCTCCCAGCGCAAGAGCATTCCGGCCATCCGCACCGCCGTAGAACGCCTTGCCCGGTGCTGCGGCGAACCGCTCAGTGCCGAAGGCGATGAAGTCTTCCTCTTCCCCACCCCCAGCAGCTCTGCGGCCTCTCTGGAGCGCAGCTGATGGGCTGTGGTCTGGGCTACCGCACCCGTTACATCCAGAACGCTGCCGCACAGGCTTCCAGCGGCACACTCGACCTCGGTGCTCTGGCAGCGCTGCCCGACGACGCTCTCTTTTCCCGCCTCCTCGAGCTGGACGGCGTCGGCAAAAAAAGTAGCAAACTGCGTCTGCCTCTTTGGCTATGGCCGTACCGCGATGGCTCCCATTGATGTTTGGATACAGCGACTCATTGATGAGGAATTCGGCGGCCGCGACCCTTTTCCTTCCTATGGTCAGCAGGCTGGCATCGTACAGCAGTACCTGTTCTACTACAAGCGCAGCACCCGCCGCAGCGTCGCTCACAAAAAAAAAAAAGTTATTGACAACTCTCCTTTCAGCTGGTATAATAACACACGTCGTCAGGAACGACACGCCAGCTATGGGGGATTAGCTCAGCTGGGAGAGCGCTTGCATGGCATGCAAGAGGTCAGCGGTTCGATCCCGCTATTCTCCACCAAAAAGCACTGTACTTCGCATGAAGTACGGTGTTTTTTTTTTTCGAGGCCAAATTTTTGGGGATGCATTGAGTTGCCTGCATGTCTTTTGGGCTTTTGCGGAAAACCGGGATGTTCCCTCAGATAAGCGGGTCTGCCTCATAACAAAAGAGACCGCGGTACAGCAAGCTGCTGCACAGCGGTCTCTTCTTCTTCTTTTTTTTAGCTCCGCGGATGGCCATTCGTCGCTCTGCTTTCTTTACGAGCCATGCTCCCGCCCATCCACAGGCAGCTCCCAAAATGACACCACCCAGAATATCCGTCGGGTAATGGACACAGAGGTACATCCGCGAGAATGCGATGAGAACGCCTACCGGCAGAGCCGCCATCGCCCACTGCTTTTTCCCGGCCAGCCAGAGGGCTGTCACCGAGGCGAAGGACGCCGCCGTATGGCCCGAAGGGAAGGAGAAATCGTCCGGGTGCGGGATAAGCAGCTGTACCTCCGTGAGGATGTCGCATGGACGGACGCGGGCCAC
>VOFC01006455.1_pt1 | contig 44329 bp, 72 predicted proteins | sample 5384161 | NCBI WGS metagenome assembly VOFC01 (sample SAMN12384722, study PRJNA508395) | human gut metagenome | isolation source: healthy gut B | host: Homo sapiens | reverse complement strand
TCAAACTCTCCGCCTACAATAAGCCCGCGGCCCCTGGGCGTGACCATCAAGAAGAGCGGCGCTTTGCGAAGGTGCAGTCCGGTCAGGCCGCGAGCTATGACTTCTCCGGTATTGCCAATACCCAATTCTGGCATGATCCACATTCCCTACGGATGCGACTCGTGCGCTCAGCATCTCCACAGGCACCTACAACCAGCGGCTTTACTACAAGGTCACCTTCAAGACCAACTTGAATGACTACCGGACGCTGGCCAGCAATCTGCTGACTGCCAACAACTACTCCCTGAGCCTGAATGCCGCTACATTGGGTCTGGTCAGGGCGAATATGTCACGGATGTCCCGGTTCGAGTTCGGCACCGTCCCCAGCGGCTTTGCGTCCGTGGTGAAGCCCACCATGCGTGTGCAGGTGCTTGGCACCGTGAGCAATGGCTATCAGATCATCAACAGAGCTGATGTGGGTGGTCAGTACCTCAACGAGTGGCAGACGGCCAAGGCCACCTGGGTCACCACCGTCTGTCGCTTCAACAACAACCCGCTTCCCAAGACCGGATATTGATCTCGAGAGAGGTCGTTTCCTATAACCCCCGCCAGCCCCGGAGCTCACGCTTCGGGGGCTGATCTTTGAACATGAGGAGAGTATTATCATGAGCAAGTTTTTACCTATTGGTACCAAAGGTGAGCTGCTGAACAGCGACATGATCGCCCGCATCATTCCCAAAGGAAGATGGCGGATGCATCATCCTCACCAAAGATGGTCAGCACTTCCACAGTGAGATCGACCTTCACGACGAAGTCAATGACTACAACTCCATTCGTTCCATCATCCCTTGCCAGGGCGTCAGCGCTGTCTATCTGGATGATGATGGCGACAGCGAAATCTGCCCCTGCGCTTTTTGTGATGCTGATGTCTGACGGCAAAATTGAGCCTTTCGTCTTTGCAACAGACAAAGACATCGAGCGAATCGCCAATAAAGGCCATACCGGTTTTACCGGATTCGTTCCAACCAAGTAAATAACGAAGGCCGCTGCTCCGGCAGCGGCCTTCTATTCCAAAACAAGTGGAGGAATATCAAACATGGGTAGATTTATCAACCTCGGTATCGCGATTGTTAACACCAGCTACATTATCCGTGTGGAGATGGAATCCAATGGCAGAGCGAAATCTATATGTCCGATGGCACGATGTTTCGCTGCGATCACTTCGATGCCTCCCAACTATATGGCACAAATGAAAAAAAAGAGGGTGCGACCTCGCTGCATCTGCAAGAGGAACTCCGATATGACCAATCACACTCCATGTCTACTTGATGAAGCAGCAACCTTCATGAAAGTACAATACCTCTCTCTGACCTGCGGTTCCTGTCCACTGACGGTCGATCCCGTTTAGCCGCATTTCTTGAGACTTTTGATGCCGCAGAATACACACTTTTTTCAGTGGAATGATGCCATTGAATACTTGAAAGCTGGAGTGAAACAGCAGACCGCGCAGGTGGCTCGTGCACAACTCCTACGCGCCCTTAGAACCACCTGATGGCTCTATATCAATACTACATAGGAGGACATGTTCAAACAAAAACCCAGAACTGGCATTACCATCATGTGCGCTCACTATTTCTATTCGGACGAAGGAGGATCAAATATGCCCTGGATTATCAGCAATGGAAAAAGCTATGTGGAGATTATCGGCAACAATCAGATGATCACCACTGCCTATATCGATCGCGCGCATACATTCAACAATAAGAAGACGGCAGAGAAATACTGCTCTTTGCTGCCAAAGGCGATGAAAAACCTGAAGTATAAGGTCATCTTCATCTCAAACCCCAATCCCAAAAATCCTGATCTGCAACTGGAGCTACTGACGCCTGAATTCTACCTGACACGGCTGAAGAATTTCAGTGATTTCATTCACACCATCCAATGCCAGAGAGAAACACTGGTGACCGGCCAGCGGAAGGCGGAGCTGGAGATTGAAGACATCGAGCACGCAGCGGAGTTCTATAACCTGGATGCCTCACATGGATACCAACTCTATAAACTTCTGCACGATGCCCGTGTGCGCCGGCGCAAGTGCAAGAATGCAATCGCTTGGATCGATTTCATCTTAGAGCAGCGCCCTGAGCGGTTTGTGGAGAACGATCCATCAGCTCGCATTGTGGGCACTCGCTCTCGCGATTATGCGCCACGAGCCCTGCCTGAGCTCTTTGAGTGGGAGAACGAAGGACAGACCAGTATCACGGTCAGTTAATTATCGGCACCAATGGACAGAAGCCCTTGAATATGGTATTCTAAATGCAAGAAACATCAGTTTTTGCAGTATTTAGCGGTACCGTGACCCGTGGAATAGGGGGCTTTTATGAATAACCAAGCATGCGATGATGCAGCGACTCGGAACCCGAGAAAAGCATATACCGACTATGAGAACAGTACTTATACTGTTGTTTCAAAGGTGGCTTATTTAATCGGAGTCCAAAAGCGCATTTTTGAAAACGAATATGAACCACCAAAGATGGAATGGTATGAGAAATTACACGCAGACAAGAATGCCCGCATCGTGCGCAACCTCTGCATGATTCGAACGGCTTTGGAACTCAATTTTAAAGCCATCAATAACCGTATGCGTTTCGATATGTGCAATCTCCACTCGCTTCCAGAGTATGTTCCGCAGGATAGCCTGAACGAACTCTTGCAGGATGGTATTACGATTGTTAGATCCAGAGCTTTGCCTGCCGAGTATATTGTAGATATCAATAAGCATATCAGCAACCGCATTAACAACTGCAAGTCGCTGTTTCCATTATGGCTGAAGTGGGAATATGTCCGGAAGCTCTTCCTCATGCCGGATGGCCTCAACAAGAAGGGCATCAAGGCAGCAGCGGCAGATTATTACGCCAACAAAAATAAGTACCCGTACCAAGTCTATATCAATTGGTCCTACATGGACTCTGGCAACATCCTCTACAATGACAAGAAGTTTGTTTCGCTTTATATGAAGCCAATGAGGATTATTTCACAGACTTGAGCAAAGTGTCTGATGCCGGTAACCTCACAAAGGCTGGTATATACAAGTTCCTGGACAAGAGTGAGCGCGTCGTCGTTGTGGTGGATTGTGAAAACTCCGATCCCTACAAACTGTACGCAACCTTGAACAATCTTAATCAGGAAGCACTACTCAATAAGATTTGTAAAATCATCCTCTATGATGATATTCATACCACATCGGCGTGGAAGATTTTGGAGCGCTTCACCCAAATTCCAATTGAGCATGTCCTGATCGAACGCATCAAAGAAAACAAGTCACTTGTTGACATTCGTTTGACTACCGGGACCTGCCGAGAGTATTATCAGAACAATGTGGACTCGTTCATTCTTGTATCCAGCGACTCCGACTATTGGGGTCTGATTTCGGCAATGCCTGAGGTTCGGTTCTTCGTGATGGTAGAAAGCGAGAAATGCAGTCCGACCATCAAAAATGCGTTGATCAATGCCGGCATTTCTTATTGCTATATCGACGATTTTTGTACTGGTAACAGTAATGATATCAAGGTTGCGGCAGTACTTCGCGAGGTTCGCCAGAAACTCGACCAGGCATTCACCTTAATGTTCGAGATATTCTGGATGAGGCCTGTAGAGCGACCAGAGCTGACATGACGACCGCAGAGAAGAACCAATTTTATGACAAGTACATTAAAACCATGCATGTTGATATCTCTCCCCAACGGGGAAGCAACGATCGTGCTTGGAAAATAGTCCCCATATTGGAACGAGAGGCTTTGACCCTCTCGTTCTATTTTTGTTTAAACCAGCAGTTCAATGACAACTTCAAAAAACAAGGTTATCATGATATCAACGACAAGAACAAGGAGTGAGCGATATGAATCTCAAAGAAGCTTTCCGCTTTCAGAATAAGCTGCAGTCCATGATGGCCGATGCGCAGAGCATCCTCGGCAACAATGGCAACATTACCAAGGTGCAGAACACCTATCTCCGCCACAAGGTTATGGCAGAGGCGGAGGATGAGGTCACTATGGAGGCCCCCTCCACCGAGTATAGCGAGAATATCACCGAGATGGCAGAGTTCCTGCTGTTCCTCCTGGACGAGCGGGAAAAGTTGAGCGCAGCGATCCATAAGGCGAAGGGATCTCTTCCGCTTGGCGCCGGCCTGGATGGCGAAGTGAGCCTCAACGGGAAGCGCCAGGAGATCGCCACTCTGCTCCGTCACATGGCCGGCCTGCGCAATGGCGAGGTTTTGATCTCTAACGGTGGAGTCGGCTATCGGTTCAACAACGAGGGAAATCAGGTCTCCTACCGCTGCGATGTCAAGCGTGTGACCACCATCAATTTCGATCGCAATAAGATCCGGAAGATGTGCGCTGATCTGAGCAAGAAGTCCGATGAGACCTCTGCCGCTTTGGATGCCGCTCTGGTCAACACCCCGGTGAAGTACGAAGCTCCGTTCGATGTGAACGAGACTTTTGCGGAGGCTTTTGAAGCGCATATGTCCGCATTGAGCTGACCAAGCCTTTGCGACTTTGCTCCGACTATCACGGATGCGGCAGAAGAAGAGAACGTGGCGACCGGTTCAGTTGCAGACGAACTATAGTGCTGCAAATTAAAACAATTCGCTCGGTTGATTCTGAGCTCCAAAAGAAGACATGATCCGTCTCGTTAACGGATGCTACGAACCGTCTTCCTTTCCGTCAGCGCCCAACGCTGTTTCACCATATCGTGAATACGCTAACGCCGAATCTCGACCTTGCCACCTCACATCTCCCTATTCTGTTAGATATAGATAGATTTCCTATCTTGATATTGCTGGCCTTTGAGCCGTTCATACGTCGAGGTATGCTATCCACGCTCCTCAGGGAGCCAGCGAGCGCATGGCCTTGGCAAAAATGGTCTAAGCGATCTTGACTCTCTGCCGTATCCGTGATAGTCGGAGCAGTTCTCCCATAAATAGAGGCGAGCAGCAGGCTTCGGCCTGCTGCTCACAAATAATCAGATTCAGTTGTGATGTCCGAGATACCAGGATGTCTTCCATTGGTACTTCGAACAACGCGCCGAGAGCATACAGATTATCTACAGAAGGCAGGCTCTTTCCTTGCTGCCATTTGTAGATCGCCTGCGGCTCTTCGAAACCGAAGTATGCCTGCAGGTCGCGGACACTCATCCCGCGCTCGACGCGAAGACGGATGATGTTCTTTCCGGTCGCAATCGGATCAATGACCGGAAACTGCTTCGTGTTCATGGCAATCGCCTCCATCTAAAGAGTCTTCCCAAACGGGAGTATTCCAGAATACTGGAAGAGGCTTCAAAAAGCAAGAGCAAACGCAATTTTGTAAAGAAACTGTCACATAAGGAGGTCCAATCGTGAGTCGAGAATACAATGAATCCTGCTGCTGGACGATTGAAAAGTTCTCATTCTTCCACAACTACTTCGCAATCATCGATACAGCGGATTACCTTGCAGACCAGCTTTTTATCAAGCATCAGGTCAGAGTTGGGTTCGGCCCTGAGTTCGTGTGCCCGGATGCTCCCTATCGTGTCATCATGTGCAAGTGCCGGAAGCGTGATGTCGATGCTTTCCTGGCAGCGATCCGTGAATTGCCCAATAAGATGCTCCTGTGCGGGTATCCTGACTATTTAACAGTCTGTGCGGATCTCAAAAAGAAAGTCCAAACCGTTCGAGACAATGGAGGTGTTCTCACCAATGAAACAGACGATACCGCTCAAGAAGCAGAGCAAGAAAGCGCAAAAGGAGCAACATGCGAAGCAGCGCAGTAGCTGGTATGGTATTTCTCCTGTCACAAGAACTGTGCCAAACGGTAAAGCCTATGACCGAAATCGAGTTAAACAAGAAGATCGAGAATCTTGCTGACTGAGTCAGCTCCTAGGCAACCATCCAGGCGAACTGGCTCTGCGTATCGAAGAGAACTGCGCATCCGCAAGAATGACGCGCTCATGCGCATTGTCACAAGAAGGTATGTGCCTCATGCCGGCTATATCGATTACGGCTTTGATGGTGACACGCTGCTCCATTCAGGGAAGTACATCAAGTATCCCAAGAACAGTAATTGCCAGCGGTGGATGAAACGGGAAACCAGCCGAAAGTTCGGAACTGTCAGGATCTACCCAGAAAGGGGAATTACTATCGCCGCCTTTTTGACTACTGGTGGACATTGTATTAACTAGCGAGAGGATTCCTACAGCGCAATATGCGGGAACCCTCTCGTTTCTTAGTCTATATCTCTTTCAGGCGCCTGTAGAAAGTTGATCTCGATCTGATACCGGCGCGACGCATGGCTTCTTCTTCCGTTACTTTATGGTTGCGGAAATCCTCAGCGATTTGGCGGAACAGATTTGGATCGACCACAATCTTCTTCCGACCAGCGTATTTTCCGCTGTTCTTTGCCAGTGCGACGCCTTCTTGGTGACGCTGCTTATTCTGCTTTTGCTTCCATTGATTCCTGAACCATGAGCAGGTTTAGTAGCAGACTGCATTCCTCTTCAGAAAGCTGGCGAGATTCTGTTTCATTCCAGATATGAGCGCCGCTTCTCAAAATCTGAAGGAGGATCTTTCTAAGCTGGTGGCTTGTCTTTGCGATACTTTGAAATCCCTTGGATCGTAACAAGGTCGGTTGGCTGAAGATCAGTCGGCAGGCTTTTGATCGATTCAAATGTGATAGTCCTGGCAGCTTCTGCCCGCTCAACGATCAGGTTATCGGTACCACAGCGCATATCCGTCCGGAGCAGCCACTCAAAGCGATCATAGTAATCCAGACCAACTGCGTCAAGGAGTTCCCAGAGATCTTCTCGACTTTCGCTGGGGGTACGCTCAGAAATGAAGTACGGCGTCATATTGACGCGATAATATCGCTCAAGCCGCATAGACATGTCGAGTCCGGGAATACCTTGGAAAATGGAGGACGGCAGGGTATCGATTACACTCCATTCAGGAGTAAAAACATACTGGAAGTTCTGATCATCAAAGCGCTCAAGATCAACTTGCCCCACAGCATACTTATTGCCGCTGCGATCCACGGCATAGATTATGCCGCTGCTGCGGTAATAGGGCTTTCCCTGCAGGGGAAGCGTATATTCGTTTAGACTTTGGTAATCATGTGTAACAGGCCTCATGGGCACCTCCTTTCCATGTTACAACTGGCGATATGCGTACATAAGGATCTTTTCATACCGTTGCTGCAGCATGACTTTATAGAAACGCTTACGCACCTCCGAGATCCCTTCTACTTCGTCAATAAGAGTATTGATTTGATTAAAATCGATGCGAGGAACAATTCGCTTTTAGGGCATCATTGCAAGCTTCGAATTGCAAGCTGCTGATCACTTCAAAATAGGAACTCTTGCGATTCTTCACCTTGATGTGGGAGGTGGGGAACTTATAGATCCGTTGGTCAATTTCTTCCTCGGAGGAGAGTACGGCCTCCAGCTTCTCGTCCGTATTCAGCTTCGGATACAGGCTTGAGCCATTGTCATATACCGGGGCGATCCGGTATTGATTATCTCTCTTAATGAAGCCCCAGTTCCCACCATGCCGGTCAAAATTGCCGATCAAAGCATCCACGATGAACATATCCCAGAAACGGTCGATTGTCTCCTCGACATTTGTTGACTTCATATTCTCGCGCAGCATTGCGGTAATATCTTCATAAGTGTACTGATAGAGCTCTTTGTCCCTTTCCAGCGAGCTTTCGCCGACACCGTTGAAGGCAACAAGATCATCCTCGGGCTCTAAGAAATTCTTCATAACGACTACATTCTTGCCCTCATAAGTGCCAAGGAAGGTTTCCTGTACAGGGAATGCCAAGTAGTTGAAAAATATGGCTTCCCAAATACTCAGAAACATAATTGAAGGTCAAGCCCACTTCGGAATTCTTTTGAAACTTAACAATATAACGAAACCCGTCAATGATGATTTCAAACTTCTTTTTCTGCCCCAGAGAATAACACGAGTGTCTTTTCGTACTTGCTGTAATCTCTCATGATAGACCTCCAATTTTGATCTTCACCATTATTATATCCACAACGAGTAGAAGTGTCAATAGAACTAATATATATTTTGATACATACGGAAACTGACGAGTATGCATCAAATGAAAAAGCCGCACCATTTACATGGTGCGGCTTAGAGATAGTACTAACCGTGTCGAAATCGATGCGGTTAGTCTTTTTCACCCTTCCGGGTCTTATAGTCCGCTTCAATTGGCGCTTTCCAATCGGCACTCATAGCGGTGTTCGTATTGATGATCTCTCCCATGTCTTATCCTCCTCAATCGATTGAGAGTGATCTCATTAGAGCCGTTGCTTTTTTCGCGGATCAGGAAAAGGTCATGAGGGGAGTGGCCGCATACAATATTCCTTTACACGACCGATGCCCCAAAGGGCATTAGAGACAGCTTGGCCATTTTGAAGCATTGCTTTCCGATTGGAATGCCAAGGATCGTGATGCACCAGAGACAGCCGGCCAGTACCCAGGCAAGCCCGCCGAGCAATCCTCCAAATAGGAACCAAAGAATATTTCCAATCGTAGACATAGTCGTCACCTCAATTTCTCGCTATTTCGCACCCATTGCAAGCTGTCGCTCGATCCACGCCATCAGCAGCCGCACGATGCGTTTCTGTTCATCTTCCGTCAGCTCACGGCCTATCGGAACATGATACCACTTGTTTAAGCAGCCGCGACAGCAGCAGGCGCAGGCATGCTGGGCTATAAACACCGGATGACCGCGCATTGGCGTTTGCTTGCCGTCATTTGGGATGATCGCCGGCGCAAGCCGCGTTTGGATGAATTCGGCGGCATGACGTTGAATGGTGTCCATGTCCCTATCCATTATGTACTGCCTGTCCTTTTCGCTCAAATGGAACTTAGCGCGGAAAGCAGATTTTTGTAGGCGCAAAGTGTATGCTCAATGGTTGACATGTCGCTCACCCCAAGACCTTCAGTCCTAACTCTTTCATCTTGCGAATGATATCTTTCTCATCCATCATTCCCTCCGAAGGTAATGCATAGAGCTTTTGATCAGGGAATACTCCGATGCCGCTAAACTTAGCTGCCAGCTCATCCGGTTTCCAACCGCAGGTACACCACAAGCGGCTTCCATTGTGATACTGCACGATGAGTTGCATAAGAGTATCTTGCTGCTTTTTCTGTTAGGCAGACACCTACCTCGCACAATTCAATCAGCACATTCTGGATCATATCCGTTGTGCGCAGATGACCAACATTCTCGGCTCGCCGATGAAACCGCATAATCTTTTCCGCCTCTGTACCGCTATACTCTTCCAGCAGAGCGGAATAAGTGGCAGGAACTTTCTTATAGTACTCCAGATTGAACTGTTCGTTCAAATTGAGAAAGGAAAACTCGCTCAATTTCTTTCCGCGATTCTCATTCGGATAGGTTTTACGTTGTTTTGGGGCGCACTCCATCGCTGTGGACTTCAGGTTCCCAATATAATCTGCGAGTGATTTCTCCTCTACAGATGCTGTTGGTTCCGCATATGAGAGAAAATCATCGGGGACACAATAGGGGCGATCATCGCGCTCGTCCATCAGTGCATAGAAGGAAAACGTCTTACCATAGCCAGCACCAATCAATTCTTTTGATACGATGTGCCGATCCAGATCATTGTGCGGTTCTTCCGTGTACAGTTCTTCAATCTCATAAACCCAATAGGGTTGCACCTCTCGACGGACAATAGTGGAAAAGGCAATAAGATCGCGTCGGTGAATCCGCGGCACACCGCTTTTGAGCTCCTGATAAACCGACCACACATCACGCAGGGCAATGGCACCATACAGATTTGCACAGGCGGCAAATAGCGAATGAAGGAAATCACACGCCTCCGTCGATAAACCAGCCTGTGTATATAGGCGCTCTAGAGATTTCTCAGATAGTGGTTTTGGGTAGGACATATATAGCTCCTCCGCTTCCATAATTCAGGCGTTATTCGTATTGCTCGGCGATCGACTTGACATGCTCTGCCATCTGCTTGACTACATCATCAGGTCCAATGACCTTTGCTGCCGTCTGAAATCCGCAGAGCCATGCAAAGAACTGCGGGCTGACGATCACATCTGTCCATACTGTAAAGTGATCTTCTCCATCCGGGACTAAGATCACATCCCGCCCGAGACGGTCGAGTACGGCGCCCACGAGATGATTTTCGAAACGGAGATGGACCTTGACTTCCTCGCCGGTGAACATACCAAATGTCTTGCGGGCATAGACGGCCATGTCGAGCGCCTCATAAGCCTCCTGACCATCTCGTTCTTCATCCAGAACGGTGATCTTTTCCATCTTATCGACGCGGTAGTGTTTGATGATTCCTGCAGCAGAATCAAAGGCAACCATGTAATAGTTCTCATCGTCCCATGTCATCGCAAATGGGCTGACAACATAATAAGCTCCACCATGTCGGTATACGCGCTCCTTGGCGACATTATACTCGAAATACAGGAACCGGATCTTCCGATTACTTGAGATGCCATTATGAATCTCATCGACATTATAGTAGATGGACTCATTCATCGTTTTGATCCTGTTCTTCACGAATACCTGTCGGTTGAGCAGCTGTGCGCTATGGATACTGGCCAGCTTCTCGATCTTCTTGATCAGGGACAGCGTCTTCTTATGGGTAATAAATTTTGAGGATTGGACGCTATCCACGAGGAGCTTGAGCTCCGGCAGTTCAAAGTCCCGGCTTGCTACATAGTAGCCGTGATTGTTCCCCTCAGATACCTGAATGATGTCCAAGCCAAAATCCCGCAGAGCTTCAATATCACTATAGATCGTCTTTCTCTCCGCAGTAATATAATGAGACTTCAGGTAGGCAATGATCTGGCTGGTGGTTACGGCATGGTTTTCATCTGAGTTCTTCAGCAGGTACTCCATGATGTAGATAATCTTCAGCTTCTGAAATGAGGAGCGAGGCATATGTTCATCATCCTTTCAACCTGGTCGAACCAATTTCTGTAAAGCAATTATATCATAGCATAAACCTGTCCAATAGAAAGGACAACCTTTGCCTAACACGGTTAAGCCTCCGCTTCAAGTCTGACTTATCCGACAGAACTCAATATCCCGTTTTAGAGCTATTGCATTTTGCGTGCAATAGCTCTTTTTACATCTGTTCACAAAAAGTTTACAAATTTCTTTTCGAAGCGACGGGGGGTACCCCCCTGTTTTTTGAGTGAACTCTAGTAGAACGCAAAAAAGGAGATGACCATTTTGAAAAAAAGAAAGACCCGAGCCCAGCGCAGTAGATCCTTCCGCTGTCCGCATTGCGGGGCGGCCATGATCCTGAGACCTGCATCTGAAATCTATCATGATGCGAAATCTGACCGAAAGCTCTATGTATGTCACAACTATCCCGCCTGTAACACCTATGTTGCGGCACACCCGAATACTGACAAACCAATGGGTGTGCCGGCGAATGGGGATCTCCGGAATCTCCGCATCCAGGCACATCGAAAGTTCGACCGTATCTGGAAGAACGGGATCATGACTCGTGAAGAAGCTTATCGCTGGTTCGCGGATTCATTCGGACTTAGCCTGCGTGACGCTCACATCGGCATGTGCAGTGAGTATCGATGCCGTGAGCTGATCCGCCTCTGCAATGAAGTACTTGCCAGAAACAACTGTGTCGCATAAAGGAGGTGCTCGACATGACTGATTATCAAGACGCCCTGGTGCTGGAGAATTTGGACCTGGTCAACTGGGTCATCCGCACGCGCATTTCCATTCCGAACCGTCCGCTCCTGACCTATGATGACTTTTACGCCATTGGTTGCGAGGCTATCTGCAGAGCGGCGCTGAAGTATCAGCCGGATATGGGAGCTTTTTGCACCTTTCGCCTGCCGGTACATTTACAATGCCATCGTAGATCACTGCCGCGCAATGAACTACCGGCTGGAAAGAAATGTAGAGATCAGCGAAGATGAAAATGCCTCTCTTCTCGATATGCTGACTTGCACTTCAGTTGACTTTGATGAGACCGTAACGGATGCTACCGCTATGTCTGCGCTTGCTGCCTGTAAGGAGAAATACAATGGCGTTGCTCGGAAAAGTGTGGAAGCCATCGAGCTGAAGCTAAAGGGCTATGAGGCCACGGAGATTGCAAAACACTATGATACGAGCGTAAATAACGTCAACGCATGGATCTCGCGTGCTCGCAGCAAGCTCCGTAACGAGCCAGCATTATTGGAAATCCTGTATTGAGTTGTTGTTCTTCGTCTCGTATCTTCGTAAGAAAGAACAGAATGGCTGAGGAGGAGAGCATTATGATGACATTCTATGCTGCCGCTGGCAGTTATCAAATTCGCAATGAAGACGGCAAAGATATGCCTTATATTATGCGGCTTGGGAAGCTCCAGCCAGTTTCTATTCCGGAGTTCAGTATCTGGAGTATGTTGCTGTGGGATGTCCTGACGCACGACGAGCTCCGCAAGAAATATTTTGAAAAGATGGAGGAAGTGAAATTGGATCCCTCCGGATTCGAGAAGGCGCTCGAGATGCTCGTAAAGCGAAAGCTCATCATCAAAGGTGTTGGATACACCGGTGCGGATGCGCTCTACAACATGCTTTATGATACCTATGTCATACCGCTGCGGGGGGTTCAGGGTACACGGCGCTTGCTGAATATCGCAAAGCTGCTCAAGCAAGGTAAAGTCAACTTCTTTGAGGCCGTCTACCTCCTGCAGCCAGATAAGGGTACAGAAGCGGAACAGCGAATCATGAAGTTGGTTACCCAGACGCCGCTGAGCGTCCCTGAGCTGGTACGATGCTTTGAAAACGATGTTCGAGATGTCAGCTCGGCCGACAAAGTGATTTCCGCCATTTATACGGAAGAATCTGACAACCAGGCGCGGCTAAACAACGCATGCAGCCTTTCAAATCATAGGCAGGATGTGCTGGAAGCAACCACGAACTTGTATTTGACACGCCAGGTCATTCTGGAACACGCATAGTATCACGGGCCGGAAAGGAGAGTATCTTTCCGGCCCTCATTTTGTCCTGCCATATCGGTAGAGAAAGGAGTATTCCATGAAAATGCCAAACCCTATCGCTATTCGTTTTGCCAAGCTGATATTCTCGATTCTGTCGATCACGGTTTTTGGGAGTCATCTTTGCCATGATCTCACATGACCATAAGTTGCTTATTCTGTCCGCCGGTGTATCGATTACGGGCGGTGTGAAGGCGTGTTCTTTCTACCGACAGGTGAGCAGGCAGCAGTACGAGCGTCTCGAGGGACTGCTTGTCCAAGAGCAGGTCAATATTCATAGAAAGCGCCACGCCATCGTTCTGGAGCTGGAGAATGGAAGCCACGTACAGCGGGTTCTGGATGGACGATATAAACTCAAAGCTGGAAGCTTATATCGATTTTACCTCAAAAAACCGACCAATGATCTCCCGAATCTCCCGGAGGCCCTTCAGCCGTCCTCGACTGTATTTGGCTTTGAAGAACTCTCTTTTTCTACAAGCAAGCAGATTTAGGTACTCTGGAATGCGCATCATAGGAATGCTATGCTTACAGTGTTCTTTATTAGATGTCTTCTCCTCAGGGAGCTTTTTAAGATGTGAGCCTGTGTCATTTACGCAGGCATATTAGACAGACTTGCGGATTGAAAGATTTAACCTGCGTCTGTCTTTTTCTATGCCAAGCAACAGCTGGCAACTTTTGAACCATGCACCGTAAGGTGTTTGGAATATTTTAAGCCGTAAGGCAGAAAGGAAAAGGATTATGCACGCAACCATCATTATGGAGGGCCGTCTGGTCACCGATCCGGAGATCAAGAGCGGAAAGAATGGAGACTACTGCACATTCCGATTTGTGGTCAACACAAAATATGGAAATCAGGACAACGCCTCTTTCTTCAACTGCACCGCAAGCGAGTACATCGCCAATCGGATGCAGAAGGCCGGCATCAAGAAGGGCCGTCTGATCGAGATCATCGGTAATCTGAATCTGCGTCCCTACGAGACGGATGAGGGCATCCGTCAGATCTCTGCGGATGTCGGTGTCCTCGAGTGGCACTTTACTGGTTCAAAGCCGAAAGGCGATGAGGCGGACTCTTCGCAGGGTACGGCAAAAACCGCACAGAAGAGCACCGGTAAGGTACGCCCGGAGCAGACGATTCCAAGTGGCGATGACGATGACGACCTCCCCTCTGATCTGGACATACATATATGGGCTGTAAGTGTTGTGAATGCTTGCAGCCCATTTTGTTTTGTCCATTCCAAAATCTACATACGAAAGGACTGACTATTTGTGGCTGTCAAAAGCCGAATTGACGCATGGACCCTGCTGAGGGTTCTTGTTGTACCCTGTCTGTTTCTCTGCGCGATCTTCAAGCGCCCCATATTCCAATGGATCGCTTGCGCTGCGCTTTTTGTCTGGGTGTGTTTCGTGATCTCGAAGCTATTTCGCTCGCACAGAAAACACTGCAAAAAGATGCCCGCAGAGCAAAAGGCCTTTCCTGCGAAGCAGGAGACCAAACCGCTTACGGAGACTCTGCAAGAAGCAGATGATGACACCCGACTGAGCTTGCTCAGACAGGTCAATTATCGAATCATGGAGCAACTGAAGCAGAGCTATCCCACAGTATCATGGCTTTGGGATACGCGTCCTTCATCGGAAGATATCAACAGAGGCTGTACGAAACGTATCAAACTCTATCACTGTGACCCCTTCAATTTTGGAGAGGTGACACTGAGCGCATCTGGGAAGCTGGAAATCGCGCTCATTCAGCTCGTGCCTCTTGCTGAAGCAGAGGTGCAGCCGAAGAGTGATGAAGATTTGGAGGAAAAGGACATTCTCTCTCGTAACGATGTGAAGCAATGGTACACGGAAACAGGTATTGCTCTACTCAGCGTATTGATCGATGAGCTGAATGTGCAAGGCCACAAGCAGCTTGCCATTCATGAAAAATGGTGATGTCCTCGTTACCGTCGAGGGAAAGGAACAGACGGTAGATACCATCCCTGACTTTCCCCCCGTCCCGCGTGGGAGGATCTGTGTGTACTCGCACGCGAAGACGATATTCTGCAGAAGTGCGTGGCCAGGAACTTGCTGTGTCCTGGCCTTAATTGATCATGATGAGGTGTAATTATGGCAAAGACGAAGCTTTTGAATCTTGGACTTTCCGACTCCAGCTCCCACCGCCTTTTGATGACCCAAAATACTCCGGAGCAAAACCGATGGGCTTTTCCCAGTACAACACTTCCAGTACCGCTCAGAAGGCTACACTCCACGCACCTACTCTTCGCGCCCCTGCTGGCCTATGCAAAGCTGGTGAGCGCAACGGAGAATGGGCAGAGTGTCGATGGCCTCGGCGCCATCGGGCATCAGGGCACTACTTACCGCATCAGTGAGTATCGATCCGCCAACAAGACCGATTGTGTCGTATTCAATCCAGTTACCGGCAAGTTCAGCGCGGTGCAGATTGAGGACGGCTCGCAGGTTCTGAAGCCCTATTCTTTGGGCGCTGGTAATGGTTCTGGATCTGCCCTGCTATTCTGCCTGATGCCCGTTCTCAATGAAGATGATGAGTTCCGCCAGAAATTTCAGGAGTTCACCTCACATTACGAGAACGGTTGGGCTGATATGGACGCTGCGTTCGAATGTGCGCTTGTCCTCTGCGACAATGTCTATCGTCGAATTGAGAACAGCAAGCAGTTGGGTACGGATGGCGTCAAGATCTCCATCCCTACTACTGGCAATACCTCCGTCATCACACAGATGGCAATGGATAGCGGGAACTACGCGCCGACTGGTGCCTCTTATGGCAACTTCACCATCATGCAGCTGTCAGGTAACGCTACGGCAAAAGCCACCTCGTTTCAGAAGGAAGACTTTGTCGGAAAGTACGCCCTCTCTAATCGGATCCTCACTGATCGGGAGAAGGCAATGGTACCCACGCTGCCCGACTGGTACATCATTCCCAAAGAGGTCGTTCGCGTGTGCGAGCATGCCAAAGCGACGACGGCATCCAACCAGCCAATGCGAAACTTCCTGTTTCGCGGCGAGGCGGGTACCGGCAAGACTATGGGCGCACAGGCTATCGCTGCTGGCTTAAATCTGCCTTATACCCTGATGACCTGTAGTGCCAATACGGAGATTACCGACTTGGTTGGACAGTTTATTCCTGATACCAACGGCTTTCATGGCAGTACTCCTATCGAGGATCTCCCGAAGATCTCCGACATCACCATGCATCCGCCCAGTGTCTATATGATGCTGACCGGTGAGTACGACGAGGCGAAGACGGAAGATGATGTGCTGCAGAAACTCATTGAGATCGCCGTTGGCAATCTCATGGAGAAAGAGGATCCTGCTGGCCAGCGCATCCGTTATGTGGATACGCCTCTCGTCGAGGCGATTAGGCATGGGTATGTCTGTGAGCTGCAGGAACCTTCCTGTATCGCGAATCCAGGTGTCTTAGTTGGCTTGAATTCCTTGCTGGACAACTGCCAGGTGATCACTCTGCCCACCGGAGAGCGTGTAAAACGCCATCCGGATACGGTGATCGTAGTCACGACCAACTCGGACTACTCCGGATGTCGCGACATGAACCAGAGCGTGATTTCCCGTATGGATCTGATCTATGACATGGAAGCTCCTGATTTGAACACGATGGTCAAGCGCGTGATGAATGTCACCGGTTTTACCGATGAGCAGGAGGCGACGAAGATGGCCATTGTCGTGCGTGATGTCGCTGAGCGCTGCCGCCAGACCATGATTACGGACGGCAGCTGCGGTATGCGTGAGTTCAAGAGTTGGGTGCTCTCCACGATGGTGACGAATGATCCTTATGAGTCAGCCTTATCTACCATCATCTCTTCCGCTTCAGCGGATCCGGATAATCGTGCTGAGCTGATCTCCGCTTGCCTTGAACCCCAGTATTCCAAAACAATTTGATGAAAGAGGTGTGATTTGATGAGAATTGATCGAGAGTACTTTATCCGCTTTGCTGTCGCTGTCGCGCTGGCATGCTACGACCTGCCTACTGACCGAGCAATGACCTCTGAGGAGGCGGCGCAGCTCGTGAAGTGGGTCATTGACATGGCACTCGGGCCTGACGCATCGAATGTCCAGGTGGAGCCTATGGAGAACTATCCTGCTTCCATCCGCAAGATGCCGCTCATTATCAGCGTTGCTGGTGTGCAGCAGCATCTTTTCTGGTTCTACCCGCAGCAGTCCTTTGAGGAAATGTGCGATGCACTCTCCGCGATGCTCGGCGAGATCCCTATCAGCTGCGATAGTATCCCGGCATGATGGGAGGCTGTGCATATGAGAACATCGCACCGCCAAATCCGAAAGAGGATCCTCGACGCCAAGAGCAAGATCACTGACGAGGAGTTCTTCTCCTCCAGAGCCTATAACGGGTATTTGACGGATCTTGCGGAAGCGGCGACAAAACGCTATAAGCGTCCGCTGCGTGTGCGAGTCGTTGCAGACCATGACGATGAGACCGTGGCCTTTACGGATTACCACGGAATCTACATCAATGCCTGTAACCACATCACCTGGAGCTTTCCTTCAAGGCTCCTTCGTTCCATGAGTCTAGAAGGCCTGAATGCGCATGAGTGCGGGCATAACCTGTTCACCGATAGCGCATTTGGAACAGCTACTTTGCTGGACTAGCTAAAGGCAAATTCTATCCGAAGATGCCTGATGGTCTGGACAGTATGCAAAAGCTCTATGCAAAAGACATCCTTGAGGCGCTTACAGACGATACAGACACAGTCCCCATGCAGGTCATCATGAGCACAGCGCATGCGTTGAGCAACATCTTGGAAGACGGATATGTGGATGCCAGGTACTCCTATGAGTTTCCTGGCTCCCCCGCCAAAGGGATCGCACTCAATAACCTGCGCTTTGCAGATACCGTGCCGGAGATCAGTGAGATGATCAATCGCAAGTATTATGACCACAGTATCGTACTCAACCTCCTGATCCAGTATATCCGGGCACACGAGGTCAATAACCTGTCCGGCTACACCGGTGAGTTCATTGACAAACTCTATGAGTACATTCCTCTGGTCGATGAGTGTGTCTACGACGACGATGCCAGATCCCGCTGTGAGGCTGCCAATAGGATCCTTGTGGATCTTTGGCCCATGATGCAGCGCTGCTTCGACGCTCTGCGCGATAAACAGAAGCAAGCCCAGCAGCAGGCGCAGCAATCCTCCCAGCAAACCGGCAAAGGCGGTTCCGGGAGTGGTTCTGGCCAGCCCGGCAGCGGCAATGATGACAATGATGGCAGCCAGCAGGGACAACAGGCGGTTGAGGAAGACCTCTCCAGCCAACTCCCGAAAGCGGCAGCTAACTTCACCATCAAAACCAAGCCGGTTCCCAGTAATGGCACCTTTACTCCCAATCCCGGTCAGATGAACGCGATCCGGGCACAGGTCGAGCGTGTGATTGCTGAGGAGACAAGCCGTATTGCCGCCCATCTGACGAATGGCATCACAAGTAGTGGAAATGGTGGCGTTGACCAGAACAGCGAGTATGAAGGCAACGATTATGAGCATGCAGCTGATGACATTGAGCGTCTCTTATCCTCCATGGCGGAGGAAAAGGTGACAGAGGAATTGGAAGAAGAACTATCTGAGGAACTGCAGCGAGAGGCGAATGCCATCCGATATGGTAACGCGCATCGCAACATCCATGTGACCGTCAATCGTATGGCGCATGTGGATCAGAACCTCATCGACAGCTATAACCGTGTGGCGCCGGAGCTTTTAATGCTCTCCAAGCGATTGCAGCGTAGTGTCAGTTCCGCTCTCCGCGATCGGCGGCAGGGCGGGAAACAGACCGGGCTCCTGATTGGGAAACGACTCAATCAGCACGCGCTCTATCGGAACGATGGCCGTATCTTCTACAACTCCCGGCTCCCGACGGAGCCGATCAACCTTTCCGTTGGCCTGCTCATCGACGAGTGGCTCCATGTGTTCAAATGACCGCATTACCAGAGCCAGAGCAACTGCCATTGTGATCCAGGACTTCTGCGAGTCGCTTGGTATCCCGCTGCTGGTCGTTGGTCATACCGCCTGGAGCTCACATGTTGAACTGTTTTCCTACTCGGATTTCGATACCTACGATAAGAATAACCGCTATCGGCTGATGGACATGAGTGCCAGAGACTGTAACCGCGACGGCGCTGCGTTGCGCTTTGTGGCGGAAAAACTCTCTAAGCAGACATCTGAGGTGAAAATCCTCATGATCATCTGCGATGGGCAGCCAAATGATGACGGTTACTCGGATCTGCAGCAGAAGCTGATCTGCGTGGGATCAAACTGGAGTATGCGCGAAAAGGTGTCAAAATCTACGCGGCAGCCATTGGTGAAGACCGCCCGCGAATTGAGCGGATCTATGGTGATGGCTATTTGGACATCACCAATCTCCAAGAACTGCCGGTGATGCTGACGAACCTGATCGTGCGTAGCCTCCCACACTAAATAGAAAGGGGAAACTACGAATGATATCTTTTGAAGACTATTTGTGTAACCGATATGATGCGATTGACAACGCTGCGTATCAGTTAATCTGCGCCATGACCGCGCAAGATCACAACGAGCCGAAAGAAGATGATCCTGCCGTTCCGGATTGGAACATGGAAATCATCGGCGAATTGGTCGATGCAGCGGAGGAGATCATCCAAGAGAAGGCTGGACACACCTGTCACCCATTCTACTGCGACAGTATTCCTTGTTATCAGACTGGAGATTGCAAAAATCAGTATTGCGCTTTCCTACATACTGACTCAAAGGAGGGAGACATGTGAAGAACCCCGTGGATTTTGACTGGTATTGCAAGACCAAGAAGGATGTCATCAACAATGCTGCCTATGAGCTCATCGTTGCTCTAACGGCCAAGTCAGCGCCACCGAGGAAGTTTGAGTTATCCATTCCTCAACGGGACGATGAGATGATTGCCAATGTTGTAGAGGGCGCTATCAACGCGGTAGAAGCTCAGATCGGCTATTACTGCCATCCATTCTATCAGGAAGCAGACATGCTCCCGTGCTACCTCGGCAATCGTTGTGATAATCCACACTGTATCTTCAAAGGATGCCTCCGGGCGGCCTAAGGTGCAGCCTTCCGAACGGGAAGAAGATCCTGAGGAAGGGGGTGATGACGATGGCTGATGAGAAGCGCTACTTTTCTGTCAAGGACATGTTTGAGCAGGCGGTCACGCGGGCAAAGACGGATCCTCGATATGAAGAGTACAGCAAGATCTGTGAGCTGGACTATGACCTGCTCTGCAGCACATGCAAGTACGACAGGCTCTACAGGTGCGAGTTCGATGTGGTAGGCGAAGTGACCTACGGCAGCAGCGAGGGTATCTACGGAGATATCTTCCTGTATGGCAACTGGTCCAAAGAGCGGATGACCCGTTCAAAAGCCGCGCCCGCGTCTATGTGCTCAAGACCTTGAAGCAGGACAAGGAGTCGTACTTGGCAGTGGGAATGCTGGTCAACCTCATTTGCTACTACGCAAATGAATTCGTAGCCACACATCTCGACCGATTTGATTGAGGAGGAACAAATGCATAGCAGAATTATTGAACTGGGCAATGCGCCCATTTTACCTGATGACCGTATGGGAGAGTGCAGTGTGCCGGAATGGTTCTACCACTCGATTGCGGACTACACGAATGCGGAAACGGACGGGATGAAGACCTGAAATGGTTCCTGGAAATCGTTGCCCACATCGTGGATGTCGCTGAGGATGGAGAGAGCTTTACGTTCAAGCCGAATGCCAAGAAGAAGTACTTCCACAGACAGTACTACGCCTTCCTGGATAAAGCGAGAGAACTGACAGGCATCTCAATCGAAGCCTTCTGTGCTGAGACCCCTTACGACATTGGCATGGCCATGTATAAGCTGAATGAAGCCTACCAGGATAAGTTCAGTTTCTACATCTACTACCAAGATAAATTGAAAACACTGGATGAATGGATTCGCGAGACTGATCTCAGCGAGTCTTTTTATTTTGGTGGGACACTCGACTATCACTTTTGAGAAGAGGAGCAGCGCATTATGGGAACCTATACCGATTTTACAGGTGACATCCGCATTACCCCTTGTCTGAAAGAACCGTTGGCGGGAAGATTTCGTCAGTTTCTCGGCATCCGGCATATGAAGCGGGATGTCAAAATACTGGAAGCCCTTTTCCCAACATTGGAAGAGCGCAAAGCTGTCACGCTGTTTGGCGATGGAGATTTTGGAGAGGATGGTGCATTCTTCCTGCCCATCCATACGAGGGATCTCACGCGCCGCATCTGTTTGCACGAACGCTATGCGGAAGGGCTCACAGATGAGCGTGACATGAATATGACGCCCGGCCCCTGCCCGAGCCTTTATTGTGATCTGGAGCTTCGGAACGATCCTGACAACGGACACTCCTATCTTGGGTGGAATGAGGCTGAAAAAGCCTACTACATCACGGATTGGATCGGATACATTGCCGAGTGGCTCTCGAAGCTTGGCTATCACCTCGATGGCAAGATGTTCGCTGTGGTCGAGGGCGGCATGTCCTACTACACGATCACGGTGGATGGCGACAAAGTGACTTCTGAGGAATTCATTCCGGACGCAACCTATGTGGATGAATTCTACGCATGTGAAGAAAGTGAGGATACCTGAAAATGGAAGATAATCGCATTCAAAACCAGATCGCAATCTACATGACCAATAAGAAACTGTGTGAGTTCACGGACAAGCTCAAGCCGGCACCGTTCGAGTACTACGCACAATGCACGCTCAGGGCGAGGAGCAGGCGGATGGTATCCGTGCCTACTCTTGCATTGGTGTTGTGCTGCAGGATTACTCCAACGGTACTGGCGACAAGACCGTTCGTGTCACAGCGAATCTCTCCCCTGGATTTTTCCCCTTCGTTCTCAGTAGAATGCAGAATAATCTGGATCGCTTCGATTTCACAGAGGATAAGATCTTCGGTGAGCCGGACGAGCATGGGCTGAGTACGGTGACAAAGCTCTCGGTCAAGCGCGCGTCGGTTGGAACCGATGGAAAGCCCAGGAATTATCCTTGGTGCGTCATCGTGGAAAATGGACGCGCTGTCAAAGAGAAAACCGCAACAGGCGGCACCCACATCAAGTCGGGTACCTACAAAAAGCAGCGCTCTGTGTATGTCAACATCAACGATCTGGACTTCTTCAATCTTATCTACCGCACGACACGATTCATTGAGTCGTGGGAGTTGACTTACGGCCCGAAGCTGATTCGCGACGCCAGAAAGCTGCTAAGTGAGCAGCGCGCGGCGGCGCAGCAGTAAGGAGGTGCAGTAGGCATGAAGAGAAATTGCGAGTTTATCAACCTCGGTGAATTTGAGATGACTTCTCCGGTCATGCGTGTCAGCGACCCCTGTTACGAGCGCAATGTATGGTGCTGTGGCACCGTTGACCATTGCAAGCTCGGAACTTGGGAGGCAGGCGTCCTGAAGACGGATGAAGGCGAATGGGGCACGCGCTGCGCTGTTCTCGCCGTCCGCCATAAGGATACCGGCCCTGATTTCAATGTGATCCGCTCGGGCAACGTGCGCAAAATGACGTGCAAATGTGTTGAGCAGCCATTTGAAGTCGGCGTTGATTCCGGACAGGCGGGGTTCTTTGATGATGCGTTCTATCAGAACGATACGGTTTTTGAGGAGCAGCCTGCACCGAATTTCGCTATTGGTGATCTCTGGTATCGTCATGTGTGCGACATCACGCTTGGCAAGATGTTGGCCGGTGTGTTGCCTTATGGTGTCGGTTTCGTCGTCCGGTTTCGGCGATGGCGGCTATGCCTGCTACACACATGCTGACAAAAGGGCGAATTGACTTCGCGTGCATTGTGTTTATCTGAAGAAATAACTGTTTTTTTGCAAGGGAGTGCTTCGGCACTCCCTTGGCCGCCATGAAGGAGGTGCATAGTTTGATGAATTCAGATTGGAATTTGTCTCTCGTCTTAGCCATCGGTGAATTGCTTGCCGATCCGCAGCAGCCAAAGCGTTGCTGGAGGCCAAACTGTATGCTTTCCAGCAAGGTCAAAGGCCTGATGTGCCAGTATGAAAAGCACGGAATTCGCCGAGGATCTTCTTGATGTCATTTTTGATAAAAAATGGCAAGCTGATTCTGAAAGCAAAGACCGCAAGTGAAGTGAAGCGCGCATCTGAACCACCGAAGCCAGTGTACAACTATGGTACCTGGCGGAAGATCCCTTCTCTGTTCCAGAGGAGGAACTTGCACTGTGGGCGATCGTTTCGCCCAACAACATGCTGATCCCGCCGGCTCGGGAGCGATATATGGATCTTTTTACTCGCGTGTTCGGGATCACGAGGGAGCAGCTTACAAACGGCGCGCTCCCAGACGTGAAGCTGGAGGTGCAGTAGGATGGATTTCTACTTTGGAGTCGATTTACTCCATCACCTTCAAAGACACTATGAGCAGCGATTGTCCCTTGCTCTTTCCAAGTCTTTCAACCAGGTGGATTCCCGCTACTATTGGCTCTTCAAAGAGCTCGGAGTGTCGTGTGACAATGCTCCGAAAGCTTCTGGTCATGATATCCGCTTTGCCGGGCTTCATGTGCCGGCAGACGGAGGAGCAAGTCTTTGCGATGGTAGTCAGTTCGACATCCTCTTGGTTTTCTGATGATGTGCTTGGAGATCAGCCAAAAGGACTCCGCAGGCAACTGCACCTATTACCAGGAGAGTAATCCATACTGGGTCGATTATCAGCTTGCTATGGATCGCTTTACTCCGGATTACGACTACACGAATTTGGCGACATTCTACGTCGATCTCGTGGAGTATCTCGTGATGGCGGTACGCCTGTACTTCTTCATTCGCGAGCAGCAGTTTCGGTCGATCGACCGTGGCAAGTATGACGAGTTGGGGATCGGGATCCAGGCTGTTCTTCAGAAGCCAGCCTGAGAGGAAGCGTGAATCTGATAATGAATAGGAGGGCAAATGGCACATGACGGCCCAAGAGTATAATCATGTCTTTCTCCCGCGAATCAATAGAGCTGAGGAGTTTGTTGAGCTTTTTGAAAGCAGCATCGAGCACATGAGTGAGACGCGGGTTGATAAGGATGAGGTTCCGTAAACAATTCCGGATCCGAGGTTGGTCGGAAGAAACGAGGCAGGTGATCCTGGCTGCACTTGAATACTACAAGTGCGCAGAAGGGCTTGCGAAGATAAGCGGTTAGGTGGTGAAAGGATATGAAGCCACTCACCCCCGAGCAGCAGGCTTTTGCTGAGGAGCATCATGGACTCCTTCTTGACTTCATGGCAAAGCACAGCCTTGGGGATGACTACTACGACCTATTGGCTAATCGGTACCTGAAAGTGGTGGTACGATACCTGTCGGAGGAAGCGCTGCGTAAGTACAGCTTCTCCACGGTGGTTTGGTACCATCTGCGTTCAGAGCTATCGAACTATGCACGAGATCAAGTCGGAAAACCGCAGGAGATCCCAATCGAATTCTATTGTGAGATCCCTGCACCTGAAATTGCTCCGATTGATGATGGCCTCTGGCGCGTGATCGAAGATAACCTCACCTATAAGCAGTTTGAGGCGATCCAGTTTCGCAACCAAGGCTACACCAATCGTGAAATTGCTGAACTATGCGGAGTCGGTCGCAAAGCGATTGAAAAGCGCTTTGCCCGGATCCGCAAAATACTATCTGATTATAAGGAGAACTGAATTATGAGTCACTTTTCTGTTTGTGTTATTGTTCCTGACGATGGCGTTGTCAACAAATCCATGCCAATAATCTGGAAGACCACCTGATTCCTGTTCTGGCACCCTTCGATGAACAGACAGAGGAAGAGAAGTATCGCGAATTCGAAGATCGCACGGAAGAGGCAAAAGCCGACTTTGAGAATGACACCATGCGTGTCGTCCGGTTCCCGGATGGCAGCATCCACTCCATTTATGATGATGCCTTCAACAAGTTCTTCTTCGTTGAGGAAGACAAGATCTATGCGTTCGGCCCGAACCGGGACCGAAAGAGCAAACTCCAGACGGAGGAGTCCAAAGCGCTGGAGTTGGTGACTGATTACCCCGTCAAATCGTGGTATCCCTCATTCGAGGCTTACTGCGATGAACATCGCGGCTTTGTGAAGGCTTCAGATGGACGATGGGGCTACACTTGCAACCCCAACGCAAAATGGGACTGGTGGCAGATCGGCGGTAGATTCCCGAATCGGTTCTTAGTTCCGGCAGGGCTGCAAGACTGCATTCCTTCTGCGAAAGACGATGATGGCGAATCCGCTATCCCTCCCTGATGGGGTATCAGTATGCCGATGCCGCACGCAAGAAGGATATCTGTTGGGATGTCATGCGCAAGATCGCTGTCGATACGGTCGAGAAACGGTATCAGAAGTGTGTAAAAGCATTCGAGACCAAAGACCTTAGCGATTTCGGCCCTCTGTGCAGGATCCTTGATGAGGGCATTTCAGCCTGGGGCGAAATGCTGTATCTGAAAGGCGAAACTCTGGATGAGTATAAGGCACGGAAAGGCGCTACTGATTTGGATCGATACATGTGCCATACCTATGCATTTGTTGATCGCAATGGAGATTGGACCGGCTCCGGTGATATGGGCTGGTTTGGGATCTCCAGCAACGATAAGGACGAGCGAGCCTGGAACGATGAGATCCAGAAGCTCATGAATGAGGCGAAAGATGATGACTTCCTTGCCATCGTCGATTGCCATATCTGATTTTTGAAGAAGACCCGGAGACGAGAGTTGCAATAGCACCTCGTCTTCGGGCCTTCGCATTATGTATGAAGGAGGTTGTTTAGAATGGCTCTTACCTATGTGTGCTCGCCCCTCTCTGCCCCTACACAGGCTGAGATCATGGTGAATGCCCAAAGAGCACGCACGTATATGACAATGTGTGAGCGGGAGTTCGGCTGCCGCGCAGTTGCCCCGCACGCTTATTTACCTTATCTGCTTGACGATTCCAATCCGGAAGAACGAGCACTTGCCCTATCTTTTGGCGCAAGCCTGCTTGCCCTGTGTGATCGCTTGGTCATCTATGGCGACCGCATCAGTAGTGGCATGAAGGAGGAAATCCGAAGATCGCGGGAATTGGGGATACCCATTCTCAATCGGCAAACGCAGTTGTCAGATGGTTCATCCGATCCTGTCATTGTTGGCCGGTACATCAACGGGATATCCCTGAATGGACTCGAGTACCTGAAGAATGACGCGGATGAAGTGATCTACTTTGCAGGTGTTGAAGCGGCAAAGGTGTACCTGCGTGAGCATGGTGTAACCGAAGACGAGATGGAAGATATGGTCTTCCGAAAGAGTGTCGGTACCTGCTTTCGCTGCGGAGATCCACTCTTCTTGAGTGACATTCCAGAATACACTTGTCAGTGCTTCCGCTGTGATGAAGACTTCTACTCCATCGAGCAAGATGTTGATTTATGATCAAAGAAAGGACGATACGTTTATGAGTATCAATCGTGGCGATATTTTCTATGTCAATCCGAGCGAAACGGTCGGATCCGAGCAGCGATCTGGTCGGCCGGCCATCATCGTCTCTAATCCGCTGTGTAATGAGCACAGTCCTGTTGTAGAAGTCGTGTACCTGACCTGCCAGTACAAAAAGCCCATGCCGACGCATGTGCGGATTGAAAGTGCCGGCAAGCGCTCGACCGCACTTTGCGAGCAGATCTCTTCCGTCGATGTCAGCCGTCTTGGTGACTTTAAAGGCCACCTGACAGACCGTGAGATGGCGCAGGTAGATGTAGCCCTCATGGCTTCTCTTGACCTGCACCCGATTCCGCGTCAGGCGAAAGTAAGACCTGTCGTGCCGGATGTGGATGATGCCGCATTGGCTCTCATTGCGCTGCGTTTTTTAGAGGGTTTCCTCCAGAAGCGCTGCGGTGTGACGGTTCAAGACAGGCTTTCGATTGACCTACTTGGTCAGAAGAATGACTGATGGAGGTGTACCGTGAAAGGCTTCTATGAGAAATTGCTGGACGGTAGGATCGTTGATCGACCGCCATGCAGTCGCTGCCTCCATCGCAACAAAATGACCGTGGAGGAACCTTGCTACAGCTGCATTGACCTCATGGATTTGAGCCTCCATCGACCGAACGTGGAAACGGAGTTCGCGAGCTTCACCCCTGCAACGGAGGTGGACCATGAAGAATGACGAATTGACTGTACGCACCCCATTGGGGAGCTGGTAGTCGGGATCAAAGCGGATCCCGACTACCCTGGCATTTCTGTTGCTTTTTGTGGCAACGGTATGAACGATTGCTTCAATGAAGGATCGATCCGTCTTGCATGGATCGAATACTCTCCGGAGAAGCGTCGCCTTCAGGCCATCGTTTATGGTGACGGGGATGCAGATGACTACACACAGCTCATCGAGTTCAAGTACATTTTAGATCAGGACAAATGAAATATGGAGGTAAATGATGGGTACAGCAAAGCTGATGACGCCATTATTCTATGATGGCAACTATAATGTGGAAAAGAAGCGGATGAGAGCAGTTTTGGAGCGTGAGGTTTCCAACGGCACCGAGTCGTACCGCCTTTGGCGTAGCGATGGCAAGCCAGATCTTGAGTATCCGAGAGCCGCAAACGATTCCTACATTCTTCAGGTGGAGGTCAATGACCATCTGGTTCCCCTCTGCATGACGGACTATGCCCTGGTACATCACTGTGGGTTACTTCCCGCAACGATTGCCTTGTATGGTTCCGAAGAAGGCAGAGAGGAATATTTCAAACACCTGAGGGATTCCGGTGCCGCAGGCACAGGAGCTTTCACGGAAGCGATGGCACGCGAGACGGAAAAGATCATAGAGCTTGGTAATGATTCTGCTCGTCAGGCGAACTACATTAAGAGTGTTTTAGATCAGCATGTCGCTGTATTCCTTGATGCGAAAGAAAGTGACGGCAAGAGTTTCCCCGACTTCGTTGGAGCACTCATTCTGGAGGAGATCCCGTCCTGCCTTGCTCTGAGAACTAAGTATCGTGCGTATAAGCAGGAGGAAGCGCTCAAGCGGCAAGCCGAGCAGGAAGAACAAGATCGCGCTTTCTGTGAAGAACGGAACCGCAAGGCCGAGCAGATGATTGACTTGGGCATTCGCACTATTCGTGGCGGAGGTACGCTCAAAAATGAACCTATCAGCCTTTACAAAAAGCCGCTATGATTCCAGCACTTATTCCATTGTCAATCACCTCATGCGCCGATATCAAGTCGATGTGCCACTACGCGCGCAGGGCTGGATCAATGATAAGCTCATCAGCGTTACAATCGAAAATGGCAAGTGTGAGCATCTTAGATATATGCGTTCCAAAGGTGCACAGTGCTCTCAAAAAATCTTTGATTGTATGCACGAGCTGATTCTAAAGGTCTGCTCGGAAACGGAGGAATGAGAGATGGAATACCATTGGTATGAGGATTATTGGGCGATGCCACGCAATCTGCCGAGAGGTCATGAATTCTTCATTGGTTATTATCAGACGCAGCGCGCGATCCATCATCATGTGGCATTCATCCACACGGATCAGTCCTGCTTCCTTTCAACACATCTCTTTGATCAGGGATATCGTATTTTTTCTGCACTTCAAAAGTGGTACTGTAACAGAAGTTGGGCGCGGTGAAAACCCTGCGTTACCGGTGAGGATTATCCGCGAGAATATGAATTTGGAAGCACCACTCTTAGCTGGATTGCTCGGGAAACTGACCGAATGATTAGCGGAAGTATTTAGCCAACAAGGGTATTTTCCTGTTTTGAAAGAGAAGCAAATTAACGAAATTGTCTTTATCTATTTCTACAAATTTAACACAAAGCAAAGGAAGTGGAGTACCTGGGGTGCTCCACTTCTTTTGTTGTTCAGAAGGAGCCTTGTCCGTATTATTGGACAAGGCTCCTGTTATGATGCGTACTGTAACAAAGGAACGTACCTTATAGGGGAGAAAACATATGGATCTATTCGATTTTAACCACGATGGCGAAGTGAGTGACCTCGAGCGCATCATTGGACTTGCCGCAGTTCTTTCTGAGACCAATCCGGATGTAGAGATCTCTGTGACTGTGGACAAAGACGAGAACTATGAAAGCATGACTCACGATGAGCTGGAAGATCGTCTGGATGAACTTCGCACCCAGCGAGACACTTTGGAGTGCGAGGAACCAGATGATCTTGATAGTGAGGCATACGAAGAGTGGGAAGAACAATGCGAACAACTCGACGAGAAAATTGAGGAAATTGAAGACCTATTAGAAGGTTGAGGTGGTCATAGTGGCTGGTAGATATCGAAGGAATGGTGAGGCTGAAACACTTGGCTGTTTGGTTCAGTTACTGCTGCTACTCGTTGCCATGCCTTTTGTTGGTCTCTATCTTCTGATAAACCCCTATTCAATGTCAAAGGGTCTGGGACTTCTTCTGACTGTTTTTGGGGTTGCCATTTGGATCATTGTTTTTACGATGAAATGAAACCTATTCCAACAAATTTGAAAATACCGGAGGAAATAGAAATGAGAGCTTTGCTTAGAGATGCGCAGGATCAGACCCGCATCGCCCTTGAAGTGGAGGAAGTCGTGTACGACCCGAAGGACAACAAGCTTTTCCTTTACACCACCAGCGAGACCTGTTATGCGGTTTCAAAGGTAGTGAGAGCCAATGCAGATTCGAGTATTGAAGAGCTTGTCATGAAAGGTTACAGCGACCTCACGCAGTTTGAGTCGGAACAGGACGAATAACTGGAAGGAGGTCTCTTCCCATGATCGTAATAACCTGTTTAGACCAGAAGAATGGCATGATGTTCAACCAGCGCAGGCAGAGCCAAGACAGCGTTCTCCGAGAGCATGTTGCTAAGTTGGTTGCCAATGTCCCTCTCTGGATGAATCACTACTCCGCAAGCCAGTTTGATACCGAGAGCATTCCGAACCTAAACATAGACGACGCCTTCCTTCAGGAAGCTGCTCAAGGTGAATACTGCTTCGTGGAAGATGCTCCGCTTGCATCATTTGAGAAGTGGATCGAGAGAATCGTCATTTTTAGATGGAATCGCACCTATCCCGCTGATCGGTATTTCGATTTGCAGCTGGGATCTGGCCAATGGCATTTGGTTGGCACGTCTGAGTTTGCGGGGCATTCTCACGACCTGATCACAATGGAGGTTTATGAAAGATGAGAAGACGAACGATCTCCGTCTTCCTATCGCTCATGCTCTGCCTATCGTTGTTGTCTGCCTGCGGAACCACGACAGATGTGCCGATAAGGTGATGATCTGGTCGATGGGTTTCCTACAACCGTTGCGTCTTGGCCTAAAACAATGTCACCAGATACGGGCATTGAGATTGACTATGTGAAGGAAAACGGCAACCATGTCAGGCGAGAGCAACGGCTGGCAGATAGTACTCAATGCAGGGCAGGAGCAGAAGACGGCTACGGTAACTTCCACACTTCCCCAGAGCCTGAAAAGCAGGAGCCAGTGACCAGAAGTGAGGCATCGCAGGCAGATTATATCCTTAATACCAACATGAAGAAGTTCCACTATCCCACCTGTTCCAGCGTGAACGATATGAAGGAAAAGAACAAGCAGGAGTTCTTCGGCACCCGCGATGAGGCCATTGCACTGGGGTATTCTCCCTGTGGCCGTTGCAAGCCTTGACTGGTCGGCCAAGTAGGAAATCTTATTTCTTGTTAAGTGTGGTGAAACGATTGTGGATCACTTGAGAGACTATTCGATTGATTACATCAGAACACGCTGTTTGGATGTAATCAACAATCAATACAAAACCGTGAGTTAGCATGCCAGGGAGAGAGAATGGCCTGTCAGTGTCCTTATTCTGAGCAGAAACACTGCTGCGTTTTCTCCGATACTGCGATAATGATTGCTCAAGAAACTGGCTGTGAGGATGATTGGCAGGAATAATTAAACGAGTTCTCGGAATGTGACAGAATCGGCAGACTGTGATATGATGAGGTTGCTGCTTCAAGCAGCCAGACCAATTTGATAAGCGAGGTAACCTAAATTGAATTTGAAAGAAGTAAGCGAACTGCGCCGCCGTTTTCGTATGGATCGGAATGCTATCAGCCGTATCTATGGCTGTTTTGTCAATAGCGGCCGTGAAATCGTTTCATACATTGATGAATCCATGGGGATTCTCCCGCAGGACGAAGCAGAGAAGTACCTGAACCTGCTGAAGAAGGCTCTTTCCGGCAAACTTGGGAAGAACCTGATCGATATTATCTTCTCCACGGAGCAGGTAGCCGACAGTGATGAGCATCGCCTTCTCATGGCGCTGCGCGACTCGGAACTGAAAGATGGTGAGATCCGTGAGGAGTTCTATCAGAAAATCATCAACTCTCTTGACCTTGGGGATAGCAACTACCTCATCCTCCTGGCACATGACTCATACGATGTCCCCCATAAGAACAAAAACGACGAGATGGATGCAGATGCATCCGATGCCGTATTCTCCTATGTTGTTTGCTGCGCCTGTCCTGTGAAGGAGCGCAAAGCGGAGTTGGGCTTCTTCCCTGGAGATAATGAGTTCCACAGTTGTGCCGGTCAGATCGTTGCCGCACCGGAACTGGGATTCTTGTTCCCAGCCTTTGATGATCGTGCGGCAAATATCTACAATGCTTTGTTCTATTCCAGAAAGGCAGATGAGATCCACCAGGAAGTCATCGACAGCGTATTTCATACCACAGCTCCCATGTCTGCCGCTGAGCAAAAGGAAGCATTCCAGAATGCACTCAGCGAAGCTTTGGGTGATGCCTGCAATATGGAACTGGTCCAGTCTATCCATGACAGACTCCGCGACCAGATTGAACAGCATAAGGAGAGCCATGACCCGAACCGCTGGAACTCTCCGTCAGTGATGCGGCAGAAATCCTGCGCGATAACGGTGTGGAAGAGGAGAAGATCCTTGCGTTCCGTGATAATTGCTTTGCCCAGTTTGGTGATGGAGCAACACTGAACCCGGCCAATCTGATTGATAGCAGCCGCTTTGAAGTTAAGACCGCCGATGCGACAATTTCGATCGGTCCGGAGCATAGCTACTTGGTTGAGGCAAGGATCATTGATGGCCGGAAGTACTTGCTCATTCCCGCAGACGAGGATATTGAAGTCAATGGGTTTGGGGTTCGTGTCAAAGGCGAGTAAACGAAGACCGACTACGGAGGAATAATGATGGAATATAACAAATTGATCGCAGAGATGTCCCTTTCGGATGAGGTGGAGGGCTTCTATGTTTTGAAAGCTGCATATCCCAAGACAACCGCTACTGGCAAGCCGTTTCTGAGCGCCTCTCTGTCGGACCGATCCGGCTCCATCGAAATAAAAGTATGGGACTATTCTGGCCCCATCTCCTCTGCAGATGAAGGCAATGTTGTGAAGATCCGTGGCACTGTCTCCGAGTTCAGAGGCACCCCGCAGATTACTGTCGATCGGATCCGTTTGGCTGACGACAACGATACTTATGACCTGACGGCGTTGGTGCCCGTTGCTCCCATTGATGTGGACGCTACGATGGCCGAAGTGGAAAGACTGATCAATTCGATTACGGATGCTGATTACAGGAAGATCTGCAGCACGATGATGGCCCGCCATAAGGAGTCTCTGAAGACGATCCCGGCAGCTAAAAGCGTCCACCACGGATTTGTCTCCGGACTTCTGATGCATACTGCGACCATGATGAAAACGGCTGATTTCCTGTCGGGCCTTCACGGAGATATCATCGATCGCAGCCTGCTGCTTGCAGGCACGTTCCTGCATGACTTTGCCAAAGAGAAGGAGTTTACCTTTTCTCAGCTCGGCCTCGTCACGGAGTACTCGGTGAAGGGACAGCTCCTTGGGCACCTTGTGATGGGCGCACAGGAAGTTTCCAACGTAGCTGCAGAACTTGGTATCCCTGAGGACAAGTCCGTTTTGCTGCAGCACATGATTCTTTCCCATCACGGAGAGCCAGAATTCGGCGCTGCAGTGAAGCCCATCTGTGCGGAGAGCGAGCTGCTCTCCCAGATCGATATGCTTGACAGCCGGATGGAAATCTACCGCGAGACCTTGGCCGGTCTCCAGGTGGGAGAGGTGAGCAATCGCATCTTCGCTCTGGACAAAAGAGTGTTCAAGCCTCATGAACTGAATGGGTGACGGATATGGCTATTGGAGAGAAATATACTCCACTTGGAAATTGGCTGAAGGAACACGGCGGAGACTTTTTTAAGCTTACTTTCGATGAGTTGAACCAGATCATCCCAATCCCTACCCACGCATATAAGAACAGACCATCCTGGGCAAATCTCTCAAACCCTGCATCCTTTTGCTCCAGCTGGATCAGTGCGGGATATGTCGTGGATTCCATTAGTTTAGAGGAACAATGGGTCGTATTCAGGAAAGGCGAAGTACAGGGCCACACGCACCATAGTAAGCCGCCCTATCGTGTTGTGGATCAGAAAAAACTTGCTGAAGCCATTCAAGCCGGATACGAGTGCTATGACAGTATGAAGGATGATCCACATCACCGGTATCTCTCTTGGGAGTACTGCCATGAAGCGTTTCGGCTGAATAGGCGCCCGCAGATAGACGCCACGATCGACTATCTCTGCCTGCACTTGGCTTGGTATTTGGCCAGTTGGGGTATGCTTCGAAACTCTTTCCTCATGCAGAGGGATTACAAGATCCATGCGGATGTTGTCCGTTTGATTTATCAGCCGGAGTGGGATGATCTCTGGGACCTTTCTCCCGAGAAACTCTCGCAGGAGTATTATGCTGACCGCATCATGAAACTTAGCGAGAGCATTACAGAAGATTATGTGGCGTCCGGTGCCGGCATCCCAACGGATACCTTGCTTACCAAGATCTTGCTGGGTACTGTGGGCTGCGTACCCGCCTATGATCGGTATTTCAAAAAGGCTCTTGCTGATACCTGTGCTGCATCCCAAGTTTTCAGTGCGAAATCCATCCGAACCCTTGGCAACCTGTATCTTGACCATGAGGATGAGTTTGAAAAGCTCCGGAAACATTGCGGCAGCCGAATTGAGTATCCGGCAGCCAAAATCCTGGACATGTGCTTTTTTGAGTATGGCTTCCAGAGAGACGCGAGCAGCCAAGAAGACAGCGATTAGGTTATTCTGTGAGGAGGGATCACTTTGGAATATGCTTTGACAGCGGATCATCACCGCGTTCACGCATTCGATGCGGAGAAGGGGCAAGAGTATTACTGTCCTGTGTGCGGCAACCAGGTGATTCCTCGCCAGGGCGAAGTCAATTCGTGGCACTTCGCTCATGTGACCTCGTGTATGGATGACTGGAAATACGATATGTCTGAATGGCACCGAGGATGGCAATCGCGTTTTCCCGAAAATGATCGTGAGATTGTCGTGGAACACAGGGGCGAATGCCATCGTGCAGACATCTTGATGGGCGGCTATGTCATTGAGTTTCAGCACAGTCCGATTTCTGCCGGTGAATTTGAACGGCGCAATAAGTTCTACACGAGGGGCCGACTATAAGGCGATTTGGGTGTTCGATGAGACCTACGCCTTTGGGAATGAGTGTATCTCCAGCAGCCTGGATGATGAGAACAAGTTTGTGTGGAAGTGGCCGAATCGCGTGCTCGCTTCAGTTGTTCCTCAGCGATCCACAGATATAGCAGTCGTTCTGCAGCTCACCGAAGACCATGATGACGACGGTTGCGAATGGCTCGTGAAGGTGGAGTGGGCGATCGTAGACGATGACGGGTATGCCGACTATCGCCGATTCTTCATTGATGATGGTTTTGCGCCAGATCTTTTTACTGAAGACGGCCTACAAAACATTCTGTTGAGCAAGCGGAAGCGGTTTGATGCCTTCCTCCGTGATAACCAACCCCTATGCGCCGAAGTGCAGCCGAATCAAGGGTAATCCACGGGACTGGTACATATGCCCGAAAACGCACGATTGGCATAACAACCAATGCTGGGAATGTCGGAACAATTTAATCAACGAGTTCCGGACAGGAACGGATTATAGGCAAGGAGGTTTGTTCTTCTACTGTGCTTATCCTCGCATTATCCATGAAGCGGATAAGTATGGAGAGGTGCATCTCCCATCCATTCGATTTTAAGGAGGACTCCGACATGAAAAAGGAATATGACACCAGCGTGAAAGAGGCCATTGAACGAGTCATGAGCGTACTCTCCGAGTACATCAAAACAACTCCATACTTCGATATTATATGGTCTGGTAAGGTCGGGTATATCTACATCAGCATCGATAGTTGCCGTGGTACTGTCGGCGACATGGACTGCCTTGTAATTGATAGCCCCGAAGAGCTTCTGGATAAGCTGCTGTATGAAATGGCAGTGGATATCATGGAGGAAGGTGGGCACGACCTAAACCCGGTAGAAGCGTCAGCATTGGAGCGTGCTGAGGTAGCACGGCGCCTTAATGTCTATCTGGAGCAGTTGCCTGAATACCAAGACCGTATCAGTTTTGTATTCGAACGCAAGTGATCTTCAAAGATAATCTCGGTAGAATATAGCGAGGTGCATATGGCAAAGAACATCAAAAAGCGTTCAGCGAGTCATATCTATTTCGGCGTCAATTAGCTAACCGGCGAGTTGAAACATATCTCCGAAGTGCCCAGCGGTCAAAAGTGCAACTGCATCTGTGCAGCTTGTCTGCAACCATTTGAGGCACGAAAAGGAACGCGGCGGCGCCACCACTTTGCTCATGTTTCAAATTACGAGTGTATGTATGCAAGCGAGGTGGCCATCTATAAGGCGTTTGCCGAAGCGTTGAAGCAGAGTGGCTTTTTGACGTTGTCCCCAGTGATGTTGCGGTTCCCAGCATGGCATGATCCAGAACTTTTGCAGGAAGCACGAAGATTGACTCTGTCGCTTTCGAGTGCGAACCCCTGTCTTATCCACCGCTGCTGCGCGTGACCATGCAAGGGACACCGTTAAGAATCCTGTTGGATTTTGACCGCTATTATGATGACGATGATAGGGTGGAACTGGCAGAAGAAGCAAAAGCGGAGGACTACTCGCTTTTGTTAATCTCCATGCCGAGGATTGACCAAGATGCGGAGTTTACCCCGGATAGGCTTCAAAGCGCACTTCAAGATAACGACCGTACCGAATGGGCCTTCAGCCGTCTGGAAGAACAGTGGAAGCAAAAGTACTACGCTGTAGCGGTTTCGCCCCCGGAGCATGGAACCGGCAACCTGTGCCCGATTTCATTTGGAAAATATAAGGGCAAGTATTCTGCTCGGTGGATCGATTGTGCCCATTGTCATTTCAATGTAGCGCAGCCACCTTGCTGCCTCTGCGTTGCAGGTGCGGGAATTCAAAAGAAAGAAGACTTCAAGAGAGATTTGCAAGATCGGCTATTCGACATCGATAAGATTAGGAGAACGAATGAAGAAGAGATCCGGCTGCGTGAAGAACGAGAAAGATCTTTCGAGCGAAGATCAGTCTATACTCGTCCAACACCGTATGCTGCTAGGCCTGTGGTCCCAGCCGGTCCTACGCAAGAGGATCTGGATGCGGAATATATCCGGATCTGCCAGAGCTATGACCCGACCTCTGATGAATGGACAGTGGATCGCTACAATCGGCGATGGATCATGTGTACGGTTTGCGGCCGAATTAAGCAGGATGCGCAGATGTCCTATTACGGTGGCGAGGGAGGTGCAAACCGGGGAGTCTGTGCCGATTGTTCACGAAATGGTCGTAGCTAATCCACATAGCTGGCTTGATATTATTCGCATGATGGTGTATTATTAACTTGATACTTGATAGTTTTACAGCTGCGTACTTTGGCAGCCATTTAGAGGTTCTGCCACGACAGGACCTCTTTGTTATGTGTGAGGTGTCGAGATGGATTATATGACCATAAGTGAAGCAGCAACTAAATGGAACCTATCTAACAGGCGTATTCAAACGCTTTGCTCTCAAGGGCGGATACCGGGCGCAGAGCGTGCTGGTTATTGTTGGCTCCTTCCGAAAGACGCAGAAAAGCCAGTGGATGCCAGAATAAAGAGCGGAAAGTATATCGGTTACTCCGAGAAATATAAGAAACCCGGAAAGAAGAACGCCACTGATGGGCTGGAGGGTAAATCATGAACGGCCAAGGAAAACTTCTTACTCATTATTTGAAAAACGCGGACAAGCTGATCATTCCTGTCTATCAGCGAAACTATGATTGGCGCGAGGAGCACTGCAGGAAGCTGTATCAGGATCTTGTTCGTACCATTCGTGATAGAAAACGTTGGCATTTCTTTGGAGGAATTGTCTCTGTTAGCGATCCTATGGGCAGTAGTTCTGACTACCTCGTCATTGATGGTCAGCAACGCATTACAACCGTTTCCCTGCTCCTTTTGGCTATGGCCAACCTGATTAAGGAAGGAAAAGTAATCCCCGAAGATGACGATCTATACGCACAGATCACAAAAAAAGTACCTGGTGGATGAGATCAATCCTCGCAAGCGCAAAAGTCAAGCTCAAGCCTATCAAGGGCGACCAGGACGCATACGATCGCCTCTGGGGTGATCCGGCCGATTTTGATCGTTCATCAAATATCACTCAGAACTATCTATTTTTTCTACAATGAGATTCAGAAACAAGCCATTACAATCGACCAGCTTTATAAGGCGGTAGAAAACTCCAAATAATTGACATCACACTCACACCACCAGATGATGATCCTCAGCTCGTTTTTGAGAGCCTCAACTCTACCGGTCTCGAGTTAAATGAGGGCGATAAGATCCGCAACTTTGTTCTGATGGGACTTGACATCGAAGAACAAGAGCGCTTCTATGACAGCTACTGGAACCCCATTGAGAAAAACGCCGGCTATAATAAACAGAACAATTCGTATGATGTAAGTCCATTTATTCGCGACTACCTGAGCGTCAAACAGAAGAAGATCACCGGGATGAAGGATATCTACACCGAGTTTAAGGCATATGCCGAAAAGATGCCCGGTGAAATGGAATCCATTATGAAAGATCTCCTAGGCTATGCTAAGTGGTATAACAAGCTCCTGTTTGGCCATCCAAGTTTTCCTGCGAAGCTGAAGTCGTCTCTTTTCCGCTTGAATCGTTTTGAAAGCAGCGTCACAAGACCGTTTCTGATGGAAGTAATGAGGCTACAGGAAAGCAGCCTCTTAACCTTGGATGAGGTTGCCGAAATTTGCAGAATCGTAGAATCCTACCTTTTGCGCCGTATCATTTGTGACCTACCCTCCAATACACTTGCAAAGGTATTCCTTACAATGAGTTCCGATATCAAGCGATTTGACGGTACCTACAGCAATTTCATTGAAAAATGAAATATGTACTGACCTCCAAAAGGAAAAAAGGCCGCATTCCCTGATAACGAGACTTTTGCAGATTGCCTGCGGACAAGAATATCTACGCCATGCTCCCGCGTTACAAAGCGTATCTGTTTGAACGCCTGGAAAATGGTGACAGCAATGAATACAAGGATGTCTATGGGCGTCTTGATAGCGGCGAGTACACAATTGAACATATTATGCCTCAGAAATTGACTCCCGCTTGGACTAGTGAGCTTGGAACAGAAGCAGAGACTGTTCATGGAGAGTGGCTGCACTCCTTGGCGAATCTGACTCTTACCGCCTATAACTCAAAATATAGCAATGCTCCTTTCAGCGAGAAAAAAAACGATGGAGGATGGGTATCTACAGAGCGGTATCAGAATGACTCAATGGGTTGCGCAGAAAGAACACTGGGGCCTACCTGAACTTGAAGAGCGCTGCAAATACCTTACACAGCAAGCTATGTCTCTGTGGCCCCTATGCTGATAGCAGCTATACTCCGCCACAGAAGCAGTATGAGGAAGTGTCGCTGGATGATGATATCACGCTTACCGGTCATAGCATCGTGAAGTACCGCTTCCGTGGTATTGAGCATGAAACAACTTCGTGGGTAGAAATGTACACCGAGGTTCTAAAAAGAACTTCATAATGGTAATAAGGCATATCTCAATTACCTCGCCGACGCTGATGATAGCGTAGATCTGTCGATTCAGGTTACCAGATCGCCAGACGAATTCTCCAGCAGTGTAAAAATTGATGATAATATTTATATCTGGACTGGTACCGCGACTCAGTATAAAGTTAATCTGCTGCGGAAGTTCTTCGAGCAATATAAGCAGGATCCGTCCGATCTCGTATTCTTCCTCGATGATAGCAAAGGCATTGGTTCAGATGAAGAAATCGAACGTTACAAGATCCGGCGGAAATACTGGGAGAGTGTCCTTCCATCACTTCAAGAGGCAACGGGTACTTTCCTGAATATCAGCCCATCTAAGAATAACTCTATCATGGGAGCCACAGCTCGCAGTGGAGTTTACCTTTGCTGTGTGGCGAACTATGACTCTGCTCGTGTCGAAATCTTTATTGATCAGGGTGATTATCAAAAGAACCGGGCAATCTATAAACGCCTCGAGCAAAACCGGGATGCAATTGAGGCAGCATACGGAAAAAGCCTGAATTGGGTCTGCCAAGATGATGTTAGAGCGTGCAAAGTTTATGATGAGATCAAAGAGGTCAGCATCAAAAATGAGGAAGACAGGCCAGTAATGAGCGCTTTCCATATTCAGCGAGCAAAAGCCTTGCTCGTTGCGACAAAGCAGTTTCTGGCATAATTCTTATATGCATCAAGTTCTGATAATCAGCAACTATCGGAAGTTTGGAGGATAATCGCATGGCAGCAGTCTTATCGAAAAGGCAGATGACTGAAGAGGATATCAAGCTTCAGTTTATTACGCCTGCCATAACAAAAAAAGTGGGCGCTTAGTCTCATTACAATGGAGACAAAAATTACAGATGGACAAATCAACTTGAGAGGAAATATGGTCTCCCGCAAGGAAGCCAAGAAAGCAGACTATATTCTTTATTTGAACGAAAGCACTCCAATTGCAATCGTTGAGGCGAAGGATAACAAGCATGCTGTCGGAGATGGGCTGCAGCAGGCAATGCAATACGCCATAATGATGGACATTCCATTTGCCTACAGTTCTAATGGTGATGGCTTTATGGAGCATGGTCTCCTCACCGGAGAAGAGCGCAGCATTTCTATGGAGGATTTTCCAGCTCCTGATGCTCTCTATGCAAGATTCAAGGCTGGAGCCAACCATGGAGAAGGGCTCACGCAGCAAGAGGAATCCGTCATTCGGCAGCCGTTCTATTCAGGGCAGAATACATATCCCCTCGCTATTATCAGCGTAACGCTGTCAATAGGACTCTTGATGCGATTGCCAGAGGTCAAGATCGCATCTTGCTGGTGATGGCCACAGGTACAGGCAAAACCTATACTGCATTCCAAATTGTATATCGCCTTCTAAAGAGCGGAATGAAGAAAAAAATATTGTATTTGGCTGATCGTAACATCTTGGTCGATCAATCAATCCAACAGGATTTTGCTCCGCTCGAAAAAACGATTCATAAAGTCAATTTTGTGAAGGACGATCCTCTTACGATTACCTCGCACGAGATATTCTTTTCACTCTACCAACAACTTGCGGGAAAAGACGATGACGATACAGAAGATGGGGATGAGACTGTCGAACGTCTTGCTCAGCTATTCAGCAAAGACTTTTTCGATCTCGTAATCGTTGATGAGTGTCATCGCGGCTCAGCCAAGAAGGAAAGCAATTGGCGGAAGATCTTGGAGTATTTCTCCGCGGCAACCCAGATCGGCATGACCGCAACCCCGAAAGAGACTAAGTATGTTTCCAACATAGATTATTTTGGCGAGCCGGTATATGTCTATAGCCTCAAAGATGGCATCGAGGATGGTTTTCTGGCACCTTTCAAAGTCATCAATATAACGACCGACATTGGCGATGGTTGGCGCCCACGGAAAGGTCAACTTGATGTTTACGGGCATGAGATCCCTGACCGAATTTATAATAACAGGGATTATGACTATAACATCATAATTGAAGACCGCATTGTCCAAGTCGCAAAAGAAATAACAGACTACCTCAAAGCGACTGATCGGATGTCCAAAACCATTGTGTTCTGCGCAACAGAAGATGCTGCACTTCGTATGAGAAATGAGCTCGCAAGGCAGAATCCTGATATGATGCAAAAAGTATCCCGACTATGTTGTACGCATTACCGGCAACGATACTTTTTGGCAAGGATAAACTCGACTACTTCATTTCGGTCGGGTCGAAAACGCCGGTCATTGCAACGACATCTAAGCTGTTGTCAACTGGAGCCGACTGCAAGATGACAAAGCTCATCGTTTTAGACGAGTGGATCAACTCAATGACTGAGTTTAAGCAGATTATCGGAAGAGGCACAAGAATACGCGAAAAAAGATGGAAAGACCCATTTTATAGTTATGGACATTCGCGGTGTTACAGCCCTTTTTGCTGATCCTGATTGGGATGGCCCGATTGAAATTGATGAAGATTATGGGAGAGAAAAGCGTGGTCCCGTCCCTGTCCTCCTGGACCTAAACCAAATCCCGACCCTGACCCAGTTGATCCACCGTATCCACCAGAAGAAAAGCCCATTGTTGATGAAAATGGGTGCCGTGTCCGCATAATCAATAAAACGGTCTCTGTGTATGATACGAATGGGAAACTCCTGCGGCAGGAGAGCATCGTCGATTACACCAAAACGAATATTATTGGTACATACGCTTCCCTCGACAACTTTATTCGGCAGTGGACATCCGAGGAAAAGAAAAAGAAGATTCAAGAATTGTTGGCCAGCAAGGGGATTGACCTTGAAGCACTGAAAGCGGATCAGCATATGAGCGATGTAGATGACTTCGATTTCATCTGCCATGTTGCCTTTGACAAAAAAGCCACTTACCAGAAAAGAGAGAGCCAACAATGTGAAGAAGCGGGATTTCCTCAGCAAGTATAGCGGGGTGGCAAGAGAAGTCTTGGAAGCACTTCTGGATCAGTATATGAATGTCGGAATCTACGAGTTAGAGCATGAAGCTATTCTGACAACTCCACAATTCGCAAAATTTGGGAAGATCCAGAGGATATTCAAGTTCTTCGGCGGCGAGGATAAGTATAACGAAGCTGTTCATGAACTTGAGAATGAATTATATGAGGCGGGTTAATCATGAGTAGTTTAACAGGTTTTGTAAAGCGCATTCGGGACATCATGTGGAATGATGCGGGAGTGAATGGTGACGCTCAGCGCATTGAGCAGATGGCCTGGATCCTTTTCTTGAAAGTCTACAATACAAAGGAAGAGGAATGGCGATATACAGATCGGCCCTATACATCAATTATTCCAGAAGAATGCCGCTGGAATAACTGGGCCGCTGATGATAAGTCGGGTAAGGCGATGACGGGCGACACGCTTCTTGATTTTGTGAATAATAAACTCTTCCCAACTCTGAAGGGGCTTAATGTGACTGCAGCAACACCCATCAAAAAAAAGCTATTGTCAAGACAACCTTTGAGGATGCGAACAATTACATGAAGGACGGCGTTTTGCTGCGCCAAGTGATCAATATCATCGATGACCTGGATTTGGATGATTACGAGGAGAGCCATGCGTTTGGGGAAATATATGAGTCCATTTTACGGGAACTCCAGAGCGCCGGATCCTCTGGTGAATTCTATACGCCTCGTGCTGTGACTGATTTTATGGCGAAGACAATTAAACCGAAGCTCGGCGAAAAGGTCGCAGACTTTGCGTGCGGCACAGGGGGCTCTCTGACTAGTTGGTTGAATGAACTGAGTAAGCAGGTCGTAACGGCAGAAGACCAGCAGGAGTATGCAACCTCTATTTATGGGATTGAGAAGAAACCCTTCCCGTATACACTTTGCATCACGAACATGCTGCTGCACGGCATTGATGTTCCGATGGTGTATCATGACAACTCACTTCTACGGGATGTGCTTGATTATACCGAGGAAGATCAGTTCGATGTAATTCTTATGAATCCCCCTTTACGGCGGACATGAAAAAACAGAGGTCAAGAATCACTTTCCTGCAGATCTTGCAAGTAGTGAAACTGCCGACCTCTTCATGTCCGTGATTATGTATCGGCTCAAACAGAATGGCCGTGCCGCTGTCATTCTCCCCGATGGTTTCCTGTTCGGCACTGATAATGCAAAGATTGCAATTAAGGAAAAACTGCTATCTGAGTTTAACCTTCACACTATTATCCGCATGCCGCATAGCGTATTTGCACCGTACACCTCTATCACAACAAACATCCTTTTCTTCGATCGGACGCATCCCACGACGGAGACTTGGTTCTACCGTCTGGATATGCCGGAAGGATACAAGAACTTCTCCAAAACGAAACCTATGAAGCTGGAGCACTTCGCTCCGACTGTTGAGTGGTGGGACAACCGTGAGGAGATCACTATCGGCGGCTTCGACAAGGCGAAGAAGTACACGGTCGAGGAACTGAAGGCACGGAGCTACAACATTGACCTTTGCGGCTATCCGCATGAAGAGGAGGAGATCCTTCCGCCGAAGGAACTGATTCAGCAGTACCAGGAAAAGCGGGCCAGCTTGAACGCTGACATCGACCGCATCCTCTGCCCAGATCACCGACATCCTTGGCATCGACATTACGGAGGAGGGCGCCGAATGACTGCGCAGCAACTGAAAAACTCTATTCTCCTGATGGCCGTTCAGGGCAAGCTCGTGCCACAGGACCCAAATGACGAGCCCGCTAGCGTTCTGCTGGAACGCATCCGCACAGAGAAGGAGCGGCTCATCAAAGAAAAGAAAATCAAGCGTGAAAAGAACCCCTCCGTCATCTTCAAAGGTGCCGATAATACTCCTTATGAGAAAATCGGCGATGAAGTGCGGTCGCTGGCGGATGAGGTACCGTTTGACATCCCCGATTCGTGGGAGGTGAACGCAAAGCAGTTGGTGATAAGACCGTATTTGCAAGGGTGATATTCTCTACAGCAAGCTGCGCCCATACTTGTTGAAAATTCTTGTCGCCCCCGATGACGGCATTTGTACGCCGGAAATCGTACCATTCCGTGTATACGGCGGAATCAATCCGAACTACATCGTAAATTATCTAAAATCCCCTTATGTCGATAATCTCATTAACAGCATTACTTACCGTGAAGATGCCCAGAGTCGGCACAGAAACAATGACCTCTCTATTAGTGCCGATACCTCCCTGGATGAGCAGCGGCGTGTCGTTGAGAAGATTGATGAGGTTGCCCTGCTGTTTCTGCATACGATGTGGCATACCAAAAAAGCGAGGCCCTAAATTCAACCTTCCCAGAAGCCCTCAAAAAGTCGATACTACAAGAAGCCGTCCAGGGCAAGCTGGTACCGCAAGACTCGTCTGACGAGCCTGC
>VOFC01006800.1_pt1 | contig 44406 bp, 61 predicted proteins | sample 5384161 | NCBI WGS metagenome assembly VOFC01 (sample SAMN12384722, study PRJNA508395) | human gut metagenome | isolation source: healthy gut B | host: Homo sapiens | reverse complement strand
AAGACCCTGCGTAATATCCTCGCCCGATGCGATACCGCCCGTATGGAAGGTACGCATGGTCAGCTGCGTGCCGGGTTCGCCGATGGCCTGCGCCGCGATAACGCCGACCGCCTCGCCGACATCGACCTTGCCGCCGTGCGCCATGTTCTGGCCATAGCAGCGGGCGCAGACGCCGTTGCGCGTGCAGCAGGTCAGCACGGAGCGCACAAACACGCTCTTGATGCCCGCGTCGCAAATTGTCTTCGCCTTGGCGTGGTCAATCAGCTCATTCTGGTGGACAAGCACTTCGCCGGTCGCCGGGTCGGTAATGTCGGCAGCAGCCGTGCGGCCGCGCAGACGCTCCTCCAGCGATTCGATGGACTGCTTGCCGCTGAGCAGCTCGGTAACATGCACGCCGCGAATCGGCAGACCGCGCTGCAGGAAGCAGTCTTCCTCACGGACGATAACTTCCTGCGAAATATCGACCAGACGGCGGGTCAGATAGCCAGAGTCAGCGGTTTTCATAGCCGTGTCGGACAGAGCCTTACGGGAACCGTGAGAAGACAGGAAGAACTCCTGCACGTTCAGCCCCTCGCGGAAGTTTGCACGAATGGGCAATTCCACGGTCTTGCCGGTCGGAGACGCCATCAGGCCGCGCATACCAGCCAGCTGCGACACCTGCGCGGCAGAACCGCGGGCGCCGGAGTCGGTGAACATGCGAATCGGGTTGAAAGGATCGAGGTTCGGCAGAATCTGGTCACGCAGGGTGTTCGTGCAGGTGTTCCACAGATTGATGACGCGGCTGTAACGCTCGTCCTCGCTCAGCAGACCTTCCGCGAACATCTCGTTCACATGGGCGACCTTCTTGTCCGTTTCGTCGAGCAGCTGCTGCTTCATCGGCGGAATCTTAATGTCCGCAACGGAAACGGTCAGCGAACCGACGGTGGCGTACTTGTAGCCAAGCGCCTTAATCGCGTCCAGCACCAGTGCGCACTTGTGCTCGCCCTGAGAGCGGAAGCACATATCGACGATGTTGGACAGCTGCTTCTTGCCGACCAGCTGATCGACTTCCAGCGCGAACATGTCATCAAGGCATTCACGCTTCTTGAAGCCAAGGTTCTGCGGCAGCGCATCGTTGAAAATCAGGCGGCCAAGCGTGGTGTCAATGATTTTGCTGCCCTTTTCGCCGTTGAATTCGCGCTCAATGCGCACCTTAATCGGGCTTTGCAGGGTAATCTGCTCCAAGGCATACGCCATATGCGCTTCGTCCGGATTGCGGAAGACGCGGCCGGCGCCCTTGCCGTTGGGGTTTTCAATCGTCAGGTAGTAGCAGCCGATAACCATGTCCTGAGAAGGAGAAATAACCGGCTTGCCGTCCTGCGGCTTCAGGATGTTGTTGTGCGCCAGCATCAGGAAACGGGCTTCCGCCTGTGCTTCCAGAGACAGCGGGACGTGAACAGCCATCTGGTCGCCGTCGAAGTCGGCGTTGAAAGCGGTACAAGCCAGCGGGTGCAGTTTAATCGCCTTGCCGTCAACCAGAATCGGCTCGAACGCTTGAATGCCCAGACGGTGCAGCGTCGGCGCGCGGTTGAGCAGCACGGGGTGATCCTTGATGACATCTTCGAGGATGTCCCACACCTCCGGCTTCATCTTTTCCACGGCGCGCTTGGCGCTCTTGACGTTCATGCCCTTGTTGCGCAGCTGCAGCTGCTGCATGACGAAGGGCTTGAACAGCTCCAGCGCCATTTCCTTGGGCAGACCGCACTGATGCAGCTTCATTTCCGGGCCGACGACGATAACGGAACGGCCGGAATAGTCAACGCGCTTGCCCAGCAGGTTCTGACGGAAACGGCCCTGCTTGCCGCTCAGCGTGTGAGACAGGCTGCGCAGCGCGCGTCCGCCGGGGCCAGTAACCGCACGACCGCGGCGACCGTTGTCAATCAGCGCGTCCACGGATTCCTGCAGCATACGCTTCTCGTTGCGGACGATGATTTCCGGCGCGCCCAGTTCCAGCAGGCGCTTCAGGCGGTTGTTGCGGTTGATGACGCGGCGGTAGAGGTCATTCAGGTCAGACGCGGCGAAGCGGCCGCCGTCCAGCTGCACCATCGGGCGCAGATCCGGCGGGATAACCGGCAGGACGGTCAGCACCATCCATTCGGGCTTGTTGCCGCTGGCGCGGAATGATTCGACAACTTCCAGACGCTTCACGGCGTGCGCACGCTTCTGCCCTTCGGTATCGCGGTTGCGCTCCTTGCTCGTCAGGGTTTCGATTTCCGCCTTCAGTTCAGCGCTCAGCTTGTCCAAATCCAGCTCGCGCAGCATCGTCTGCACGGCTTCGGCGCCCATCATCGCCTTGAAGCTGCCGCGGTCGGGCTTCTCCATGATGGCGCGGTACTGGTCGTCGTTAATCAGGTCATGCAGGGCGACGTTGGTCACGGCGGTGTTGCCGGGATCAAGGACGATAAAATTCGCGAAATACAGCACCTTATCCAGCACACGGGGGGGACAGCTCCAGCAGCATACCCATGCGGCTGGGGATTCCCTGTAGTACCAGATATGGCTCACGGGCGCAGCAAGTTCGATATGACCCATGCGCTCGCGGCGAACCTTGGCGCGCGTGACGGACACGCCGCACTTGTCGCACACGAGGTTCTTGTCCTTCGGACGGATGCGCTTGTGCTTGCCGCAGGCGCACTCCCAGTCCTTCGTCGGGCCGAAGATGCGCTCGCAGTACAGGCCGTCTTTTTCGGGCTTCAGGGTACGATAGTTGATGGTTTCGGGCTTGGTGACTTCACCATGAGACCACTGCCGAATCTGCTCAGGAGAGGCCATGCCGATCTGGATGGCGTCAAGATTGGTCAGCTCAAACAAAAGGGTTCACACTCCCTTCATTGTAACACCGGTGTATGTCCTGTACGGGAAAGCCATCAGCCGGAAGGGGATTCCTGTCCGGCTGATAGGCTCATGTGTCAATTACTGATCGTCGTCATCCAGATTCATGTCGTCAAAGCCCAAATCGTCCAGACGCATGGTGTCCAGATCGTCGTTTTCCTCGTCGTCATCGAAGGAGAGCGGAATCGACAGATCGTCGTCCTCGCTGTCGGAATCCAAATCGTTCAGCGGGAAGTCGTTGTCCGGGAAGTCGTTGCTGATGGCATCGGCGTCCTCGTCCTCCGGCAGCAGCGTCGTGAGCGATTCCTGTTTGTCCTGTTCGGACGCATTGTTCTTGCTCGGCGGCGCCATGTCCTCCGGGTCAAGTTCGGGAATCTCAATCACGTTGCGGTCGCGGTCAAGCACCTTGATATCAAGGCACAGCGCCTGCAGTTCTTTAATCAGCACCTTGAAGGATTCCGGCACGCCCGGGGCGGGGATGTTCTCGCCCTTGATGATGGCTTCGTAGGTCTTGACGCGGCCCACGGTATCGTCGGACTTCACGGTCAGGATTTCCTGCAGGGTGTTCGCCGCGCCGTAGGCTTCCAGCGCCCAGACTTCCATTTCGCCGAAGCGCTGGCCGCCGAACTGCGCCTTGCCGCCCAGCGGCTGCTGCGTGACCAAGGAGTACGGACCGACGGAGCGGGCGTGCATCTTGTCGTCAACCAGGTGGTGCAGCTTCAGGAAGTACATGACACCGACAGTAACGGGGTTCTCGAACCAGTTGCCCGTGCGGCCGTCGCGCAGGCGAATCTTGCCGTCCAGGAACAGGCGGCGACCCTCTTCGTCCAGATTCAGGCGGAGCGGACGACCATTGTGGAAGTAGCTCTGCATCATCCGCGGGTTGCTCTCATCCACCGGCTTGGACATCGTGTCGGCAGCCATTTCGAGGCATCGCGGATTTCCGGGTAGGTTGCGCCGTCGAAAACCGGCGTGGCAATGTGCCAGCCCAGCGCGCGGCAAGCCAGACCCAAGTGCACTTCCAGAACCTGACCGATGTTCATACGAGACGGAACACCCAGCGGGTTCAGCACGATTTGCAGCGGCGTGCCATCGGGCAGGAAGGGCATGTCCTCTTCGCGCAGGACGCGGGAAACGACACCCTTGTTGCCGTGACGGCCGGACATCTTGTCGCCGACGGAAATCTTACGCTTCTGGGCGATGTAGACGCGAACCATCTGCTGCACGGACGGGGACAGCTCATCGGAATGCGCACGGTCGAAAATCTTCACATCGACCACAACGCCCCATTCGCCGTGTGGCACGCGCAGGGAGGTATCGCGCACCTCGCGCGCTTTTTCGCCGAAGATGGCGCGCATCAGGCGCTCCTCGCTCGTCAGCTCGGTTTCACCCTTGGGCGTGACCTTGCCGACCAGAATGTCGCCCGCACGAACCTCCGCACCGATGCGGATGATGCCGCGCTCATCGAGATCCTTCACCGCGTCCTCGCCGACGTTCGGGATGTCGCGGGTGATTTCGTCCGGCCCCAGCTTGCTTTCGCGGGCTTCGCATTCAAATTCCTCCATGTGGATGGAGGTGTAAATGTCTTCCTTAACCAGCTTCTCGGACAGCAGGACGGCGTCCTCGTAGTTGTAGCCTTCCCAGTTCATGAAGCCGATGAGGGCATTGCGGCCCAGCGCGATTTCGCCCTTTTCGGTGGACGGGCCGTCCGCCAGATGACCTCATCCTTGCAGACGCGTTCGCCGACCGTGAAACGATCGGGCGCTGGTTGATGCAGGTGCCCTGGTTGGAGCGGCAAACTTGGTCAGGTGGTAGACGTGGCGTTCGCCCAAATCATCACGGATGACGATGGTGTTGCCGTCCACCTTCTCGACCACGCCGTCTTCGCCCTTGCCAGTGATGCAGACGCCGGAGTCGACCGACCAGCTTTGCTCGATGCCGGTTGCCACGATCGGGGCCTCGGTGACCATCAGCGGCACAGCCTGACGCTGCATGTTTGAGCCCATCAGCGCACGGGTCGCGTCGTCGTTCTCCAGGAAGGGGATGAACGCCGTTGCGATGGAGGTCATCATGTTCGGGGATACGTCGACATAGTCGATGAGTTCGCGTTCGACAGAGATGATCTCGTCACGGTGACGGCAGATGACGCGCGGGTTCGCAAAGCGGCCTTCCTCGTCGAGAGGCTCTGCAGCCTGTGCGACATAATAGTCGTCTTCGACGTCGGCGGTCATGTATTCGACGGTCGTCGGTGACGACTTGCCGGTGGGCCTTGTCGACCTTGCGGTACGGCGCTTCGATGAAGCCGTATTCATTGATCTTGGCATAGGAAGCCAAATAGTTGATCAGGCCGATGTTCGGGCCTTCAGGCGTCTCGATGGGGCACATGCGGCCATAGTGCGAGTAGTGAATGTCTCGGACATCGAAGGATGCACGGTCACGCGACAGGCCGCCGGGGCCGAGTGCGGACAGACGGCGCTTGTGCGTCAGTTCGGCCAGGGGGTTGTTCTGGTCCATAAACTGCGACAGCGGAGAGGAGCCGAAGAATTCTTTGATGACGGCGGTGACCGGGCCGGATGTTGATCAGGCTCTGGGGCGTGACCACGTCCAGATCCTGCACGGTCATGCGCTCACGGATCACGCGCTCGAGGCGGGTGAAGCCGATGCGGAACTGGTTCTGCAGCAGCTCGCCCACGCAGCGCAGACGGCGGTTGCCCAGATGGTCAATGTCGTCCTTGGTGCCTGCGCCCTGCACCATGCAGCACAGATAGTTGATGGAGGCGAGAATGTCGTCTTTCGTGATGTGCATCGGAATGAGGTCGCTGCGGCGAGCCTCGATAGCCTCTTCCCAGCCGTCGGCGGGGACAGTCTCGAGCATTTCGCGCAGCACGGCGAAGCAGACCTTTTCCTTGATGCCATACTGCGCCGGGTCAAAATCGACGAACTTCGCCATATCGACCATGCCGTTGGAGAAGACGACGACCTCGCGGCCGTTCACGTCGATCACGGCGCGGCTGACGCCGCGGCTGGAGATCTCGTGCGCCTTTTCACGGGTGACGGTCTCGCCGTTCATGGCGATGATCTCGCCGGTCATGGGATCGGTCACCGGCTGGGCAAGCACCTGGCCGCTCAGGCGGCTCCAGATGTCCATCTTCTTGTTGAACTTGTAGCGGCCGACCTTGCTCACATCATAGCGGCGGGCGTCGAAGAACAGCGCGTCGAGATAGCTCTCCGAGCTTTCGACTGTGGGCGGTTCACCCGGACGCAGGCGGCGGTAGATTTCAAGCAGGGATTCCTCGCGCGTCTTGCACGGGTCCTTGTCCATGGTCGCCTTGATGAGCGGATCTTCACCGAACATCCCGGTGATCTGGCCGTCGGTCGCCACGCCGAGGGCGCGGATGAGGCAGGTGATGGGCAGCTTGCGGTTTTTGTCGATACGGACCCAAAATACATTATTGTAAATCGGTCTCGTATTCCAGCCAGGCGCCGCGGTACGGGATGACGGTTGCGGAATAGATATGCTGATCAGGTCTTGTCCGACCTTCGTCGCCGTAAGTAGACACCGGGGCTGCGGACGATCTGAGAGACGATAACGCGCTCGGCGCCGTTGATGATGAAGGTGCCGCTCGTTGGTCATGAGCGGGAAATCGCCCATGAAGATCTCCAATACTTGGGCGGCTCGTTCATGGAGTAATCCACGGGAGCTCCAGGTTGCCAGGCTACGCCCTTCCTCCCGCAGGCCCTCGTCCAGAAACCATTTATAGGAATTCTTCTGGATCTCGAGCAGGTGCGGCATGTCCTGGATCTCTTCCGCGCGGGCATAGCTCTTTCTGATTGTTCTTCCGTACTGTACGTCCTTAGGCATCGGCGAATCTCCCTTTTTTCCGCCGGAGGAGCTTAACTCCGGCGCAGAATACCCGTTCCGGGGGAATATGGTTTGCGGTGCCGCTCTGTTGAAACGCCCGGGTGCGTTGTTAAAACATCGCCATTCGGGTTGATTTTTCGCAGAGCGGCTGATATACTAACGATAGTAAAAGGGGCTGTATGCGGCTAACCATAGCAACATATAGCAATTTATTATACCAAGCCGTCCTTGCAGTGTCAAGGGCGATTTTTTTATAATTTCTGTGTTGCCGCGCGCCGCCTTTGCCGTAAAATACACAGAAACAACGCATTTCCGGAGCTGCCAATGGAACGATTCGTGATCCTGCTCGCCCTGGCCGGGCTGAGCTATCTTCTGCTGTATACCGAAGGTCTTGTAAAAAACCTCCCGGGCGCGTTTTGCCGTGCTCGGCGTGCTGCTCGCCGCGTTCGGCGTGCGGTTTATTCTTTTCGGCATTGCGCCGAACGACACGGCGGCCGCCGTGGAGGACGCGATCGCCTGGTACCGGGACGCCGGAGGTTCTGGGGCATCCGCTCCTCCGCTCTTCCCTATTCGATCCTGGTGCAGTACTTTCTGGCGCTCTTTTCTCTTGCGCCGGGCGGCGGGCTTACCTTATTTAAATATCTCTGCGTTTTTGCCGAGGTTACGATGGCATGGGCGGCGCAGCGGTGCGTCCAGTGCGTCACGGTGCGCGCGCAGCCCCGCGTCTCTTCGCTTTTCTCATTGTGCTGCTCCTTCCCTCCGGGATCTTTCAGGGCGTCTGCTCCGCCGCAGGCACAGTCTTTGGTGGTTTTCATAGCGCTCGCAGCCTCCTGCGCCATACGCGGGGAGTGGCGCTGGTGCGCGGGGATGCTCGCGCTTGCCGTCGCCTTTCATCCCGCGGCGCTTTGGATCGTGCCGGTATTCTGGGTCTTTACCGCCGTGCGGCGCAATACATGGTTTTCGCTGCTGCATCTCGTCGGATGGTATATCGCCGTTCTGGTCCCGGCGCTGCTGCTCGGCCGCCCCGGCAACGAGTGTCTGCCGTTTTACCCGGCGCTCGGAACGCTCACGGCGCGGCCGCTTTTCGGCGGAGCGCCGGGCATTTTACTCTCTCGCAGTATTCGTTCATCGCACCGACCGGCATTGCGCTCTACATCGTTTTTCGCGCTGCTGCTCGTATGGCGCATGAGCCGGAAAAGTCTCGCCTCCGACCGGCGGCGGCAGCTCACGGCGCTCTCTCTTGCCTCGCTCTGCGCCGTGGCGTTCCTGCCGTGGATGTGTGCCGACAGTCTTTACGGCGCGGAGGTGCTCCCTTGTTGCGCTCTGCTGCCTGGAGCCAAAGGTCATCCCCGCAGCGGTGTGCGTGAGCTTTGCTTCGGCGCTTGCGCTTTTGAAGGATGTCTACGGCAGCGCCGTCTTTCTCCCGCTCGGCTGGGCAAGCCTCGCGCTCCTCGCCGCCATGGTCGTTCTTCTGCTGTATCTGGTTTTTGAAGAAAAGGCCGGCAAAGCGAACGGGCTGAGCGGGTTCGTTGGACGCCGACGACGCAGCATTGTCACTGCATAAAAAAGCAGATCATATTCTTGACCATTACAAGAAACTGCGTGTGTGATAATTAAAGAGAATTCTGTCCCCCCGTTAGCTCCGCTCCATGCGGAGTGATCGGCCTTTGCTGTGTCAGGATTCTCTTTTTCTTTCCGCATAAAGCAACCGGAGTATCTTCTTGACTATACCCAAGTTGGTGTGTATAGTGTCCACAGAAGCAGAATTTGTTGGTTCAACGAGCCGTCTGTTTACAGTCACGCCTTGAACGGATCCGGATTCTGCTTTTTTGAAATTCCCGAATACGGAAGAGGATCGGGCCAACGGGGCTGCGTGCTTGCCGTATGTGTCGGGGATTTCCTTTTGCCGCCCGCGATCTTGACACCCTCTTTCGCATATGTAATATTTTCTATAGAGCCATACGGTGGTTGGCGTGACGGGAATTGTACCCCTGAGCTGCATCAACCATATATCGGCTCTTTTTTATCAAGTCCGGTATTTGCTTGTTTCCGATAACGCTGCGCTTTCTTCCCCACGGAAGACTCTCTTGACTTTTTCTTTCTTCAACACCTATAATTTTGACTGCAAAGAGGTTTCCGAATGTGAAAGAGGATCAGGCCAAACGGGCTGCGTACTTTCGCGTGTAGTCGGAAGTCTCTTTGTTTTTTTAACTCTGTCTCGATCCGCTGTCTCTGCATTGTGTGAAACTGTCTGTTTTATTTTCCGTTCCGAACGATCCATCGGATATATTTGCTTGACTATTCCTCTCCGTCCGGCGTATAGTATTCATAGACGAAGGATCTGCGTTGATATCGCTCTTGTACTGTGCTTGAGCCATGCCTTGCGCAGAGCCTTCGGCAAAGGAAGCAGTCCCGGCAGACGTTTCGGACGTTTTTGTGAAAGCGGAAGCGCTCGCTATGTCGGTTATGCTTCCTTTTTCTTGACAACAACTCTCCATCAAACATATAATAATCTACGAATCAGAATCTGTTGTCACATTGCGCACCGTCGTTGGCTGCGTTTATGTTGGGTCGGGATTCTGCTTCAAGAAGAGAGTACATCCGATGAGACATCGGCGGAAGTTCTGCCTTTGGGTATGAGTCCAACACTGTCCAAAGATGTATCTTCTTTTCATTCAAGCAATCGATCTGCCAAACGTCAAGCCCCCGCAAGCAGCACTCCTGCGGGGGGCTTGACGTTTAGAAATTAATCCTTCTGCCGGTAGCTGCCGAAGAATTTTCAAGACGCACGGAGGCCTCCTTCAGCGAAACGAGGTCGGGCAGGTAGACGATGCGGAAATGATCCGGCTCGCCCCCAGTTGAAGCCCGTACCGGCGGTGATGAGAATCTTCTGTTCCTTCAGAAGATCGAGCGCCATCTGCTCGTCGCTGTGGATATTGAATTTCTTCGTGTCCACCTTCGGGAAAATGTAAAACGCCGCTTTCGGCTGGCAGCGCTCAAGCCGGGGATGGAGTTGAGCGTTTTCCAGATCAGCTTCACGCTGCTCGTAAAGCCGTCCGCCGGGGCAGAGATATTCGTCCACCGACTGATAGCCGCCGAGAGGTCTGGATGATGCTCTGCGCCGGAACGTTGGAGCAAAGGCGCATTTTGGCAAGAAGATTCAGCCCCTCGATATATCCCTTGGCGTGGGACTTATCACCGGCGAGACACACCCAGCCGACGCGGAAGCCCGCAACGCGGTGGGATTTGGAAAGGCCGTTGAAGCAGGCGTCAAGAAGGTCCGGGCGCGAGCGAGGCGAGCGCGATGTGCTCCGGTTCTCCCTGCATGACGAGACGGTCGTAGATCTCGTCGGCAAAGAGATAAGGTCGTTCTCGCGGGCAACCTGCACGATCTGCTCAAGGATCTCCTTCGGATAGAGCGCGCCGGTCGGGTTGTTCGGGTTGATGACGACGATGCCCTTCGTGCGCGGCGTGACCTTGGATCGAAGATCGTTGATATCGGGGTACCAGTCCTGCTGCTCGTCGCAGAGATAGTGTACCGCCTTGCCGCCGGCGAGCGTGATGGACGCCGTCCAGAGCGGATAATCCGGCGCGGGGACAAGGATCTCGTCGCCGTCGTCAGAAGGCCCTGCATGGTGAGCGTGATGAGCTCACTCACGCCGTTGCCGGTAAAGATGTCGTTGATGCCGACATTCGGAATGCCCTTGAGCTGGCAGTACTGCATGATCGCCTTGCGGGCGGAGAAGAGGCCGCGGGAGTCGGAATAGCCTTCGCAGTTGCGCAGGTTATAGATCATGTCGAGAATGACCTCGTCCGGCGCATAGAAGCCGAAGGGGGGCGGGATTGCCGATGTTGAGCTTGAGTATATTTGCGCGCGCGCTTCCATGCGCATGGCCTCGTCCATTACGGGACCGCGGATGTCGTAACAGACGTTGTCGAGCTTTTTGGACTGCTCGTAATTTTTTTTTTCCATGGTCCTTCTCCTTTTTCGCAAAAATGAAAACGCCCTGAGCCAAACGGCTCAGGGCGGAAAATACTCCGTGTTACCACCTGAATTCGGACAAAACGTCCGCACTCTGCCCGGTACTGCATACCGGTTCTCTGTATAACAGGGGAGATTCCGTCCGGGCATTTGCTCCCGGCCGCTCAGGGATGGCTTCCGAACGGAACGCATCAAGGCTTGCACCAACCGCCTCTTCTCTGCATGCAAACGCCGCTCGTACTCTTTCCCCGTCAAAGCGTTTTCTTATGGATTGAGTGGAGTCTACCACCGTTCCCGCCGAATGTCAAGCGCAAATGAAAAAACTATGAAAAGCGTGCCGGCTTTCAGCTTCCTTTCAGGTTCGCGTTGTAGTATACTGTGGATGAAAAAAGGTGTATGCCATGAAAATATTGATCGTAGAGGACGAAAAGCTGCTGGCCGACTCGCTCAAAACGCTGCTCGAAAGCAAAGGCTTTGACGTAGAGACCGTGTACGACGGCATTTCCGGCGCGGAATACGCTGAGCTCGGCGTATACGATCTACTGATACTGGATGTAATGATGCCCGGCATGGACGGCTACGCCGTCGCGCGCTCCGTCCGCGCGAGACGGTGCGGCGTGCCGATACTGATGCTGACGGCGCGTTCAAGTCTGGAGGACCGTGTGGAAGGGCTCAACGCCGGAGCGGATTACTATCTCACAAAGCCCTTTGACACGCGCGAGCTGCTCGCGTGCATCAACGCGCTGCTGCGGCGGCAGGGCGCGCAGGTAGACGCGCTCTCCTTCGGGAATACAACGCTCGATCTCGCCTCCGGCACGCTCTGCTGCGCCGATAAGTCCGTTCGGCTCTCGGCGCGGGAGTTTGATGTCATGCGTCTCCTGCTCCAGTCCGGCGGCAGCAATCTCTCCAAGGAAGCGTTGCTCTCGCGCGTCTGGGGCTTTTGACTCAACGCAGTGGAAAACCACGTGGAGGTCTACGTCGGCTTCCTGCGCAAAAAAGCTCGCGAGCATCGGGTCAAACGTCCGCATCGAATCCGTCCGGCGGCTGGGCTATCATCTGGAGGTGGCTTCCTCATGCTGAAAAAGCTCCGGCTGCGGTTTGTCGGCATCAATATGGCGATCGTGCTCGTGATCCTCTGCACGATCTTCGGCGTGCTGCTGCACACCACGCACGCAAATCTCGAGCGGGAATCCGTGGATATGATCACCGCCGTAGCCGCCGACCCCTTGCAGCTCAACTGGCCGGACACGGCCTCCCGTCTTCCCTATTTCACAGTGCGCATATCGCCCTACGGCAGCGTGCGCGTGAGCGGGACGAGCTATTATGACCTCTCCGACGAGCAGGTGCTCTCCGGCATCGTCACGGCGGCGCTGCGCTCCGGCGGCGAGCAGGGTCTGCTGCACGACTATTCTCTCCGCTATCTGCGGACAACATGGCGCGGAAACGAGTATATCATTTTTGCCGACGTATCCAGCGCGAACGCCACGATGCAGAATCTCTGGCGAAGCTGTATTCTCATCGGGCTATGCGCCGCGGCGGTATTTCTCGCCGTCAGCTTTCTTCTGGCGCGCTGGGCGGTGAAGCCGGTGGAAAGGGCATGGACGCAGCAGAAGTAATTCGTTTCCGACGCCTCGCACGAGCTGAAAAACGCCGCTCACCGTGATCCTCACGAACGCGGAAATGCTCCGTGATCCTTCATACTCCGAGCCGGAGCGGCAGCGCTTTGCCGAGAGCATCCTCACCATGTCCCACCAGATGCGGGGACTGGTGGAAAGTCTTCTGGAGCTTGCGCGAGTGGATAACGGCGCGGTGAAAAAAAGTATTCGGGGCGCTCGACTGGAGTTCTCTGGTGCAGGACGCCGTGCTGCCGTTTGAAGCGCTGTTCTTTGAAAAGGGCCTGGCGCTTCAAACCGATATTGACCCCGGCATCACGGTGCGGGGCAGCGCGCAGCATCTCCGGCAGTGCGCGGAGATCCTGCTGGATAATGCCGTCAAGTATTCCGCTTCCGGTACGGTCCGCGCAGCTGAAAAAGACCGGGCACGACAAATGCACTTTGAGCGTAGCAACGCCCGGCGAGCCGCTCTCGCCGGAGGAATGCACAAACGTGTTCAAGCGCTTTTACCGGGTCGACCGCGCCCGCGCCATGGATCACAGCTACGGTCTCGGGCTTTCGATCGCCGAGAGCATCGTGTCCGAACACGGCGGAAAGATCCGCTGCGAGGGCAAAGCGGACGGAAATGTTTTCACCGTTACGCTCCCCGACCGTAAAAGCAGAAGCAAAATAAACTTGGATATATCCGCGCTGTCTGATCGATTTACCGTCCGGCGGCTGACGGACGCAGACGTTCCCGCCATGCATGAAACTAACGAGATATAATATCAATACCACGCCACCGCGCCGCAGAGCGAAGCGTTCTGGGCAAAGAACGGTTTTACCAAAGCCGGAGAAGCGTACCCCAACGATTATTCCGCCTGTCTGCCGATGGAGCGGTTAATTTAAGCAAAGGAGAATACCATGCCAGTAACCTTCCGAAAGGCCGCGGCGTCCGATATTGACGCTGTGACCGCCATTTATGATGCCATTATCGCCGAAGAAGAGGCCGGACGCGCCGCGACCGGCTGGAAGCGCGGGATCTATCCCGTGCGCGCCACGGCGGAGGCCGCGCTCACGCGCGGCGATCTCTTCGTTGCGGAAGCGGACGGACGCGTCGCGGCGGCCGCTGTTTTGAATCAGATACAGGTCGATGTATACGCCGGTGCGCCGTGGGAGTTTGAAGCGCCGGATGAGGAAATCTTCGTTATGCATACGCTCGTGGTCGATCCCGCCGCCGGAGGGCACGGACTGGGCCGCGCGTTCGAGACATTTTATGAGCAGGAGGCCGCCCGGCACTGCCGGTATCTCCGTATCGACACGAACGTGCGCAATACCCGCGCGCGGCGGCTGTACCATTCGCTCGGGTATAAAAGAGATCAGCGTCGCGCCGTGCACGTTCAACGGTCTGAGCAACATTGATCTTGTGCTGCTCGAAAAAAGCACTTTGAGATCCATACGCAAAAACCGGCGGACGGGAATTACATCCTGTCCGCCGGTTTTGTTATTCGGTTTTTGGCGTGTCGCCCCGGAAGATGAGGATGCCGGCGGCGGCAGCAGTAAAACGATCCGCCGCCGACCACGGCGAAACCCGCGGGATTCGTCGTATCGAGCAGGAAGGAGAAAACAAACGAGCCCACCGGCATGAACAGCACCGCCACGGTAAAGATGATGCTGAACACGCGCCCGAGATACGCCTCGTCCGCACGAAGCTGGACATACGACATGAACTGAATGTTGAAAACCGTCAGCGCCGTGCCGGAGAGAAGGAACGGAATAAGGCAGACGATCGCCCTCCCTGTGAGCGCGGCGAGCGGCTCGAGCGCGAGCGCGGCGCCCATCGCGCCGAGAAAAAGCACCATGAGCCGCGCATTCTCCTTTACCCGGCTTCCAAGGCGCGAACTGATAAGCGAGCCGAGAAGTCCGCCCGCCGCCTCCATAACGAGCACCTTTGCTGTAAAACTCGATGCCGAAAGAGGCGTACATCACGTCGGTATACGGGCAAAGGAGGTTGAAGCCTGCAAGGAAGAAGTTGACAAGCGCCGAGAGCAGGATGAGAAACAAAAGCTGCCGCTCCCGTACGAGATAGGTAAAGCCCTCGGCGATATCGCGGAAGATGTTCTTTTTCTGCGCCGGTTTTTCTCTGCGTATCCGAAATGGGCATGAGAAGCATTTCGGAAACGGCGGACAAAAAGGAACGTGAGCGCATCGAAGAGCAGCGCCCCGCGCACGCCGATCCACCGCACAAGCAGCATACCGGCCATCGGCCCCGCGATTTTATGACCTCTCCCCCGCCGTTGCTGACGGAATTATACATGCCGATGCGTTCACCGTCGACCATCTCACGGACGATGGAGCGGTACGTCGGAGAGTTGAAGGCGTACACAACGGCAAGCAGAGCGTTCGCCGCGATGACGACCTCCGCCATGCGCGGCGAGGCGACGAAGAAGCTCACCGCAAGGCATATGGCCGCGGAAAAAACGTCCGTGACGATGAGGATCTTTTTTCCGGCTGCCGCTGTCGGCCTTCGCGCCGCCGATCAGGTTGAATACGATCTGTATGACCGTCTCCGAGCTCTGGTAAAGCGCCAGCACCCAGGGCGCGTGAGAGAAAGCACCGATAATGCTCACGCTGTTCGCGTAATCAAAAACGATGTTGCCGAGCTTGGACGTCCACTTTCCAAACCAGAGCAGCGCCTCGTTCTTTCTCTCTTTTCGCATATCTCCCCTCAGCCGAGCAGCACCCAGCCCTCTTTCTCTTCCGAATAAAACATTTCGCTGTACTCTGCTTCGTCACATACGCGCAGAACGTCCTTCATACCCCAGATGGTGTTGGTCTTTGCAAACTCCTCCCGCTCGATCCAGAACACGCGCCCTTCCTCGGAAGAGTTAAGCTCGCCGGAAAACCGGTCGGCGCGATAAAGCGCGACGATAAAGCGCGTACCGTCCTCGCGCATCCAGTCCTTGATACCGCAGAGCACTGGATGCTCGATCAAAAGGCCGGTCTCCTCGCGCATTTCGCGGATAACGGAAGCGAGCATCGACTCGCCCGGCTCTACATGGCCGCCGGGAAATACAACGCCGCAGCCGATCTTATCCTGCACGAGCACGCGGCTGCCGTCGCAGATCACGCAGAGGTTCGTTAGCTCAACGAGGCTTGCACGGCTCATGCTTTCGCTTTCTCCCGCTCAAGGATGGTCATAAATTCCTCGCCGGTGATGGTCTCCTTCTCATAGAGATACTGCGCGAGAACATCGAGCTTCGATCGGTTCTCCGTGAGGATCTTTTTGCCTTCTCGTGCTGCGTCTTGACAAGCGCGACGACCTTATCGTCAATGACCTTCTGCGTCTCGGCCGAGCACGCGAGCGACGCGTCGCCGCCGAGGTACTGGTTCGTCACCGTCTCGAGCGCGACCATATCGAAGTTGTCGCTCATGCCGTAGCGCGTAATCATGGCGCGGGCGAGCTTCGTCGCCTGCTCGATGTCGTTGGAGGCGCCGGTCGTGATCTCGCCAAACACGACTTCTTCCGCGGCACGGCCGCCGGTGAACGTTGCGATCTTGTTTTCGATCTCCTGCTTTGGTCATAAGGTATTTGTCGCCGGTCTCGACCTGCATCGTATAGCCCAGCGCCCCGGAGGTGCGCGGAATGATCGTGATCTTCTGCACAGGCGCGGAATGGGTCTGCATCGCCGCGACGAGAGCGTGGCCGATCTCGTGATAGGCAACGACCTTCTTCTCCTGATCGGAGAGGACTGCATTTTTCTTCTGGTATCCGGCGATAACGACCTCGATACTCTCCTCAAGGTCCGCCTGCGTCACGATGGTGCGCCCGTTGCGCACAGCGCGCAGCGCAGCTTCGTTGATGATATTGGCAAGCTCAGCGCCGGAAGCGCCGGAGGCCATGCGCGCGATCGTATGGAAATCCACATCCTCCGCAGGCTTGATCTTGCGGGCGTGGACTTTCAGAATGGCCTCGCGTCCGGCGAGGTCCGGCAGCTCGACCGGCACGCGGCGGTCAAAGCGGCCGGGGCGCGTGAGCGCGGGGTCGAGCGATTCAGGGCGGTTCGTCGCGGCGAGGATGATGACGCCGTTGTTGCTCTCAAAGCCGTCCATTTCCGTGAGAAGCTGGTTGAGCGTCTGTTCGCGCTCGTCGTTGCCGCCCATCGCGCCGCCGCTGCGCTTTTGGCCGATGGCGTCGATCTCGTCGATGAACACGATGCACGGGGCCTTCTCCTTCGCCTGGCTGAAAAGGTCGCGCACCTTGCTCGCGCCCATGCCGACGAACATCTCCACGAACTCCGAACCGGAGATGGAGAAGAACGGCACGTTCGATCACCGGCCACGGCCTTGGCAAGCATCGTCTTGCCCGTTCCCGGAGGGCCGACAAGGAGAATGCCCTTCGGCATCGACGCGCCGGCGTCCGTGTACTTGCTCGGATTATGAAGATAGTCCACGATCTCGGCAAGGCTTTCCTTCGCCTCGTCCTCCCCGGCGACATCGTCAAAGCGGATGCCGTGCGTGGATTGGACGTAGATCTTGGCATTGCTCTTTCCCATACCGAAGGACATGACGTCCTTGCCGCCCATCTGATCCATGAGCTTTTTTCCGCATGAACTGGCCGAAAATAACAAAGATGACCAGCGGCAGAATGAGCGTTAAGAGATAGCTCAGCACCGGCGACATGGTCTGCTCAATATCCTTGGCAAATTCCGCGCCGGAATCGTACAGGCGCTGCGTGAGCGTCGGATCGTACATAACGATCCGTCTGCTCCACGTGCTGCCGGTTCAAGAAGCGGCGCGACGAAGATGTTGAAAAAGAAGCAGCGCAATGAGCGTAATGGAGTAATAATACGCCAACGGTTTTTTCGGGTTTTGACTTCTTTCATTGTCGAACCTCCTTGGTGTTTCTATGTTATATGAAGCTGTTTTAACGGATCTTTCGGCATTCGAGATAATAACGCTTGTCCCGTGCGTTGCCCATGGAAAAAGCTCTTTTTTCGGCAGAGCGCCGTTTTTGAGTTACGGACAGGAAAAGCCCGCTCTTTTTCGACCGGCGGCAGCAGCACCGCAGCGCAGTTCGGCTTCTCGCCGAGAGAGAGCGCGCCGTATCGTCGCCGTGGATATAGTCGATATAGCCGCCGTGCGCGGCGATATACGCGCGGCAGAAGCTCTCCGCCGCCGCAACGCGCTCGCCGAGTGTTTTGTCCTTTGCTTCCCATTCCGTCCGATGCGCTGTAAATTCCGCAGCGAAAGCCGACGTATCGGTATCGAAGATCACGCGGTGGATCGGCTCAAAATCGAGCGACGGCTCATGGATGTTCTCGATCTCCACGAGCGCAAAGCGGGCGGGATCTGCCTCCCGCTCGTTTTCCGGCAGAGTTTCGCGCTTTTCCTCCCAGAACCGCTTGGCCGCGGCGAGCGAGTGGTTGCCGTCGCCGACGGCAAAGGTGAGCTTGCCGTTTTCCGCTGCGTCACCGTATTTTTTTCCCGCTGCAATGCCGCATTATCGAGCGCGTCGAGCGCCGACTGCACCGCCGCTTTCGTCTCCCCGCTCACGCGCCAGCCGGCGATGTGGCCGCCGCCGAGCATAAGGTCAAAATCGTAGACCTTTTCCAGTGTGTCCTTCGCCTTTTCCGCGAGAGAGCACACTGTCCGTCCGGTCGTCCATCAGAAGGAGCGTATGCGGCATTTCGAGCGGCGCGCCGCGGCGGATGTTCACGCGCGGCGGCAGACGCTCCTCCACGGTACCCTCCGTGGAGCGGACGCTCGTACGCTGCGTTCCGGTAAAATCGTACTGCTCAAGATCAAAGCGCCGCAACGAGGCCGCGGCGGACGCGTCCGTCCGACAGCGTGCGCTCTACATAGATAAAGCTGTCCGGGACCGTCTGAAAAACACCCTCCGCGAGATAGCGGCGCATCGTATCGGCAATGCGTCCGTCCGCGCCGTCGGCGCGCGCGGTGTGCAGCCACGCCTCCGGCAGCATGAGAGAAAGCGTGCTCGGCTTTTTCCGCCGCACGCGCTTCCGCCGCGGCCCAGTATTCCGGTTCGGACGTAAACTGGTCGCACGCGATCACGCTCCACGCGCCCATATCCTCGGCGCGTGGGAGAAGGATATCCGTACTTGTAACGATATGCATAGCTGATTTCTCCTTAATAAAAAAGAGACCCGTGGGACTATATAGTGGATAATACAGTCCCGCAGGTCGAATGTCAATCATGTACCGAGATACGCCTTTTTTACGGCCTCGTTGTTCAGAAGGTCTTTGCCCGCGCCGGAGAGCGTGATGCATCCGGTCTCCATGACGTAGGCGGAGTCGGCGACCTTGAGCGCCATGTTCGCGTTCTGCTCGATGAGCAGAATGGATACACCCTGGTGGTTGATCTGACGGATGATCTCAAAGATATCGCGCACAACGAGCGGCGCAAGGCCGAGCGACGGCTCGTCCATCATAATGAGCTTCGGGCGCGCCATGAGCGCGCGGCCCACAGCCAGCATCTGCTGCTCACCGCCGGAGAAAGCGTGCCGCCCGCCTGCCACGAGCGCTCGCGCAGGCGCGGGAAAAGGTCGTATACCCACTGGATATCGCCGGAGATGTCATCGCTGCGGAGATACGCGCCGACCTTGAGATTTTCGAGCACCGTGAGATCGGGGAAAATGTGCCGTCCCTCCGGGACGAGCGTGATGCCTTTTTCACGATGGTCGTGGCGTCGCGCCCGGTGATGTTGTCGCCGCGGAAGTTGATCGTGCCGCCGGAGGGGCTTTACGAGACCGGCAATTGTGCGGAGCGTCGAGCTTTTGCCCGCGCCGTTCGCGCCGACAAGCGTTACGATCTCGCCTTCATGCACATCAAAGGAAATGCCCTTGACGGCTTCAATGCCGCCGTAGTTCACGCTGAGATCGTGAATGGAGAGGATCTCGTTCATTCTTCCGCCACCCCCAGATACGCTTCAATAACTTTCGGGTCATCCTGTACAACGGCGGGCGTGCCCTGCGAGATGAGTTTGCCGAAATCGACCACATAGATGCGGTCGGAGAATTTCATAACGAGCTCCATGTGGTGCTCGATCATAAGGATCGTGAGATCGTATTTCTTCTTGATCTGCATGATGAACTGGCCGAGCTCTTCGGTCTCCTGCGGGTTCATGCCGGCGGCCGGTTCGTCGAGCAGGAGAAGCTTCGGGTCGGTCGCAAGCGCGCGGGCGATCTCCAGCCGCCGCTGCAGGCCGTACGGCAGAGACGTTGCAAGATCGTTGCGGTACTGCGCGAGGTTCTGCTCTTCAAGCAGCTCCATCGTCTCCTTCTCCATGCGCCGGTCCTCCGCCAGGGTTCAGATGCGGAGCGCCGCGCTGAAAATGTTCTGCTTCGCGCGCAGGTGCTTGGCTGTAAGGACGTTTTCAAACACCGTCATGGATTTCCACAGACGGATGTTCTGGAACGTGCGGGCAATGCCGAGCTTTGTGATCTGGTCGGGCGTCGGGTCGAGAATTTTATCCTGAGATACATCTCGGCGTTCATGCCCTGTATTCCTTCTGTCATCTTCCCCCGTCGGATACGCGGAGACCATGAGGTTATCCTCAAAAAACACCTTGCCGTTTGTCGGCTGGTAGACGCCCGTGATGCAGTTGAATGCCGTGGTTTTGCCCGCGCCGTTCGGACCGATGAGCGCGACGATCTCGCCCTTATCGACGTTGAGCGAGAGATTGTTCACCGCCACAACGCCGCCGAACTGCATGGTGACGTTTTCCATGCGGAGCAGATTCACTCATGGTTTTCACCTCCGGAGACCGCGGCCTTTTCCCGCCGAAGAGCTTTTTGCAGCGCGCCGCGATGCGGTCCCAGCTGAACTCCTTATCGCCCATAATGCCGGTACGGAAGAACAGCACCACGACCATGAGGATCACGGAGAACACGACCATACGGAAGCCGGTCTTGAGCAGGGGCACGCGGAAATCGCCGATGTACGTTGTTTTGTCCAGAAAACGCAGCCACCATTCGCGGCTCGCAATGACGAGAAACGCCGAAATAACGCTGCCCGTCACGCTGCCCATGCCGCCGATGACAACAATAAGCAGAATAAAATACGTCACGGCGATGGTGAACGTTGTGGAAGACACCGCGCCGAGGAACATTGCCATCAGCGCGCCGCCGATGGCCGCGAAGAACGAACTGATGATAAAGCTCATCTGCTTATGCTTGGCAAGATCAATGCCCATTGCCTCCGCTGCGATCTCATCGTCTCGGATGGCCTTGAACGCGCGGCCGTAGGAAGAGTTGATAATAAGAACGATCAGCGTGATGCAAACGGCGGCAACGATGAAAATGCCGTAGTAGGACGAGAAGCCGGGGATCTTCGTCAGCCCAAGAGAGCCGTTCGTAATGCGGTTGAGCGGCGAGGAGGCGACAACGATGCGGACGACCTCCGCAAAGCCGAGCGTCGCAATGGCGAGATAGTCGCTTTTGAGCTTGAGGACCGGCGCGCCGATGAGCGCGGCAAAGAGCGCGCCGACAACGCCGGCGGCAAGCAGCGCTGCGATGATCGGCAGATGGAGATTGGCAAGCCAGTCGGCAACGCCGTAAAGATAGTACACGCCGGGGCGCGCCGCCGTGGGGATCGTGAAAATGGCGTAGGTATAAGCGCCGAGCGTCATAAAACCCGCCTGACCGAGAGAAAAGAGCCCCGTGAAACCGTTGCAGAGGTTCATGGACACCGCAAGCAGCGCATAGATCGCGCCGAGCTGCAAAACCGTGCGGAACATCGAAGTGTGCGGAACAAGCTCGCCGGCGCAGACGATGACCGCCGCGATGCAGAGAAAACCGACGGCGGAACAGATCGTTTTTTTCTTTTGACTCATGCTCACACCTTCTCTTTCAGCTTCTCACCGAACAGGCCGGTGGGACGGACGAGCAGCACGAGGATCAGCACGACGAACGTGAAAACGTCGCTGAACTCGGAATAGGCGCTGCCCTTTGATGAACGTTTCGCAAAGACCGATGAGGAAGCCGCCCACCAGCGCGCCGGGAATGGAGCCGATGCCGCCGAACACCGCGGCGACAAAGCACTTGAGCCCGGGCAGAGAACCGGCCAGCGGATACACCGACGAGCGCGGGATGAAATACAGCACCGAGCCGATGGCGGCCAGCGCGCTGCCGACGGCGAACGTGAAGCTGATGACGCGGTTGATCTTGATGCCCATGAGACAGGACGTTTCAAAATCGCGGGATACCGCACGCATCGCCATGCCGATCTTCGTCTTGCGGATGAGGAACGCCAGCGCCAGGACAAGGATCACCGTGAGGATGGGCGTAATGAACGTAACGAGCGTCGTAGATATCTCGCCGAGCTTTACCGTTTTACTGGAGAAGAAAGCCCATCTCTGCATACGGATACGACTTTGGCTGCGCCGTGAAGAGATAGGTGGCAAAGTTCTGCAGAAAGTACAGAAACGCCGATCGCCGAGATCATGATGGACATACGCGGCGCATCGCGAAGCGGCTTATAGGCAATGCGCTCGATGAATACGCCGAGCAGCACTGTGAACAGCACGACGAGCAGCAGTGATATATGTACCACGGGATGAGCAGATCCGTCATGCAGATGATCATAAAATACCCCGCCATCATGAAGATGTCTCCGTGGGCGAAGTTGATGAGTCGAAGAATACCGTAAACCATCGTGTAGCCGATGGCGATCAGGGCATATATACTGCCGATGGAAATACCGTTCAGACAGTTCTGGAGAAATGCCGTCATAGAGCTTGCCTCCTCTTTCGGGTTGCCGATGCGACGGGGTAAAAGCGAATAAAGAGAATCGGCGGGATGACCCGCCGATTCAAAATGTTTATGCGGATAGAAAATCAGGCAGCGGGGGTGAAGGTGCCGTCGGTCTTCTGCGTGCCGACGAACTTGAAAGCGCCGTCGGACATGATCTTGATGTAAGCCATATCCTTGTTGGCGTCGCCGTTCTCGTCGAAGGAGATGCTGCCGGTCACGCCGTCAAAGGAGACGGAGGCAAGCGCGTCGCGAACCGCCTCGCCAGTGATATCACCGGAAACATTCTTGAGCGCCTCAATGATCGCCATGTAGGCGTCATAACCAAGTGCGGAAACCGCAGCGACCGTGTCGTTGTTGCCGTTGAGCTTGAGCGCTTCGGCATCGCCGTTCAGATACGCCTTGAAGCCCTGCACGAACTCGGAAGCATCGGTGTCGTTCTCGTCAAAGAAGGTGGACAGCGCAACACCCTCGCAGTTTTTCCACACCGGCGTTTTCCATGATGGTAGCGTTCTCCCAGGTATCGCCCGCCATGATGCGAGCCGTGATGCCCATATCACGCGCCTGCTTGATGATGATGCCGGCGGTCGTAATGGACGACGGGATGAACAGAACATCGGGGTCAGCCGCCTTGGCCGCGGTCAGGATCGCGTTAAAGTCGGTTTCGTTGGTGTTGTAGGTGCCGGTGTAAACAACTTCGCAGCCGTCCATCTTGGCAAAGGCATCGGCGAAGTAGTTCGCAAGGCCGGTGGAGTAGTCGTCGCCGTTCTGCATGATGACGGCGGCCTTCTTGCAGCCTTCGTTGTTGGCATAGCTCGCCATAACGGTTCCCTGGAACGGGTCAAGGAAGCAGACACGGAAGTAGTAATCGTTGCCGAAGCGTTACCTGCGGGTTCGTGCAGGAGCCGCCGACGGCGAGGATCTTCGCCTGCTCGAACGTGGAGCCGGCGGCGATGGACACGCCGGAGCCGTAAGAGCCGATAACAGCAATAACGCCGCTGCTCACGAGGTTCTGCGCGGCGGTAACGGCCGCGGTCTTGTCGGACTGGTTATCGACCTCAACGAGCTCGATCTTATATTCCTTGCCGTTGACCGTCACACTGGGGACGACCTTGTTGGCATAGCGCGCGCCGAGCACTTCCTGCATGCCGCCGGCGCCGTTCTCACCCGTGGCGGGCTCAAAAATGCCGATCTTCAGTACGTCGCCTTCAACGGCGGCCGCCGGGGGGATTCGCTGCTGCCGCAGCCGGCAAGCAGAGCGCAGATCATGCATGCGCAAAGTACGATCGCTAAAATCTTTTTTCATGGTTTTTCTCCCTCTCCGGAATACGCACAGTCCGTATGTCGCGGACAAATGTGTTTCCATTTCAAATATGACGGTAGTATAATACCGCCGGGGAGAAATGCAACCCTTTTTTCGCTAAATCGCAAAAAATTTCAAACACACTCTTGGTTATCGTGCACGGAATTCCGGTTGTTCCCTACGGAACAGAAGGGCGTGGCGCGGTAATCGCCGTCCGCGGCCTGCAATGCGCGGTTTTTCCAGCCAAGAACATAGAGGTCGTGTGCACGGCTCCCGAGGTCGAACAGGCGTTGGATGCTCTCATTTTCGTCTTTGACTCGTGCACTTTGACGACAACAGGAAGAGCGGCGCTCGTTTTCATCTCCCGCAGCAGCGCGCGCCGCGCATCAAATGCCAGCACACGGATGTACGGCGGTATACCGTTCGCGTCCCCGGCCCGCACGCCGAGCGCGGCGCACATCACCATGCGGCGCAGCCGCGCGTGGGCGTACCGCTTTGATTTGGCAAGATCGGCGATCTCTTCCGGGGAGCTTCCGCGGCGCGCAGCTTCGTAAAGCCGAAAATGCAGCCCCTCCGCCGCGTCCGGCACGGCGGCAAAAGTCCTCCGGCGTTTTCTCCGCAGCCGGGAGAGATACGCCGTTCGCAGATCTCTCCGGAGAGACAAAGCCGCGTCCGGCCTCATCCGCACGGCGAAGGACCTCCCACCTCCCTGGGGGACACGCCCGGCAAGGCTCTCCCCCCGCGCGAAGAAGCGCGCGGACTCGGACGCCCCGCGCCGTCGTGGGTCGAGCCTTCGCGCCGGACGGGAGTATAATCAAATGTATAGCCGAGCTTCGCCGCCGCGCGGATGTATGCCACGGCCAGAAGATCGTTCGGCGTATCGAGCACCGCCGCGCTCTCGCCAAGAAGAGCACGCGCCGCCCGTGCGCGCGCCGCGGCAAAACGGCGTTCCGCCGGTGAGTTCGCGCTTCAGCGCTTCAGGCAAATTCCGGCGTGTCGAGCACCGCCGCCGTCTTTTCGAGCGCGGAGAGATCGCCGCTCTCGCTGCCGAAGGAGAGTGCGTCGATAACGCCCGCTGCGCCGAGCAGCCGCCGCCGCGGGCGAAGCTCTCGGCAGAGGAAAGACTCCACGGCAGCGGCAGCTCGATCACGAGCGACACGCCGCCGCGCACCGCAGCTTCCGCGCGGGTGAATTTATCGTAAGAGGCCGCCTCGCCGCGCTGCACAAAATCGCCGGACATGACCGCGGCGACGGGCGTTTCCGCGCCGAAGATCTCGCGTATTTTCCGTATCTGGTACCAGTGTCCGCTGTGAAACGGATTGTATTCCGCAACGATCCCGACCGCTTTCATATAAATCCATCCTTTTTACTCTTGCGTTTTGATGAAAAGAACGCTAAAATAGATATTTGCAAAACAATGATACCCTGACGCGGTAAAATTTTCAACTATGGAAAGGATCCGAACCAATGAAGATTCTGGTTATCAACGCCGGCAGCTCTTCGCTGAAGTATCAGCTCATCGACATGGAGAACGAGTCTCTGCTCGCCAAAGGTCTTTGTGAGCGCATCGGCATCGACGGCCGTCTGACCCACAAGCCCCAGAATGGCAAGCCCGTTTACGAAGCGGACGTTCCGTTCCCCACCCACAAAGGAAGCGATCGAGGCCGTTCTCGAAAAGCTGACCAGCAAGGAATACGGCGTTGTCGAGACGATGGCGGAGATCGAAGCCGTCGGCCACCGGGTCCTCCACGGCGGCATTGAGTTCACCGAGTCCTGCGTCGTGGACGACGCGTGCGAAGCCGCCATCAAAAAGTGCTTCCCGCTCGGGCCTCTGCACAACCCGCCAACCTCATGGGCATCAAGGCGTGCCAGGCGGCGATGCCCGGCGTGCCGCAGGTCGCCGTGTTCGACACCTCCTTCGGCATGTCCATGACGCCGGAAGCGTACATTTACGCCATTCCGTATGAGTACTACGAGAACGACTCCATCCGCCGCTACGGTTTCCACGGCACGTCCCATCGCTTCGTGTCCGCCCGCGCCTGCGAGATCATGGGCAAAAAAGGGCACGCGCGTCATCAACTGCCATCTCGGCAACGGCTCCTCCGTTTCCGCGAGCATCGACGGTAAGTGCGTCGATACCTCCATGGGTCTGACACCTCTTGAGGGTCTGCCGATGGGTACCCGCTCCGGCAATCTGGACCCCGCCATTCTCCAGTTCATCATGAATAAGTACGGCTACACCGCCGACGAGATGCTCAACATCCTCAACAAGAAGTCCGGCGTTCTCGGCATTTCCGGCGTCGGCTCCGACTTCCGCGCGATCTTGAGAAGGCTGCCAAAGAGGGCAACGAGCGCGCGCAGCTCGCTCTCGACAAGTTTGCCTACGAGGTCCGCAAGTATATCGGCTCCTATGCGGCTGCCATGGGCGGCGTTGATATCATCACGTTCACCGCCGGCGTCGGCGAGAACGGCCCCCCGATATGCGCGAGCATCTGCGAGGGTCTCGGGTTCCTCGGCGTCCATGTGGACCACGAGAAAAACCAGGTCCGCGGCAAGGGAGACCGACATCTCCGCGGCTGACAGCACCGTGAAGGTGTACGTCATCCCGACGAACGAAGAGCTGATGATCGCGCGCGACACGCTCGCTCGTCACGAAGTAAAGACTTTATCCCCCAGCTTTCGGCCGGGGGCGGCTTTTATCCGGAGGGTTCATCATGAAGAAAATCCGACCGTTCCTTTGCGCGGCGCTTCGGCGCTGCTGCTGACGGTCTTACCGCGCCGGTCTCCGCCGCGGGAGGAGGATACCATGCTGCAATTGACGAAAATGGGGAATTCCGTATCCTTATCGTTGCCGACACGCAGGACACCGCCCGGCCGCAGGAGGCGACGCTCCGTCTGCTCAACGCGGAGCTCGACGCTGCCGACGCCGATCTCGTCGTATTCACCGGCGATCAGGTGCACGGCCCTCGGTACGCACCGAGGCGGCGATGAAAAAGGCGCTCGACGCCATTCTCGCGCCCGTGGCCGAGCGCGGCATTCCGTTTGCCGCTGTGTTCGGCAACCACGACGACGAAGGCGGCGTGAGCAAGGAGACGCAGCTCGCCATCTATCAGAGCTATCCTGGCTGTCTCATGTCCGCCGGGCCGGACGATATCATCGGCTGCGGGAACTATAATCTGCTCGTCTGGTCGTCGGACGGCAGCCGCCCGGTGTGCAATCTCTGGTTTCTGGACAGCGGGACGTATGGCGAGAAGGGCGTTTCCAAGTACGCCCGCGTCGAGCAGGATCAGATCGACTGGTACACCTCGACCGCCGCGGCGCTCGAAGAGCAGTACGGCGAAATGCTCCCCGCCTATCTCTTCCAGCACATCATCGTTCCCGAGATTTATGATCTGCTGACGGAAGTCCCCGCCTCGGAGAAAAAGGCCGAGGGCGTTGTCAAGGGTTTTTCCAGCCATTCGGGACACTATTATAAAATGGGCGACGGCTTTACCGCCGGTCATCTCGGCGAGGCGCCCTGCCCGCCGGATATTCCCTCCGGGGAGTTTGCCGCAATGCGCGATACGGGCGATGGGTAGCGGCATTCTTCGGGCACGACCATAAAAAACGACTTTGTCGGAACGTATGAGGGCATTGATCTCGTGAACACGGCGGGCACCGGCTTTTATATCTACGGTGAGCGCGAATACCACGGCGCGCGGCTGGTCATACTGCACGAGAGCACCCCTGCGGAATACGATACGGAAATGCTCTATTATAAAGATCTCGTCTCCGAGCCGCTGCCCGGCGGTCTCACCCCCATTCACGGAAAGTATGTGGAAAACATTGTGATCGGCGCCGCTGCGGGGCTTCTTGTACTCATCGGCGCGGGCGTATACGCCGGCGTCCGCCTCTCGCGGCGCAGAAAACGCGGACGGAAGCCGTAAAAACGCAATCAATTGGGGAAGATCATAACGAAATGAGAAACTATGAAATAGAGCAGGAAATGTACCGCAGGGCGGCGGAGCTCATCGAGACAAGGTATCCGACCGGCTGGGGCGGCGCCGGTATCGTTCATACGTCCAAGGGCAATTATTACACCAGCGTATCCATCGAGACTGCCAACGCTTCCGCCGCTTTGTGCATTGAAACGGGCGCCATGCTGGAAGCGCATAAATTCAACGAAAAAGTCACCCATTGCCTGTGTCTTGTCCGCGAAGATGAAAATTCTCCGTATCAGGTGCTCTCTCCGTGCGGCATTTGTCAGGAGCGGCTGAGATTCTGGGGAGAAGACGTTCAGGTGGCGGTCACCACAGGCGGTGAAGAGATCAAGTTTGTGGAATTGAAGGAATTGCAGCCCTATCACTGGACAAAAGCCTATCCCGCCGAAGAGCTTGATCACTGGAACGGTTAAAAAAACACAAAATCTTGTGTTGACAAGCCATTTTCGGCGTGGTATAGTATCAGAGCCGCATTGAAAGGGTAACTAAGTGAGGGTGACCTCCGCCCGGGAGAGCGAGTCTGCAAGAAAGGCAGGATGTAAAATGAAGCACGCAGTTATCATGACCGGCGGTAAGCAGTACCGCGTCGCCGAGAACGACGTTATCTACGTCGAGAAGCTCAACGTTGCCGATGGCGAGACCGTCACCTTTGATCAGGTTCTGGCCGTTGTCGATGAGGGCGTCAACGTGTTCGGCACCCCCGTTGTGGAAGGCGCCACCGTGACCGGCAAGATCATCAAGACCGGACAGAGCAAGAAGATCCGTGTCTACCAGATGAAGCCCAAGAAAAACTACCCTCGCACGCACGGTCATCGTCAGCCCTACACGAAGGTAGAGATCACCGCGATCAACGCTTGATCCGTACTATTTGACTATTGGAGGTGTGATTTAAATGGCACATAAAAAGGCATGGGCAGCACCCGTAACGGCCGCGACAGCGAGTCGAAGCGTCTTGGTGCGAAGCGGGCCGACGGTCAGTTCGTTCTCGCAGGCAATGTCCTTGTCAGACAGCGCGGAACGAAGATCCATCCGGCACCAACGTGGGCATCGGCGGAGACGACACTCTCTACGCCCCTCGTGGACGGCACGGTGAAGTTTGAGCGCATGGGCAAGGACCGCAAGAAGGTCTCTGTTTACGAAATCGCGCAGTAATTACCCAAAGAGACCGACGGGCTCGTCGGTCTCTTTTTATTTTCAAAGGCAGGTGGAACACGCATGAGCTATGGATTTGTAGATAAAGTCACCATCAGCGTTTACGCCGGCAAAGGGCGGCGACGGCGCCGTCACCTTCCACCGCGAAAAGTTCGTCGCGGCGGGCGGGCCGGACGGCGGCGACGGCGGACGCGGCGGCGATGTGATCCTCGTTGTGGACGATCATATGTCCACGCTGATGGATTTCCGCTATAAGCGCAAGTTTGTCGCGGCCAACGGCGAAACGGTCTCAACAAGCGCTGCTCCGGCAAGGACGGCGAGAACGTCACGATCCGCGTGCCGCGCGGCACGCTCGTGCGCGACAAGGCTACCGGCGGCATCATGGCCGATATGTCCACGGGCGAGCCGTTCGTCGCCGCCAGAGGCGGGCGCGGCGGCTGGGGCAACCAGCATTTCGCCACGCCGACGCGGCAGGTGCCGCGCTTTGCCAAGCCCGGCATGCCCGGCGAGAGCCACGAGCTCATTCTGGAACTCAAGTTGCTGGCGGACGTCGGTCTTGTCGGCTTCCCGAATGTCGGCAAATCCACGCTGCTCGCGAGCGTTTCCCGCGCGCGGCCGAAGATCGCGGACTATCACTTCACGACCCTCTCCCCCAATCTTGGCGTCGTTTATGTTGCCGAAGGCGCTTCCTTCGTACTGGCGGATATTCCCGGCATCATTGAAGGCGCGAGCGAGGCGCGGGTCTCGGCCACGATTTTCTCCGCCACATCGACCGCTGCCGTCTGCTCATTCACGTTGTGGACGTATCCGGCAGCGAGGGGCGCGACCCCATCGAGGATTTTGAGACGATCAACCGCGAGCTTGCGGACTACTCCCCTGGCGCTCGCGTCGCGTCCGCAGATCGTCGCGGCGAACAAGTGCGACCTGCTCGGGGACGACCGCGAGCCGATCGAACGGCTGAAAAAAAGCACGTTGAGGCGCAGGGCTACGAGTTCTTTGAGCTCTCCACCGCCACGACCGCCGGAACGAAGCAGCTTATGCAGCGCGCCGCTGCCATGCTCTCCACGCTCCCCCGATCGCGGTGTACGAGCCGGACTACGTTCCGCCCGCGCCGGATCTCGCAGCTCACCCGAGGACGTGGAGATCGAAGAAGGACGACGGCGTCTGGTACGTCTCCGGCCCGTGGATGGACCGGCTCGTTTCGACCGTCAACTTCACCCGACTACGAAAGCCGGATGTATTTCGACAAGTCGCTGCGTGACGCCGGGGATCTACGAACGCATGGAGGCGCTCGGCATCCGCGACGGCGACACCATTTCCATTTGCGGCATGACGTTTGAGTATAAATCCTGAATGATTATTCACAAACCCTCTTCCCGAACGGGAGAGGGGTTTTGTGTTTTTTCGCCGATTCTGTCTTTGCGGTGTTAAAAGTGTATTGACAGGTCAAAACGTAGGGATATAATGCAGACAACTTGATTACCGAGGGAAGGAGCTCAGCCGATGCGCCGTACATTCGCCAGCATGATGACCGAGATGTGCATGAACATGATGATGTGCATGCGCAGCTTTGCTGCGCGTTTCGATAGCCATTTGCTGACTGCTTTTCATGGATAAAAAAGGCGCAGTCCGGGAAATCCGGAACTGCGGTTTTGTGAAGCGGGATGCCAAAATGGCAGCCTGCTTTTTTTGTTTGTTAGAGGGTTCGCTTTTGATTGAGCTTCAGAATGTGACCAAGGACTTCGGCGAGGGCGAAGGGCAGATCCACGCCGTGCATGACATTTCCCTCACGATCGAGGACGGAGAAATATTCGGTATCATCGGTCTTTCCGGCGCAGGCAAATCCACGCTCGTCCGGTGCATCAACCTGCTGGAGCGTCCGACTTCCGGCTCCGTGATCGTAGACGGCAAGGATCTCACCAAGCTCCCCAGAAGGAGCTGCTGCTCATCCGCCGCTCGATCGGGATGATCTTCCAGGGCTTCAATCTTCTCGCGCAGCGCACCGTTCTCAGAACGTGTGCTACCCGCTGGAGATCGCCGGATGGAAGAAAAAGGAGTCTGTGGAGCGCGCTATGGAGCTTCTCTCCGTCGTCGGTCTCGCCGACCGCGCCAAGCGTATCCCTCGCAGCTCTCCGGCGGACAAAAGCAGCGCGTTGCCATCGCCCGCGCACTGGCAACCAATCCCCGATATCTGCTGTGCGACGAAGCGACAGCGCCCTTGACCCCACGACAACGCAGTCGATCCTCTCGCTTCTCAAGGAGATCAACCGCACGATGGGCGTCACCGTGATCGTCATCACGCATGAGATGCGCGTTATTGACCAGATCTGCGACCGCGTGGCCGTCATCGACCGTGGCCAGATCGCCGAGCTCGGCGCGGTGAGCCAGGTGTTCACCAATCCGCAGTCCAAGATCGCCCGCGAGCTGATCCTCCCCGGTGTCAGTATCGCCCCGGTATTCACCCCGGCGGAAAACGAATCCGCCTCGCCTTCAACGGCGAAACGACGCGGCACCCCGTCGTCGCCAGTCTCATTATGGAGTGCCAGGCCCCGGTCAACATCGTATCCGCGGACATCCGCGAGAGATCGACGGCAAAATTTATGGGCAGACGATCCTGGAGCTTCCCGCCGACGAAGCGAGCGCCGAGCGCGCCCGCGCGTGGCTGAAGCAGGACGGTGTCTCCTTTGAGGAGGTGTGATGGGATGTTCTCCGATATGTTTGTAAAAAGCTTTGGCAGCAGAATCTGTTTCTGCTCGGCGTGTGGCAACGATCTATCTTACCGTGATCTCCACGGTGTTTGCCTATGTTCTCGGCCTGCCGCTGGGTCTGCTCCCTTTGCGTGAGCGATAAGGACGGCATCCATCCGATGCCGGTGCTCAATAAAATTCTCAGCATTCTCATCAACGCCTTCCGCAGCGTGCCGTTCATCATTCTCATGGTGGCGATGCTGCCGGTGGCAAAAAGTTCATCGTTGGCATCGCTCGGCAACAAGGCCGTGATCGTAACGCTCGTGATCGCTGCCGCGCCGTACGTGGCGCGCATGGTCGAGTCCTCCATCAAGGAGGTCGATAAGGGCGTGATCGAAGCCGCCGAAGCGATGGGCACGCCGCGATTCCAGATCATCACCAAGGTGCTCGTCCCGGAAGCGAAGCCCTCGCTCATCACGGGCGCGGTCATCTCGATGGTCACGGTGCTCGGCTATTCCGCCATGGCCGCCACGATCGGCGGCACCGGTCTCGGCCAGATCGCCATTGTTTACGGTCACCAGCGCTTCAATCAGGATATCATCTGGTTCGCCGCGCTGCTGTGCATCATCAGTGTTCAGGTCATCCAGGAAGTCGGAATGTACATTGTCCGCAAGACGGACAAACGCACCTCCGCCTGATGATATAAAAAAGTTTCACCCACCGAATCCAAAGAAAAGGAGAAATATCAAAATGAAAAAGATTCTTTCTGTCGTCCTCGCTCTCGCGCTGCTGCTCGCGCTGGCCGCCTGCGGTACCGCCTCCACCCTGTCCGCCACGGAAGCCCCCGCCGCTACCGAAGCTCCCGCTTCTGAAGCTCCGACCGAAGCCCCTGCCGAAGAGCCCGCCGCGAAAGAGACCATCACCGTCGGCGCTTCCTCTACCCCGCACGCCGAGATCCTTGAGCAGATCAAGCCCCTCCTCGCCGAGGAAGGCTACGATCTCAAGATCGTTGTTTTCGATGATTACGTTCTGCCCAACACCGCTCTTGAAGACGGCGAGCTTGACGCCAACTACTTCCAGCACACCCCGTACCTGAACAGCTTCAACGCCAGCAACGGCACGCACCTCGTCTCCGCCGGTCTCATCCACTATGAGCCGTTCGGTCTTTTCGGCAACGGCGTTTCCTCTCTTGACGAAGTCGCCGAGGGCGCTACCATTCTGATCCCCGCCGACGACAGCAACGAGACCCGCGCGCTGCTCCTCCTCGCTCAGGAAGGCCTTATCACCCTGCCGGAGGATGCCTCCGCGGAAAAGGGCGTCAGCCATCTCGATATCGTTGACGCGAAGGGCTACAACGTTGTTCCCGTGCAGGCCGACATGGTCCCGACCCAGCTTGCCAACAGCGACGCCGGCACGCTCGCCGTTATCAACGGCAACTACGCGCTGGCCGCCGGTCTGAAGGTTGCCGACGCTCGCCATCGAGGACGCCTCCGGCGACGCCGCCCAGACCTACGCCAATGTCGTCGCCGTCCGCGAGGCCGACAAGGACAGCGCCAAGACGGTCGCTCTCGTCAAGGCTCTCCAGTCCGATACCGTGAAGAACTTCATCGCCGAGACCTACAACGGCGCTGTCGTCGCGATCTTCTGATTTTCCTTAATAAATATGCCAAAAGCGCCGGAGCTCAAGCTCCGGCGCTTTTTTCATGCTCAACAAACTGGAAGTTATCTGCATAAATTTTCAGGTCGATGTCCTATTCCATGTTCGTAATTAGTTAATTGTCTTCGGAAAAATCCGCCATAATTTCATCGCCTATGTTTATCCATGCCTCTATCTGTATTTCCATTAAAGCCTTCGTAACTCTCATCGGAAGTTCGTCTAAATTGCTAATAGCCAACCACGGAAAGGCTCGATATTTTTGAGTATCACCAATTATAAACAAATAACCTATCAACTGTTCTTTTCTCTGAAAACAAAATAGAATTGCGGCATCTCTCCAGCGATGGATTTGTCCATAGTAATACATATCCAAATAATTAAGGATTTGTTCCTCCATACCACTTACCTCCGTAAATTCATATAAGCGAGGTTCTTTTTAAAACAAAATCTCTCAAAAGATTTTCTTTTTTGTTACATATCCTTCGCTTTTCGAGGGTGGTATTTAAGATGAAGGTGATTGGCTGACGGAATTTCCGATTGGGACTCCACGCCCGCAAACAAATGTGTCAGCCAGCCTTCATCATTCTGCATTCGATTCAGCAAGTTGGGACAAATCACTGCTCCCGTTTCACGGACTAATCTGATTGAATCTTGAAGTGCTGGAACCAATCGTATCTCAACGAATGAAGGAGGAATCTCATGATTGCAGTTGGAATCGACATATCCAAAGCCAAAAGCACCGTTGCGGTAATTGATTCAGACGGTACCGTTCTGGCAAGTCCATTCACAATGGCTCATACGCAGCCGGAGATGGAAGCTTTCGTGACCTATCTGAAGGGACTTGGAGAACCCACGACCATCCTCATGGAGTACACTAGCCACTACCATTATCCGGTGCTCAAGAAGCTTCAAGACGAAGGGTTTCCCGTTTGCATTGTCAATCCATACCAGATGAAAAAAATACGGGGATGTCGAGATTCATAAGGCGAAGACGGACAAGAAGGACGCGCTTCGGATAGCAGCCTATGCACTTGAAAAATCTTATAAACTCGTACCGTATAGCTCAATGGAGCAAAAGTATGAGGACTTGAAATTTCTTTCCCGTCAGTACAGCCAACGAATCACTTATGTCGCGAAACTGAAAGTTCAGCTCATAGCTCTGCTGGATCAGACGATGCCTGGGATCACAAGAATACTGCCACTGAACAGCAGAAACCCTGAAAAATGCGCTCTGCTGCTCTTTATCAAACGATTCAAGTCCTTTGATGAGATTCAAAGAATTGGAAAGGCGCGCTTCCTGGCATCCTATGACGTCTTGGCGAAAAAAGCTTCAGAACGCAGCGCGTCCAGCAAGGGACTTAGTATCTACGAACTCGCTGTTGACAGCATTACCACCCGCGGCGAAGACCCTTACATTTGGCTCTCACAAAATCAATGCGTTGACCTGCTTTCTGCCACACAAAATGCTGCCGACGAAATCATTTCTCAGATGAGAAACATCGCCGAGACAATTCCGGAATACAAGGCACTCCGAGCAATGCATGGAGTCGGTGACCGTCTCGGGCCAATTATCCTCGCCGAGATCGGTGATGTCCGTCGCTTTCACAGCGGCAAGGCACTGAACTCCTATGCCGGCAACGATGCCCCTCCATATCAATCCGGACAATTCGAGAGCAGAAACCGCCACATTTCAAAACGTGGCAGTTCTGCCCTCCGGAAGGCTTGTTACGAGGTAATGCAGGCCCTTAAACTGATAAAACCTCAAGACGACCCCGTGTACCTCTTTATGCTCAAAAAAGAGCAAGAAGGGAAGCCTTTCAACGTAGCCAAGATGGCTGGCGTGAACAAGTTCCTCCGGATCTACTACGCCAGAGCAATGGAGCTCTACAAGTAAACCGATTTGATTCTACATCATTTTTTCAAAGCCCGCAATCTGGTGGGTTCGTTTAGTGCGCCCTTTTTCTGTGCAACTTCCAGAAAAAAGTTCTTGACAAACATTAGCAAGATTTGTCTTTTCATGCCATGCCATACCATGCACTGCCACAGTATCAGCCACAGCAGTTCAACCGCTGCGGCTCTTTGGTTTGACTGTCAGTCATCATCGTGCCAGCCGTCCCAGACGGGGCGGCCGGTGTAGTGCTCTCTTCCTCGCCGCGCAGGACGCGCAGCGGCCTCCGGCGGCGAGCGCCTCGTGCTCGACCTCGCCGGGATAGGTGCTCACCGGCGCGATCCACTCACACTGCTCGCGGATGGTCTGCGTGATGTCTTCAAAGCGGAGAAGGCCGCCGGTAAGGAGGATGCCGTCCACCCTGCCGCCGAGCACCGCCGCCATCGCGCCGATGTACTTGACGATCTGGTATTTCATGCCGTCCCAGACGCGGATGGCTTTTTGTTCCCCCTCCTCGGCCATTTTATGTACGGCGTCGGAGCTGGAGGTGCCAAAGTGGCTCACAAAGCCGCCCGTGCGGGTGCAAAGCTTTTTGACCCCGCCGATGTCCTTATCGCGGACGTATTCGAGAATGTCCGCCACGGGAGACCGAGCCGATGCGTGTCGGCGTATAGGGGCCGTCTCCCCCGGCGGCATCGTTGCAGTCGATGATGCGTCCGTACCGGTGCGCCGATACGGAAATGCCGCCGTCGATGTGGCATACGATAAAGCAGCAGTCCTCGTACTTTTTCCGAGAACGTGCTTTGCATGGTGCATCGCAACGCCGCGAAGGTTGAGCGCATACATATTGGTGTGACGCGGCACGCCGTCGATGCCGGTCATGCGCGCCATATCCCGCACAGCTCGTCTACGCACGGCGGATCGACCATGAAGATCCGGCCGCCGAACTCCTTCTGCAGCTCGCGCGCAAGCTGCACGCCGAGATTGACGGATGCTCCATGCCGCCCTTCCCGGCGGCGGTGTCCTCGATGAGCTTATCGTCGATAACGTATACGCCGCTCGCCACCGGGTAACAGCTGCCGCCGCGGCCGACAATGGCGTCCACGTCCGAAAGGTCGATATGGTTCTCGCTCAGAAAATCCATGATGAGCTTTTTGCGGTACGGGAGCTGCGCGTTTACCGTCGGGAATTGCAGCAGCACCGAGGAATCGTGAAACACATTGGTTTCCAGAATTTTATGTTCGTTCTCGAAAAGCGCCAGCTTCGTCGACGTCGAGCCGGGATTGATAACAAAAATCTTATACTTTTTCATCACGCGACAGGAGCTCCATGATCTGCGTATAGTATTTCTCCGCGTTTTTCCGGAAGTTCTCTTCCAGCTTCTCCGCCTGCTCTTCCCCGCCGCAGAGCATTTGCAGGTTCAATATCTCGCCCATGCCGTCCGAAAGAGCAAGATGTACGCGGCAGACGTTGTCCGCCGTTTCGTGCGAGGCGGTAATCATCGCGCGGCGGCGCAGCTCATCCGCGACCGGTTTTATGTTTTTTCCATTTTCTGGCGGACCGTCATCGGCAGGCTGCTCTCCACGATCTCGCAGTTTCGCGCGCCGCGCGCTCGGAAATCTTGTAGAGGTTTCCTCCCTGCTCCACCTGATGGGAATCGACCAGCTCCGCGAGACACTCGGAGTATTCAAAATACCCCGCGTTGCCCTCGGAAAGGGCGAGATCCGTGAGCGTTTCCCGCGTCACGGCATCCGGCAGACGGCGCAGAATGAACAGAATGAGAATCTTTATATCCAGCTTTTCCCTGAAAGTTCTGATATCCTTCCATCGGAATCTCTCCTCACATTTATATATAGCAAGTTTATCACTTTTTCCAAAGGGCGTCAATCGGCACATTGGGGCGGCGCGCGCATAGACTGTACTGAACTTTGTTAAAGGAGGAATTCCGATATGGCAGACAGGGTCGTACCCGGTCCGGTGGACAGCAGCGCATGCGTTCGCGAGGCTGTTTGTATCCATACGAAGAAAATATACTCCAGCTGCCGGGATAAGGACTGCGTAGAGGATCTGCGGGTGTTTCCGACGCGGACGTCGCAGGGCTACATAGAAAACGCCTTCAGCATCCGCCCGAAAAGCGCCGAGCTGCTCTATGCCGGGGTAAATGTCGAGGAGATCACGTTCAACCGCGGGTACTATACGGTAGACGTCACCTATTTTTACCGTGTCACCGGCGAATGCGTCCCGAACGCAAAAACCGTCACCGGTCTCTGTGTATTCAATAAACGCGTCATTCTCTCCGGCAGCGAGGGGAGCGTCAAGGTCTACACCTCCGACGGCGAGATCACCACGCAGGCGGATCAGCCCGTCGGCGTTGTAGAGGCGGTCGATCCGATCGCGCTTTCGATGCAGATCACCGAGAAGGACTGCGCCACGCCGCTCGACCGCATCCCGGAGGTGCCAGCCAGCATTCTCGCCGCGTTTCCGGAGGAGCTTGTGCTCACCGACTCCAACCGGCTCTGGTACGCGACGCTCGGCCAGTTTTCTCTCATCCGGCTCGAGCGCGACAGCCAGCTCGTCATCCCGGTCTACAACTACTGCTTCCCGGAAAACGAGTGCGTCGGCACGACGGACGACGATCCGTGCACGCTCTTCGGGCGCATCCGCTTCCCGGTGGAGGAATTTTATCCGCCCGACAATCTCGACGTGCGACAGCTACCGCAGTCTGCTCCAGTAACCTTTTATTATGCGCGAAAGCGCCGGAACTTTGTTCGTTCCGGCGCTTTTCGTTATCTTATCCGCGAACCCGGCGGATGACCTCGGCGCAGTGCGCCTCGTCGTACATAACCGGAACGGGATATGTCGGGTTTGCCTCGCGCAGCGCCCAGGCGACCATCTGCGGGATATCCTCCTCGCGGATCACGTCCAGATGCCCGGGAATGCCCATGCGCGCGTTCATGGCGCGGATCGCGGCAATGAACGCCGCGCTCTTCTCGTGTGCGGTGCCGGTCGTTTTCGTGCCGGTGATCTCGGCAAGGCGGGCGAGCTTTTCCTCCGCCGCCGCGCCGTAATCCTCCAAAACGATGGGGAGAATGACAGCGTTTGCCAGTCCGTGCGCCGTATTATACAGCCCGCCGAGCGTATGGGCAATCGCATGGACGTTGCCGACGCCCGCGCGGGTGAAGGCGACGCCTGCCTTGAACGAAGCAAGCAGCATTTCCTGCCGCGCTTCAAGATCGTGTCCGTTCACATATGCCCGTTCCAGATACCGGAAGATCGCCGCTGTCGCCTCTTTCCGCGCAGCGGTCGGTCTCCTTCGTTGTGCTGTGGACGCTGACGTATGCCTCCACCGCGTGCGTAAGCGCGTCCATGCCGGTCTGCGCCGTTGTCGCGGGGGGGAAGGTCCTCGGTGAGCACGGCGTCGAGCACGGCGAAGCGCGGCACGAGGCAGATCCATGATGGCGTGCTTGTGGTGCGTTTTTTTCGTTGGTGATAACGGCGGCGATCGTCGTCTCCGAGCCGGAACCGGCCGTTGTCGGCACGGCAATGAACGGCGGGAGAGCGTGCATGACCTTGAAAAGCCCCGTCATCTGCTCCACGGTACGGTTGGGGCGCACGATGCGCGCCGCGGCAGCCTTGGCCGTGTCCATCGGCGAGCCGCCGCCCACGGCAAGGAAACCGTCGCAGCCCTCGGCGAGATACAGTTCCCGCACCTGCTCGATGATGGAGATCGTGGGATTGGCGCGCACGCCGTCAAAGTGGACGGCGGAAATGCCCGCCGCTTCGATCTGCGCGCGGATCGGCGGGACGAGCGCCGCGCCCGTATGTTTGCCGGAGACGATCATCACCTTTTTTCACGCCGCAGCCGCGCAGCAGCTCCGGGATCTTCGCCGTGCTGCCCGCGCCGCTGACGATCTCGGCTTGCGCCAGGGTAAAAACGCGCGAGCCGAGGTCAAATACGGTCTGGTAGGCCCGGTAGTAGAATCGTTTCATCGGTTTCATGCCGGTCATCCCCTTTCGTACGATTTTCTAAGTGCGTGGAGCGAGGCTGTGACCGCGCGGCGCGCGCCGAAATCACGGAGCATGGCGCAGATACGCTCGCCGCGCTGCGCAAGATCGCTGGTGTCCGCCTGATTGATAAAGAAGATCGGGTCAAAGCATCCGTAGCCCGCCCAGAGAAGCTCCGCCATCTGTTTTCGGTGAGCGAACCCCCGGAAAGATCCATGGTGTTCTTTGCCAGCGCGTACCGGTGGACGATCTCCTCCGGCTTTTTTCCGAGCGCGGAGAGTCCTGCCACAACGATGGTATGCGTCGTTTCCGGGCGGATCACCGGCTCCCGCGCCGCCGGGGAATTTCACCGGCAGACGGCGCGCGCCGTCTGCCTCAATGATAACGGCGGACGCCTCGCGGCAGAGAACGCGCATCGCATCCTCCCCGGCGCGCCGAATTTCCGCTCTTCCGAAAGGAATGTCCCGGACGAGGCGATCTTCCCTTCGCGCCACGCCGTGCGGCATTCCTCCGCCGAAAACGGGACGGAGAGAACAACGTCCGCATCGGACGGCGTCATGATGTGCGTTGTGGTAAAAAGCGCCGTCGGCAGAATGGTTTTCGTCTCGCGCGCAAGCGCGTACATCAGTGTCGTCTTTTCCGCCGCCGCCGCAGAGAGAAACGACGTGCTTCCCCGCTCCGGCAGGCCGAGCAGTTCATGCAGTACCATGCAGCCTTCTCCCTCTATCTTATTTCGCCTTCGGCAGGCTCCAGCGGTAATGCGCCGCAAGCAGGCGCAGCGTGAGCGTAACGGCGGCGCCGATGAGCATGGCGGGCATCTGCCCGATGTTCCAGAGCAGGAGGCACGCCACGGCGCCGAGGAGGGACGCGGTCGCGTAAAAATGCTTGACAAAAATATACGGAGGTGATCCGGCGAACACATCGCGCATCACGCCGCCGCCGCAGCCGGTGACGACGCCGACGAAAATGGCAAGGAACGCGTTCAGCTCGCCCGTAGCTATGTACGCTGTCTGCACGCCGATCACGGTGAATATGCCGAGACCGATGGCGTCAAAGAGCAGAAGCGCCGTGTCGTAAAGCTTCTCGTTCCAGTGCAGCAGCCGCCGTACCGGGGGCAGGAAAACAAGCATGGAAACGGCGAGCGACGTGAGCGCGTACCCGGCGACTGGAACGCCGCGGGCGGCGTGATACCGAGAATGAGATCGCGCAGTATACCGCCGCCGACCGCCGTCGTCATGCCGAGGATCGCCACGCCGAAAATGTCCATCTTCTTCGATATGGCGACGACCGCGCCGGAAACGGCAAAGGCGATCGTGCCGAGGATCTCAAAGGCAACAAAAAGGGTCATGTTCTCCTGCCTCCTAATTGGCTACAGAATGATGCACCGCCGGGCTGGTGAGATCCAGCGCGCGGAAGGAATACCCGTTTTGATCCCCCAGGAGAGGATCTCCTCCACGGCGCTTCAACGCTGAAGGCGTTGGTGTCGTGCTGCAATAACGGAATAGTCGTGCTTCGGCACGCTTTCTTGAAGTTTTCGATGACCGTATAGCGCGTGGCGTCGGACGCCGTGTCCGCCGCGGAAACGTTCCAGTCAAAATAAGCGTAGCCCATGTCGTTCAGATCGTTCGTAAGACGCGTCATAATGCCGGGGTTATAATGGCTCACGGTGTTCGAGCTGCCGCCGGGGAAGCGGACGAGCTTCGCATACTCGCCCGTCTGCTCAAATATGATCTCCTGCATCCGGCAGAAATCGGCAAAAATATGCCTCTTCGCTCTGATAGATGGCGTTATAGTCGTGCGTTGCGCTGTGAATGCCGACGGGTGGCCGCGCCGGGCGATCTCGCCGATGCACCAGGTATAATCCTCATTGCAGTTCGTCACGAAAAAACGTCGCCTTGACGCCATAGGCATCCAGAATATCCAAAAGATGCTCCGTATTGGCGGAAGGCCCATCGTCAAACGTGAGATAGACCGTTCCGCCTCCGGCGTGACTGTATCGGGCCGGTCCGCCGCCGTGACGATCACGCGGCGCGTGATGGTCGCTGTCATGCCGTCGCTGTCCGTGACGGAATAGGTGACGCTCCCCTCGCCGGTGTGGAAGGCGTTTACGTCCGCGGCGCATTCGATCTTCGCAGTGATATCACCGTCGCGGTCATCGATAGCCGTGCAGCCGGGATCTTCGTATCCGCCCGGCTGTGCCGGATAAAAGAGCGGATCGTCGCCGATGAGCGTGAGAACGGGCGCGGCGTTCGGCGCGGCTGTCGGCTCCGCCGTCGGGACGGGCGTTCCGGCCGGCGCCGCGGTCGCGCCCGCCATGGCGGGCATTGTATCTCTCTGGTTTACATAATATAAACCCAGTCCGCAGAACGCGGCAAGCGCGCAGCCCGCGGCGATGAGCGCCAGACCGAGCTTTTGATGTTTCTCCATACCTGTTCCTTTACTTCTCCCCGGCGTTTTCCGCAGCGCGGCGCAGCGCCTCCGCCACGGCGTCAGAGCGCTCGCGGCGGTTAAGCCGCCGGAGCGTTTCGCGGATCTCTTCCCCGGCCTGCATCACTTCCGTGTGAAAGCTGTCGGCCGAGAGGCGCAGCGCGCCCTGGCCAAGGACAATGAGCTGTTCCATACCGTCAGAGGTCGCAACGCGCACGCGGTGGTCTTTGGCGATCTCGTGCGAGGTTTTTTCGATATAAGCGTCCGCCGTTTCCGCTTCCCTCGTATAACAACGTGGATATTATTATATGCCATGATCTCTTCCTTGTGAAACGGGACGCGGTAGGCATCAAATACCAGAATGACGCGGCACTGGCGCACGCCCCTGATAGTTGCAGAGAAGATCCATCAGAAGCTGGCGCGCCGCATCGAGATGGTCGGCGGCAACGGCTTTGAGCTCGTCCATGCAAAGATTATATTGTACCCGTCTACGAGCAAATATTCCGGCCCGGCGGGGATCGGCTTTGCTTTCGGCTGCGGGACCGGTTTTCGCGCTCAGAACGAGGCACGAACGCGCGGTTTTGCTTCACTGCGCCGTAGGTCCGCTCAAAAATGGCCTGCAATTCCTTATCGAGCGCCGCGCCCGTGCGGGCGGGCGCGACGGGCCGCGCGGCACGCTCTCCTGTGCTGGCGTGGTTTCCTTCTCCGCCAGAGGCAGCTTTCCAGATGCATATGCTGCTCGACCTCGTCCCAACGCACGGTATAGCCCGCGCCGTGGGAGCAGAAAACGGAATCCGCCGTATTGGCAACATCGCGCTCCGGATCGTATCCGATCTCTTCTACGACGCGCTGCGTATCGCGGCAGGGTTCATAGCCGCGCAGCGAGAGCGAAACGCGCCCCTGCCCGCGGGAATACGCCGTCACCTCGCGCGGGTAATTCGCACACTCGGCCACCGGCGCAGCAGCCGTAAGGACGGAAACACCGTTTTCCGTTTCCGGCGGATCGAACCGGCCGCCCATGCGCTGAATGTCGGCCATGGCGCGGCCGACACACTCGTTCGGCAGCTCCAGCCGGAGATCGTACCACGGCTCGAGAAGGATGCTCTCGGCACGCATGAGACCCTGCCGCACGGCGCGGTAGGTTGCCTGGCGGAAGTCGCCGCCCTCGGTATGCTTCAGGTGCGCCCGTCCCGCGGCGAGCGTGATCTTCATATCGGTGATCGGTGAGCCGGTCAACACACCGCGGTGCTCTTTTTCCGCGAGATGCGTCAAAATGAGGCGCTGCCAGTTGAGATCGAGCGCATCGGTCGAGCATTTGCTCGCAAAGACGAGGCCGCTCCCACGCTCGAGCGGTTTCGAGCAGGAGGTGGACCTCGGCATAGTGGCGCAGCGGCTCATAATGGCCGACGCCCTCCACGGGTGCGGCGATCGTTTCACGGTAGAGGATACCGCCCTCGCCGAACGTGATCTCAGCCCGAAGCGGCTGCGGCAGAGACGCTCGAGTATCTCCAGCTGCACCTCGCCCATGAGCTGCACGCGGATCTCCCGCGCGGCCTCATCGTACACGACATGCAGCAGCGGGTCCTCTTCCTCGAGCAGACGCAGCTTTTTCGAGCACCGTGTGCGGATCGGCCTTCTCCGCGTGGACGCGGTAAGTGAATACCGGCTCGAGCAGCGCAGCGCTTTTCCTTTTTCCGCGCCGAGCGTCGCCGCTGTGCGCGGCGGTCAGCCGTTACGGCGCATACCGTTCCGGCCTTTACCGCATCGGTCAGCTCGTATTTTTCCCCGGGTAGAGACGGATCTGGTGGATCTTCTCCTCGGTCTCGCCGCTCTCCGTCGGAACCTTTACCGCAGCGCGGGCGCGAAGTTCTCCGCCCGTAACACGCAGCCACGTGAGCCGCGCGCCCTGCGCGTCGCGGCTGATCTTATACACCCGCGCGCCGAAGGCGTCCCCGGCGGGCTTGACCGGCGCATAGAGCGCGAGCGTATCGGCAGCTTTTCCACGCCGTCGAGCCGAAGCGCTGCGCCGAACAGACACGGGAAGAGCTTTTCCTCCGCGATCAGGCGGCGGACTTCCTCCGGCGGGATCGTCCCGGCGGAAAGGAAGCTCTCGAGCGCCGCTTCGCTCTCGGCCGCAGCCTGTTCCATCCAGTCCGTGCCGGAAAAGTCAGCGCACTCCGGTGAAGAAGGAGCGCAGCTCCTGCATGCGCGCGGCGCGGTTCACGCCGGGGAGATCGGTTTTATTTATAAAAAAAAAGTCGGCACATGGTTCCGGCGCAGCAGCCGCCAGAGCGTGCGCGTGTGGCCCTGCACGCCGTCTGTGCCGCTCACAACGAGGATCGCCGCGTCAAGTACCGGGAGCGTGCGCTCCGTTTCGCCGGAAAAATCCACATGACCCGGCGTATCAAGGAGGGTTACGGCGCGGTTTTTTCCATGTGAGCCGCGCCTGCTTGGAAAAGATCGTAATGCCGCGCTCACGCTCCTGCGGGTCAGTGTCGAGAAAAGCGTCCGCATGGTCGACGCGGCCCAGACGCCGAAGCGCGCCGGAGGTATAGAGAAGCGCCTCGGAGAGCGTCGTTTTCCCGGCGTCCACGTGCGCAAGAATGCCGATGCACAAAGGGGACATTTCCGTATTTGATTTTCCGCCATACAGCGTTCCCCTTTCTCTTATTTCAGCGTCGTATTATAGCACGAAAGGCAGGATTCTCCAATAGGTTTATTATTTCGCAAAATCATTTGAAACGTTTTCTACAAAAACGCTTTCTGAAATTTGACAAAATGACTAAATGAGTGATTTTCACAAATTGCTTTTCTGTTTGGATTGACAAAGCAAAAATCCGATGACTATAATTATCATCATTCATCCGGCAAGTTTAAACAAGGCTGCAGCAAAGAATAAACCGTGTTCAAAACATTACCGGAGCATTACGAAATGGAGGATCGAAAGTGAAAAAGTATCTGGCACTGCTTCTGGCGCTGGTCATGGTGTTCGCTCTTGCTGCCTGCGGCGCTGGGCCGAAAACTCCGCCGCCACCGAAGCCCCCTGCGGAACCAGGGCCCGGCCGAAGAGCCCGCAGCCGAAGCTGATCCCATGGAAGATCTCATCGCCGCGGCGAAGGCCGAGGGCAGCTGACCGTCTACGGCTCCTGCGAGGAAGAATACCTCGCCGCCGCCTGCCAGCATTTCCAGGAACTGTACGGCATCAAGGTCAACTACCAGCGTCTGTCCAC
>VOFC01003713.1_pt1 | contig 44427 bp, 62 predicted proteins | sample 5384161 | NCBI WGS metagenome assembly VOFC01 (sample SAMN12384722, study PRJNA508395) | human gut metagenome | isolation source: healthy gut B | host: Homo sapiens | reverse complement strand
CACCGTTTCTGGATATCACGTTTTCTCCACATCTGCAGTTTCTGCTCCGCCCGTCTGAAATAGGATGGCATTTTGGGAAAGCAGAAATCAAAATCAAACCGGGCCGGATTCCGTTTCGTTGTATGCACCAGATGTTCCGCTGCATTGAAACGTTTCTTACTTTCCTCAATTTGGGCCAGTTCTTCCCACACAGATTCATACACTTCGACCAGATAGCGGACAGCAGAACGGTAAATCTCCAGTGTCTGGCGGATCGGAATATTCTGTTTTCGTAATTCAACACCATAACTGGATATGATTTTCATTCGCTTTTTCCTCCCTAACCGTTACAGCACAATAAGACGGATTTCACAAATGTTCTCCCCAAACTCCATTTCCTTGACGCCGGATAGGAAAAACCATTTTTATTAATTGTAAACATATCTTTCTCCATAAAAGTATTTTACCATATCCATAATAATATATCAAAAAGACAGACACATACAGCAACAAAAACAGCCGTTGGCGATCCCATCCCTTCATTTGCAGTCCCTGGTAAAGGTGATTGACAAACGGTAAGCAGCCCATGTGTCTTGTTTTGTCTCCGAGCTCTGCTACGAAGAACGTACAGAAAACGGCGAGCGGTGCGAACCGAATTTTGGATTTGCCGCCTTCTTCCTGCTTCCTCGTCATCATCACCGGAAATGGTGGATGCTGCGAAGTAAAGAAATGCGAGTGCTGCAATCGTCTTAATCCGGCTGCGGTTCCCAGGATAATGTCTTTCAGCTTGTACTTCGAAGTGAGCGCAATCAGCATGAGCTGCGTCTTATCACCCATCTCTGCAATAAACTCGGTAAGAAACACCTTTAGAAATAACACCATTTTCCATTCCCCTTATCTTATAATGATATAAATGGCATATACGGCATAAAATGCGACCATACAAAAACCTTCGACTCTTCCGATTTTCTTTTTGGTTCCTGCAAAAATCCATACACATACCGTGAATACGATCAATACACACAAATCAATTATATTTTCCGTAATGATGGCCATCGGGCTGATTGCGGATGCAATGCCAAGTACCATAAGAATGTTGAAGATATTAGAACCGATCGCATTGCCAAGTGCCATATCAACTTCATTCTTTCTGGCAGCAACGATAGAAGTTACGAGTTCCGGAAGGGAAGTTCCGATGGAAACAATGGTCAGTCCGATCAGAGTCTGGCTCATTCCGAGATCGCCCGCGATTCTCGCTGCGGCATCTACGGTCACATCTCCGCCGACTGCAATGGCGACTGCTCCACCGACAATGAACACGATACTCTTCGGAACGGAAAGCAGCTTGATGTCCTCGTCGGAACCGCCTTCAATTTCGACTTTTTTCCTTCGCGGTTTGCCTTTAATGCAATCTGAACCATGTAGACAATGTAACCTGCAAAGAATCCAATTAAGATCACACCGTCCAGGTGACCGAGCATCATACCGGATTTATCGCCGAGTCCGCTGATTCCTAAAACCATTAAAAGTCCGGCGCAAATCAGGGACAGCGGGATGTCTCTTTTGATGGTTTCCTTTGCAACTTCTATGGTGGTCAGTACGGCACAGACACCGATGACAACCATCAGGTTAAAGATATTGGAACCGATGACATTACTGACTGCGAGCTCGTTGTTGCCGGTAAGTGAAGCTGATACACTGAACCGCGGTCTCCGGAAGTGATGTTCCCATGGCAACAATGGTCAGTCCGATGATGATCGACGGAACATGCAGTCTTTTTGCCGCGCTTGAGCTTCCTTCTACGAAAAAGTCCGCACCTTTGATCAGCAGGACAAAACCGATAACGAGACAGACAAGCACAAGAGCAAACGGGGCGTTGTTGATGAAATTTTCCATGTTTTCCTCCTTTGTTTTCCACAATAGTATCGTTAGCAGAAGCGGAGTTTTACTCGTTACCCGCGAAAAAAAAAGACTCATGTATATCAATAAACAGCCAGCCTTTTTTCATGCTGTTCACTGATATACATGAGTCTCATTATTTAAGATTTGCCAGATTATACTCTTTTCTTATAATCAGAATGTTGACAAATCACACATTCGTGCTAACTACTCCCTCATGGAATATTACATTACTTGATAAATACTATCAAATGTCTTCAGGGGATGTCAACAAAATTTGACTTTTTTATCTGAGCAATTTTATATTCGCGTTTATCTCCTTTACAATTTCAACAACCACAATATCCCCATCCACCAGCATCTCACAGATTTTCGGCTGATGTTTTTCGTCTGTTCCGCTTTTCCAGTAATCTTCTGCTAATTTTAAATTTTCCGCTTTCTGCAGTCGTCCGTCAAAACACTTTTCTGCATCCCCTGCAAAGCAATTCCCTTTCACATCCAGCTTTACAATGCTGTAAGTCGGTCTTCCGATCCGTGCAAAAAATTCTCCCCATTGTTCCGCTTCTTTTAATGTTCTGGATACGTATAAACAGCTCATCCTTGACGGAAACTGCGGATATTTTTTCCGCCGGACTTCTTCTAATGCCAGCTCCCTCAGCGCAACAGAGGTATGATGCTCCAGTGTTTTCTCATCATATTTGTCAGGATTCTCATAGATATCATGAACCTTTTCCATTTTTTCCTGTACTCTCTCATACACTCCGCTGTGATGATTTTCATCAAATATAATATGCTGACCGCATTTCATTGGCCTGTCCGTTACAACATGATATACCTGCACTTCTTATCCCCCTTCTCTCTCTTGCCTCCGCACAAACGCACTTTCACTTGTTTCCATCTCTTCGAGTTCCAGTTCCGTTTCCATCATGCGCTCCAACAGGGATTCCTGTACCTGATTTTCTTCGTCTATTTTGGTCTGAAGCTCCATCAGCCGTTCGTAATCCGCAGAAAGTTCCGGATCCATCATTTCCAGTTGAAGTTCTGACATTCTGCTCTCACTCTCCGCAAGCTGCTCCTCGTATTTTTCAAGCTGCCGTTTCAGGCGCGACAGAATTTTTCCCGGGTTATAATATTTCTTTTTGTCAAACACATCATCCAGCGTCGGAACGTCGGCCGGTTTTCGTACAACTCCTCCCGCATTTCCCGTTTCTCTGCCCGGCGTCTGCCGTTTGATTTCTTCGAGATACTGTGCATAATTCATTCCGTAAAATTGTACGTCGCTCTCGCCGAACTCCAGAATGCCGGTTGCCACCTGGTTGATGAAATAACGGTCGTGCGATACGAACAGAACGGTTCCCTCGTAGCTGGTCAGCATTTTTTCCAGCGCTTCTTTTCCCGCCAGATCCATGTGATTCGTCGGCTCGTCCAGGATCAGGAAATTCGGTTTCGTATAGAAAATCCGGCAGAGCTCCAGCCGCACTTTTTCACCGCCGGAGAGCTGCCCCATTTTCTTTTCGACATCCTCACCGGAAAACAGAAAGGCTCCCAGTGCACTTCTGACGTCGTTGCGAAGCAGGTTCGGATAAAGACTCCAGAAATAGTCGAGCACCGTCTGCTCCGGGTCGAATTTCTGGTTGACTGCTTTGTGCTGATCGAAGTAGGCAAAATCCACGCGGTTTCCAAATTGATAACTTCCGCCCAGTGGATTGATTTCGCCCACAACGGTTTTCAGAAGCGTCGATTTTCCTTTTCCGTTTTCTCCGATGATCGCAATCCGTTCTGCTTTTTTGATGACGGCCGAAACCTCGCTCAGGACGGTATCGTATCCGATTTTCAATTTTTTCATCGTGAGCACGTCCGTATAGCTTTCGCGTGCCGGATGGAATAAGGCATGGAACGTCTTCGTATCAAACCGCCGCGGTTTCTCAATTTTTACCATGTGCTCGATCGCCATTCGTTTCGAACGGGTGGCCGCAACTTTTGTCGGTGTGTTTTTCCATTTTTCAATCCACGCCGTCAGACGCTCAATTTCCTTCTGCTGCGCTTCATAGTCTTTTTTCCTGTTTGATCTGCGCTTCTTCTTTTAATTTCACAAACGCCGAATAATTTCCCGGATACCGTTTGATGTCACCGTATTCGATTTCATACGTCACATCAATCACGCGGTCCAGAAACATGCGGTCATGTGATACAATGATAACGGCATTTTTGTAGCTTTTCAGATAATTTTCCAACCACTCCACTGCAGCGATGTCGAGGTGGTTGGTCGGCTCGTCCAGAAGCAGGATGTCCGGACGCTGTAAAAGAAGCTGAATCAGCGCAATTTTTGTCTGCTGTCCGCCCGAAAATTCACCGATCGGTTTTTCCAGATCTTCGAGCGCAAAACCAAATTTCTGGAACATCGTTTCCATATCTTTTTTCCAGCTGTACCCGTGCAGACTCTCGATTCTCCTCTCCAGAAAATCGTACTCCGCCAGCAGCTTTTTGTGTTCTTCCGTCTCGGCGAGCAGCTTTTCGATTTCCTTTTTCGTGCCTCGCACGCAAAGACTTCTGAGAAAGCCTTCTCCAGCTCCTCTTTTACTGGCACATCTCCATCGGTAAAATTAATCTGGCGCAGAAAACCGATGTTCTGTTTTCCGCTCATTGTAATCCCGCAGGTCTCGTCACTGTCCAGATTACTCATCTCAATATCCCCGGCAATCAGCCGCAGCAGCGTCGTTTTTCCACAGCCGTTTCTACCGACAATTGCAATTTTTTCTGTGTCGTGAATTTCGAAATTCACACTGTTTAAAATCGTGTCTGCGCCAAACTGGACTCTGGCATTTCTGATCTGATATCTCATGTTTTATACCTTTTCTGTTGTGTGAACCTCACAGTCGGTATTTTCACGGAGTCTGACATGTCGAAAATAGTTCGACTGTGACTTACCTCATGTCAGTGGAGGATACCGATTTTCTCCGCCCGCCACTGCTGTTATGTTTCCTTTAACAATTCATCCCACCGCTTTAGAAGCGGGGGACTTCTTGTCTACTGATGTTAAAATTCTGCTTCCATTATACCGTCTCCGCCCTTCGTTCTCAATGCCAAAAATTTTTTCGAATCAAATTTGGTACGCCTGCGGCATAAAAATATCTCTGTTTTACTGATTTGCTCCAGTAAAACAGAGATATTTAACTTCCTATATATTCCGAAAGTCCCTTACGCAAAAATACTACTCATGAGTAGTATATAATATGCTTCTAAAAAGCTGTTACTGTACGGCTGAATAATGAGCCTTTCTGTTTTTAACATAAACTCCATACTTCTTTCTCCCATCGAACTTTCTTTACACTCGTCCCTCATTTATTTACAATTTCTATTTCAGATTGCAAAACTCATCCGCCGTCAGCTCATAGTCGACAGAAGATTCCATTTCCCCCAGCTGATTTTTCCAGGAATTGTAATGGACTGCGGTTTTGCGGAAGCCGAGTTTTTCGTAGACATGCTGTGCTCTTGTGTTTTTGAGGTTGGTATCAAGAAAAATAACGTTGGCTCCCATGCGGAACATTTCTTCTATGAGCATGCTCAGTACAACTCTTCCAATGCCTTTTTCCTGGTAATCGGATTCGCAGATTTTGATTCCGATTTCATATCGATGATTTTCGAATACATAGAAACTCATTTCGCCGATTCGCACATCGTTGTATTCTATGATGAGTCTTCGTCTTGTTTCATCGCTGTCGTCGGCAATCTGTTTTTCAATTTCCGCTGCGCTTGTCCCAAGCCCGTTTGGAAATCCGGCGTGGGCCATGACGGTTCCATCGTTCCACCAGACGACTAATTGTTCACAATCTTTCTTTTCAGCATTTCTAATGCACAGCTGATTGTATTTTATGTTCATTTCTTCTCTCTTTCTCTGCAATCACTTACAGCTTAGACTCATACCATTCCTCCGCCGTTTTCTCAAATCCGATCGACTGGAACATGCGCTGGCTTTGTCCATTAAAAGAATAAATATTGGCTTTTACCCGCTCCATTCCCTTTTCTCTTGCAAGCTTCAGCATCTCCAGAACGCACCGTCTTCCAATATGCTGATTCTGGTATTCTTTACAGACAACGACAGCGATTTCACTATTCTCTCTCAGCGAAACATCTCCCACCAGCACGCCCTTATATTCTATATAATAGCAGTCACCGTGCGCGGTAAGATAATCATACATCCGATGCAACAGCTCCACATCATACGGCTTCTCCCGGTTGTCCACCTGCTTACACACGTCCAGATCCTGATACCACGGAAGAGAGGCCTCGTCATTCCTGTAATATGGGATCAGCCGGAGTTCATTGTCTATGATTCGTTCGGTCATTTTGGTTTGGCTCCTTGTTTTTGATCTTAAAGTGCTGCAATTTCCTCTGCAATTTCACAGACACTCTTATTACTCGTATCAATTTTTACCGTATTAAGTACCTGATACATCTGAATTCGTGCAATGCTTTTGTCCATAATCTCTTCCGTACGAATCTTATTTGCGATGTCGGATAATAACCGCTTCCGCAAATTTGCTTCATCCACGATCAGCGAAATTTTAATCACTCTGCATTCTTCCGTGTCCAGCTTACTGACGATTTCATCAACAATACTCTGCTCATGCATCACCCAGCAGAAAATAACGTTTTCATAAGTGCTGCAATGCAGAAAGTTATTCAGCAGATAACAGATGTTGTCCATCACCATCTCTTTCGTCTCATCCGTCACCTGAAACGGATCGGCGTCCCAGCACCAGTCGCCGTCAAGAAAAACGCTGTTCGCCAGATCTTTTTCAGCTGCTGACTTACCGTCGTCTTGCCAACGCCCATCGCTCCGCCGATCAAATATACTGTTTTCATTTTTCTCTCCCCATAACACGAATATCCGAAAAAACATCATTTTCAAAAAGATTTCAAATCCCTCTGCCGGCTGAAATCTGTCGTTCAGGATTTCTTTTCCATGGAAAGATATTTTTCTTACTTTGTTTGCCGCATCCTTCACCTCGATCTCACAATACGAAAGTAAATATGCGCAGATTGCCGTTGCATGAGAAACCACGAGTGCTGTTTCTCCTTCTTCCATCTGTCCGACGATAGAATCGATCGCTGTTTTCATCCGCACCTTCACTTGATTTAACGATTCCCCGCCCGGATTGCGAAAATCATAATCTTCGTACTGCTTTAGCCAGAAATCCTCCCTGGCATCCCCGATCGTTCTTTCATGCAGCTCCTTCCACAATGACCAGGTGATCTGCGATGAATTCAGCCTGTTTCTATTGCTCTCCGATAGGGTGAAGAAAAGCATCTGTCTACCTTTGAAAAATGTTTTGTTTTGATACAGCAAGTGCTTTTCCCTTTTCCGATAAAGGAATCCTTTCATTCGGCATATCTCCTTTTTCCGGGATAGAATGCCGCATTAAAAATATCTTTTTCATTTTTATCTCCTTCGACAGAATATTTTATTCGGTTATCATTGACTCGGTTGTAACCGAGTAAAATAATACATCTGCTCGAAAAGTGATTTGACTTATTTCTCTTTCCGAAATGTAATCACAAACGCCCCTTGATCTGCATGGAGGTCGCCATATAATCGTATGTGACGAGTTCCCATCCTTCTGCGGCTCTTTCGTTGATGCTTTTGTCCAGAATTGCAAGGTCGGCTGCATCGGCTTTGTCTGAGAACCATTTTGTTCCTACGGTTAAAAGTTCCACGAGTTTATCCATCAGCTGCGCTCTCTCCTGCACTTCCTGTATTCTGATCTCACTCATCTTCCTTCCACAGCTTTCCTTCCTTATAATGCTTCCTGCAGAGCGCCACATAACTCTCATTCGATCCAAGGAAAATCTGCGCACCTTCCCGCACGATTTTTCCGTTTGCATATCTCGTATTGCACTGTGCACGTTTTCCGCACCAACAGACCGTCGGAACTTCCTCGATAACGTCGGCGATCTCCATCAGCCGCATGGATCCCGGAAACAGACGGGTCCGGAAATCGGCACGCAGGCCGTAGCAGAGCACCGGGATCTCGTAAAAATCTACGATATCCGAAAGCGTATCAACCTCCTCCGGTAAAGGAACTGCGCTTCGTCGATCAGGATCGCGTCCACTTTATTTCCATGATACCGGTATTCCTCGCTGTCTGCGCTCCACGTTTTCGAAATTTCTTCTAAAAATTCATCCACGTACTCCGCCGGTGCTTCCAGCCCGATGCGGGATTTGATCTCATGCTCTCCGTCGCGGTTGTCCGTCCGCGGTTTCAGCAGAACTGCATACTGTCCGCGCTCCTCGTAATTGTAGCGAACCATCAAAATATTAGCAGATTTCGAACTGCCCATGCGCCGTAGCGGAAATATAATTTTGCCATTGTTTTTCGTCCTTTTGTCTTTTTTCTTATTCTTTCAGTTCTTTCCGTAAAAATGATACTCAATCCGCCCAAGAACCTGATCATTCTCCATAGCAAGAATGGATGTTGTATTCTGATAGAAGGGATCTTTTACTCTTCTTCGCAGCCCTTCCCGATCCACCGCTTCCACATGCATCATCTCCGGCTCTGCCCCCATTTTTTTCTATAACAGAAAACTACCGACAAACCTGCTTTTATGGATAGTTTCTTCAATTTTTATTATAACCGATCCCACTCTGTTTTCCAATTAAAAAGGCAGAAGAAATGAAACCTTTTATCCTGTTTCCATTTCCTCTGCCTTTCTTACATTTCTTTCCTCTTCTGATTCCTCTTCTTCCGCAGGTTCTCTTTCTTCTGCCGGATTTCCCCGCCTCCTGTTCGCTGCTGATGCGTATGGTTTTCACGACGAAGAGTTTTCCTTCATCCGAATGTTCATGCGGGCTTTGCCTTTCAAATATCCGTGCTCCGGGCACCAGGCTACGCAGTAGTAGTTTTTCCCGCCGGCCGAAAACCAGCGTAAGCGTTTTCTTGCCGTTTTCCCGCAGATGCAGCAGTGCGTGCTGCAGACCTCGCGGTCGTGCATGGCTTCTTCTTTTGTGTCGAATTCGCGGGAGATGAATTTCGTGTAGCCATTATAGACGGCGTGGATCTCCTCTTTTTCGATTTCGGGTTCTGATATACGTCGATCGAGTCGTACGCCAGCACAACATCCATATCGATGCGTGCAAAAATGTCGGCCGTATATTTTGCATCCGAAAGCGCCTGATGAAAATGCTCGTCCTTCGGGAGATGGAGGAAGTCGGCGGCGTACTCGAGCGCCCGGCGGCTCTTCATCGTTTCGTACTGGATCGCGAACAGTTTCTGTACATCGTAAAAATGAATCGGCCCGCGGATCAGCGACAGGAGGTTATAAAATTTCATGTTCCGCTGGAGCTCCGTCAGGTCTCCCGGTCCCCAGGTGCCGAACATGCACGCACCGCCGGAGAATGCAAAAAATTCCTGCACGGCCTGCGCAAATGGGATTCCGTTCTGCAGATCCTCTTCTGTCAGTCCGACGACCTCGCGCGTCCGGTGATGGAGATGCTGGTAGACCACCGGTTTTACAATCCGGTGAAACGTTCCCACCACATTCCGCTCACCATCCATCTTCACCGCGCCGATCTCAATAATCTCAAACGGCAGCTTCGGGTTCTCTTTTTCCTTTTCCATAGGGACACTGGTTCCATTCCAGGTCAAAAATCACATAGTCCATTGTATTGTCAATCCTTCATTCTGTGTCGTCTGTCCCTATTATAAATGATTTTGATATAATGAGCAACTATCTGGCAATTCCATTCTCTGCCCATTCTGGCAATTTTCTTCCTGTGCATTACATTTCCCATTCATTTCATCCTGTTCTCTTTCAAACTTAACGCTTCTTTTATTGAAATCCCAGGGTAAATCCGATATAATATTTTTAACTCTGGCCTTCGTTTTTACTCAAAAAATCACCTGAAAAAGCCGGAAATATTACGAATTTAGATGAGCATCCGATATGAAAACAAAATTAACGCAAAAACAGATTCGATTTCAGGCGCTTCTGCTGTTTTTTATTACATTTTTTCTTGCCGAGCTCTGCGCCGTTTTTCTGTATCAGAATCAGTTAAAGGAAGCAAAGCTGAAAGCTGACTATACCGCACAGACGACCATCGGCCGCGTGAAATCGCAGTTAAACCATTATCTTGCCGAATCCAATCTGATGAAACACATGATTGAAGCCGGTTATACCGTCAATGACGAAGAGTTTTCCGTCCTCTCCTCGCTGATGCAGGACGACCAGAATGTCATCAAAGCACATGAGCTTGCAAAGGACGGCATTGTCACACTGATTTATCCGATGAGTGGAAACGAAGCCGCACTCGGACTTAACATGCTCGAGCATCCTGCCCGGAAACAGGAAGCACGCCTTGCCAAAGAGAGCGGCGAATACACGATTGCAGGACCGTTTGAGCTGCAGCAGGGCGACATCGGAGCACTGCTCTTTGACCCGATTTATACCACCGATGCCAACGGTGACCAGACCTTCTGGGGCTTTTCGATTCTCGTTCTCGACTGGGAATCGTTTCTGAACGAAATTGAACTGGATACACTGGAAGAAGCCGGCTACACCTACGAACTCTGGAAAATTTCTCCGACCACCGGCGAACACGTTTCCATCGCACACTCCGGCAATTCCCGGCGTTCCGATGCCATCGAAGTTCTCTGCACCGTGCCGAACGACACCTGGCATTTTGAAATTGCACCGAAAAACGGCTGGCTCAGTCCGCTGCAGGTTTTTGTTTCCTTTGCACTCGGGCTCATCCTTTCCCTGCTTACCTCTATTGGTTTTCTGCAGTTCCAGATGCGCCGCTATAGAGACGAGGTTCACGCAGCAGAACTGGAAAAAGCCGTACAGGAAGCACAGTCTGCCAACGAAGCAAAAACACGTTTTCTGTTCAACATGAGCCACGACATCCGAACCCCGATGAATGCCATCATCGGTTTCTCGGATCTGCTGGAAAAGCACATCGACGAGAAGGACCGCGCGGTCGACTACATTGCAAAAATCAAGTCCTCCAGCAGTTTTCTGCTCTCCCTGATCAACTACGTGCTTGAGATGGCGCGCATTGAGAGCGGTAAGGCCTCGCTGAAAATCGAGCTCGGCAGCTACAGCGAGCTGATCAATTCCCTGAATGCAGTGTTTGAGCCTTCGTTAAAAAGCAAAAAGCTTTCCTATCTCTGTTACAACACTGTGGAACACGATGCCATCCTCTGCGACCGGACAAAAATACGGGAGATTCTGCTGAATATCATCAGCAACTCCATCAAGTATACGCCGGAGGGCGGAAAAATTTCCGTAAAAATCGAAGAGACACCGGCACCAAGGAAGGGCTTTGCCTCCTACCGCATCACCGTGAAGGACAACGGCATCGGCATGAGCAAAGAGTATCTGCCGCATATTTTTGAAGAATTTACAAGAGAACATTCCTCCACCGAAAGCCACATCACCGGAACCGGCCTCGGCCTTCCGATCGTCAAATCCCTCGTGAATCTGATGGGCGGAACGATCGATGTGGAAAGCGAACTCGGTGCCGGAACAATAACTACGGTCTGCCTCACGTTTGGACTTCCGACCGAAGAACAGCTTGCGGCTCACCAGCATAAAGACGAGATTTTCGGCAGTCCCTGCAGACGCTTTCCGAAAAACGCGTGCTGCTTGCCGAGGATAATGACCTGAATGCAGAAATTGTACTCACCGTTCTGGAAGAAAACGGCATTCACGCCAAGCACGTAAAAGACGGCGCCCTCTGCTTAAAAGCAGTCCAGAACGCACCAGAAGATTATTACGATGTTATTCTGATGGATATTCAGATGCCGAACATGAACGGCTATCAGGCCGCAGAAGCGATCCGTGCACTCCCGGGAAAACGCGGGGAAATCCCGATTGTCGCCATGACGGCAAACGCGTTTGAAGAGGACCGCCGAAAAGCACTGGAATCCGGCATGAACGCCCATATCGCGAAACCCGTTGACGTTTCGGTTCTTCTCGAAACACTTTCCAGGTTTTCATAACCTTTACAGATTTTTTTAAATTCATCGACGATCAGAACCGTTCCCGTAAAGAGAACAGCTCCTTTTTTCATGCGCCGCAGCGGACGCTTTTATTTCTCGTTTTTCAGCAGCTCCAGGTTTTTGGAGATCAGCTCGCATCTCTGTTTTACGCAGTCCGGGGATCTGTGCGGATCCTGCGGTGTGTTGAACAGATAGTCCTCGAGTTTGTCGATTGTGGTGGTTGCTACATGCATTCTTGTATCGCAGGATGCATAGTAGATGTAAACCTCTCCGTTCTCACGCGCAATCGCGCCGTTTGTAAATACAACGTTGGAAACGTCTCCGACTCTCTTTCCAAGCGGAACAAGGAATACACCGGATGGCTCAGCGATCACTTTGGACGGATCATTTAAGTCAGTTCCAAATACATAGAGAACATAACGAAGGCCTGCTGCTGTATTTCTTACACCGTGTGCAATGTTGATCCAGCATTTCTTACCTCGGATCGGCACTGCTCCAGCACCGTTTTTGGACTCGGTCAGGGTATGATAAATACGTTTGCTGATGATCTTCTCCTCGTCGATGACAGCATGTGTGATATCGTCGCAGAGTCCGAAGCCGATTCCTCCGCCGCTTCCTGTTTCAATGAAACCATCCATCGGGCGTGTGTAGAAGGCATATTTTCCGTCTACGAACTCCGGATGCAGAACAACGTTTCTCTGCTGCGGAGAACGTAAGGTTTTCAGGTTGTTCAGACGCTCCCAGTTCTTCAGGTCTTTCGTTCTTACGATACCAGCCTCAGCAACAGCCGCGGACAGATCCGGATCGTTTTTGTCCTTGCTCTCAGAGCAGAACACTCCGTAAATCCAGCCGTCCTCGTGCTGGGTCAGACGCATGTCATAAACGTTGGTTTCCTCTGCGCAGGTATCCGGCAGCACAACCGGGTAATCCCAGAAATGGAATCCGTCGATACCAGTATCACTCTCTGCAACAGCAAAGAAAGATTTTCTGTCATTACCTTCCACACGGACAACGAGATAATACTTTCCATTCAGATAAATCGCGCCGGAGTTCATCACAGCGTTGATGCCGAGACGCTCCATAAAGTACGGATTCGTCTCCTCATCCAGATCATATCTCCAGTGAACCGGAGCGAACTCTCTTGTCAGCACCGGATACTCATAGCGGTCATAAATACCGTTGTAAAAATCTGCTTTTGTGTTCTTTCTTGCCACAAGGCGGTCTACCTTGGCTTTTTCCACATAATACTGTTTATTCAGCATCTTTTAACCTCCCAATTCACTTCCATACACATATAAAGTTTTTGCCGTCCATTGTGATATGGGCATTTCCACGGTTCTACGATCGGCTCATGGATCGGGCTTCCGTCTGCATTCACGCACCAGAACCACTCAGACCCCTCTCGTTTATCGATCACATATTCCTTGATGTAGCCCCAGATGTCTTTTGCCGCATCGAGATACTTTTTGTTTCCTCCGGTTTTTTCTGCCATGCATTTAAAAATCCAACGACAGCTTCTGCCTGTACCCACCAGACTCTTGTGGTATCATCCACACCGCGCTCGCACTCATTCATCAGCGAATGATTTTTTGTATGCCGTATTGTAGATATTTTCCGCAATCTCTCCGGTGATCGGCAGCAGTTTTTCCCCGGTAAGCCGGATCGCCGAGCACTTCTGTACCCCGGTCGATCAGCCAGGAAGTCTCGATATCATGGCCATAAGAATACAGATCAATCAGCGTATTCCATGTCCGGTCGAAGAATACTTCCTGACGGCCTTTTTCTTTGTTATATACTTTATCCGCGAAGAGATCCATCATAAAGCGGAGACGGTCACCGGTAAACGGATCCTTTGTCACGCGGTACAGCTCGGTATATGCTTCGAAAACATGCAGCAGCGTATTCATGGTCTTCTCTGCCATGACGCCGTTCTCCGAGAGCTTTTCATTGCTCTCCGGCTTGAAATCGCGGGTAAATGCCTCGAGATAACCGTACTCGTCGGTGCAGTGTGTCTCGATGATCTGCTGCAGCGATTTTGCCAGCTCCAGCGCCTCGGTGTCGCCCGTCGCATCAAAATACGTAGACAGCGCATAAATTGCAAATGCCTGATTGTACGTATGCTTTGTCGTATCGAGCGGCTTTCCGTCGTAGGTGACAGACCAGAACACGCCACCGTACTGGCGGTCCACACGCCTGTTTCATAAAGCGGTACGCATGCTCCGCATCGGCGCGCAGCTTCTCGTCCTTTAAGGTCAGGTACGCATTCGAGAAAAACCAGAGAATTCTGCTGTTTAAAGATGCAGCCCTTCTCATACGTTTTCTGCACGTTCAGATCAAAGTCCTGATAGCCGTAAAATCCGCCGTATTCCTCATCTCTTAAGCCCTCCCAGAACGGAATGATCCGTCCAGTAAGCTCCTGCTTTACTTCCTTTGCCAAAGACTGCATCTTTTCTTTCCTTCTTTCTTATCTTCTTCCAATTTCGGTGTCAGACTCGCGTACGACACTGTTTTTCTTGATATAATCTACAATCAGATCTACGGTTGTGAATGCCAGTCCTACATACGTATCGGCTGCGCCGTAGTAGATCGCGATCTTTCCGGTCTCTGCATCGTGAATGGTTGCGCACGGGAAGGTTACGTTCGGAACGAAGCCTCTCTCCTCATACCACTCTTCCGGTGTCAGAAGGAAGTTCTGGCAGCGGTATTTTTACGATGGACGGATTCTCTTTGTCGAGGATTGCGCCGCCGATGCTGTATACATAGCCATTGCAGGTGCCGCTTACGCCGTGGTAGAACAGCAGCCAGCCTTCACTGGTTTCAATCGGAGCAGCACCGCCGCCTTTAAGGACTCCCACCACTCCGGGCTCTTGCTCATGACGTGGCGGTGTTTGCCCCAGTACAGCATATCCGGGCTCTCGGACAGGAAGATGTCACCGAACGGTGTGTGGCCGCTGTCGCTTGACGGGACAGCATCACGAAGTTGCCGTTGATTTTTCTCGGGAAGAGAACGGCATTTCTGTTGAATGGAAGGAATGGATTCTCCACACGTACGAAGGTTTCAAAATCTTTTGTTTTTGCCATTCCGATGGCTGCACCGTAGAAGTCCTGGCACCAGATGATGTAGTAGGTATCTTCTACTTTTACAAGACGCGGGTCATATGCGTAAACCGGCATGAACGGTTTGCCTTCTTCGTCAACGAACTGGATTTTGTTCTCATCGAAATTCCAGTGGATCGCATCTTTGCTTCTTCCAAGGTAGATATACGGGATTCCGTTTGTCTGCTCACCACGGAATACTCCGATGAACTCGTCGCCGTACGGCATAACGGCGCTGTTGAAGATTCTTGCTACTTCCTTCACCGGATTTCTTCCGATGATCGGATTCTCGCTGTATCTCCATACCGGTGCACCGGAAAATTCAGCCGGGCCTTCCTGCCATGGCATATTTTTGACAGCATCTCCAATAATTTTAACTTCGCTCATTTTTTGAAACCTCCATGAAAAATATTGTTTGTTTATGAGTTGTACTTTGTTTTTTAAGTTTCTGTTAGTGGACAGAATCTTGTTTTTTAATTCTTTTTTCTCCGAACCGCCGTGTTTTATCACCCTCACGCCCAGTCCTTTAGCTTAATTTTAACATAGATGATTAATTTTTCAACTGGAAATTACTTAAAAAATAAGTTCCGTTAGATACTGTCAATTTTTAAGTGACTTTGTTGTGTAATATGTACAAAAAAACGGGGCATTTCAAAATGCCCCGTTTCTTAATTTATAATTCAGTTATAAAAATCAAAGCTTTACGCTCTCTTTCGGCACCAGCTGTCCAGAGACAATTTCCATATTTTTGCCGGATGCCGCGCCGCGGATCTGCTTCAGCGCTTTTTCGAGCGCTACTTTTACCATCGCCTTCGTATTGATCTCATACGAAGTGATCTTGAGATCCGGGAAACCCGGATACAGGTAATTGTCGAAGCCGACAACGGAAACGTCCTCCGGCACGGAGATGCCGCGTTTTTCCAGCTCGAGCATCAGAAGGCCGGCGGTCAGGTCGCAGTTGCAGACGAACGCTTCCGGCATCTGTTCCGGGAGATGAATTTCGATCTGGCCCCGCTCATCACGGTCCTCCAGAATCCATTCCGCCGGTGTCACATCGCGGTGTTCCAGAACAGCCTTGGAAAAACCGCAGTACCGATCCATGATACTGCTGGAAAAATGAATCGAACCGACAAAAGCCAGCTTTGTAAGGCCATGCTCATACAGGTATTCCGTCATCAGATACATTCCGTGAAAGTTATCTGCGATCACGGCATCTTTTGCCAGCTCATTGTCGTAGAAATCCAGAAATACGATCGGAAGATCCACGTTTTTCTTTAGATAGTGGATGTAATCGCGGCTCGTGTCTCCCATCAGGATCAGCGCATCGACGGTCTGCTCCTTGGCGATGCACGGCACGATCATCTCATCTTCCATCTCCTGTTTCAGGATCTCCACGGTCACCATACAGCTCTTTTCCGTCGCCGCCAGTGCCATCTCCTGATACATTTTCCAGTAAAATGTCGTATACTCTGCCAGATACCGTTCCGGAATCACCACTCCGATGCAGCGCAGGCTTTTTCCCTGTGTATTTCTCGCTCCGCTTCCCGGCTGGCGGTATCCCATTTCCTTTGCAATTTCCAGAATCCGGGCGCGCATCTCATCGCTGACCCCTTTCTGTCCTGTAATCGCGTTATGCACGGTGACGGCGCTGACGCCCGCCACCTTTGCAATATCTGCCAATCTTACTTTTGCCATATATGTTACTCCTTAGTCCACTGCGATAAAGTGATACAGTCTGCTGACGAAATCGCCCCAGAAATCTTTCATGCGGAATCCGGCATTCATCAGCATCTCGCCGCTGTAAACCTCGTCGGTTCCTTCCAGACGGTATTTTTTCGCCGGATCGAAGCCGCGCAGGCGTACCTTGCGGGACGGCATATTTACCTGTGCCAGCACCTGTACGTAAGTTACAAGCACTTCGTTTTTATCCTCAGAAGCTACTGCCCAACAGTCGGATCTGTGGTTTTCACGGTAGGAAAGAATACGATAATACTCTCCATCGCGGATCAGTTCATGATATTTGTGATACATCGCGGTCTGCTCCGGAATCAGTTTTCTCTCCTCCTCCGGCAGCTTTGTGATATCGAGCTCATAGCCAAATGTTCCAGCCAGTGCCACATGGCCTCTCGTTGTAAACGGAGTTACACGGCCAACCGTGTGGTTCGGGCATACGCTGACGTGTGCACCCATTGCGCAGAGCGGGTAAATGAGGGCGGTTCCCTCCTGGATTTCCAGACGCTCGATCGCATCGGTGTCATCGGAGCACCAGATCTGCGGGCTGTAGTAGAGCATTCCAGGATCGAAACGTGCACCGCCGCCGGAGCAGTTCTCGAGAAGCAGCTCCGGGAACTCCTGTACCAGACGCTCCTGCATCGCGTACATGCCGAGCACGTAGCGGTGGAACAGCTCCTGCTGGGAATCCTCATCGAGATAGGTGCTGCCGAGATCGCTTAACTGGCGGTTCATATCCCATTTTACGTATTTGATGTTTGCACTGCGCAGGATTTTTGCCACACATTCATACGCATAATCCTGCACTTCCGGGCGGGAGAGATCCAGCACGTACTGGCAGCGGATCTCAGTCGCTTCTCTTCCCGGAATCTGAATCGCCCATTCCGGGTGCTCCCTGTACAGATCCGAATCCGGGGAGATCATCTCCGGCTCGAACCAGATACCGAATTCAAGACCGATTTCATTCACTTTGTCAACCAGATTTTTCAGGCCGCCTTTGATCTTCTCTTCGTTGACAACCCAGTCACCGAGGGAAGAATCGTCTTTATTTCGTTTTCCGAACCAGCCGTCATCCATAACAAGCATCTCGATGCCGTCTTTTTTTGCCTCTCTTGCGATATCGAGGAGTTTATCGGTATCAAAATCAAAGTAAGTTGCTTCCCAGTTGTTAATCAGAATCGGGCGTTTTTGTGGTTGTACGGGCTGCGGATCATATGTCTGCGATAAAATGCATGGTAGGAACGCGTCATTTTGCCAAGTCCCTCGGCAGAGTAGACCATAACAACCTCCGGCGCCTGGAATTCATCGCCGGCTTTTAAATTCCAGCAGAACTCCTCCTGGTTGATACCCATGACCATGCGGACGGTGTCGAACTGGCATCTCTCGACCTGGCCGATGAAGTTACCGGAGTATACGAAATGCATCGCATAAATCTCGCCGCGCTCCTGATCGGTTCCCGGTGTTACCATTGCCACGAACGGGTGCTCCTGATGGCTGGATTCACCTTTTCCGGAGGAAACGAGCTGTTTTCCGTAGCGGAGCGCACCCTGCTGGATGTGGCGTTCTCTTCCCCAGGATCCGTGAAGGGAGATCATCTCGAAGTCTTCGTTGTCCATGTCGAGGCAGGCACTGTAGATTTTCTCTACCTTCAGCGCTTCACTGCCTTCATTCTTCACGCGGACGCTTCGGGTGATAACGTTTTCTTTTGTAAAAACAGAGTAGGAAAGGACAACAACAAGTCAAGAACATCGGATCTTTGCAGGTGATTTCCAGAGTTTCTACTTCGTCCTTCGGTTCCAAAAGAAGCCGGAAGACCGGTCAGCGGGCGTTTTCCTTTGAAAATTTCATGGGAATCAAAAAATCTCACATCCCATACGGCCCTGTGCATTTCTTATATTCAGACAGCTCTCACGGTAATCGCCGACTCCTCCGGTCGGGTACTCCATTGGAAAACGGTCGAGGAACGAAGATTTCTCTCTCTTATTGACGGACGGGGTGAACGGCGGCTCGTCCATGCGGAGCGGATACAGATCCGGCTCTCCGTGCAGAAGGGGTCCGTAGTAAACGTGTCCGACGTAGCCTTCCGGACTCAGACCGATCACATACGTCGTTTTCTCTGTATTTAACTGAAAAAAGCTTTTTGTCATCATAATATAAAATCGCCATTTTCTTCTCCCTTGTCTGAAGGCAGCTGCCATCCGCCGCGCCGATTTTCTGCCAAAAAACCCCGCCCGCCGGGCTGAGGCCTTTTTTGTTTCTATATCACACAGCGTTTAAGCAGTTACCATTGCATTTTTTAATTTTTCCAGTTTCTTGTCTGCATCTTCAAGGGATGTGCCTTTTACGCCGAAATAAATTTGATCTTCGGCTCGGTACCGGATGGGCGTACGCAGCACCATGCGTTATTTTCCAGCTCATAGTAAAGAACGTTGGAGGACGGAAGTCCGGTTGCGCTCTTCTCGCCGCTTACGAGATCCACTCGTACGTCTGCTTTGTAAGCGCGTACGGCAAGAACCTTTGAAGCCGCCCAGCTCTTTCGGCGGGTTCTCGCGGAAGTTGGTCATCATGGTCTGGATCTCTTTTGCACCGTCGATACCTTTTAAGGTCATCGTTGCAAGACCCTCTTTGTAGTAGCCGTACTCCTCGTACATATCCACCATGGCATCCCACAGTGTCTTGCCCTGCTGTTTGTAGTATGCAGCAACCTCGCAGAGCATCATGACCGCCACGCACGCATCCTTGTCTCTCGCGTAGGTTCCGGCCAGACAGCCATAGCTCTCTTCCACACCAAATACATAGTTGTGTGCACCGCTCTGCTCAAAGAATTTGATCTGCTCGCCGATGTATTTGAATCCGGTCAGAACTTCGATCAGTGCCACGTTGTAGGCTTTTTGCGATTGCTTTTGCCATATCTGTGGTAAATCGTCTCCACGAGCGCCGGGTTCTCCGGCATGGTTCCGTTCTTGGTGCGCTCACGCAGGAATATACTCTGCGATCAGCATACCGGACATGTTTCCGGTGAAGCTTACGTACTCGCCGGTCTTGCTGTCTTTTGCATAAACGCCGAGACGATCTGCATCAGGGTCGGTTGCAAGGATGATGTCAGCGTCTACTTCTTTTGCCAGTTTCAGCGCCAGTGTCCATGCTTTCTCGTCTTCCGGATTCGGGTAAGCCACCGTCGGGAAGTTTCCATCCGGCACTTTCTGCTCTTTTACAACGTAAACCTGATTAAAGCCAAGCTCGCGCAGAACGCGGCGTACCGGCACATTTCCGGTTCCGTGAAGCGGTGTGTAGACGATCTTCATATCTTTTGCCGCATCTTTGATGATTTCCGGATGAATGCTCTGCTCTTTTAATTTTTCGACGTAACGGTCATCAAAATCGGTTCCGATGACCTGGAACAGGCCTTCTGCTCTTGCATCATCTTCTTCCATCGTTTTAACGGCAGAAAACTCGGTTACTTTTGCTACCTCCGCGAGGATGTTTTTGTCGTGCGGCGGTGTAATCTGTGCGCCGTCCTCCCAGTATACTTTGTAGCCGTTGTACTCTCTCGGGTTGTGGCTTGCGGTAATGACGATACCGGAAATGCAGCCGAATTCACGGACAGCAAAAGAAAGCTCCGGTGTCGGACGCAGGGACTCGAACAGATACGTTTTGATTCCGTTTGCATTCAGGCAGAGTGCTGCTTCGCGTGCGAATTCCGGAGACATTCTTCTGGAATCGTGTGCGATGGCAACTCCTTTTTCCTGTCCGTTCTGGGAAATGATATAGTTTGCAAGTCCCTGTGTCGCCTGTCTTACGGTGTAGATGTTCATACGGTTGGTACCCGCTCCGATAACGCCGCGCAGTCCGCCGGTACCGAACTCAAGCTGACGGTAGAAACGGTCTTCGATTTCTGCCTCATTTCCTTCGAGTGCTTTCAGCTCTTCTCTGGATGCCTCATCAAAATATGGATCATTGCACCATTTTTCATATACTTCTCTGTAACTCATGTTTGTTATCCTCCCTGTCTGTTGTACTTTATTTAACTTAAGACAGCAGACTTTTTTCTGGATTTAAGCTCGTTTCATTACAGCTTAAAGTTACCATTTATTTAGTCTGCCGTCAACTTAAAAATTAATTTATTTTTTCTAATTCTCTTAGTTCCTGATAAAGCTCTTTTTAGATCACTGAGAACCTGTACTTTTCCTTTTGCGCTCTGCGGTGCTCCAGGCTTTTCGTCAGTTCCATGACAGCTTTCATATAGCAGGCATGATCCTCTCTTAACCGGCCATACCTTCCGCAGCGTTCCGCGCAGACGGTACATCATATTTTTCAGTGCTCCGTACAGATTTTCACTCTTCTCATCCGTCCATAGTGCTTCGGTTAACTGTTCCAGTGTTACGATATGGTTTTTGTTGCAGATCATATAAACCAGCAGCTTTGTGATCATCGGGGAATGAATCGCTTCCTCGTTGAGGCAGCGTGTTTCATCGTACATGCTGAATCTTCCAAGCAGCTGTACGCGAATCATAAAACATCGTCTCCTTCTAAGAACTCAAGCTCTTTTTCGGTCTGAATTGCCGGCAGTGCACTGTATTTCAGATTCTTTGCCCAGCCTTTTTCTCCTCGGAGAAGCGCTCGCTGATTCTCTTGTAGACGAGTTCGCATCCTCTCTGGTTGCCGCCCTGCAGCAGAATCACATACTGGGACGGGCTGTATTTTGCAAAGAAATCGGAATGACGCAGGCTGCGTTTCATTACCTGAAGCAGCTTTTCGGACATACGGTCAAGGCGCGGACCGCCTTTTGCCGGGTAACCTTTTCCGTCTGTAATGGTGCACAGCATCAGCCACGGCATCTGTCCGTTCAGCTCGGACATACGGTAAACAAGTCGGTAGCAGTCACGGAATCCGGCGAGGGAACAGAAGAATGCTCCGCCCTTTTCTCCCGGGCTCTCCTGAAGATCTGCCTGTACCTCTTCGATCACGCGGTGTCTGCTGCCCATGCGGCTTCCCAGATAGCGATACTGCTCCACCAGTTTCTCGCTCGGTGTAACGCCAAGCTCTTCAAAGTAATGTTTCGAGGTCTGCTCGTACAGTTTCATGGCCTCTTTGTATCTCTCCAGGCCGATCAGCGCCTGCATCTGGACTGCCTGCCACTCGTCGAACGGATACAGTTCGGAAGCAACAGAAGTCAGTTTCTGCAGCTCATCGAACTCCTCGTTTTTCAGAAGATACTCACTTACTTCTTTCAGTGCATCGGAATATACTTTTTTCAGCTGCGCGCGCTCCGCCTGTACCCACTCTTCCTCGCCGAAATCTGCAAGGAACTCTCCGGTGTACAGCTCCAGCGCTTCGATCATCTGATCCATGCGCGCTTTCTCGTCTGTCTCTTTTCCTGCTTCCAGGATCTTATTTTTTGATATCAATCGCATCTACCTCGACCGGCATCGGGCTGGTCCAGTGGTAAACGCCTTTCTGTGTATAAATGTACTCAAACTGCGGAAGTCCTGCCTCGACAAGGCTTCTTTTCAGGCGATGCACGCCGACACGCAGGCTGTTTGCCGCGTCCGCCACATCTTCTCTTCCGTATGTGCTCTCCAACAGTCTTCCTCTGGAAATTCCATTGTCCTTGTTATAGAGGAAAATCTGCAGAAGTCTCATCGATTTTGTTGCCATTGTTTTCCGGAAGGAAATCGGCTGGTCGCCGTACTCCAGGAAAAAACTTCCCATCATGTGTACTTTTAAAAGCGGTAACTGTTCTGTTTGGTTTTTCATTTCTTCGTTCATACTAACTCCTGTATTGCCTGTTGTGCTCTAATCTCTGTTGTCGGTTGCGCTGCGCTCCGCAATCGGCTGCGGTAACGGGCCGGCGGTTCCCTGTTCGTTCATTTCAAAAACAATTACGGACGCCGGATTTCTGTTTTCTATTTTACATCATTTTAATCAAAAAGCCTACTATAAAATGTATAAAATATTAACTTTAACACCGAAAAATTCCTACTTTTTCTTCTTTTGTCTTGTTATCTTTTTGTCAATCCCATCTCATCCGTAAATTGCCCGCATGATTTTAGCCATCAGCCGCCCTGCAGGCGCCGAGAGCACCAGTATTACAGCAAGAGATACCATGCCGCACCCGAGCAGTGCGCGGTTCACAAGTCCCCGTGCTGAGCAGAATCCGAGGCAGAATCCCTTCTTCCAGGGCCAGAACAGCTTTTCCGGTTTCCGGTTGAAAAAATCGAGCACCAGATGGGACAGAAAGCCCACGGCAAAATAAGCGGACACATCCGGGTAGATGATGTCCACGCACGCCGTCAGCAATGCCAGCGCCGCAAATGAATGCATGAAGGAGCGGTGCGGCTGCTGTTTCCCATAGGCGCAGATCAGCAAAAATGCTGCCGTTCCGGCGAGGAGACGCAGCACGCTGCTGTCGCTTGTGAGGCGGCGGTAAATTCCAAGATTCAGTTTATACTCCGCAAGAATTGTGAGCACCGCAACTGCAACTGTTGCCGTAATGATCTTATCGGCATCGCGGTGCGCCTGTGAAGTGCCGACATCAATGTCACTGATCAAACCGCCGATCGCGGCAGCCCCTACACCGGCCACAAGCGCGGGAACCGTCTGCGGCTGTAAAACAGCAAGTGCCGCTACTGTTCCAATAAAAAAATGTGTTCTTCCAAGCATTTGTCTGTTTTTTCCTTTTGTAAAATTTCCTTTATCGTAGCACATTCCCGCCCTTTTATGCAACCGTTTGTTCGATTCTTTTACAACCGTATGGTCCTCTCAGGATCAAAAAGAACCTCCTGCGACCGTTCATCGCCGCAGGAGGTTCTCCTCTGTTTCCGCCTTTATTCCATACTATTTTCAGGTTATCTTATTTCACGTTTTTCCCTTCATTGTATGAATTTTCATTTGACATTTATTACTCATTTGAGTTATATCCTTATGCTTCATATACCAGTTCACCGGCAAGATACGTCCGGCACACCGGAATGTCTTTGATCGTGCTCTCATCCACCTCAAACGGATTCTGACCCAGTACGACGAAGTCTGCCATCATGCCTTCTGCGATCTGGCCTTTCACGTTCTCCTCGAAACTTGCCTCGGCGCTGCGGATCGTGTAACTGTCGAGTGCTTCCTGTACGGTGAATTTCTGATCCGGCAGGTACGGGCCGACATGTGGTCGCGCAGCGTTGTTCTTGTGACAGCACACTGCATGCAGGCGAGGGCATCCGGCAGCTCTACCGGGCAGTCAGTTCCGTTGCTGACGGAGACGCCGTTATTCATCAGCGTCTTCCAGCTGTAGCTTGTGCTCGCAAGCTCTTTGCCGACGCGCTCCTCTACGATATGGTTATCGTAATCGAGGAAGATGCTCTGTGCATAAACGTGAAGATGCATTTTCGCGATTTTTCAAGCTGATCGGCTCTTGTGATCTGGCAGTGCACGATGCCGTGGCGGTGATCTTCCCTCGGGTTTTCAGCAAGAGCTTTTTCATAGGCACTTAACACGCGGTCGAGGCACGCATCACCGATCGTGTGAACTGCAGCCTGCATGCCGTGTGCATTGGCGTAGCCGATCATCTCATCCATGGTTTCCTGGGTGAATACCGGGATTCCGCAGGTGGACGGGTCGTCTGCGTATGGGCGACTGAGGAATGCTGTTCTCGCACCGAGTGCGCCGTCGCCGAGCATTTTCAGCGGTCCGATTTTAAAGCGGTCTGTGCCGATGCCGGTCACATTTCCAGCCTCAACGAAACCTTTTAAGGATTCCAGATCGGTAAAGTTGCTCTGCTCGTAAACGCGGACGGTCAGCTCGCCGGACTCCTCGAGTTCTTTGTATGCTTCGTTGACGGTCTGCCATGGAACGGCGCGGTAAACGCAGTAATCATCACTCTGGCTGCTGGTGACGCCGTAGCTGTTCAGGGCTTTTGCAGGCGCTGCGGATCATATCTTTGATTTCCTCTTTGCTCGGCACCGGAATGCTGTCGTAAACCGGTTCCATTGCATTGTCGAAGAATCTTCCGTCCGGCTCACCGTTTTCCATACCGATCTCTCCGCCCTCCGGCTGCGGGGTATCTGCGGTGACACCGAGGAGTTCCAGCGCTTTGCTGTTGACTACGAGGCAGTGGCCGCACGCTCTCGTCGCGCAGATCGGAACTTCGGTTGATACGCGGTCAAGATCGTAGCGGTTCGGCATGCGGTCCACGTCCGTGAAGTAATCCTGATTCCAGCCGCGGCCCATCAGCCATGCGCCGTCTTTTCGCGGATGCTCTTTCTGGAAGGTGTCGAGGCAGGCGAGCATATCTTCCAGGCTTTCGGTATGTGCGGCAAGCTGCGCTTTCAGCAGGGAGCTTCCGTAATTTAAAAGGTGCATATGGCTGTCGTTAAAACCGCTGCAGACGAATTTTCCGCCGAGCTCTACAACTTTGTCGCCGGCTGCTGCAAGGGCATCTGCCTCTGCGCTGCTTCCGGCGAAAAACAAATTTGCCGTCTTCTACTGCAAACGCTTCGACAAGCGGCAGTTTTCCGGTGTAGACAGCTCCGTTTTTGTAAATTGTTTTCATATCATTATCCTCCTACTGTCATCTAAATTTGATTCTATTCTTTTCTGCCCATTTGCGCAATATACAAATTCAGACACGCCATTCTCATGCGTGTCTGGATTCGCTTTTGAATATTTTTTATTTCGTTTTCTCTTCGTAGAACAGGCAGGCGTTCTTGTCTACCGTGCCCTGGCCGAAGTTTCTTGCTTTGTAGTCTTTCAGCAGTTTGAAATACTGGTTCGAGAGAATCAGGATCACTGCTACGTTAACGAAGGTCGGGATCGCAGATGTGATATCAACGACAGTCCAGATAAAGCCCTGGTTGTTGGTCTTTACCAGATAGATCGTCCACAGTACGCCCGGCAGAGCGCGGACTGCGTAGAAGACTTTCATGACGATATCTTTCATCTTGCCTTCTTTTTTATACAGATGCTCCAGAATTGCCAGATAGTAGGTGAACCATCCGCCGGAAGTCGTTACAGTGAAGATGAGATGACTGCCAGAAGGATGCTTCCAAATTTGCCGAATCCGCTTGCAAATGCACTTAAAGCAAGTGTTCCGCCGTTCGTTCCGTCGGTCCAGTTTCCGCTTAAGATAACGGAAAGTGCGGTGATCGTACAGATAACCATGGTATCAAAGAATACCTCGAAGGATCCCCACAGACCCTGCTCTACCGGATGCGGTGTTTTTGCGGAAGCATGGATCATTGGAGAAGTACCCCATCCAGCCTCATTGGAGTATACGGAACGCGCCATACCCACACGGATAATCTCGCTGACTGCGCAGCCGGCAAAACCGCCGATCGCTGCTGTTCCGGTAAATGCGTTTGTTACGATGGCTGTAAATACGCCAGGAACGCGGTTGATGTTGATGATGATCATGCCAAGTCCCATCAAGATATAAAGAACGCTCATAAATGGAACGAGCTTGCTGAACAGACTTGCGATTTTCTTCGTACCGCCGCTTGTAACGACATAGGTCAGAATGCAGAGCAGAACGCCCATCACGATAACGCCTTCTACTTTGAAGCTTCCAAGATTGATATTCTCAATACCGAACGCACCGGCTACGACCTGAGATGCGGTCAGGTTGGAAGAGGTTACGAAGAAGGTGGAGAAAATACCGATACCGAAGATGAGCGCCGGGATCAGCCACAGCTTGCCCCAGTGGCGCTCCTCGCCAAGTCCGCACTCCATGTAGTAAGTCGGACCGCCGTAGTACTCACCTTTTTCGTTGGTGTGACGGTAGTAGCAGCCGAGGGTAACCTCAACCTGTTTTAATATCATACCAAGCAGAGAAGAAAGCCACATCCACATGATGGCTCCCGGGCCGCCTGCTGCGACTGCGGTTGCAACACCGGCGATGTTTCCGAATCCTACGGTACCGCCGATGGCAGTTGAAATTGCTTCAAATGAGGAAAGCATACCCTTTCCTTCGCTTGCTTCTTTTTCTTTCTGGAACAGTTTTCCGCCGGTTCTCTTCATAATCCAGCCAAAGTGACGGAACTGGAAAAATCCAGAACGAACGGTAAAGTACAGACCGGTCAGAATCATCAGCGCGATCAGCGGCACGCCCCAAAGGACACCGTCCAGCCAGTTAAGAAATGCTATCATGTCAAAATCCTCCCTTTTTTCTTTTCCGGCAACAGTTTTCTTCAGACGTATCCTGTAACACCCGTTTCGTCTTTCGTTCTCCAACCAAACAGATTTCCACCCCTGGAACCTTTTGTCACGGTTCCAACTGCAGTACAATAAAAAAAGAGCAGCGGTCTTCACCACTGCTCCATAAATCTACGTTCATGAAGCAATAGCTCCTCCACCAGTACGGTGAGAGTGCACAGCCTGTTCGACTGTACCCCAACGCAGACAGTTTTTCGGGAACTGCCCCGTTTCGGCGAATGCTCCTTTCCCTGCCCGTCCCAGACCCCGTTGTCTCAGGACAGCTACTCTTAGCCTTCGCGCCTCTATTGCCGAATATGTATATTGACGTATTATCATATGTTTCTTTTCGCCACTTGTCAATCGTTTTTTCGACATTATTTTACAAAAATTTTATATTTTCGAAATTTGTCCCGATTTATTTGAGATTCTCCCAGTCGATTTTTTCGTCCCGGTAAAAATACTCGCGGTCGTGTTCGCCGATTGTGACGCCTGGAACGATGGTGACTTCTGGCTCTTTGGCCGGATCTTCCACATTCGGGTTGTAAATGATTCCTTTTACCATTCATTCTCTGTCTGTCATACCGTCCTCCTGTCTGCTGTAGGATCTAAATAAGTATCCCTTCCAAATGATCCATCTCATGCTGGCAGATCTGGGCTGGCCAGCCGGTGAATTTTTGGCGTTGTTTTTCCAATTCCAGTCGTAGTATTCGATTTCGATGTTCTGGTACCGCTTTGTTTTCCGCACGCCTGGCAGGGAGAGGCAACCTTCTTCTGTTTCGTAGGGGCCGCTTTTGCGGACGATCACCGGGTTGAACATGATGATGTCGCGGAATCCGGCGTTTACGATGATGATGCGTTTTTCACGCCGATCATATTTGCCGCCATGCCGACGCATGCCTCGCGGTTTGCTGCCAGTGTGTCCTGCAGATCTCTTCCCACCTGCAGATCTTCCTCTGTCGCCGGGATGGATTTCTGTCCGAGGAAGAGAACGTCTCTCATAATTGGTTTTACCATTTGTGTTTTCCTTTCTCTTTCGGCCTTAAAGGCCGAAATCGTTTAATTTTCTATTTGAATCCGCATATCGCACGATGTGCATCCGATTACGGTTTTTCCGCCTTTCTGTTCCAATCGTTCTACTGTTCCGCTGCAGAACGGACAGATCCAGTCAATCTGTTTTCCGACTTTGACGGCCTGCATCATGTTGACGAATTTTGTCGTATCTACATTTTTCGAATTGCAATTCTGCGTCCAGTCACCGGAGAGTACTTTTCGCAATTCGCCGTTTTCATTCAGAATAACGGTGTCGCCCTCCTCGATGTTCCAGTCATACAGCATCTGATCCTCCTGGCGGATGCGCGATTCTGTTCCGTTTTCATCTTTCAAAACAACAACTGCCATGACAGGCTCGTCGGCACCGCGCTCCTCACAGCCGAAATCAAGGTCTTCCTCAATTCGCATTACCTGATATTTCATAAAAACGCCCTTTCGTCAAATATAATTCATGCTTTTTGTATTCCACACGGTTTTTGCTGTTACAAAACTTTTTATTCCTGAATCGTAAAAATCACAACCCGCTCCCGGCTGTCCCCGCCCGGAAACAGATCCATACAGTCGATCTCATCGAGAAATTCCAGTTCCGGCACCGTCATCAGATACGAGATATAAGCATCCGACGGGTAATAGAAAAACAGCTGGATCTCCCGCGGATTTTCGTAGTACGATTCCAGCAGTCTTGCCATCGCTTTTCTTAAGATTTCAAGCGAAAACGGGTTAAAAAAATACACCCGGTCCACTTCCACAGGAACGGGAAAATTTTCGGCGCTCTCCAGCACAAACTCCGTCCGCGCACCAGAGGCCGCCGCCTTTTTTGTTTTCCATTGCCTTCGCATAAATCCGGTCATCATACTCCACACCGATGGACTGGCACCGGGTCTGCGCCGATAAGAAGAAATCTACGCGGCCCTTTCCGCATCCGTAATCGAGCAGCGTATTTCCCTTTCGGATCATCCCTGTGTTTGCCATCCGCTCCAGCACGCAGTACGGGGTCGGCTCATACGGATACCGGTACAGATCCGACCGGCTGTCATCCCGCCCCATTGTGTGGATCTGCAGCAGCTTGTCCCAGCGGTTTTCGTTTTTATCCTCTCTCATCGCCCGTCTCCCGATACTGTTCGAATAATTCCAGATACTCCTGTTCCACCGCAGCAAACGGCCGCACCGTGTAGTCCAGCGTGATGTGAAGTTTCGGCGCATCCCCGCCTGCGGTTCCTCAAGCAGATTTGTCAGATCGTACCACAGCAGATCATTGTCGATCTGTTTCATCATCCGCTGCTCCTCCGCCGTCAGATCACTGCCAAGATATTTCTCATAAATCACCGAAAGCAGATGGTCCTCGATCTCGCGGTACCGCGGCATTTCCTGTTTTAATGGCCGCGGCACGTCCGACATGTAGCACTCGCTTGCGTCATGCAGAAGGCACGCCAGCACCAGCCGCCGGGAATAGCCGCGCGCGGCCGCCTCTTTCGCACAGCAGATGCAGTGCTCTCCCACTGACCAGAACGTCGTCACATGGCCGTTTCCGCGGCAGATCATCGGCAGCGCATGCGCAAAATCCTCCACACAGAGCAGCCCCGGATCAGGATGTACGGGATCGAAATGTTTTCTTGTATACGTCGTTATCGTACTCATTCTTTAACCTCGCTGTACGGCTTTACTGCCGGCTGTCCCGCGTGCGGCTCGCCGATGATTTTTTCCATCCAGACCATATCGTACCAGCGGTCGAATTTGTAGCCGCAGTTGTGGAAGGTTCCCACGAGTTCGAATCCGAGATGCGCATGGAACTCGGCGCTGTTTTTCGTCAGATATTCATCCTCGACCTGCGGATAGCCGATGCAGGCGTAGAGGTTCAGAATGCCCATTTTTTTCAGACGGTCGGCCAGCTCTTCATACAGTCTCCGTCCCAGTCCGCCTTTTCCGCGCATCGTGGTCGAGATAAATCGTCCGCTCGCTCGACCAGTCGTATGCGGCGCGGCCAACGAAGGCATGTGCGTATGCATAACCTTCGATTTTTCCATCCTGCTCGATGACGAGGTACGGGTATTTCTTCATGATATCACGCATACGGTTCTCGAATTCTTCCAGAGACGGCACGTCCCACTCGAAAGAAATGACGGTGTATTCTACGTAATACGCATAAATCTCCAGAATCCGTGCAGCATCCTCTATTTTTGCATCTCTGACAGTAATTGTACTCATAATAAACTCCTCCTCTGACCGTACTGCTTGCGTTTTCTGAACTTTATCTTATCACTCCGCTGAAAAATGGACAACATGATTTCCAGATTTCCTTTTTTTTTTCTAAATTTTTCTGTGCTCTTTGCTTTCTTTCCTGTATAATAAAAGAAACAAGACGGATCACTATTTTTCTTCTTAATGAAAGAAAGGAACGTGCCTATGAAAATTTTAAATCTCGAAAACGAAAACCGGAAATTCACCAAATCCATCGAAAATTTCCACGTCATGGAATATCTCCAGGATTCCAGCGCCTCGCCGATGACTGCCATGGAGGAGTATTACATGAGCAAAATGAATGTGCGCCGCCGCCAGGTTGTCATTGAACTGGACAAGGAGCACTCCGCGATTATCCAGTCCGGTGCGATGCAGTGGATGGGCGGCCATGTACAGGCGACCGCCGGAATCAAAGGGATCGGCGACCTGTTCGGAAAGGCCATCAAAGGCGCCATGACAAAGGAATCTGCCGTAAAACCGGAGTACGTCGGCGACGGATATCTCGTGCTGGAACCGACCTACAAATACATCATTCTTGTGGATGTCGAGAAATGGGGCTCCTCCGGAATGACGATTGAGGACGGCATATTCCTCGCCTGCGACGGCAGAGTCAAAACCAAACTGACCGCCCGCAAGAGCATTTCCTCCGCTGTCCTCGGCGGCGAAGGCTTCTTCAATCTGAGCCTCGTCGGCAGAGGCGCCGTTGCCCTCGAAAGCAACGTACCTGAGGACGAACTGATCGAAGTCGAACTCGAAAACGACGAACTGAAAATCGATGGAAACCTCGCCGTCTGCTGGTCCTCCAACCTTGATTTCACCGTAGAGCGCTCCACCAAAACCCTCGTCGGATCCGCCGTCAGCGGCGAAGGCCTCGTCAACGTCTACCGCGGAACCGGCCGCGTCCTCATGAGCCCGGTCGCCCCGACAGATTCCCTGCTGACTGCAACCAACACGACCCAGGTGAACCCCGCTGTGAAGAACAACCTTCCGCCGGAAAATTAAATTCGAATCCTCTCCGCCCCTATGCTAATACGCATAGAAAAAGTCAAATTAAACCTCGTTTTTGATTGACACTTTCTTCAAAGCATGTTAGCGTAAAATACGCACTTATCTTTACATTCTTAAGAAAAACCATACGATAAAATACATGTTCTGGAGAAAATGATGAATAGAATAAACTGGACTGAACTGAAACCGCAGATTCAGCAGGTCGGGCGATTAAGTCTGCCTGCGATTCTTACACAGATTACTACGATTGCGATGCAATACATTGATTCCGCGATGGTCGGCGCGCTTGGGGCGAATGCTTCGGCGGCGATCGGACTGGTTTCGTCGACGACGTGGCTCCTCAGCGGTACGATTTATGCGGTTTCAGCCGGTTTTTCTGTTCAGGTAGCGCATCAGATCGGGGGAAATCATGACAAGAAGGCAAGGGATGTTGTGCGGCATGGCATCGCGTCCGCGCTTGTTGTGTCGGCTGTTTTGTGCCTGATCGGGCTTCTGATCAGTCATCCGCTGCCGGGGTGGCTCGGCGGTGCGCAGGAGATCCGGCGGAATGCCACGCTCTATTTTATGATGTTTGCCATCATGCTTCCGTTTTCCCAGCTCAACTCGCTGATGTCGTCCTTCCTGCAGTGCAGCGGTGATATGGTGACACCCAGTATTTTAAATGCCGTTATGTGCGTGCTCGATGTCATTTTCAATGCTCTTTTGATTCCGGTTTTCGGTGTCATGGGTGCCGGTATGGGAACGATGCTGGCCTGCGCCGTCATCAGCCTCACGGGTGCCTGGTTCTGTTGTGTCCGCAATCCGCAGCTGCGTCTCCGCCGGAAGGAAAAAACGGTTTTTGATGCGAAAATTCTGAAAACTGCATTCAAAATCGGTGTGCCGGTTGCCGTACAGGAAATCGCGATGAACAGCGCCATGGTTGCTGCCACCATGCTGATTGCCCCGCTCGGCTCCATTGCGATTGCGGCCAATTCGTTCGCCGTCACCGCCGAAGGCCTCTGCTACATGCCAGGCTACGGCATCGGTTCCGCCGCGACAACGCTCGTCGGCAGAAGCTACGGCGCCGGAAATTACAAGCTGGCGAAACGCTACGGAAATATCTGTATTGCCATGGGCGCAGTCCTGATGGCCATCACTGGAGGTCTGATGATGATCTTTTGTCCGTTCGTCTTCGGTATTCTGACTCCTGACCCGCAGGTCCGCTCGCTTGCCGCCGAGGTGCTCCGCATCGAACTGCTCGCCGAGCCGTTTTTTCGGCGCTTCCATCGTTGCCGCCGGAGCCCTCCGTGGAACGGGCGATACGTTTGTGCCAAGCCTTCTGAACCTTGGCAGCATCTGGGTCATCCGCCTCGGTCTCGCGGTGCTTCTCATCACCCCGCTCGGCCTGCGCGGCATGTGGATCGCCATGGCCGTCGAACTCTGCATCCGCGGACTGCTGCTGCTCTACCGCCAGCATACATCGAAATATTATAAGCAGATCATCTCTTTTTTTGCATCCTGCTTATTTTTTGTTTTTCATTCCAAAGTTTTTCTGTTCATCCTCGCGGAACAGACGGTTTTTATCCTTATAAGACTGAAACGCATGTTTTGTCGCCTTCCACATGGTCCGGAACGAGAGCCCCTGTTCTTTATCATATTTCGATGGCAGTAAAAGATAGCAGAGAAGGGAAATCAGTACGCCGATGCCGGTATCCAGAATCCGGGCAAGCGTATAGAAAACAACTCGTTCCTCACCAACTGTGTAAAAAAGTACCACAAAGTAGACCACGATTCCCGGCTGGATCGCAGAGTCCGCCTGCAGTGCCAGATTGCACCACAATACCAGGCAGAGCCCCGCCGCCAGCCACAGAAAAGCCGGAATTCCAAACGGCTGTTTCTGATACAGCATGTAGAATGGAATGACCAGGATTCCTCCCACAAACGTTCCGATCAGGCGATTGATTCCATTGTGGAATCCCTCTTCAAACTGGCTCCCCCCGTACACTGCGCCGATCAGCGCAAAGCAGGGGTTGCGGCCGCCGGGAATCAGATATTCATAAATCAGGGAAGTCAGCAGAACAACCACCGCTGTCCGCCACATGCGTTCCGTCAGACGGGGTGATTTGAAATCCTTCAGCGGCGTGAGCTGCCACTTATTTTTCACCTCCGCCCGGTCCAGCATTTCCTGTGGTCCCATAGGCTGCTCCTGTCAAAAACTCTTATTATTTGATAAATTATTTGATAAACTTCACTTCCGGATAAATTGCCTGTTTTGCAGCCTCTTTGCGCTCGTTGAAAACAACTTTGTTCTCTTCAAACAGGTTGCGTCCTTCTGCATCAATAGAAACGATCAGCGGACCGAACTCTTTACTTTATTGCACCATAACGTCTCCGGCATTCCCAGTTCATCCCAGTGATGCTCTGCAATTCTTTCCACCTCAGTCGCGGCAACAACCGCGCAGCCTGCCGGGAAGACACAGTGGATCGCACCAAACTCTTTACATGCACGCTCTGTGTTCGGTCCCATTCCGCCTTTTCCAACGATTACTCTTACACCTGTCAGTTTTGTAAATTCATACTCAAATTTCTCCATACGCATGGAAGTTGTCGGTCCAACAGAAACCATTTCATAATCATCCTCTGTTCCCTCGATCTTACGAACGATAGGACCAGCATGGAAAATCGCTTTGTCCTTGATGTCATACGGAAGTTCTCTTCCATACTCAACCAGACGGCGATGAGCCACATCACGGCAAGTCATCAGCTCTCCGTCCAGCCATACAATATCACCGATGTGGATATCTTTCAGATCATCTGCGCTTACCGGTGTAACGAGAACTTTTTTATCTCCTCTAATTTCAATCATGATTTTTACCACCGCTTATGCATTGAATTTCCAGGTGGAATGAGTATCACAAGTTACTGTCAGATCAGGATTTACCACGATATGGCCGCGGCGGTGTGACCAGCATCCAACGTTTACTGCAACACCGATTGTGGATGGATGACGCGCGGTGTTCTCAATGTTTACACCCATAACGGAATATTTTCCGCCCATTCCCTGCGGTCCAAGGCCGATTGCATTGATTCCGTCTTCCAGAAGCTTCTCCATTTTTGCTGCATTTGCATTGTCATTGTGAGAACCGATCGGACGCATCAGCGCTTTCTTTGAATTTAATGCTGCGGTTTCGATGGATGTTCCAACTCCAACGCCGACAAGAAGCGGAGGACACGCATTTAAGCCGTAGCTTGTCATCTGATCAAGAACAAAATCGGTAACGCCTTCATATCCTGCACCTGGCATAAGTACCATGGCTTTTCCCGGAAGAGTACATCCGCCACCTGCCATATATGCATAGATTTCACATTTATCGCTGTTCGGTACGATATCCCACCATACGGTCGGAGTTCCTTTTCCTACGTTTTTCTTGGTATTGTACTCATCAAAAGTCTCTACCGAGTTGTGGCGGAGCGGTGCTGCAAAGGTAGCCTGTACAACAGCCTCTTTCAGCAGGCCTTCCAGTTCATTGATGTAAGGGAAATTTGTTCCGCATTTCAGCCAGAACTGAAGAACTCCTGTATCCTGGCAGCTCGGACGGTTTAATTCCACCGCCAGTTTCTGGTTTTTGGTCATCGTCTCATACAGTGCTTTCGGAAGCGCTGCTGTTTCCTGGGAGCCCAGCTCCTCCAGCTTTGCAACTACATCGTCCGGCAGCTTTTTGCCGATGTGGGCAACAAAATCTGCTACCATGTCTGTTAAAACTTTTACTTCATTTTCGTTTGTCATAATATACCTCCTATGAATGATTTTCATGAGTGAACTTTGTGGTGCGGGCAGGAATTTTCTGCCCCTTGTGGTGTGATACCTGTTTATGCGAAGGAATGCTTATCATGGATAAAAAGGAAACAGGATGGGCAGCAGTATCATACAGATTGCAAAGGATACGAGGATCAGAGGCAGGCCGGATTTTACATAATCCTTGAATTTATAGCCTCCAAGTCCGACTACCATCGTGTTTGCAGGCATACCAATTGGTGTTGCATACGCGCAGGAACCGGCGATAACAGTTGCAATCACAACGGACCGCGGGTCTGCTCCAAGGCTGTTTGCAAGAGAAACAGCGATCGGAATCATAAGTGCCGTAGTGGCTGTATTTGACATAAAGTTGGTCAGTACACAGGTTACCAGGAAAATTACCAGGAGAAGCAGAATCGGATTTGGATTGGATCCGAGCAGACCGACGATTTTATCGGCGATCATACTTCCTGCCCCTGTGACATCCAGTGCTTTTTGCCAGGGAAAGAGAGCCTCCAAAGAGGAGAACTACTTTTAAGTCAATGGAATTCAACGCTTCTTTTCTGTCAGAACCCCGGTCAGCACCAAAAAAGAGTGCGCCAAGACAGGCGGAAAGCTGAATGCTGATTCCAATTAATTCTTCGAAAATCATAGCGAAAATTACAACGATCAGAACAACAAGTGAAATGATCTGTTTCCATTTCGGAACATTGCTGAAATCTTTCTGCTCTTCCAGGTTCTGGGCTGCTTCGTTCTGATTCTGCGTAAGAAGTTTATATCCAAAACAGACGAAGTAGAGGATTCCTATCAGCAGCATCGGAATTCCGATTGGCGCGTACATGAAAAAAGCTGGTTTTGATTCCCATCTCCTGCAGTGCATTGACGCCCATCAAATTTCCCGGCGCTCCGATGATAGAGAGGTTTCCGCCGAGGGCTGCCGCGAATACAAGCGGCATCAGCAGGTGGCTTCTGGAATAACCGGACTCATCTGCGATTCCACAGACAACCGGGATCAGTACGGCAGCCGTACCGGTATTGGATAAAAATCCGGACATCACGCCGGCAATTACCATAATGGCGATGATCAGTGTTTTTCGGTTTTGGCAAAGCGGGTTACAAGTCCTCCGATTTTGTTTGCCATTCCCGTCTCGAAAAGTGCCTGGCCGACAACAAACATGCCGACGCAGAGGATAACGTTGCTGTTTACGTATTGAGAGAAAGTCGTTGATACATCCAGAATTCCGGTGAGAGTCAATCCAAGCGCACAGATCGAAGCTGTCAGACCCAGCGGAATTTTCTCCAGAATGAAGCTGACAATCGCAAATACCAGAAACAGCAATGTGATTGTGGTTTGAGACATTCCCAAATCTCCTTTCGTTTTTTTCAGTTTTCTTTTTCTTGAAAAGCATCGGCCGAACACGTTTCTTTTTGTTACTTGTATTATACGGCGTGTACTGGTTAAAAAACAAATTGGTGGAATACATGACCCCATAAAAAATTTTTATATTCGCAAAACAGGGGCTCTTTTTTGTGCATTTTTACCTGGTTTTGCGGGAAACCGAAAAAAAAATATAGAAACATTTACGTCTCTATGGTATCTTAATGGTAATATAACGTTGTCTCAACGAACATTTGGAGGGGAAAATGACTTTAAATCAGCTTCGTTACTTCTGTATGGCAAGCCGGTGCCACAGTATTACAAAAGCGGCCGAGGAATTGTACGTGACGCAGCCGACCGTATCGGTTGCTATCCGTGATCTTGAAATTGAATTCGGCGTCAGTCTCTTTTCCAGAAAGGGAAATCAGTTAATTCTGACGCGTGAAGGGGAGGAATTTTATCAGAAAGCAAATTATATTCTCCAGTACTGCAATGAGCTGCAGGCGGATTATTCCAATCTCTCCCGTGTGCGCCCGCCGATCCGCATTGGTATTCCGCCGATGCTGAGCACCGTCTTTTTTCCCGAGCTTCTTCTCGCTTTTTCAGAAGAGCATCCCGAAATTGCGGTATCTCTTGAGGAGTATGGTTCGGTCCGTGCCTGTAATCTGGTGCAGGATGACACACTGGATCTGGCGCTTGTCAATATGGAACAGTATAATATTGATAAATTTCACCATGCCGTTCTTGCGGATGACCAGGTCGTATTTTTGTGTAGCAAAAACCACCCCCTGGCAGGCAGAGAAGTGGTTTCCATTCAGGATATGGCAAAACAGCCCTTAATTTTCTTTAATGCTGACTCGGTGCAGAATCAGCTCCTGAAGCTGCGGTTCGAACTTGAGGGGTATACACCGAATATCATCATGCGGAGCAGCCAGATTTACACGACACTGCAGTTTTTAAAGACGGGCCGCTATGCCTGTTTTCTGTATTCCAGCATGACTGATAAATTTCCGGAAATCATCGGCATTCCGATGCAGACACCAATTCGAGTGAAAATCGGCATGATATGGAAGAAAAGCAGATACATCAGCAGCGATATGCAGACGCTGATCTCTTTTACAAAAAGTATTATCAGATGCATTCGTTGATTCCATCGGACAAAAAACGAACGGGGATTGAATATATCCCCGCCGTTTTCTGTAATCTTTTTATTTCTCTGGAAAATCGTATCGTACAATCTCACAGTTTTTCACACCAAATGCCGCATATTCTTCATTCGTCATATCGTGAAAATACGACTGCACGACACGCGCAATGCCGTTGTGTGCGACGAGAATATACGTTTTTTCATCGGATTCTTCCCGAATTTCATCCAGCAGATTATAGATTCTCTGCGCCAGCCGCAGAGTCGATTCGCCGCCCTCGTGGCTCATTGCGAAGCATTCCTTCGCCTTTTTGAAGTCCGCTCCATCGCGTGCTGTGGACTCCCATTTTCCAAAATTCTGCTCCGTCAGCCGCGGCTCCGGCCGCGCCGGGATGCCGGTCATCTCGGAAATATGTTTCGCGGTGTCTGCCGCACGAACCAGCAGGGGAATACAGAATCTCATCCGCCTGAATCCCCTCTTTCAGGATTTTCTCCCGGTCTCAACCGCCTGCTGATGCCCAAATTCCGTCAATGCAATATCCGTCGCCCCACAGATCTTATTCTCCACATTCCAGATCGTCTGCCCGTGACGCACAAAATAAAAATGTCCCATGAAATGATTCCTCCTGCTTATCCTCGTCAAATGTTTCTTTCTTTTCAGAATATCACAAGCCCGCATCTGCCGCAATGAACTGTTTTTAAAAACTCCATTTCCACCAGATGAATCTTATTTTATTCACTTTTTGTACCTTTTCTTTAATTCATTTTCAATTTTTAAACGTCTCAACCTCCACAACCCGGTCTTTCCCTTTCGTTCTCCAGATCATCAGATGGGCCTTATATTCCACCGAATCCCGTGCATAAAAAGAATGGCTCCTCGCGCAGCGCAGCAATGATGCGCGTTTTCCTTCGGCTTCCAGTATCTTTTTCCGTTTCATTGCCTGCTCCTGGATTTTTCGGATCTGGGTTCCTTCTTCGCCGGTGAAGCGTCGTTTCGGGTAATTCTGTGCTTCGCGGGCCAGTTTTTTCCAGTAAATCCACGACTTTCGCGTGGCGGCTCGTATGCAGCAGTTTTGCGATCTGTTTTGCGAGGAGTTTTCCCTGCCATTTTTCATAAAGTGCAAGATACCGCAGCAGCACTTTATCGCCTGCCTCCGATGCCAGTTTTTTCATCTCCGTAATTGCCTCTTCCGTCGCTTCCCACCACGGGCATGACGGTACGAGATACTGATCCGGCACCGCCGGGTAGCAGCAGAAATTGAGCGGCGGGAAATTGGCCAGCGATGCCAGACGCATTTCTTCCTCGGTGCAGAACGCCTCGCCGAGGTATTCCAGCTTGTCCCGCAGGATCGCAATACGGAACTCAATCTGCCGCAGATACTCGTATCCGTCCACCCAGAAATGACCCGTTTTTCCGTAATCAAACAGATGCACTTCCAGTGAAAGGCGGCTGAAAAACAGCGTGCACACCGTCTCTTTCTGCCGCACGATCAGAACGTACTGCTCCCCGTCTTTTTCCAGTGCGGCATCTATTTCTCCCTCGTATTCCTTCTGATACGTTCCCGTCAGCTCCGCGTCATGAAAAACGAGAAAAGCTCTCTGCCGCATCGTTCATCAGATAGACAAGCCAGATCTCCTTTTCTCCTCCCCCCGTACCGCTCACCCGGAAGCAGCAGCTCGAACTGCCCCTGCGAAAATCTATTCTGAAAAATGCTAAGGTGACAACAAAGCATTCCCCAAATGGGGGAGCGTTCTAATGTTACCAAATCAAAAAAATCTGTAGATTGACAACTCGAAAAAGAGTTGATAATCTTATATATGGCCGAAGGGAAAAATCCAAGAAACCCAGTAAAATCAAGGGTTTACGGCATGTGTCGTCATAGCTCAGCTGGATAGAGCACTCGCCTCCTAAGCGAGGGGTCGGAGGTTCAAATCCTCTTATGGACGGGCTTCAAAGCGTTCGAAAATGTTAGCTGGATTAGCTGACAACGAACGCTTTTGTTATTTTCTAATCACGTTCGTGACATAAAATTCCATTCAAAATGATCAATTTCCAGCTAACGCAATCCGATTTTTGTTAGCTGACAGCTAATCAAAATTACCGGTTTGCAAACATGGGTTTTAGGAAGTCCAGCTAACATTTGGGTTCCGCTCTGTTGTCACCCCTTATTTGGGGATGTAAATCAGAGAAAAGGCGGGAAAAGAAACAATCTCTCCCAAACCTGCAAACATAAATTAGCTGAAACAGTATTCAATTCTATTAGCTACAGCTAATGGTCAAACAGCAATGTCTGTTTGGAACTTTACTATCTATAAAAGTTCCAGGCAGGCATTTTTTAGTTCCTGAATCCTGGAGGAAAGGAGTCAAGATGACTGAGCCAAACAGACAATCAGGAGAAAAAGAAGAAAGAATCATAGAAATTGAGATTGAGCGTCTTCGCCCTTTTAAGGAACATCCATTTCAAGTAAAAGATGATAAGGAAATGTTTCTTCTGCAGGAAAGCATTGAGAAGTATGGCATTTTAAATCCGCTGATCGTCAGACCAGTACCGGATGGTTACTATGAGATCATATCCGGCCACAGAAGAAAACATGCTGCGGAGAAACTGGGATATCGTAAAGTACCAGTGATTATCCGGGTATTAAGTGAAGATGATTCCATTTTAAGTATGGTGGATTCTAATCTTCACAGAGAACGGATCAGCTACAGCGAAAAAGCTTTTGCTTACAAACTGAAGAATGACGTACTAAAAAGAAAAAGTGGTCGAAAAAAGAGCCAAGTTGACCACAAAACACCAAGAAAACGATCGATAGATATTATCAGTGAGGATTGTGGTGATAGCCCAAAACAAGTGCAGCGTTATATATCACTGACAAAGCTTATACCGGAAATGTTGCAGAAACTGGATGATGAGATTATTTCTTTTTGTCCGGCAGTAGAGATTGCTGCATTGAAAGAAAATGAACAAAGAGAACTGCTTAAAGCAATGGATTATGCACAGGCGATTCCGTCACTCTCACAGGCTCAGCGGATAAAGCAGCTGAGTAAAGAAAAACAGTTATCGCTGGAAAAGATGGAAGAAATCATGTGTGAAGTTAAAAAAGGTGAGATCACCAGAGTAGCATTTACCAATGAGCAGCTACACAAGTATTTTCCAAATTCTTATACACCGGCAATGATGAAACGGGAAATACTGGCACTGCTAAAATTATGGAAAAAAGAATCATGGGAAAGTTAAAGGAGGAAGAAATCATGTGTAAAGTTATATCCGTAGTAAACCAGAAAGGTGGAGTCGGCAAGACCACCACAACCGTAAATGTAGGTATTGGACTGGCAAGAGAAGGAAAGAAAGTGTTGCTGATCGACGCGGATCCACAGGGAAGTTTAACAGCAAGTCTTGGGTATGAGGAACCGGATGATCTTCGCATCACACTGGCAACGATCATGATGGATGTCATCAACGAAGAAGAAATCTCTTTAGAAGATGGGATCTTACATCACCAGGAAAATGTAGATCTTCTTCCGGCAAATATTGAGCTTTCCGCATTGGAAGTAACGATGGGAAATGTTATGAGCAGAGAAATGATCATGAAGGAATATATCGATGCGATAAGATGCCGATACGATTATATCCTGATCGACTGTATGCCGAGCCTTGGTATGATGACGATCAATGCACTGGTCTCTTCTGATTCTGTTCTGATACCTGTGCAGGCTGCATATCTGCCTGTTAAAGGACTTCAGCAGCTGATCAAGACCATTCTTACAGTAAAGAAAAGACTGAACCGGAAACTGGCGATAGAGGGCATTCTGTTGACTATGGTAGATTTCAGAACCAATTACGCAAGGGACATTGCATCGAGAGTACATACAACATACGGAAGCCAGATAGAAGTATTTGAAAATGTGATTCCGATGTCCGTAAAAGCAGCTGAGACCAGTGCAGAGGGAAAAAGTATCTACATGCACTGTCCGAAAGGAAAAGTTGCTGAGGCATATATGAAATTGACACAGGAGGTTTTGAATAATGAAAAATAGAAGTGGCGAAAAGATTAAACTGGCTAGTATTGATGAATTGCTTGGTGTGGTAAATGAAGAATCTGCAATGGAGATAGAGATCAGTAAGATCCATCCATTTAAAAATCATCCGTTCAAGGTGCTGGATGATGAAAAGATGCAGGACTTGGTAGAAAGCGTAAAGATTAATGGAGTGCTGACTCCGGTACTGCTTCGCATGGATGAAAATGAAGAATATGAAATGGTATCCGGTCACAGAAGAATGCATGCAGCACAGCTTGCAGGACTCACAACTATTCCGGCAATCGTAAGAGAATTATCAGATGATGATGCCATTGTGGCGATGGTGGATGCTAACATTCAGCGAGAGGAACTGTTGCCCAGTGAGAAAGCCTTTGCTTATAAGATGAAACTTGATGCAATGAAAAGACAGGGGAGTCGGACAGATTTAACTTTGTGCCAAAGTGGCACGAAGTCGAGAACAGATCAGTTATTAGGAGAACAGGTTGGAGAAAGTGCACGAAGTGTTCAGCGGTATATCCGACTGACAGAATTAATTCCGGAACTTCTTGATCTGGTAGATAACAAAAAGCTTCAATTCACGGTTGCTGTCGATATCTCCTATATCGACAAGGAAGTACAGGAATGGATTTACGAATATATCAGCGACACCGGATTTATCAAGCCAAAACAGATTGCAGCACTCAGAAATCAGCTGAATGATGGACCAATCAATCAGATTCAGATGTTATCAATTTTCAATAACTGTGTGATGGCAAAGAAAGTATCCCGGTCTCTTACTTTCTCAGAAAAGAAACTGACAAAGTATTTTCCGGATGATTATACAGCCAAAGATATGGAGCAGGTGATTGAATCATTATTAGAAAAGTGGATGCAGGAACAGTCCTGTTAAGGAGAGAAAAAGCTAAGAAAACAAAGTCAAAGAAGTTTAAAAAGAGGACTTCTTAGCAGAAAATGAAAGGAGGAAATTATGGAGAAAAAAATGACATTTAATTATTTTTACGGTACTGAAGCTGATCAGTTCAGCTTCTACCGCATACCAAAAGCATTATTTACAGACAGTTACTTTAAAGATTTATCAAGCGATGCTAAAATTTTATATGGACTGATGTTGGATCGAATGTCTCTTTCCATCAAGAATCAGTGGTTTGACGACAAAAATAGAGCATATATCTACTTTTCCATCGAAGATATTATGGAATTACTGAACTGTGGCAGAAATAAAGCCATCAAATCCATGAGAGAACTGGATGACGAAACAGGGATTGGCCTGATTGAGAAACGCAGACAGGGATTTGGAAAGGTGAACGTCATCTACGTGAAAACCTTTATGCCTGAGAAAACAGATGAGAAAAAATTTGAAGAGGAATTAAAGAAGTTTAAAAAACAAACTTCTGTGGAAAATGAGGAATCTACAGAAGTTTACAATTCAAACTTCATGAAGTCCCAAAATCAAACTTCTAGAAGTCCCGAAAACAAACTTCAAGAAGTTTACATTTCAAACCCTAATAATACTAATCTTAGTGATACTGAAATGAATGATAATAAATCTAATCATATCATATCTGTGGATGAGAAAAGATTTGATAGCGATAATCACTCTGAGGATTATCAGGCTTATGAAAACCTTGTCAAAGAGACCATTGATTATGAATCACTGGAAGTAACCCATCATGACGATATGCGACAGGTAGATGAAATCGTGAACCTGATCGTAGAAACTGTGATGTGTAAAAACGACAAGATATTGATTGCCAGCAATTGGTATCCGGCATCACTGGTGAAGAAAAAATTTCTGATGCTGACCTATTCACATATCGAGTATGTATTACACTGTATGAGTGGTAACACCACAAAGGTGAAGAACATCAAGAAATATTTATTAGCAGCTTTGTTTAATGCACCAACGATGAACGGGTATTATCAGGCAGAGGTGAACCATGATATGCCAGGACTGGTAAGATAGGAGGTGCACATGTTTATTTTAAAATTTGCTGGGAAGATATTATTACTGCCGGTATGGCTGATCCTTTTTGTGATCGGCTTGGCAGTAAAAATGACAGTACAGACTTATGCGGTTGTCAGAGGAATCCTTGGGTTTATATTCACTTTATTGATCATAGCGACTGCATACTGTTACCATGATTGGGTACAGGTTGCATTCCTGTTTTCGCTGAGTGTTATTCTGTATCTGATCCTTTTTGCAGGAGTGTTCGTAGATACTGTACTGGACATGACAAGAGAACGTATTATTGATTTTATTATATCGTGAGGAGAATATGAAAATGAGTGAAAACAATGATTATATTCAGTTACCACCACTAAAAAAAAAGACACACCATCTGATGTGGTAGCATTTATGTGGAAGTACATGAAAGTACCGGAGAATTCAAGAGAAAAAGTTAAGAATCTGCTTAAAGATGCAAATGAAAATGGAGTAAAATTAAGTCATCAGGCACCAACCCTGTATGATGTAGTTTGGTCTGGAACTTGAGAGTAGTAAAAGCAGAGACTGATTGAATTTGGAAGATTGCAGAGCAGAATCGCAGGGCAAGAGGAGAACAAACCGGAAACATTTGACTTTTTGGGATTTACTTTCTACTGTAGCAAAAACCGAAAAGGAGGTTTCGTACCAAAAGTACAGACTTCAAGAAAAAGTTTGAGCAAAGGTCAGAGCCTATAAGAATTGGATTTATGATAATCGGAATCGACCGATGCGAGAGATAATCAAGGAATTAAATGTGAAGCTAATCGGACACTATCGGTACTATGGTGTTACATGGAATTTCCGAAAGATAACAACATTTTGCATAGAGGTTCAGCAGTTTCTGTTTAAAGCCATGAATCGGAGGGTTGTAGACGGGCATACATGGAATGGATTTGTGGAAATGCTCAAGTATTATCCAT